>Ga0164242_10003612_pt1 | contig 17587 bp, 9 predicted proteins | sample OricomgcompostMG_FD_108783 | JGI IMG/M metagenome (GOLD analysis project Ga0164242, IMG submission 108783) | Miracle-Growth compost microbial communities from Emeryville, California, USA - Original compost - Miracle growth compost (MG) ...
CCCGCGCCCGCGAGCCAGGGCGTCGCCTGCTGCGACGTCATCAACCGCGGCGGCGTCTATGACGACGGCAAGTTCATCTTCAACACGCTCGACGGCCAGACGATCGCACTCGACGCCAAGACGGGCAAGCCGCTGTGGGACACGCAGCTCGGCAACATCAACATCGGCGAGACGATCACGATGGCGCCGCTGGTCGCCGACGGGAAGGTCTATGTCGGCAATTCGGGCGGTGAGCTCGGCGTGCGCGGCTGGGTGACGGCGCTCGACGAAGGCAGCGGCAAGGTGGTGTGGAAAGCCTATGCCACCGGCCCCGACAAGGACGTGCTGATCGGGCCCGACTTTCATCCCTTCTACCCGTCCGACCGCGGCAAGGATCTGGGGGTGAAGACGTGGCCCGCCGACGCATGGAAGATCGGCGGCGGCAACATGTGGGGCTGGATCAGCTACGATCCCGAGCTCAACCTGATCATCCACGGCACCGGCAATCCCGGCCCCTGGAACCAGGAACAGCGCCCCGGCGACAACAAATGGACGACCGGCATTTTCGCGCGCGATCCCGATACGGGCCAGGCGAAATGGTATTACCAGTTCACCCCGCACGACGAGCACGATTACGACGCGATCAACGAGCAGATCCTGCTCGACATGCCGTTCGCGGGCAAGATGCGCAAAGTGCTCGTCCGCATGGCGCGCGACGGCTATATCTACGTCATCGACCGGCAGACCGGACAGGTGCTCTCGGCCGATCCATACGGCCCGATCAACTCGACCGAGGGCGTCGACCTCAGGACCGGCCGTATCAGGCTCAACCCCGCCAAGGAGACCAAGCTCGGCCAGGTGGTGCGCGACATCTGCCCGACCGCATCGGGGGCAAAGGACTGGAACCCGAGCTCGTTCGATCCGCTCACCGGTCTTATCTACATTCCGCATGAGAATCTGTGCATGGATTGGATGAACCTGGAGGTGAACTACATCGCCGGCACGCCCTATGTCGGCGCCGAGGTGCACATGAAGCCGGGGCCGGGCGGCAACCGCGGCGTGCTGACGGCGTGGGATCCGATCCGCCGCCAGCCGGTGTGGGAATACAAAGAGAAATTTCCGATCTGGTCGGGCACGGTGACGACTGCGGGCGGCCTCGTCTTCTACGGAACGATGGACGGCTGGTTCAAGGCGCTCGACGCGCGCAGCGGAAAGCTGGTATGGAAATACAAGGTCGACAGCGGGATCATCAGCCAGCCGACCAGCTATCGCGGACCTGACGGGCATCAATATATCGCCGTGCTGTCGGGCGTCGGTGGCTGGTCGGGCGCGATCGTGTCGGGGCCGGTCGATCCGCGTGACGGTTCGGCTGCGCTCGGCTTCGTCAACACCATGACCGACCTGCCCAAATACACCACCCCCGGAGGGACGCTCTATGTCTTCACGCTTCCGCATTGAGGCAGCGGGGCTGGTGCTCGCCCTTGCGCTTGCCGGCTGCGGCAAGGGCGCCGACGACCGCGCCCAGCCCGCCGAACAGCCCGACCGGCAGGGCGTGATTACCAGCGCGATCGCACCTGGCGAAACCGCGACGCGCGTAACGGAGGACCCGCGCGCCGACCAATATTACGACAACGCCGAGGCCGTCGCCGACGGCAAGCGGCTCTACAACCAGTTCAACTGCGTCGGCTGTCATTCCAACGGCGGTGGCGGCATGGGACCTGATCTGATGGACGACCAATGGATCTACGGTGGTCGGCTGACGCAGATTCATCAATCGATCGTCGAGGGGCGCCCGAACGGCATGCCCGCCTGGGGCGGCAAGATACCCGACAAAGAGATTTGGGAGATCGCCGCCTACGTCCGCTCGATGTCGCTGCCGGCGACGCTGGCGGCGCAGAACAGCCATACGCCGTCACAGAATCCGGCACCGGTGCCGCGGAACGCCGACAACCACGCCGGCTGGGCACCGCCGAAGGACACGACCAACAATTACACCAGCCTTGTCGAAGGGCCGGGCCAGTGAGGTTGATTTCGATCGGCTGTCTATTCCGGCCCTTGGAGGCGGTACAATGAACCTGCTGCTTGCATTCGCCCTGCATGCCGCCGTCGCGGCATCAGTGCCGGCGCAGCCGGTGCTCACGGTTTGCGCCGATCCCAACAACATGCCCTTCTCGAACCGCGCTGGCGACGGGTTCGAGAACAAGATCGCCGAGCTCGTCGCGCACGATCTCGGCAAGCGCGTGCAATGGGTGTGGTGGGCGCAGCGCCGCGGCTATGTGCGCCGCACGCTTACTGCCGGCAAATGCGACATATGGCCCGGCGTCGCCAGCGGGCTCGATATGCTCGCGACGACGCGGCCTTATTATCGGTCGAGCTACATGTTAGTGACCCGTGCCGATCGGCATTTGGGTGGGCTAACGCTCGACGATCCGCGGCTGAAGTCGCTCAAGATCGGCATCCAGATGATCGGCGACGACGGCATGAACACGCCGCCGGCGCATGCCGTGGCGGCGCGGGGGCTGATCGGCAACGTGCGCGGCTACATGCTCTACGGCGACTATAGCCGGCCCAATCCGCCCGCCGCGATCGTCAAGGCGGTGGCCGACGGCGACGTCGACGTGGCGATGGTGTGGGGCCCGCTCGCCGGCTATTTCGCCAAGCAGTCGCCGGTGCCCCTCCACCTCGACCCCGTCACGCCCCAGCTCGACGCAGCGCAGTGGCCAATGGCCTATGACGTTTCGATGGGCGTCAGAAAGAACGATCCGCAATTGCTGCGTTCCATCGATGCGGTTCTCGGACGCGACAAAGTGCAGATCGCGGCGATCCTTAAATCCTACGGCGTGCCCGATCTCATGATGAAGGGCGCATCGACTGTTCAATGACGCAATAAAGCCGCCGGTGTCTGCATCGTTGCATCGCAGCGATCTTTGCCGCGCCACTTCGGCTTCGCTCCGCCACATCCTCCACGCCGGCTTCCTGGTCGGCTGTGTCATGCCGGCGGTGGCCTGGGCGCAGACCGGCAGGCCCTCGCCCGAGATCATCGTCACCGCACCGGGGCCGGAGACGAGCGACGCACCATCGGTGGGCGCCGACCAGATCGAAGCAAGCGGTCGACCCGATCTGCTGGACGCTCTGACGCGTAATCTCGCCGATGTGTCGCGGGTCGATGCGCAGGACAATCCCTTCCAGCCCGACCTCGTCTATCACGGCTTCGTCGCCTCGCCGTTGCAGGGTACGGCGCAGGGGCTGGCGGTTTATGTCGACGGCGCGCGGTTCAATCAGCCGTTCGGCGACACGGTCGATTTCGACTTGCTGCCCGAAGCCGCGATCGAGCGCGTGCATATCGCCGATGCCAGCCCGATTTACGGCCTGAATGCGCTCGGCGGCGCTTTGGTCGTCGCGACCAAGACCGGGCGCGATGCGCCTGGTGTCACCATTGAAGGCGCCGGCGGCAGCTACCACCGGGCAGAGGGCAGCGTTGAGGCGGGCGCTGCATCGGGGCCCTGGAGCGGCTATATCGCGGCGAGCGAGCATCACGACGGCGGCTGGCGGCGGCATTCGCCCTCGACGCTATACAACGGCTACGCCGATCTCGGCTATGACAGCGCGCGAGCCGGTGTCCATCTGAAACTGATCGCTGCGGACAGTGATCTGACCGGCAACGGCTCGTCGCCGGTCGAACTGCTCACCGTTGATCGGCGGGCTGTTTTCACCTATCCGGACAACATCAGGAACCAATACGCTCGTGTCAGCGTGCATCCCTGGGCGGCGTTCGGCCTGCACACGCGGATCGAAGCCAGCCTCTATGCCGAGCGGCTACGCCAGGGCACGATCAACGGCGACAATTCGGATGTCGAGCCGTGCAACACCGGCCTTCTCTGCCTTGAAAACGATACAGGTAGCGATACGCCGTTGCTCGATACCAGCGGCCGGCAGATCGCCGACACGCTGCATGGTGCGCCCTACGGCGTGCTCAACCGCACCCACAGCCGCACCACCGCCGGCGGCGTGCTGATGCAGCTTGTCGATACCCGCAAGCTCGACGCCGGCGAGAACCGGCTGACGCTGGGCTTCAGCCAAGACCGAAGCCGCACTGCATTCAGCGCCACGACCGAGCTGGGCGCGTTGACCGAGGATCGTAGCGTCGCCGGATTGGGCGAGACGATCGACCAGCCCGACGGCTCGATCGCCCCCGTCTCGGTCATCGCCCGGACGCGCTACTCCGGACTGTTCGCATTGGACGAGCTGCCGATCGTCAGGGGCCTCTCGGTCGAGATGGGGTTGCGCTACAACATCGCCAAAGTGGATATCGACGACCGACTGGGCACCGCGCTCGACGGCGAGCACCGTTACGGCCGGCTCGACCCTGGCGTCGCGCTCGATTATCGCCTCTCGGCCGGCGTCAAGCTGCGCGCCGGCTATGCCGAGACCAATCGCGCACCGACCCCGGCCGAGCTCGCCTGTGCCGGCCCCGATGATCCGTGCAGCCTGACCAATTTCTTCGTCGGCGATCCGGCATTGAAGCAGGTCGTCGCCAAAACATGGGAAGCTGGCGCGTCAGGCGACGATCGCTTCGACGGCTGGAGCCTCAACTGGTCGCTGTCGGCCTATCGCGCGGACAATCACGACGACATCCAGTTCATCGCCTCGACGATCCGCGGCCGCGCCTATTTCCAGAACGTCGGTGAGACGCGGCGGCAGGGGATCGATGCCTCGCTCGCCGCAACGCGCGGTCGCTGGACCGCGCGCGCCGGCTACGCGCTGACCGACGCCACGTTCCGTACGCCGCTGACGCTAAATAGTCCCGACAATCCTGCCGCCAGCGCCGACGGCACGATTCACGTCGCGCCGGGCGACCATCTGCCCGGAGTGCCGCGCCATCGAGCGACAGTGTCGCTCGATTATGCCGGCGGCGCCTTCACCCTGGGCGGCGACATTCAGGCGCAGTCGGGACAGTGGCTGTACGGTGACGAGGCCAATCTGCAGCCAAAGACGGCGGCGTTCGCTCTTGTCGACCTGCGAGGTAGCGTTGATCTCGGCGGCCCTGTGTGGCTGTTCGGCGAAGTGGATAACTTATTCGACCGCCATTATGCGACCTTCGGCACCTTCAGCGAGACCGATGAGGTCTATCTCTCCGAAGCTCCCGGCGCGACCGACCCACGCGCGCTCAGTCCCGGCGCACCGCGCCGCTGGCTGGTCGGGCTACGCGCGCATTTGTGACATCGGGCCCATCGGTGTCGTTGTGCTTGCGGTTGCGTGATCCTAGCGTGAGAATGATCAGTAAAGCTCATCCAGGCGTTAGCGATCTAAACTGTAAGTCTCCGTCGACCTCGTGCACGAAGACAAGAACCGGCGCACCATCCATGACATGCTGACAGGTGAAGCAACCCTTATCACCGTCAAAGGTATAACCTGCGAAGCTGATTGTTGAGGTGGTCATGCAGGCCATTTGGCACCGAGGCAGGAGCGTCTGCAATGGCGGCTATTGCACGGCAGATCTCGCCGACTTTGCCGACGTTCAGCGGCCTAAATCGGTCCCCCAAGAGCTGCCGCTCGTTCAGGCAAGCGCACGAGGCGAGAAGTGGCCCGATTTCGGTGTGCCGTCATTCAGGCGCCGGAGGTCGAAAATCACCATCCATGGCCGCCCAGCCGCAACTGCGGCTGCACGTCAATTGCGGACACCGGTCTCCCTGTCCCCAAGCGGGAGGCTCCACCATGTGTTTAATAGTCGCTCCAGCCCTGCGTTGTGCCCGCATATCGGATGCTGCGGCCATATTTCAAAAATTCGGCCTGCACCTCGGGCATCGCGCGCGCGTCGGTCATCGCCTGGCGCATCTTCACTTCAAACGGTGTGTGAGCCTCGGGCACCTCGAACTTGATGAAAAGGCCGAGCGCGGCAGACCGGGCATCGCCATTACGCAACCGCCTTACCAGCATATCTGCAATGGCCTTGGTATCGTTGCGGCAAGCGGCAGCGGCGGTAACCGCACTCCAATTATCATCAGGCTTGGTCGCAAGCTTGGCTTCGGGCACCTTGGCCTCTTCGTTGCGGCCCAGGGCCCTCAGCGCACAGTCTTCGTTCGCCCAAAGCTCCATCTTGCCATAGGCAGACAGTTCATCAAGATGCTGCTTCTCGAGTTCAGACAAACTATCAAGTCCGCTTTGATAGCGGCCCGCAGCGATGACAGTCTCGGCGCGGTTAATCGCCAGCGCACTTAGCTCGGGGTAGCGGTCAATACCGAGTGTGAGCAGATTGTCTAACGCCGCAATCGCCTCATCGGTCCGGCCCAGCGCGCGTAGATTTTCGGCATATTCGTTGACCAGCCAGAACGCATCTTTGCCGACCACTTCGATCTGGGCCTTGTTCTTGGCGAGTGCCTCTCCGGCAGCCAGCGCTTCATTGAAGCGACCCAGCGCGCGCAGCGTCCGCATCTGGTGACCCACTATCAGGTAATCCTGGGGGGCTGCCTGGGCAGCGGCCGTGGCGAGCGCCGCTTCGCGTTCAAGGCTTTTAAGAAACCCATCGCTGCCAAGGCGATCGATCTCAGGCCAGAGCGCTTGGTGACGACGATCGATCGCGAGATTCACCAGGGTGGCGGTGGATGGTTTCTTGGCCAATCCGGCACGGGCCTCGGCTGTTTCGCCGCGTCGGCTGTACGCGGCAATCGCGCAACCAAGCATGTCATTGCCCAGATCGGTGCGCGGCTCTTGCTCCCAGCCCGCGTCGACCAAGGCGATGCAGAGGTTCTCGCGCACCGCCTCGCGCTTTTCGGAAGGAAGCTTCTGCACCTTCTGAAGCGCTAGGATTATCCACCGTTCGTCGAGCTTGGCGACGAGATCAGGCTGGGACAGGGCCGTGCGCTGAATCGCCGCAGCGGCGGATTCTCCCGTGCCGAGATCGAGTTCGTAACCGATCCAGAGACGTAAAATGGTTGGAATGCCGGCATATTGCGTCGTCGACGATCGCAATGCTGCCAAAGTTGCTTGCGGTCGTTGCAAATCGCTGAGGATTACCCCCTTCAATCCATCGATCAGGCCGGCAACAGGCGACGGATGGGCAACCTTGCCCGACAGTGCCGAAAGCAGCGACAAGGCCTCGAACTTGGAAGGTTCGTCCGTTTTTTGCATCAGAGCACCGATCTTCATCATGTCGACCTTGATCGGTTCCCAAGTCGCAGCATCGATACCTTGCGGAGTTGGCGAGGTGTGTGGCGACTTCTCGAGATAGAATTCGATACCCATCCCGTCTTTGATTCGGTCTGATATCGCGTACACCGCCTCGGCATCACTGGGCGGCACCATATCCCGTTTTCCGGTATCAAGCCGATAGACCATGTGCAGGCCATCGGGCAGTTTGGTAGTTTGGCGGGAGAAGGTGATCGAGCCTGCCTTCATATTGATATCGTCGAGCTGGTCGAGGTCGCGATCCTTCACGTGCAAATCGATGATCTGCTCGTTCACCATATCATTGCTCAGGCTGAGCGGCTGAACGCGTGGGTTTGCCTGCCGATCGGGCAATACGCCCTGCAGTAAATAAGCTCGGGTGATCAGTTTGGCGGAGATGTTGGCTTTTTTAAATGCCTCGCGCGACATCGTGTAATTTTCAATCATCGTGGTTACATTGGCGTCGCGATCGTCTTTGAGCACCAGCGGCTTGCTTTCGACAAGACCAGGAAAGCGCGCGTGGTAGAATTCGAGATTGTCGTCCGCGATCTTGCTGGCGGAGCGGGTAGCCCAGTTGGCGCGAACGCTGTCCGCCCGCGCTTCGGTGGCGCGTGTTTCGACATGAAGCGTTAAGGGCACGTCGGCCGTCTCGTCGACGTTAAATTGTTCCAGTACGCTCATGCTGCCAGCATGGTCGCCATAGCCTTCGATATGCTCGAGCGCGTTTTGTCCTGCGCGGATCGGCAGCGCATAGCCAAAATCAGCCGGCACGATCGACGTGCCGCGCCCGCCCCTTTGAGCGCCGGTGGGATCGATCCATGTCACCTTGCCGTCGATTACCGCACGCACGATCACATGATCGAAATCCAGCGGCGAAGGCAACTCGTTCGGCAATTGTTCGCCGACGGTGGTCGAAACTAACGCGGGTGTCGCCTCGATGTTCAGACGACGTAGCGCTATAGCGAGCAACAGACTCTTGTCCTTGCAGTCGCCATATCCTTGCGCGAGCACGGTTTTCGGCCGGCGCGGCACATAGGAACCTTCGCCCAATTCTTCGCCGACGTAGCGAATATTGTCCTGCACATATCGCGTGACCTCGGTCAGTCGATCGCCTGGCGCAGGATAAGCCTTCGCGATGGCATCGAGCCGCGCGGAAAAATCGTCGGGCAGGCTTTCATCGCCTTGATAGAGACTTGTCGCCCAACGGGCCAGCTCAGCCCAATCCTTCATCGTCGATATATCTATGCGGCCCCATTCGAACGCCGCATAAGGAACATCATTTTCCGCCTGTATCATGGGCGGATCTTGCGCGGTCCATTCCCACTCGACCCCGTCAGCGATATCGCGCCTGGTGAAAGCAACGCTGCTGTTGATGGACTTTGTGTCGGGAGTCATCCCGGCAGGCCAGACGAAGCGCAACGTCCGTAGCGCCACCGGGTCGGAATATCGCTCCGAAAGATGATAAAAGGCGTGACCAGGCCAGAGACTGGTGTGCGTATGTACGGTGGTGGCATAGTCGACCACATCACCAACGCGCACGTCTCGTAAATTGGCGATGGCTTTAAGCGTGCCGCTTACGATGCCGTCCCCCAGCTCGTTCTCATGCTCCACAACTCGAAACTGCGTCTCGTGAGTTAGATCGATCACTTTGCCGTTTCGAATCAGGTGAATGAAATTCACGCCCACGCTCTCGAAGCTTGGGTCATAAATTAGCGAAATCTGGCCGGCGCTTTCCAATCCACTGCGGTTGGTTATCTTGGTCGACAAACGGAACCAGCCATCATGACCCTCGGTGCGAGTCCGATATTGCTCGTCAGCCAGCAGATAGGCGACGCCATTTTGCGCGTGATTGATGCGAGACTGGGTCGCCTCCGGTAGTGCGCGTTCGCGCACCCAGATCGGCGTCGCTTCCTCCTTAATGGCTTGCGCTGGAACGACAGGTTTCTTGGCCGTTGCCGTTGGCACGGTCATGACGCTCGCAGCATTTCCAGGAACTGCCATGACTCCGGAATTCGAGGCGACAAACAAAAGCCCCAAAAGCAATCTCGAACGCGTACGCACCCCGACGATATCCCCCCAACCCACTGTTCCCACGTGGATGCTAGGGCTCGGTCAGACCAGTTACAAGGTTCCTTCAGACGCTATTCCCGAAGCCGGCGAGTTCCCTCCCGTTTGGAGAACTGCTGATCAATTTCTTGGGCCATAAACGCCTGGCCGTTTTCGGCGCTTACCCCCGGGGGCAATTGAACGACCGAATGAGGGCGCGAAGCTGACCATTGGTTCGCCGTCTGGAACTTCCGTTATACAGATCCGCGCTCTCCGAAGGAGACCTTCCGGAGTGTCCGGCCAAGCAGACCTGATCTTCGAAGTAGCTGCTCAACATGCTTAGGCGCGGCCCTGATCAAATTGGTAATTTCTTCGACCGTTGTCATGCGTGCGCCCCCAAGACTGGCTTGGTTTGATCGTCCGGGAGGATCGCCGGCCGAGCCATCCTAACCTCCGGCCTGAATCGACAGATGGCAGGACAGGCAATGTGCGATTCGATGTGGCCGGGGCGGGCCTGCCGGCCCTGCCTTTGCCCGTGCGCTAGGCGGCCGCGGGCTTAATATTGCGCTGATCGAGTGGCAGGAAGGCCGTTGGCCGGACTGGCGATCGATATTCATGACCGTTCCCGGATTCGCAATCGCGTCGGCAACAGATCGCCATTGTGGCGCAGGATCGGATAGGCGGATGCCTCGACCAGGTGGCTGCTGACCTGCTTGAGGTCGCGCAAGGCGTCGAGGTGCAAGGCGCTCGTCTCGATCGTTTCGATGTTGCGTGAGCGCAAACGGTCGAAATGCGCCGCTGTCGCTGCATCCTCAAGCCGACGAAACGCCTCCTTTTCGCCGGCGAGTGCTCGCGCCGCGGCAAGGTCGCCGCTCAGGAAAACAGCAGCGGATCGCCGCAATGTTTCACCCAGCCGATCGACCTGCGCGACGAGGTCGGCACGACCGTCTTCGGAAAACGATATGCCACGCTTCATGCGTCGGTTGGCGATGGCAAGCAGCCCGCGGTCGATCAGGTCTCCGGCCTGTTCGAGATTGGTGGCAAAGGTGAGGATTCGGCTGAGCCGTTCATTCGCCGCTTCGTCGAGACGCCCTGCGTCGATGGCGATCAGATTCTCCTTGATCGCGCGATTGAGATGATCAAGTCGATCGTCGAGCCTGCGCGTCCGCTCGATCTCCTGCCGATCGGGGTTGATCAGGGCATCGTGCAGACCATCAATCATCTGTTCCAGTGTGTCGGCAAGCCGTAGTGCTTCTCGTGCGGCACCGCCCAACGCGGTTGCGATCGGCGTTTCCTCTCCGACCGGAAGCAGGTGGTGGGGCGCGTCGGGATCACTCTGATCAGGATGGGAGGGTAATAGCCTCTCCAGCAGCTGGGCATACGGTCCCAGCAAAGGAAAGGCGATCAGCGCAAGCACCAGGTTGAAGCCGGTGTGAAAGTCGGCGATCGCCCGCCCCGGCGCGTGCTCGATTGCGGTCACAAAAGGCGTGATCCACGGATAGACCGCCAGCACGACGAGCGCACCCGCGACGCGGAGGAAAAGATTGCCGATCGGAATGCGCCGGGCGGCTGGATCATCCGACCGACCTTCGAGCGCGGGATTGATCGCCGTGCCGATATTGGCGCCGAGCGCCAGGGCGATGCCGGCGGACACCGGCAGCACTTGGGTACTTGCCAACGACATGGCGAGCAACACGATCGCTACGCTCGAATGGACCGCCCACGTCAGCGCCATGCTGAGCAGCACAAGAAAGACGATATGCGCCGACAACGATTCAAGGAATTGCCTTGTCAATGCGTTTGCGGTCAGCGGATCGAGCAGCGTCAGGAACTGGTGCAAGGCGAAGAGCAGCAGCCCGAGGCCGATGAACACTCGGCCCAGATCGCGCGCAGACGCGCGAGCGCGGCGGAACAGCATGTAGCCGACAAGCACGAGGATCGGGGCTACGCGCGACACGTCGAACGCAAGCACCTGGGCGATCAGCGTTGTTCCAACATTGCCGCCCAGCATCACAGCCAGCCCGGGGACGAGCGCGACCAGGCCTTCGGCGGCAAAGCCCGTGACCATCAGTCCGGTCGCCGTGCTGCTCTGGAGCAGCGCCGTGACACAGAGGCCGGCGAGGAAGGCGCTTGCCCTGTTGCGGAGCTGATGCGCCATGAACGATCGCAACCTGGCGCCGAAGGCACGCTGGACGCCGGTCTGTACCATGTGCACGCCCCACAGCAGCAGAGCGACGGTGCCGGCAAGGTCGAGCAAGGTCAGGGTGATGTTCGTCGTCAAGTCTCCCGGCCGCCGCGCCCTTCGCGTGTGCGCGCCACGATTGCACACCGCCAAGCTTAGGAACGATGCATGACTGATACCGATCCCGGTCATCACTCTTCTGAAAATCTCGACAATCCGCACCGACGCCTCGTGCTCGGGGGATTGGCGGCTGCGGCGGGCGCCGCCGCGCTCGGCGCGGCTGCGCCGACATCGGCGAAGACCCGAAAACCGCGGCCCTCGATCTGGCCTAATATTTGGCCATACTGCCTGCTCTTTCGCAAGACGAGCCGGCGGCAACGCTAGCCGCCGACATAGCGGCCATTCCCTGCTTCGGAATAGCTCGCCAAAAGCTGCCCCATGTCCAGACACTCGTCCGCGACGGCAACGGGACGATCTCCGCCAGTCCGGTTTCAGAGCTCGTATCGGAAAAGGCTATATCGAAACCCCTGCTTACCGCGTGTCCACGGCATCAAACAGCGTCTGAATCCCGGGTCCGATGGTAATCACTACGTCTGCCGGCGGGCGGGGGGCGATGAAGGACAATAGCGGCTTATCGGTCGACGCTTCGGTCGCTAGCACCTTGTTTAGCAGCAACCGCGACGTAGCGGCGTCGTGGAGCGAGAATGAAGCCCTGTCGTTTGAAGTAGTTAATGCCTTGAGACCAATCTCCGCCAGTGCCCTCAGTTCGGCAGAAACCGGCAAAGCGGACTGCAGCATGGAGTTGCCATGCGCCGCTGCCACGAAGCGGGCGTCGTTGTCGCGCCATAAGGTCAGTTGCGCGTGCAATGCCGGCTCTACCGAGCGGTCGCCGGCGGCAAAGCGGCGCGCCTTGGCCTTGAAGGCGCGGGCGGCGAGGCTGTCGACTGGCGCAGCATCGGCCAGCGCGTTGAGCGGCTGGACGATTGTCTTGCCCGCGAGCGTGGCGAGGATGCGGTGGTCGTGTGCCATGTTGCGAATCGGGCTGACCGCATCGAGCAGTGTCAGCACCGGCGCGGCGTCCCCCGGCGAGAGCCGCAAGGCCATGCGCGTGCGATTGGCGCGATCGTCGAGACCCTCGATGGTGAGCTGATCCTGTACGATCGCAAGGCGACGGTACATGTCGGCGACATCGCGTACATTCGCCGGCGACCAGAAACGTTCGGCGAGCGCGGCGGCGCGTGGCCAGAGGCGCTGATCGACCATTTCATCGGTGACGAGCTCGCTCCACAGCGGCGCTTCGGCGCCCAACACCAGACGCCGCTGGTCGGACGTCAGCGGCGGCAGCGGCTTGGCGATCAAGGCGTCGGTGAGCACCTTGGCCAGCAGCGGGTTGATCTTGCGGATGCGTGTCGCCTCGGCCGGGGTGAAGCCCGCCGCTGACGGATCGAGCGGGTCGATCGCATAATGGAACGCCGCCGGCATCAGCAGGTCGAGATAATAGCCCGCCGACACGATCGCCGGATGACCAGCGGCGATCGCCTGCGCGGTGGCGTTGGAGCTTTGCCAGGCCTGCACCACCACGTCGCGCGGCACCGGCGCGGCAATGATCTCCTGCCAGCCGATCGGCGTCTTGCCCGCAGCCTTGACGGCGGCGATCACGCGCCGCTCGAAATAGCCCTGAACCTCGGCCTTGGTGGTGAGATGCTCGCGCGCCATCAGCGTCTTGACGCCCGGATCGTCGGCCCAGGCGGTGTCGCTGACCTCGTCGCCGCCGACATGGAAATAGCTGCCCGAAAACAGCGGCGCCATCTCGGCAACCAGATCGCGCACGAAGCGATAGGTTGCCGGCGCAGCGGGGTCGAGCGTCAGCGTGGGCGGGCCGGCGGCCAGCCCGCTTTTCGCGGCGATGCCCAGCTTGGGATAGGCGCGGACGATCGCGGCGGTGTGGCCTGGCATGTCGAACTCCGGCACCATCAGCACGCCGCGAGCGGCGGCATAGGCGACCAACGCGCGGACCTGAGCTTGGGTGTAGAATTTACCATCGGCATTGGCAGCCGTCAGCCGGGGATAGCGGCGGCTCTCGACGCGGAACGCCTGGTCGTCGCCCAGGTGGAGATGGAGGACGTTGAGCTTGGTCCGCTCCATCGCGTCGATCTGGCGCTCGATCGTCGGGATGGCGACGAAATGCCGCGCGACATCGAGCATGATGCCGCGCCAGGCGAAGCGCGGCGCATCGTCGATTATCGTCCGGCGCAGTTCCGGCACCCCGGATTTCAGCGTGACGAGCTGGCGCAGGGTCGCGAACGCGCGCAGCACGCCCGCCGGGCCGTCGGCGTCGATCTGCACGCCGCCCGCGCCGACGTTCAGGCGATAGCCCTCGTCCGCCATCGGTTTGATCGCCGCCGCGGCGTGACGGCAGGTGATGGTGAGCGGCACGCCTGCGCCGAAGCCGTCGATCACGCCGGTCAAGCGCTCGATGTCCGCTTGCAGCCGGCTCTCGGCGGCGGCGATCGGCGCCGCGCCGCAGCCTGAGACATGCGGATCGAGCCGCTCGGTCAGCGGCAGGCCTCCGCCTGCCATCGTCACCGAACGGGGGAGCGGCATCAGCGGCGGCGTATCGGCGGCGGCTGGCACGGCGCCGAGCAGCACCACGCCCGTCACCAGCCGCATCAGGTGATGGCCTGTCGATATGATCCCGCGCTTCATCACCCCTCCAATTTACGTTCCGTATTGACTGTATGTTGCTTCATGGCTCACATCGCGCAGGACGCGGCGATACGCGCGGCTTGGGGAGGAGAACCACCATGAAACGCCTTGTCATTCCCGTCCTGATGATCGTCGCCGTGCCGGCGCTCGCCCAGGTGAAGGACAGCGACACCGCTGCGCCGCCGGCGGCAAGCCAGGCCGCGACACCCGCGACGTTTAACGGCGACACGCCGGTCGAGACGATCGCCGCCGATCCGGTCGCCAAGGCCGTGCTCGAAAAGGACTTGCCGCATCTGCTGACGCATCCGGCCTATGAGCAGTTCAAGACGATGAGCCTGCGCCAGCTCGAGCCGCTGTCCGGCGGCGCCTTGACCGACGAGAATATCGCCAAGGTCGAGGCCGATCTGAAGGCGGCCGGCCGCTGATCGGAGGGACCGGCGGCGCATCATTCCTGCTTCGCCGCGTCCGCCGCGAGGTCGAGGCGCGCTTGCCACGGATCGGGACCAGCGGAGGCCGTGCCGTCCGCGTGGAAGGTCATCAGGTCATCGGCCGAAGTATAGGCCGGCCAGGCGGGCAGGCCGGCGCCGCCCGGCATCCCGTTTTTGGCGAAATTCACCCAAAAACCATGCATCGTCCGCGCCACCGATGCGTCGTGCGAGGTCAGCTTGTCACCGAGCTGCACCGGCAGCGTGTCGAAGGCATAGGGGATTTCGCTGGCATGCTCGGCGCCCTTGATCGGCTTTTCGTGCTGCGAATCGGCGATATAGGCAAAGCGGTAGAGGTAGCTCGCCTGCCCGTTGTGGGCGACGACCCGTGCGACGTGGCGGGCCGGCTCGGTCATCATCCGGTCCATGCCGATCCGGGTGTTGAGAAGGCCGAGATCGAGCGTGCCATCGGGATCATAGGCTTGCCGCGCCGCCGCGGCATGATCGCCGAAGGCGGCGAAAGCGGCCTGTTTCGTGGTGGCGAAGCCGAGGCCGAGATCGGCGTCGTTGGTGCCGATCAGGATCGGCACGTTCCTCCCCTGCCCCGCCGCTAGCGCCTCGCCGGGCGTCGTCGTGAGCAGCTTCCCGTCCTCGATCGGCCCTGAAAAGGTGTTGAGCGCGCCGAACACCAGTGAGACCATCGTCAGGCCGTCGTTGATCCGCGCGGCCGGTAGCGCGCGCAGCTTGGCCAACGCCTCCGGACCATTGCCGTCGATCCCCTGCGCGCGGGCAAAGGCGATACCGATCTTCTCGGCCGAAGGGCGGCCGGGCAAATCCTGAGTCAGGAAAACGCGGCCGAGCATCTCTGCGCGCCCCTCGCCCGATTCGACGATCGCGCGGCGGAACAGTCCTTTGGCCATCGGCGAGCCGGCCAGCACCAGCACCGATTCCCCGCCCGCGGATTCGCCCGCCAGCGTGACTTTGTCCGGATCACCCCCGAAGGCGGCAATGTTGCGCTTGACCCAGCGCAGCGCCGCGATCTGGTCGAGATAGCCGTAATTGCCCTTGGGTTCTTCCGGATGTTCCTTGGTGAGTGCCGGAAAGGCGAAGAAGCCGAGCCGGCCGAGCCGGTAGTTCATGTTGACGAAGATCACGCCGTCGCGCGCGAACGCCGCGCCCGAATAGAGCGGCGCGGCGTTGGTGCCCGCGACATAGCCGCCGCCGTGAATCCACACCATCACCGGCAGCTTGCGGTGCACGCCGGCGGGACGCCAGACATTGAGATAGAGGCAATCCTCAGAAGGCGCGGTGCCCTCGTTGACGTCGGGTGTGCGCGCCTGGATGCAATCGTGGCCGTAAGCCTCGGCATCCCGCTCCCCCGGCCAGCGCGCCGCCGGCTGTGGCGGGCGCCAGCGCAGCGGACCGACCGGCGGCGCGGCATAGGGAATGCCCTTGAAGCTCTCGATCCCGCCTTCGCGGACGCCGCGGATCGCGCCGGTAACGAGCCGGACCACCGGCCCGCTCGCGGTAGGGACGGCCGCCGGGGACGAAGCGAGCGCCAGCGCGGCAAGCAACAATTTCATCGCCGGCCTCCTATCGCTTCGCGGGTTGCTTGGCGGCGTCGAGCTGGACGGCTCCCGAAAAGGCCGGGTCGCCTGCATTCCTGCCGACGAAGAAGCGATAGTCACCCGCCACCCGCCGCCAGTCGCGGTGCTGCTCGTCGTAGGACAGCAGCAGCCTGGGATCGGCATGGATCGTCACCGCGCGGCTTTCGCCCGGCGCCAGCGTGACGCGCGCCCAGCCGGCGAGGCGGTGCGTCCGCCCCGGCGGTGCGACATAGAGCTGCGCGATCTCCGTGCCTTCGCGCTTGCCGGTATTGGTGAGGGTGAACGACGCGGTGATCGAGCCGCCGGATGCCGTCGCCGTGCCCTGCGCATAGGCGAAGCCGGTGTAAGTGAGACCGTGGCCGAACGCGAACAGCGGTGTCGCCCCCCTCCTCTCGAACCAGCGATAGCCGACATCGCTGCCCTCGATGAAATCCACGTCGAACGGCTGATAGGTCACGCCGATGCTGAGCGGGCGCTGCTTGGCGGGATCAAAGCCGGCGATGGTCGGGCGCGGCAACTGGTCTTCGGAAGCCGGGAAGGTAATCGGCAGGCGGCCGGCAGGTGAGATCTTGCCGGTCAGGATATCCGTAATCGCCTCGCCGCCGCGCTGGCCGGGAAACCATGCCTCCAGCACCGCGCCGACTTTGCCGAGCCACGGCATCGTCACCGGATTGCCGGTCTCCAGCACCACGGCGGTCTGCGGATTGGCCGAAGCGACCGCCTCGATCAGCGTGTCCTGATCGTCGGGCAGCGCCAGCGTGGCGTGATCGACCCCTTCGATCTCGGGCTTGACCGCGAACACCAGCGTGACATCCGCTGATTTGGCAAGCGCGGCGGCGCGCGCGGGGTCGCTGCCGTCGTCATAAGTGATCGCCACGCCGGGCAGCGCCGCCTTGAGCGCGGCGAGCGGCGACGACCGGATATAGGCGGGCGCCGCCAGCGTCAGCAGCCCGGTCAGCCCCTTGGCGTCGCGGAACAGCCCGCCATAGGGCATCACCTGCGACGAGCCGCCGCCTTCGAGCACGCCCTTGTCGGCATGACCGCCGATCACCACGATCGACTTCGCCTGCGCCGCAAGCGGCAGCAGGCCGTCGTTCTTGAGCAGCACCATGCCCCGTTCGGCGACTTGCCGCGCGACTGCGGCGTCGGCCTGTTCGTCGATCGCGCCGCCGGGCGCGGCGGGATGGTCGATCGCGCCGACCTGGTAGAGGGCGCGGACAATGCGGTAGGCCATGTCGCGCACCCTGGCCTTCGGGATCTTGCCATCGGCCACTGCCTTGGGCAGGCCGGCGAACCAGTCCTTGTCCTGCGGCGATTGCTGGTCGAGCCCGGCGTCGACCGCCGGCTTCAGGCTGTGCACCGCGCCCCAATCCGACATCACCCAGCCGGGAAAGCCCCAATCGCGCTTGAGAATATCATTGAGCAAATGCGCGTTCTGGCAGGCATAGTCGCCGTTGATCTTATTATAGGCGCACATA
>Ga0164242_10003613_pt1 | contig 17587 bp, 12 predicted proteins | sample OricomgcompostMG_FD_108783 | JGI IMG/M metagenome (GOLD analysis project Ga0164242, IMG submission 108783) | Miracle-Growth compost microbial communities from Emeryville, California, USA - Original compost - Miracle growth compost (MG) ...
CACATATATGCGTACTGTAGACGAGTTAGCAAGCCTTTCGATGTCACAATCTCAATATTAAATGGGCATACCTTCACAGAGCTAACAAGGACTTGAATGCCAGCAACCTGTTCGCGCTGCCGTTCGACAAAGGTCTCAAGCAGCCCGGGTCCTAATCTTAGCGTGACGTCCCTGGCCGCGATGGCGGCCTTGAACACGCTCTCTAGCACCGAGTTCGCTTGGACCACGTCGAACTGGCCACCGTATAGATGCTGTGCCGTCGACTTCAGCAGCCGCGCCTGGAAGAGCTCTACAGACGTAGCGATTCCGAAGAGGAGAGTGAACTGGATTCGGCCGCGCCAGGATCTGAAGTAAGGCGCATAGTTAGCTTACATGGCGGCGGCCTGAGTGTGAGCTGCGCGTATTGACTTGCCTGAAAAGGAGAATCAGATCTGAGACGAGAGAACCGTCAAACGCCTCGGTGTCTTGGAAGGCGATGATGACTCGACGAGATCCGAAAGGCTTGACGAAAGAATGCAAAGCCTCCAGATCATAGTCTAAGTACTTGCGGCCCTAGAGTATCCGACGTTAGGCTGGGTCTTCGATATTGAGGTCGGTTGGTGAGAGCTTACGTCTTGGCCAACAGTAACTTCAAGATCTTCGTCACCACCGTACGCCTTCGATGTTGCATCTCTGATGATCTTCTTCAAAGTACCCTTCAGATTGGGCGCCTCGGCGGACCGAAGACGGACGACCTTGGCCGGACTTGAGTCCTGAAGGCTCTCGGCTAGCTGCTCAAATAGGAGCTGTTGGGAGGCAATGTTTGGCCCAGTAATAATGAAGGCAGCCGGTATTTTCTCGCTATTGGTTCCTCATGTTAGATGCTGGAGGGATTGGAAGGGCCAAGGTAGCGGACTTCTCTTCCGGGGCACCTCGGACGAAGGCACCGACTTCGTCCAATGTGTTTCTGTTGACTTCCCGCAGCACATTCTATGCTCTGTTAATATGAGAACCACCCCTTTTTTGTTGTTAGTGTTGCTGAAAACGAACCTGGATTCGAGCCTCAATACTAGACCAAGCCTTCTCAAAAAGCTGCTCTCGTACAGCGGCGCATTCTGCGCTCTCAGCTCCATTGAAAAGAGGCACAAACGACGATGCTACTTTTGATGGTTCTGCATCCGCTGTAATTTTGCCCTTTTTAGACACCTTTCGCCTTTTCGACGGGCGAGTGGCCTGCTCAAGGTCGTCCTCGGGACTGAAGAGGAAGGCAGACTGGGCGGATAATTATTTAGATTTTGCTGCAGCAGAGTTGACAGAGACGAAGTGGCATACCTGATGGTCATTCTCATTCTCATTCTGCAATATCGGATTATCCTCCAAATCAGCCATTGTAATGGCAACTTTCATCAACCAGCAACTTGATTGTACTGTACCTGGTACTTTATTGCTGCAGTAGAGGCGCGTCTTTGCATTCAAAGTCGCGTCTGTGGCTGAGAATGCACGAGCCACAGCTCGTCCCCTGCGCATTAACCCCTGAGTGTCTGGACCACAGTTTGTTGAGTCTGTTGCTGGGGGATGTCGAAAGAGCATTTATGATTTTTGGCATCACATCACAATCATGGGGAGGGCCAGGTTATAGAACGCCTTCTTCTTTTATTCATACTGCCATAAGATTGATCGTATCCCCAATAGCATTTTTGAGAGCAATCGTCGCAATTGTTGCCCTCGACCGTTACCCGCCCCCATTCCATTCCAGAACCAGAGCATTTGCACCCATCCTCGCATAGCATAGGGCTAGGAACAGAACCAGGACAAAGACCATGCTCCGAAGTCCAAGCTGATCATCCCTATCAAGCACTTCCGTTGCCATGGTTCTCCCCTCGGCCAATCTGCAATGTGAGATGTTCCATGCGTGCGGAATTCTGCCCACCGGGATCCAAGCAAAGGGGATAATGAAAATCTGCGCCTTTGTCTCAACCGAAACACCTGAGATTGTCCCTTCGTGCATGTGGGTGCCAATCCCGAAAGCAGTTAGTTTTACAAGTAAATGAAAATAATTCCTCCGTTGTTTGCTAGAGACTACCTATGGTCAAGCTACGGTCCACCCTCGGTTGAGAGGACCAGCTAAGGTAGGGGGGTGCTTTTGGTGCCCTTGGCTACCAGTAGCAAATCGTGCCGTTCGGGCCTTGCGCATGTTTTGGGTGATACTCTGAATGAAGAAGCCCTGCTATGCGTGGAACGGTGTGTCCTTTTACCCGGACGCTTCGACAGCGGCAGCTTCCTTGTCCGTTGCCTATCAATCGTCAGTCTCAAGGTCCTGTTGAACTATAGGCAAGGGTTGGGGGACTTCTGTTTACCTTGTCCGCAGCGGCGACGGGAGCCTCTGTGGCAGCAACATCCTTCTCCTCGGCATCGCTCTTCTCCGAAACGCCCTTATCCTCGGCCACACTCTTCTTCTCCTCGGTGGCATTCTTCTCTTGGGTGCCGTTAGTCTTCGATTCGCCGTGAGTGTTGTCATCCGCGCTCGATTTCAACTCCTTCTTCGAATCAGAGCCTTCGGTAACAACGCCGTCCATAGCCTGGGCGAGCTCATTGCCGGAGCCGTCCGCCGCCGGCGCCTCGAGGACCTTGTTCCAAACGTCAAGCAGGGCCTGGGAGCGCGGCTTGAATTGGAACTCCTCTTCTCGGGGGATCTCCTTTAGCTTGAGGATCGCCTTGAGAACCTTGTTGATCTTCGTAGCCCGAATGATGTTCGCCTCAAGGTTCTCAAGCTTCTCCAACTTGGTGAGGAAATCCGCCATGAGTGGCATCTCCTCAGCCTTCGGCTTCACGTCACGGCTGAGAAGTCCCTTCTGGAGCTTGTGGCGGGTAAAGAGAACTTCCTTCTGTAATCGGTTCATTAGTTGGTGCCGAAAATACTAAATGCTCTCAATCCTGCCAGTTGCACGTACCTCTTTTCGAGCGAGCTGAACCTCTGGGGTGACTGGGGGCCCGTTGGCATCAACCTTGGACTCGCCATTGTCGGCCATGGTATCTTTTGGCTCGCTGTCCGCTTTTTTGTTCTTGATCTTCACGGGCTTGGCCGCTGAGGTCTGGCCCTTCGATTTCGGGGCAGTGCCGTTCGAAGTCTTGGGTGTCGAGTTGACAGTGAGCTTGATTTTGGGCTTCTTCACAGAATCAGAGCGCTGTGGAGTCTGTGGGAATGAAAGTTAGATAAGAAGAGGTGGGCGGCCGGATAGTGATGGCCCGATGGCATGTGGCGTAGAGGGGGTCCTTTCTTACCTCAGCGCTCTCATCAGCCTTGCGTTTCTTGGCCTTCTTCTCCTTGACCCCTTCCTCCACAGCGTCGGCCATGTCAACATCCTCATCATCATCCACCTCTGCCTTGGCCTTCTTGCTCTTCTTGGCAGGGGTAGATTGCGCCTTTGCCTCTTTAGCCTTCTGCTTCTCAAGGAGGTCATCCTGGTAATGCTGAAGAACTTCTTTATAGTGTTGGAGGGAGTTGTTTTCAGAGGCCAATTGATGAGCTGCCTGAAGGTCCTTGCGCATCTTGTCCATCTTGACGTCTAGGACGGTCTCGGGGTTAAGGTCGTGAAGGTCGGTGTTTGGGATCCAGCCACTATGGAAACAAAACAGTGTCAGATCAACAAAGATACGTGGTGAAGGAGGGGCCAAAGCAGGCAGCACACAAAAGTGGTGATATGCGCAGCTCTAGATTAGTCCAGGGTATGGGGGTGGGCTTACAATTCGTTGGTGTGCAGATACATGACTGGGTACGTGCGATCAGCCACCCTCTTGCCGCCGTCGGCGTAGTCATCTCGGTATGTGCCATCCTCTCGAGCAGCAGTGACTGGGCGCGACTTGATCAGGGCCTGCGGCAGCATGTTCTCATCACAGATGATGGCGGGCCATGGGGGGAAGCCCTTTAGCTTCACAAAGAAGTGGTCGCCGGGCTTAGCATCGAGATGCGTGAATTTGGCCTTGGAGGCCTTCTTGTTAAGCTTCTTTCCTTTGCTCTCACCACCCCCAGTGGACTTGCGCCGTGCCTTCGCCTTGCTGGACGGAGTGGCAACCTTGTCGGCGACGGGGCTTTCTTTGCCGCCACCAGTAGTTGGTGCTGGGCCAGGTTCGGAAGCGTCCATCGCTTTGTCGTCGTTTGCAGATTCTACAGGTCCTCCTGTTGCGTTCTCTGCAGCACCTGTAGGTTTAATGATGGTTAATTTGGGTGCTTAGATGGAGGGGTGATGATGAAGGGTAAAAAGGTGTCGGAGGGAGGTTGTAGGGGAGAAAAGGAAGGGACGGAGAGAGGTGGAGAGAGGTAGGAAGCTGGGGGGGTGAAACTACCTCCGTCATCAGGCTTGTCAGAGACTTCCTGGTCGCCAGTGGATACGCCGGGCTCTGGCAAATCACTTGCTTTGGATGTGGCGGCAAGTGCAACTTTCTCCTTGGGCAGTTCGATGTCAGTCGCGTTATTCGCGTTAGCCGTAGGGGCAGCACCAGCTGGCGGCGCAGGTGGTGGTGGAAGTTCCGTGGCTGACGCGCCAGTATTATCGTCAGACATCGTGCGTGTGGCGACGTGATGTCAGGACCGTGCGTCACGACAAGAAGGAATATCTAGATGCAAAGTCCCAGAGACCTAATTATGGACGGAAATTCGCGTGCGCGCGTGGGTAGATGGGAGGAAGTCAGGAAGACGTGCGGTCCCGTTGCAAGGCGTGATGGAGGTTCGCAGCCGCGCAATTGGTGAAGGTGCGCAAAGGGTGCTTTTGTTGATGCGAATCGAAATACCTTGTAGGTGAAAAGCGACGGGTGAAATAAATTTGGGGCCGTGTTCAAAGCTCCCAGCCACGTGATATTTTGAGTAGGCTGGACGGGGTGGCGGCGGGAAGCCGGCACACAGCCAACCTGGACCAGCCACATGAACCCAAACTCTGCAGTGGGCATGATGATCTCATCTAAATCTAGAGTAGGCATTCCAATACAGCTTAGCCCAGGCATGTGGAGAGGAACACCCCCTATTCTCACAACCAAAACGAAAAGAAGAAGCCTGACCAAGAACCCCCCTATTCATGTCACAACACATCCTGGCCGTGTCCCATTCGAGAACCCCCCAACCAGCAAATCCCAACCGGTTAAAACCACGTAGAACTGCTTATCAGGGCTATCTCAAGCTTGACCAACAGTTATATTGCGCCACATTAAGCCTCTACAAGTACACTGTACAAGCCGAACTCCCCAACCCCAACTGCTCGCCACTCAGCGTTTGGTGGTAGGGTAGATGGCCGGACCGATTTTTTGCATTCTTTACTCATCATCCTCCTCCTCCTCGTCCTCGTCGACGTCCATGCCCTCGGCGACCGTGACGGAGAAACTCGGTTCTTGATCCACTCCGACGTAGCTGTCGCTCATCAAGAATAGCTTCAACTCGTGGTCTCCTGCCGTCGGTACCGTAAACTCCAATTTGACCTTGAGACTCCGGCCGATCGTAACCCGCTTGATTGCGAGTAGCGTCTTGGTGTTTTCCTCTCCAACAACCAGCCACCAGTTCTCCAATTTCTTGACGGGGTAGAATGGAGCGTGGACGGTAGGGTCGAACTCCTCATCCTCGTCAACCTCTCGCTCGATGGATATGTTCAGGTACGCCGGCTCCCCTGCTCTGATCTCCTCCTTATCCTCAACCTCAAATTCTAGCGAAACATCCGGGTACTTGGTGTTTGTGAAGTTGGCCGCCTGGGCGAGCTGATTCTGTGACAGGCCGAGACGCTTGACCAACTCCCCATACTTCTTGTTCTCTTCGGGATTCATCTTGTCCATGAAGTCGAAGATGTCCTTGATCTTGAACTCGTTCGCCACCTTGACCACCTCGGGCGTAAAGTGGGGAATCTGTTTCAATGGGCTATCCCGGTCCCACATGCCTTGGACCACCATTTGAGACATTTCCATCGCGTTCATCGCGTTCAAGTGCCCATCCGAGGATAGGATGTCGACGCACGAGCTGAGGAGACTCAATATCCTCGACACGATTACCTCCTGGTCCTTTGCTAGGTCGATGGGCAGCTGCATCCTCGAGAAATGAGCCTGCAGGAGGACAAATGCCTTGAAATGCGGGGAATCGTAGACCGGCTGGGCCATCTTGACCGGCACCCGGTCGTAGATACGTCTCAGGATGCCCTCTTCATGCCGCCTGATCTGGATAGACTCGAACTCCGTTGCGGACGTGACAATCTCCAGAATGCCCTTCAGCTTCGTGCGGGCACTTAGCGATAGGAGGAACGTTTGCATCGTGATGTACGAGATATTGTAGTAAGCCGCAATCATAGCGGCGTTCTGGGGAGCAACGGTGCCGTCTTCGTCATCAAAGTCGATAATCCTCGACTCGGTAAGGTCCCTCAAAGTTGTTTCCACGAGATCGGACAGGTATCTGCTCAGACCGTCGTGGGTGGGGTCCGTCAGACTGTAGTAGCTCGGGTTGGCGAGCAGGCGGCGGTAGAAGTAGGTAAACGTCGTCCAGTTGATCGCGTCGTCGCCAGATTCGATCATCTTGGTGCTGATCTCCGTTACGAAGGCGTCGTGCAGGTAGTTGTGAAGATGCGACTCCACGGGAAGCGCCTCGTTCATGAACTTCTTATAATACTCCCTCTTGACGGCAGGGAGCATCAGGACACCCCGGCCTCTGCCTTCCTTCGAGGGCTGCAGCGCCTTGCCGAACATCTGCAAGATTTCGCTTAGGGGGTAGTCGACATATCGATGCTCTCGGCCCTCGAAGTATTGGGTACCCATGACAATAACGAGGTGCGCCTGGCAGTCAAGCTCCCAGCACACATCACGAGAGGCAACCAAGACTTGTATGGCACCTTGATTGAAGAGGTGCTTTACAATGCGCTTGTCGCTTTGCGTGAGAGCTTCGTGATAGTAACCAATGCCGTGCGAAAGGGCTTCGGCTAGTGCTTCTTCCTGGACTCGCTCGAGGAGCTTCTGGATCTGCTCAACCTCCACGTGTAGGAAGCGGTCTTCATCGTCGTCCGCCACGCAGGCAATAAGCAGATCCCGAGCTGTAGCCCTCGTCTGTTTTCGGCTTGGCACGAAGACCAGGGCGGGTTTATCTGGGGAGAGTTGAGTCACAGCGAGGTACGTCGGCTTCGCCATGGCCAGCATCATCGACGGGAAATGCGGGATCGTGTACGATTGGATATGGAGCTCGAGGGGTACCGGTCGGACATGCGGGCTAAAGTTGTAGATGTCGTGCTTCTTGGCGTCTACCCACTCTCCCACATCGCGAGCATTAGCCAGAGACACAGACAGGCCGACGATTCTCATTGGCAACTCGGTCTGCGATCGGATGTAGTGCATGCGCGACACAATGATCTCGTAAACATAGCCCATATGCCCGCCGAGCATGTGGAGCTCATCTGCGATGAAAAGTTCGACTGTTTGGACGTTCTTCCGCCTCTTCCACTGCCTTGAAAGCACATCCCATTGGATGGGCGTGGCCAGGATAAGGTCGCCCTGCTCGAGAAGCTTCAGATCGGTGGCCGTCTCGCCAGTCAGCTTCACGATATCCTTCCCGCCTCTAAGGCCCCTGAACCTCTTTTGCCAGTCCTCGAGGCGGATATCCACAAGCTCTTGGAACGGAGCAATGTAGACTGCGCGCCCGGAATCTTTCTTAGACCAATGGCGCATCAGGGCAAACTCGGCGCAAACAGTCTTGCCACTCCCGGTTGGTGCCCCGACGAGAACGTTGTTGTCAGTTGTATACAGCGAGTTAAATGCCTGTGTCTGGACTTTGTTGAAGTGTTCCCAATGAGGGTATAGATCCGCGTAATCCTTGGCCTTGAGAGCAGAAACCGGTAGTGGCTGGAGGTTGAGGAGCTCAGTGTGCGGAGGGAACTTCTCTGGAAGAATGAGTTCCTGGAATGACACCGCGAGGCGAGTCTCTGAGTGCATCCACCTGTCGGAAACAACCGAGATGAAATAATTGGGTGGCATCGGCTCGGTGATGGGGACCGTGAACTCGACGATGTGCTCATTCGACTCGGACTCGGCATAGTCCTTGCGGAGAAGGAACTGGTCATGGAACAGAATGTCCTCCCCGTCGCAGTCCTCGACGATGATCCAGAAGCCCTCGGCAAGCCCATGGATATCGTCATCCCACTCGAAGTTGGGTGTGATTGTAAGCTCAACTCGGAGCATCGATCTCGTCATCGGTTGGACCTGGGCATTGATCTCAACACGAGGGAACTTGGATACCAGCCCACAGACGGTTTTGCCTGCCCTCGGCATGCCTAGCAGTTCTCCCATGCGAGGCGGGTCCAAGTCGAAGTAGCTGCTAAAAGGGACGTCAATCCGCTCTGCTTTCTGGACAATCTCGCGAGGGCAGGTCGGGAACTGCCGCAATGGTGACATGGTTGGCCACATTCGCTTCTCTGCCATCTTGCAAAGGTCAAGTGCTGTCTTGGCCACGGCGGCCCAACCCTTCTTGAGACAGATCTCGAAGATTGCTCGCAAGATGCGGCCCGCTGACTGGGTAACGTAGACCATGTCGGCCATGAGAGCTAACCCATCAAGCTTGAGACGCGAAATGTAAGCTTGGAGCAGCACGTTGATCTTCGCATGAGACTCGTCAATGCTTTCCTTAACTGGAATAGGGACCCGCCCCAGCAACTTGGCGAGTTCCAGCTTTTCCTCCTGGCGGACGGGGATGTACTTGAACTCGCCGCTTTGGGCAAACACTCGGAACAGCTCGATCGTAGTGATCGAGGGTTGGATGAGCGTGTTGTAGGTCTCCATGGAAGCATGGGTGATGTAATAATGTGAGGCGATGCGGCCAAGTTCCGTAGATTGAAGCTTGCCAGTCTTCTCGTCGTACTTGACGAGATTCGACTTCCTGAGGACCATTGCCGCAGAATGAATCAAATCAACACGTTTCTGCTCCAGAGCCTCATCCCCTTCGTATTCTGCGCCGACGCTGTACAGACCAGGCGAACGAAGCATACGCACAAAGAGGTAGGTATAACCCAACCACTCAACGCCTTCATCTCGGTTTCTGATATTACCCAGAACGACTTCGGCGTTGAGGTTATCGACGAGTTTGCTGACAAACTGACTCTCGATTGGCAATTGTTGGTTGAGTAGGGAAAGGTAGTAGAGCATTTCGGACTGAGTAGTGATGATGATGCCTTCGCCATACACATCGAACTGGGGTCGACCGGCACGACCAAGCATTTGCAGGACGTCCTGAGGGCTGAGCTCAACCCAGCTACCCTTTTCCGGAGAGTAGACTTGGGTGCCCTTAATGATGACGGTGTGAGCAGGAAGATTGACACCCCAGGCGAGTGTTGCAGTGCAGACTAGCACTTGGATGAGACCTTTCGCGAACAGGTCCTCGACATCAGTCCGATCGGCGCGGCTCATACCGGCATGGTGGATACCAAACCCGTAGGGAAGGATGTCCTTCAGGTCACGATCGGTAGCCTGGTTTGCGGCTTCGCTCAAAACTTCGCGGGTGCCGGCATCGTGCTTAAGGATTTGATTGATGGTGTCCATTTCCAGGGCCTTGTCACGGACAAACTTCGCTGTCTTCGCCGTTTCCTTCCGAGAGTGGACGAAGATGAGCATCTGATTCCGATGTGTCCCGACATGCTCAATGACTTTGTTGTAAGTTATGTCATTCATGGTCTTGAGTTGCTTGATGGCCTTCTTCTCCGATATGCCAATGAATTCTTGACGTAAGGGGCAAGGACGGAATGAGCCGTCGAAATGGAACATGCCCGTCTTTGTGTCTACCCGAAGGAAGCTCGCGACATCCCGGTAGTTGGGTAGGGTCGCCGACAACCCGACAATCCGCACAGGCTCCCCTGTCTGCTCAGTTCTCCGGATGGTCCTGCTAACAATGCTCTCAAGGACCGGCCCACGGTCATCGTGAAGGAGGTGGATTTCGTCGATGATGATAAGCCGGACAAGATTGGTGTAAGAGAGGTCCGTCGCTTTCCGGGTAATGACGTCCCATTTCTCCGGTGTAGTCACGATGATCTGTGTTTCCGAGATTTGTTGTTTTGTGAGCTGCCTATCACCTGTCAACTCGGAAACTTTGACGCCGTAAGGTTCTAGCCTCTTTCCAAAGTTTCCGACCTGCTCCTGGACAAGGGCCTTCAGGGGGGCGATATAGACAATCTTGAACGCGTCGAGGTCAATTTCGCCAGTCTCCGGGTCGCGGTTCTTTCCCAACTCCCTTAGGATGGTCAACATGGCGACGTTTGTCTTACCACTACCGGTAGGGGCACAGATCAACAAGTTCCCGTCGCTTTGGAAAGCCGAAGGGTAGCATTTGGATTGGACCTTGTTGAGAGACTTGACAGTGCTGAATGGAATCCGTGACCACTCAGGCATGTCGGTGACAGGAACGTTGACATCACTAGGATCGTTCCGTTTCTTCGGGGCCGGAACATGGATCTCCTCATACCCCTTAAATGTCCGCTTCGTGGTTCCGTCCGGTAATTTGACTCTAGGATTGGTCATGAGATGATTCCCCTGGTCGAAGATGAGGTTCTCTAGGTTGACCAATTTACGTGGCTGGAGTCCACCCACGAGCTGCCCTTCCGGGCGCTCTTCCTTTGGAGCGGTTGCATCAGCGAAAGAGGTTGAGTCAATGTCCATCTTGATCTCCATTTTAGCGTTCCTCTCCTCATCGGTGGCCTTGCCCTGCACCTCGTTCAGAATCCAGCGCAGACCTCCCAAGACCATTTGTCTCTCGAGAGCCTCTCGTTCTGCGGCGTTCTCAGCGCGTGCTAGTCGAGTAAGCCACACAACCTTCTCCCGGTTCTCGATGAGCTGTTGCACAACTTCATGATGATCGTAGTCAAACAATTCCATGAGATCGTTTTCGATCTCCCGGAGCTGCTTTTCTTCGCCACCGTCCTCATCAGGCTCTCCCGAGAGGATACGCAATGCCGCGAGCGTCTTGTCATGCTGGATATGGGCGTCTGGGTAAAGTCTGCCGATCTGACGTTGAAGCCAGTAGGCGTCGATATCCCTAGCAGGAATAGAATTCTTCCCCTCGGTCTCAGTTTCCTGGCCCTTGCCCGCGGGGCCAGAGTCTATGATCATCTCTTCGCCATCTGCGAGACCAGCGTCTCCCTCGGTGCCTGCGTCTCCGTTTACGGCACCGTCTTCAAGGTTAGGGCCATCTTCCTCGTCTTCGTCCTCGTCCTCATCTTCTGAGGACTCCTCCCGAACCTCGTCGACGAAGCCATCATCTTCCTCTTCGTTGTCGAAATCGACGGCTACGCCTTGGCGTTCGTCGATCTCCTCGTCCCCACCCTGGCCAGCATCTTGCATGCCTTCGTCCTCGTCTTGCGCGTCATAATCGGTGATCTTTTTGCCGAGGTTGACGAGCTCGTTGAACTGCTTCGCGTTCATGGTGACGCCCAATATCTCATCGATTTCTTTCTTCTTGTCGAAATCCTTTAGGTCATCGTCCTTGAGATATTCCAGAGTTGCGTCGGCAGCACTGCGGACAACCTCGTGTGGGACATCGCCTAGGTTATCCGCAACGATAGTGAGGATCAGGTTGAACGAGTCTCGCGTCGGTTGGGTCCGTGGCCGATATCGAATGCCCTCGATCAGTGCGTCGGCGCCAGACAGAATGCCGCCGGCCCTTGTTACGCCTGTGTCCTGTTTCCTCTTCTGCCGCTCTCGTCGTAGGATGTCTTCGCCCTCCCTGAGACTCCCCCGCTCGACGTCGGGCATTGCGCCGGCCTTCTTCTGCTTCGGTACGGATTCCCGCGCAACCCGCGATCCCATGTCGTTAATAGATAGCCGGCCAGCCAGTGACTCCGGATCTCCGGTCGCCTCATCAGTTCGTCTGGAGACAAACCGACGGTCCGCCTGGAGAACCAGGTTGGACATGGCCGAGTACTTGTATTGAGAGACATCTCGATGATGGTCCGCCATTGTGGCAGTCGTAATGTGAAAGACCTGTAACCTTGGCGCGAATCAAGGTGCGAAATCTCGTAAAATTGTCGAGGTTGTGAATATGTAGTTGGAGCTATGCCCGCCAGGCAGGCGTCGCAAGTGGCGATAGTCCTGTCGCCGAGGAACGCTGCCTTACTCCCGGCCCCGAAACGTGATCGCTCTGATGACTCGCACTTGTCCCCAAGTAGTCATCGAACCGTTGGGCGCGTGTTTCTGAGAGGGACTCGCTTGTTCTGGTTATTTTTTTGTCGTTGGAAACCAACAACGTTTAGTCTCTATCCTACTGTACCCCCAACTGGAAATTTTCTGGAGGGTTGTTCAATCGCCTTGTGGAAGACAGGTTCTCATTGGCTGGGAAGCTGCAAGCTGGAGCATCAACAAGTACCTTCGTATCCGCACCAAGTCGGCATTCCTATAAGCAGTACTTGTCTGTTTACATCAAACCCCGGTATATGCATGTTGCCGCTCTCCTAAACCCAATCAAATACACAACGGCCGCGCCCCAATCTCGACTCACAAAATTGCTGGAATGCCCATTTGCAAGAACAGTCATACTTGCGGCTTTGAAAACGATAGTCGCCTCGAGAGCAACCTTCCGGGTCCACATGATGAGCTCGAGTAGTGAGCCGTGGCAAGATATACAGGAAACGCTCAAGCCGTATATCCGACCTAGAGAAGAAGTTGCATACATTAGGCGAGTGCTAGCTCTTCATCTCGATTCCTGTCTCAAGGATGGTTCCGCCTGTAGTCCTTTGGCTCTCGTCGAGTCAACCCGGGGCGTCAACCCGTCGAGAGACGCACGTGGACTGCACGGCGAGTACTTGAAAGCTTTGAGCGCCAATATCGCCGCAAGCGCCGAGAATGGCCAGGTGCTTCAAGAATTAAACCGGGCGACAGTACCGCGAAGCATCACTGTGCCAACGTCGACGGACCACCTAGAAGAACAGCTTATGCGGATCAAGCTTCGGAGGAAGCAAGAGAAGCTTAAAGTTCTTGAGAAATATCTGGGCTTGGTTCGTCAGAAGCCCGCTGCTTCACACACCTTTCTCGACCCCGAGGTAGTGTTCCAAGATGCGCGTCCTCTGCCGGCTATACCTAACGAAGTCGTCGACGGTTTGGCCCTACGGGAGACGACCGGGAAGACGGACTTGAAGGGCCTTATTGGTCGATTGGAGAAACAAGTTCTCCGAGCAAAGTTACTTCTCAAGGGGGAAGAGCAGCTTCTAGAGGAGGTAAAGGCGCGGTCGAAAGCCAGACCCGAGAACATCAGTGAGAGCGATAAGCTAGGCGCATTGAACACCACGAGAAATGAGCTGATTAGCTGGATTGAGTCTGAGCTGGGCAAAGCTTCAGGAGACGAGCCCGAAGAACCAGATGAGGGCATCGAGGAAAGCGAGTCGGTGCCTTACGATAGCGTTTACGTTGAGGAGCGACTGGAAAGCATCAAGGAGAAATACGCACAATATCTAAAGTTGAGGAAGTCGCTGCTCCAGCTCGTTGGCCAACAACCGCAGCCCGAAATCCAGTCGCAATCCGAAAGTCAGACCCCGACCTCAGCTCCCGCAGTTCTTCCGGCTCCTTCTGAGTACCTACTCACGCCATACCTCGAGAACCTCCTCTCCATTGCTCACGAACAGAAAGCCCTCATTGGGCAGAAATCTCATTTCAACATTGCCATCGCCAAGCAGCTCAAGGACAGCTGCCAGACGCTCGATCACCTCGTGGAGGAGAGCAACCTCCTGCCAAGTTACCCGATGCCCGGCGGCGCATCGAGGCGCAAGCTTGGTTTCGGCGATGCCCTGGTGGCCCCAGAGAGTCTTGACGCTGCGAGTAGGGTCAAGCCTTGGGTCTTCGCGGCGGATTCGGCCAAGATTGCGACATTGGAGGTTGTGGCGGAGAGGATAGAGGAGAGCCAGCTTGCCCTCGAGAGCTCTATGAGAGATCTCAGCGAGATTGACCGCCTCCTTGGACGGCGGCCTGCAAACCAGAGCGGTAGCGACGAAACGGCTGCAGCCGACGACGACGACATATGGCTGACGGAAGAGCCGCCAGCAAAGTCAGCGGGATTGAGAAAGCACGCAAAGCAGCCAAGCCAAGCTCCAGAGGTCGAGGATATCTGGGCTATCCTGGAAGGTAATTTGGGGCTCTTGAGGCAGGAGACTGAGCCATGATGACCGTGGATGTCCCATAGAAAATGAATCACAAAGCCAATGCCATCGCATCCCGTATCACTAACGCCTTGCTAGCATGTAATTTGCGTTGCCGAATATGGCATATCTATTACTCTCAGAGTGCCACCGACTCGCATCATCTAGCTACTTGTCGGCCATGATACCAGATATCCGCAATGCCAAGTCGAGAATCGATAGATGTTCGTCCGCTCCGTCAACCAACCTCTTATCCACCTCTGAGAAGACAATAACGATCTTGTTCTTCTGGACGTCCGGGATTGTCTCATCGTGAACAACCGTCTGGTACAGCTGGGTCACCACCTGCCCCGCACTCCAGCCATCTGCAACCATATCCTCCACCACTTTTGCGATAGCTTGGTAGGTATCGCCAGCAGCCCCTGGCTTCATGGCGGTGACTAGTTGGTTTATTGTACCCTCGGGAATAACACCAGCAATATCGCTAATGATCTTGACCGTGACGGGTTTTCGATCAACGTCCATCGTATCATCATTTCCACCTCCCTCGGCGCCCGGTGCGATCGCTCCCACGAGCCTCGCAGCGCTTTGCAAGAATGTGATGGCTTTTCGCAGATCTCCCTCGCTGCACCTGATCAGGGCATCCACCGCCCCGTCGTCAATGGGCACACCTTCCTTCTCAGCTATCTCCTCCAAGCGTTTCTTCGCGTTTCCTTGATCGAGGCTCTTGAAGCGGAACTTGCTACACCGACTCGCCAGGGGATCGATGATTCTTGTGACGTAGTTGCAGATCAGGCAGAACCGTGTGATCTTGGAGTATGTCTCCATAGTCCGGCGAAGGGCGCTCTGTGCGTCCTGGGTCATGCTGTCGGCCTCGTCGAGAATGATGATCTTGAAAGGCGGGCAGGGGTACTTGGACTTGTAGCCGGGGGGAGGATTCGTCAACTGCATCCTGGCGAAGTCCTTCACCTTCTCCCGTACAATCGAGATACCACGCTCATCTGAAGCGTTTAGTTCCAGAACGCGTGTTTTTACAAGCTCGGGGCCGTAGAGTTCCTTGGCGAGGGCAAGAACAGTAGATGTCTTGCCAGTTCCAGGAGGACCGTAGAACAGCATGTGCGGAAGCTATATGGAAGAGGAGAGTAGAGTCAGCGATACAGTCTTGGTTGGCACGTAGCCCAGGGCCTAGGGATAATGACTGCCCACATTTGATGCCTGAAGTGTCCTCTGGAGGACGTTGACAGTGTGATCCTGGGCAGTGACGTCGCTCAGGGTCTTTGGTCTGCTATACAAAAAGTTGCCAACGTTAGTGCCATCCCCAGCGTCACCATCTCCATTCTCGAGGGACGATATCGAGGGAATATATCGTACTATTTCTCAACCCACGGCTGAGCTCGTGGCGTTTCCTTGGCCTGCTTGCCCTGTTTCCCCGACAGCTCGCCGTTTGCCGCCGCCTGCTTCCGAGCCTTCAGGTCGAAAAAGCTCGCCATTGCGAGTAAGACAGAGTTTCCCACCGGTCTCAGAAATGGTATTAGGTTTACGAAATGTATTCAGAGGTGATGTTGGTGAGTAGGGTGGCAAGATCTTGGGGTTGGGCGATTGGTGACTGTTGTGAATTTGTGAATCGAGGGTGGAATATGAATTGCACCCTGACACGGTGAGCTGCTTCCACTTAACGCGTCCTCCTGTCGAAATGTCGCGACGGGACCCACGTCTCCCCGCTAGTGCCACACCTGGTGCTTCTAGTGTGATCTTAGCTAAGCAACTCTAAATTGGCACGTCTCCTGTCACAGAGGTACCTCTAAGGCGACAAAGTCCTGCTTTAGAATGATAGGCAGGAAGCTGAGGAGTTGTCTCACTGGCTAAAAGAGGTAGTGAGTGCGGCATCTGTTCCAGCAATTTGGAACCAGTGAACCTTGAACCCGCTGCACCTAATAGATTTATCACATAACTACCACATGGCACCATAAAGAGGCCGTCGTTGTGGTTGTTGGTTGGCGGGAAGGTTGGTACCTGAGCGGCGAGCCTCAGGACATGGAGAAGACAGACCCACCCCAGCCACTGTGACCCCTCCATTCTCCAAGGCCCAGAGGCAGCCACCCCACCTCCCGACTGTCCTTCTGAGCGAGCCTAATCTACATACCATATTCCGTTCCCCTCCTCTCGGCGTATCAACTCCCATTCACACCTCTCCGGGAAAAAAAAAACAGTCGTTTGGTCAACAAATCTCTACCGCCCTGCATCTCGACCGCTTATGCATCAGCGAGATCCTGTGCAGACTGCTCGGTGAGCGCAGCAACCATGGCTGATCAATCCGTCTTCCGCATCACCAAGGTGAGCAACGATCACCTACCCTGACCCCGATCCCGATCCTAATCCCGATCCCGCAACGCTGGCGGCGATGGTGGGGTTACAGTGCTAACATCAAGGATAGGAGCTGAGCGAGCTGCAAAAAAACTCGGATCTTTGTGAGTCGTTGCCCCCAACACAAACCCCTCTTGGCTTGGTAGCTTGTGATGCCTTTGCTGACCAGCCGTTGATCCTCCCTCTCACCAGCTCTTGCTGTGGCCTGCCGCGACATCGATGTCCGTAACGTCAAAGCGCTGATCATCGGACCTCACGAGACTCCCTATGAGTTTGGTTTCTTCGAGGTAGGACGGGACATACATTAAGCCTGTGCGCTGCATTTGCCGTCGCTGACCTCTTTTGATAGTTTGCCTTCAAATTCAACAAAGGTTTGTGCCACAGAGATGGAACTATTGCAGGGCAGCTTTGGTGAGCTCGGCTTCTAATACTGTGATGCCTACCAGACTACCCGCGAAAGTCCCCCAACGTCCTCGCACTTACCACCAACAGCGGCCGTTGCCGCTTCAACCCTAATATCTACGCGAATGGACGTGTTTGCCTGTAAGTTGGCCATGCAACAACCTTCCTCCCCTTAAATCAGCTACTAATTACCGGCCATAGTTCGATTCTAGGGTACCTTAAGACCGACGCTCCCTATCATATATCATCGAAAATTAATACCGTTATAGGACTTGGCGTGGGGAACGGGGAGAGGAGTGGTCTGCAGCACAGGGCCTGGAGTCCATTCTCTTGTCCATCCAGAGTTTGATGTCCTCCAACCCGTACGAGAACGAGCCCGGTTTCGAAGATGCGAACGAGCCCTCGGACAAGAAGAACCAAAAGGACTATGTGCAAAAGGTCTGATATCGATGTCCCGGCATGTCACCCGCAACCCCTAACTTCGTGCTTCCAGATCCGCCACGAAACCCTCCGAATTTCCGTCATCCAGAGATTGGAAGAGTACCTGGGAATCGATTCCGATGGCTCCACCTCGGCTTCTACCGGTGTCAAGGACAGCTACGAAGCTGAGATGGACACCATGGACGACGACATGACAGTCCCGTTCGAGCCGTTCAAGGACCTATGCAAGCGTCGGTTCCTCTGGTACTATGACTCGTATCTCGCTGCCGTTCAGAAAGGGAAGA
>Ga0164242_10003614_pt1 | contig 17577 bp, 16 predicted proteins | sample OricomgcompostMG_FD_108783 | JGI IMG/M metagenome (GOLD analysis project Ga0164242, IMG submission 108783) | Miracle-Growth compost microbial communities from Emeryville, California, USA - Original compost - Miracle growth compost (MG) ...
CCAGCGTATCCAAACCGAGACCTGCCAAAGGGAGAAAAGGCGACGACAGCACCAAGCTGCTTCTCGTCAACTCGTTCTGATCTGATTCCTATGTCAAGAAATTTATTCCGGACAGCAGTGCGCCTGCGCGGGAACTACATTGGAGACACCTAGGCCTGCGTGCCAAATACACCACTCTTCACTTACGCCGCCGCTGATGCGCGCCAAACAGAACATTCGGGGCCTGACACGGCCCATCCAAGCGGATACGACATCGCAGCAAATCCGTCTTTGACCTAACGCGAGATGTCTGCACCAGCGCTTCGGCCGTTTTCCTCGTATGCGGACAATGACCTAAGCTGTCGTTCCCGCGCAGGCGGGAACCCGGATCGTGCATCAGCACTTCAGCCATTCTTCTTTTCTGCCGCTGCCGCGTTCACCGCTCCGCCACCGCATCCGCCACGCACAGCGCCGTCATGTTGACGATGCGCCGCACGGTGGACGACGGCGTCATCACGTGTACCGGCTTGCTGCAGCCGAGCAGGATGGGGCCGATCGCGACATTGTTGCTGACCGTGGTCTTCAGCAGGTTGTAGGCGATGTTGGCGGCGTCGATGTTGGGCAGCACCAGCAGGTTGGCGTCGTTATTCAGCGTGGTGTCCGGCATTGCCTTCTTCAGCATCGCAGCGTCGAGCGCCATGTCGCCGTGCATCTCGCCGTCGATCTCCAGGTCCGGCGCACGTGCGCGCACCAGTTCGCGCACGCGGCGCATCTTCCGCGCCGATTCGCTGTCGCTGGTGCCGAAGCTCGAATGCGACAGCAGCGCAACGTAGGGCACCAGGCCGAAGCGGCGCATTTCCTCGGCCGCCAGGATGGTGATCTCGGCCAGCTGCTCGGCGCTCGGGTTCTCGTTGACGTGGGTGTCGACCAGGAACAGCTGCCGGTCCGACAGGATCAGGCAGTTCATCGCGCCGTACACGTTGACGCCGGGCCGCCTGCCCAGCACCTGCTCGATGTACTGCAGGTGCAGGTCGTTGGTGCCGTAGGTGCCGCAGATCATGCCGTCGGCATCGTTCTTGTGGATCGCCATCGCGCCGATCAGCGTGTGACGGCGGCGCATCTCCAGCCGCGCGTACTGCTCGTTGACACCCTTGCGGCGCGTCATGTCCAGATAGGTCTGCCAGAAATCGCGGTAGCGGTCGTCGTGTTCCGGATTGATGATGGCAAAGTCGACGTCGGGCCGGATGCGCAGCTTGAAGCGTTCGATGCGCTGCGCCAGCACGGCGGGACGGCCAATCAGGATCGGCGCGGCGAGCTTCTCGTCGACCACCACCTGCACCGCGCGCAAGACGCTTTCCTCCTCGCCCTCGGCGAACACGATGCGCTTGCGCTCCGGCGGCGTCGCCTTGGCGATGCGGAAGATCGGCTTCATGAAGGTGCCGCTGCGGTAGACGAACTGCTGCAGGCGGTCGACGTAGGCGTCCATGTCGGCGATCGGCCGCGCGGCCACGCCGTCGGCCTGCGCGGCCTTGGCCACGGCGGTGGCGATCTTGATCATCAGGCGCGGATCGAAGGGCAACGGGATGATGTAGTCGGGGCCGAATTCCAGATTGGCGATACCGTAGGTGGTGGCGACGATGTCCGACTGCTCGGCCTGCGCCAGTTCCGCGATCGCGTGCACGGCGGCGATCTCCATGCCGCGCGTGATGGTCGTGGCGCCGCAGTCCAGCGCGCCACGGAAGATGTACGGAAAGCACAGCACGTTGTTGACCTGGTTCGGAAAGTCCGAGCGGCCGGTCGCGATCACCGCGTCGCCGCGCACCGCGCGCACCTCGTCCGGCAGGATTTCCGGCGTCGGGTTGGCCAACGCGAGGATCAGCGGACGCTCGGCCATCGCCTTGACCATGTCCTGCTTCAGCACGCCGCCGGCCGACAGGCCGAGGAAGACGTCGGCGCCGCCGATCACGTCGGCCAGCGTGCGCGCGTCGGTCTTCTGCGCGAATTTCGCCTTGTCCGGGTCCATCAGTTCGGCGCGGCCCTCGTAGACCACGCCGGCGAGGTCGGTGACGAAGATGTGTTCCTTCGGAAAGCCCAAGTCCAGCATCAGGTCGAGGCAGGCCAGCGCGGCGGCGCCGGCGCCGGACACCACCATCTTCGTGTTCTTCACCGTCTTGCCCACCACCTTCAGGCCGTTCAGGATGGCGGCAGCAACGATGATCGCGGTGCCGTGCTGGTCATCGTGGAACACCGGAATCTTCATGCGTTCGCGCAGCTTGCGCTCGACCGTGAAGCACTCCGGCGCCTTGATGTCTTCCAGGTTGATGCCCCCGAAGGTCGGTTCCAGCGAGGCGATGATGTCGACCAGCTTGTCGGGATCGTGTTCGTCGATCTCGATATCGAATACGTCGATGCCGGCGAACTTCTTGAACAGCACGCCCTTGCCTTCCATCACCGGCTTGGCGGCCTGCGGCCCGATGTTGCCCAGTCCCAGCACGGCGGTGCCGTTGGTGACGACGGCGACCAGGTTGCCGCGCGCCGTGTAGCGATAGGAATTGGCTGGGTCGGCAGCGATCTCCAGGCAAGCGGAGGCGACGCCCGGCGTATAGGCCAGCGACAGGTCGCGCTGATTGGTCACCTGCTTGGTCGGCGTGACGCTGATCTTGCCGGGCGTCGGGAACTCGTGGTATTCGAGCGCCGCCTGGCGCAGCTTCAGCCGCTCTTCCTCTTTGCGCTGTTCCTCGTTCCTGTCGGTCGCTTGCATGCCGGCTGCCTCTTCTCGTTGGAATGGACGATCGATTCTAGCAGAGGCGTTCCGGCCCGAAACGCGGCTTGCGTCCATGCGGCTCGCCGAATTTGACATTGCCCGGCAAGCGGCGGAGTATCTCTGCCTTTGCCGCATGGCGCGACACGTGCCCGCGTATGGCACAGCATCATTCCAAGGGGGAAGAAGACATGAAACCGATCGTCATCATCGGCACCGGCCTGGCCGGCTATACCGTGGCGCGCGAATTCCGCAAGCTGGACAAGGACACGCCGCTGACCATCGTCACCGCGGATGCCGGCGGCTTCTATTCGAAGCCCATGCTGTCGAACGCCTTCGCGCTGAACAAGCTGCCCGAGCAGTTGATCAACCAGAGCGGCGCGCAGATGGCCGAACAGCTGTCCGCCACGCTGATCGCGCACACCCCCGTGATCGCCGTCGACGCCGTGCGCGGGATCGTCGTCACCGACAAGGGCGAGCTCGAATACGGCAAGCTGGTGCTCGCCACCGGCGCGCACCCGATCCAGCTGCAGCTGAAGGGCAATGCCGCGCAGGAAGTGCTGTCGGTCAACAACATCGACGACTACGCCGCCTTCCGCGCGCGCATCGATGCGCCGGAAAACGCCAGGCCGGTGCGCGTGGCCATCCTCGGCGCCGGCCTGATCGGCTGCGAGTTCGCCGACGACCTCGCCGGCGCCGGCCACGCGGTCACGCTGATCGATCCGGGCACGCGTCCGCTCGCCGCGCTGGCCGCGCCGGCGCTGTCCGAAGGACTGCAGCAGGCGCTGACCGCGCGCGGCGTGCGCTTCCATCTGAACACGGTGGCGGAAAGCGTGGAACGGCTCGATACCGATCTCCAATTGCAGCTGGCCGACGGCGGCACGGTGGAAGCCGACGTCGTGTTGTCGGCGGTCGGCCTGCGTCCCGACCTGCACCTGGCGACGTCGGCTGGACTGGCGACCGGACGCGGCATCGTGGTCGATCCCTGCGGCCGCACCAGCGCGCCGGACGTCTACGCGCTCGGCGACTGCGCCGAATACACGATGCCGCACGGCGGCACGCGCACGCTGCCCTACATCGCGCCCATCCTGCCGGCCGGCCGCGCCATCGCCCGCACGCTGGCCGGCGAGCCGACCGCGATCGAGATGAAGGACATGCCTGTGCTGGTCAAGACGCCCAGCCATCCGATCGCGCTGGTCGCGCCGGCGCCGCACGTGGTCGGCAGCGGCAGCTGGCGGACGGAAACGCGCGGGGCGCAGCACATCTGCCGCTTCTTCGACGCCAACGGCGTGATGGCCGGTTTCGGCGTGTCGCCGCACGACAATGCCATACGGCAAGCGCTGCTGGGCGAGCTGGGCAAGACCGCGGACGAGATCGCGCCGGCGGGCTGATCGCCGCCCTGTCTCTGCCGCTGTCGTCCGCCGCATTCCGGCCGCCGGAAGCCGCATCGCCGCGGGCCGACAATGCATGCGTCTTCGGTACAATGCAGCCATGCTGTCCGAATTCGACCTGATCGCACGCTACTTCGTGCGGCCCGACCATCCCCGCAACCGCGCGACGCTCGGCATCGGCGATGACTGCGCGCTGCTGGCGCAGAAGTCCGGCATGCAGATGGCGATCTCGACCGACATGCTGGTCGAGGGCCGGCACTTCTTTCCCGGCGCCGACCCGTACCGGCTGGGACACAAGGCGCTCGCGGTCAACCTGTCCGACCTCGCCGCGATGGGCGCGGAACCGGTCGCCTTCACGCTGGCGCTGGCGCTGCCGCAGGTCGAGGAAAGCTGGCTGCAAGCCTTCTCGCGCGGCCTGTTCGCGCTGGCCGACGAATACGGCTGCGAACTGGTCGGCGGCGACACCACCAAGGGCCCGTTGAACATCTGCATCACCGTGTTCGGCAGGATACCGATCGGTCTGGCGCTGCGGCGCGACGCCGCGCACGTCGGCGACGACGTGTGGGTCTCGGGCGCGCTGGGCGATGCGCGCCTCGCGGTCGGCGCGCTGTACGACGAATATCCGCTCGACGCCGAATTGCTGCGTCAGGCCGAAATCCGCCTGCACATGCCGCAGCCGCGCGTCGCGCTGGGCCTGGCGCTGCGCGGCATCGCGCACGCCGCGCTGGACCTGTCCGACGGCCTGATCGGCGACCTCGGCCACATCCTCGAACGCTCCAAGGTCGGCGCCACGCTGCAGGCCGACGGCCTGCCGCTCGGTCCCATGCTGCAGCGTCAGCCGCAGGACGTGCGCCGCCGCCTGTCGCTGTCCGGCGGCGACGACTACGAACTGTGCTTCACCGCGCCGCCGTCGCGCCGCGAAGCGGTGCTCGGCGCCGGCCTCGCCGCCGGCACGCCGGTCACGCACATCGGCACCATCGATGCCGAACCCGGCCTCCGCCTGCTGGACGGCCAGGGCGCGCCGCTCGCGCTCGACATCCGCTCCTTCGACCATTTCGCTTCCGCATGAACGCCAGACGCGAACCACCCGCCACCGTCATCGTGCAACCCGACTCCAGCTTCATGCTGGCGCATCCGTCGCATCTGATCGCGCAGGGTTTCGGCAGCGGCCTGTCGGGCGTCGTCCCCGGCACCGTCGGCACGCTGTTCGGCTGGCTGTCGTTCCACGTGCTGTCGTCGCGCTGGCCGGAGGTGTTCACGCCAGCCGGCTGGTGGGCCGTCATCGCGCTCGGCTTTCTCGTCGGCGTGTGGGCCTGCGGCAAGACCGCGCGCGATCTCGGCGTGGCCGACCACGGCAGCATCGTGTGGGACGAGGTGATCGCGATCTGGCTGGTGATGCTGTTCGTCACGCCGGCCTCGCTGTCGGCGCAACTCGCGGCCTTCCTGTGGTTCCGCTTCTTCGACATGGTGAAGCCGCCGCCGATCCGGCAGGTCGAGCGGCGCTTCGGCGGCGGCTTCGGCGTGATGATCGACGACATCGTGGCGGCCTTCTTCACGCTGCTGGTGCTGGCGATATGGCGCACGATGCATTGATCGCGCTCGCCGCCGACGTCGGCCGCCTGCTGCAGGCGCGCGGACTGGTGCTGGCCACCGCGGAATCCTGCACCGGCGGCGGCGTGGCACAGGCGATCACCGAGATTCCCGGTTCCTCGGCCTGGTTCGACCGCGGCTACGTCACCTATTCCAATGCGTCGAAGACGGCGTTGCTGGATGTGCCGGACACGCTGTTGGCGCAATACGGCGCGGTCAGCAACGAAACGGCCGCAGCGATGAGCCTGGGCGCGCTGCGCAACAGCGACGCGACGGTTACGTTGTCGACCACCGGCATCGCCGGCCCGGACGGCGGCACGCCGGACAAGCCGGTCGGCACGGTCTGCTTCGGCTGGGCGCACGACGGCGCGGTGCATACCGCGCGCCTGCGCTTCGACGGCGACCGCCACGCGGTGCGCGCGCAGACGGTGGAACATGCGTTGCGCGGCCTGCTGGTCTTCCTCGGCCGCGCGGAATGAGCATGGCCCGGCAGCAACGATCCTCCGGTCACGACGATCCGGCGGCGACGCTCATCAGCAGCGGTTGATCGCGTCCCGCGTTTCGACGGCGACGCGGCGCGCCGCCTGCGCATAATCCTCTCCGTCGCGCGGCTGCGCGTACAGGATCGCGCGCGAGGAATTGATCATCATGCCGGTGCCGTTCGCGGTGCGGCCGGCTGCCACCGTGGCCTGGATGTCGCCGCCCTGCGCGCCGATGCCGGGAATCAGCAGCGGCATGTCGCCGACGATCGCGCGCACCTGCGCCAGTTCGTTTGGGAAGGTGCCGCCGACCACCAGCGCGCACTGGCCGTTGGTGTTCCACTTGCCGGCCACCAGCGCGGCGACGTGCTGGTACAGCGGCCTGCCGTTCGCTTCGAGGAATTGCAGGTCGGAACCGCCGGCGTTCGAGGTGCGGCACAGCACCACCACGCCGCGATCCTGCCATTCGAGGTAGGGCTGCACCGAATCGAAACCCATGTACGGATTGACCGTCACCGCGTCGGCGCCATAGCGCTCGAAGGCTTCGCGCGCATATTGCTCGGCGGTGGCGCCGATGTCGCCGCGCTTGGCGTCGAGCACGATCGGCACCAGCGGATGGCGCGCGCGCAGATAGGCGCACAAGTCTTCCAGCTGGTCTTCCGCGCGCTGCGAGGCGAAGTAGGCGATCTGCGGCTTGAAGGCGCAGGCCGTGTCGGCCGTCGCATCGGCGATGGCCTTGCAGAACTGCAGGATGGCGTCCGGCTGACCGCGCAGATGGACGGGGAATTTTTCCGGCGCGGGATCGAGGCCGACGCACAATTGCGTGCGCTGTGCATGCCAGGCGGCCGATAGCTTGTCGATGAAGGTCACGTTGCTCTGTGCTGCGGACGCAGCGTCTTTTCAAACAGCCGCCATTGTAGCGCGCCGGTCCACCACCCTCGATGGACGAGCGCCATGCCGGCGCGCGTGCGGCCGCCTTCGCGGTTGCCGTTCAGGCGCGGGATGTCGTCGCGCAATCGGCCGCATCGGTGTGCGTCAGCCGTGCTCGTAGACCCATTGCAGCAACGCATCCTCGGCCGCCTGCCCAGCCGGCGCGTTCGGATGGTTGATGATGCACACCACGACGTAGCGCTTGCCGGACGCCGCCAGCACGTAGCCGGCGATCGCGCGCACGTCCTGCAGCGAACCGGTCTTGACATGCGCCCGCCCGGCCACGCCGTCGTCGATCAGCCGCTTGCGCATGGTGCCGTCCTCGGCGACCAGCGGCAGCGAGGACATCAATTCGGGCATGGCCGGCGAGCGGAACGCGGCCAGCAGCATGCGCCCCATCAGCGCCGCGGAGACGCGCGCCTCGCGCGACAGGCCGGCGCCGTTGTCGATCACCAGCGGCGTGGTGTCGATGCTCTCCGCCGCCAGCCAGTTGCGCACGGTCGCCGCGCCCTGCGCGGTGGTGGCCGGCACGCCGCCGTTGGTTTCTTCCGCGATGGTCAGCAGTACTTGGCGCGCCATCACGTTGTTGCTGTACTTGTTGATGTGGCGGATCACCTCGGCCAGCGGCGGCGACTGCCATTCGGCCACCGGCTGCCCATCCGGCGGCGCCGTGCCGTCGGTCACGGTGCCGTCCAGGCTGCCGCCGAGCTCGCTCCACAAGGCCCGGAACACCATGCCGAAATAGGCCGTGTCGTCCGTCAGGTAGGGCTGGACGTACAGCGTCTTGTCGCCGCAGACCGCGGAAAAGCTGCCGTCGAAGGCGATGCCGTCGGCGGCCGGCGCCGGCCGCAATGCCGCTTCCCAGTCCAGGCAGGGACCGCCTTCCAGGCGCGGCGGCGTGACCCGCCAGCCGGCGGCGGGCGGATCGATGCTGACGTCCACGCGGCCTGCCTTCGCATGCGGCACGAAATGCAGCGCGAACGCCTTGTAGTTCAGCAGCAGAGCGTCCGGCCCGGCGTTATAGGGTTTGATCGGGTCGCCGTCGAACTGCGCGGGATCGTAGGGCACCGGCGCGAAGGCGCTGCGGTCGAGCACGAGATTGCCGTGTATCTCGCGAATGCCGTCGTCGCGGATGCGGCGCAGGAACAGCCACAGGTTTTCCGTCACCAGGCTGGGGTCGCCGCTGCCCTTGATGATCAGATCGCCGTTCAGCACGTCGCCGTCCAGCGTGCCGGTCGTGTAGGCCTGCGTCTTCCAGGTATAGGCCGGGCCCAGCAGATCGAGCGCCGCGTCGGTCGTGATCAGCTTCATTGTCGAGGCCGGATTCAGCGGCTTGGCGGCATTGAACGCGATCAGCGGTGCGTTGCTGTCGACCTGCTGCACGTAGATGCCAGTGGCGTCGAGCGGGATCTCGCCGCGCGTCAGCGCGGCGGCCACGACGGGCGGCGGCAGGTCCGCCGCTGCGCGGCAGGCCGGATGGACGACGAGGGAAAGGGCGAAGGCGAAGACAGGGAGCAACGATTTGCTGTTCGGCATGGCGGGCTGGAAATGGAAGTCGACGCTGATTATTACATCGAAGCACGCGCCCGTGCCGACGCAAAACCGGCGGACACGCCCGGTTGGGGCGCGGTGGCGGCGTGGTTGTGGCGCAAATGACGCAGCGCGCGCCGGTCCCCTCCCGTTTGCCGGCGATCCGCATCGCCAGGCGTATCCGTACGGCAATCGGCACATTACAATGCCTGCAAGCCGGCGATACCGCGCCGCCCGTCCTGCCCGACCTCGGCGCTTCCTTTCAGGCAAACCGACCGTGCCCCTACCCCCATCCCATTCCCAGACCAACCTTGCATTTTGGATCGGCGGCGCGGCGATGGCATTGTCGGGCCTGTTCGCCGCCGCTGCAGGTATGCTGCAGGCGGGGCGGCGGCAGACGTCGCGCGACGAGCTGGGTTTTCTCACCCTGTGGCGGCCGCTGCTGCTGCATCCCGCGCGCGCCACCATGCCGGCGGTCCTGCCCATGCTCGAAACCCGGCACCGCCTGTTTTTCCTCAAGCTGTGGAACCAGTCCATGCGCAACGCCGATGCCGGCGCGGCGGACGGCCTGGCCGCCCTCGCGCGCGCCGTCGATTGCGACCGCTTCTGCCGCCGCATGCTGCTGCGCGGCGAGCGCGTCGAACGGCTGCTCGCCGCGCTGACGCTGGGGCAATTGCGCGACCATGCCGCGTGGGACAGCCTGGTGAACCTGACCATGTCGGCCGACGGCGAGCTGTCGCTGCAGGCCTTCCACGCGATGCTGCGGATCGACGCCGAGGCCGCCGCGTCGCAATCCACGCCGCTGCTGCTGGCCCGCCACGACTGGCCGGTCGCACAGCTGGCCGCCATGCTGCAGCCCGTGCAGGGCGCCTTCATGCAGCCGCTGGTGGCCGCGCTGGCCGAAACGCGCGCCGCGCACCTGCCGCGCGCGCTGCGCCTGGTCGAGGCGCTGCGGCTGCCGCTGCCGCAGGCCGCCGTGCTGCCGCTGCTGCAGGAAGCGCACGACACGAACGTCCTGCTCGGCGCGCTGCGCCTGGTGCGGGACGTCGGCCTGCTGCCGTATGCCCGGCCGCATCTGCGGCATGACGATTGGCGCGTGCGCGTGCAGGCGGCCAAAGCGCTCGGCCGCGTCGGCGAACATGCCGACGCCAACCGCCTGATCCCGCTGCTGGGCGACGCCGAATGGTGGGTGCGCTACCGCGCCGCGCAGGCGCTGGCCGGCATGTCGTTCTTCAGCAGCGCCGAACTGGAACTGCTGCGCGCCAACCTGTCCGACCGCTACGCGCGCGACATCCTGGGCCAGGTGCTGGCCGAAAGGCAGGCGGCATGATCGCGGCATGGTGCCTGTACTGGATCCTGGCGGCCTTTTTCGTCCTCGCCTGCGCTGCCGCCGTATTGCCCTGCCTGTTCGCGCTGCCCGCGCTGCGCCGGCTCGAGCAGGGCCGCATGCTGGCCGCGCTGCCGCAGATCCACGCCGGGCTGGAGCCGCCGGTCAGCGTCGTGCTGACCGCGCGCGACGATGCGCCGGGCGTCGATGCGCCGCGCATCGCCGCCGCGGTGCATGCGCTGCTGGCGCTGCATTACCCGCTGTTCGAAATCCTCGTGGTCGACGACGGTTCGTCCGACGACACGATGCAGGTGCTGACCGACGCCTTCGCGCTGCATCCGTTCCCGGAAGCCTACCGCGTCCGGTTGCCGCTGCGCCAGCCGGTGACGCGGATCTACCGCTCGACGCGCCATCCGAACCTGCGCGTGATCGGCAAGCAGGCCGGCGGCCGCGCCGATGCGCTGAATGCCGCCGTCAACGCGGCGCGCTATCCGCTGGTGTTCAGCCTCGCCTGCGGCACGGTTCCGTACATCGACAGTCTGCATGACCTGGTACTGCCCTTCCTTGCCAACACCGGCACCGTCGCTTCCGTCGGGCTGCTTGACACGACAAGCGACGGTGCACGGGGCGTCGCTACGCCGGGCATCGACGCACTGCGCGCGGAACGGTTCGCGCCGCTGGGCTGGTCGGCGCTCGACGCCATGCTGGTCGCGCCGCCGGGCATCCAGCTGCTGCGCAAGGACGCGGTGGTGGCGGCCGGCGGCTACTGTCCGGCGGCGGCCTGCGCGGACGCCGACATGCTGCTGCGCCTGCATCACGCGGCCTGCGATGCGGCAGGTCCGTACCGGATTGCCTTCACCGGCGAAGCCGCCGGCCATGGTGGCAAGGATGACGAGCGTTCGCCGAAGCGTCGCTGCATGCGCCGCCAGCAGGTGCTGGTCGACGGCCTGGCACGGCATATGGCGCTGCTGTGGGGCCGCCGTGTGCCGCCTAAAACGAGACTGGCCTTCCTGCTCCTGCTGGTGTTCGACGGCGCCGGGCCGGCGATCGAAACCGCTGCCTGGGCGCTGCTCGCCGTCGCCGCCCTGACCGGCCTGCTGCCGCTATCGGCCTGCGCGGCCTTTCTCGTGCTGGCTGTCGGTCTTGGCATGCTGCAGTCGACGTTCGCGCTGCTGCTCGATGCGATTTCGCCACGCGGCGCAAGCCGGCCGGGCAGGCTGCATGCATTATTGCGCGCGGCGGTGACGGAAAACCTCGGTCCGCGGCAGGTGCGGACGTATTGGCGCACGCTTGGGCTGGCGGCATGGCTGCGGCAGCGCGGACAGATGTGAGGTCAGCAGATATCTGGTCTACGTATTTGGTTGTCGGGCTTGGCTGGCACCGTTACGCCATCTCTGGGTTCCCGCCTGCGCGGGAACGACGGTGGGTGATGGCAGGGCCGGTCAGCCCAGCCACTTCGCGATCGACAGCAGCAGCACCAGCAGCATCCACAGCAGCAGTGCGCGCCACACCAGGCCGACGGTGCTCTGCAGCGCACGTCCCGACGCTTCCTCGCCGGGCGGCACGTCAGGGGCGGCGCCGGCCGACTCGATCAGGTCGGCGTCGGCCGGTGCCAGGTCGGCGGCATTCTCGGCGGCTTCGCCGAGACGGATGCCCATCGCGCCGCCGCCGGCGGAGAGCAGGATGCCGATCGATTCATCCTGCCAGCGGCCGGCGAAATTGCGCCATGCGTAGATCGCGTCCTCGAAGTTGCCCACCACCGCGAATGCGGCTGCGGTCAGGCGCACCGGGATCCAGTCTATCCAGTAGAAGGCATGCGCGGCGAACAGGCCGAAATCGTCACGTTCAGCCATGTGCGGTCCGTTCCACACGCGCGACAGGTATTCGGCCACGCGATAGAGCACCGCGCCGATCGGACCCAGCGGCGTGAGGAACCAGAAGAACACGCCGAACACGTTGCGGTGCGTGGTGACCAGGGCGGTTTCGACGGTGACGCGCGCCACCTCGGCGACGTCCATGCCAGCCGTGTCGAGACCTGTCCATTCCGACAGCAGCGTGCGCGCGGTCGCCTCGTCGCCGGTGTTCAGCGCCAGCTGGATCGAAGTGAAATAGTGGCTGTAGTGGCGAAAGCCGAGCGTGAGATAAACGACTGCGACGTTCAGCACCAGCACGGCCAGCACGCCGAGCTTGAGCGCGATCCAGTACAGCAGCGCCACCGGCAGCGCGAACGCGGCGATCATCAGCGCCCAGGCGATGCGGCCGTGATGCGCCTGGCCCGCGTTGAAGGCCCGCTCCAGCTTCATCGCCAGCATCCGGACGCCGGCATAGACCGGGTTGTCTGCGCGCAGCGGTTTGAGCTGTTCGATCAGAAGCGCGAAGAGGATAGAGAAGAAGGTCATTGAGACGCCCGGTTGTCTGCGGAGCCGATAAGATAACGCAGCCGCCCCGCCGGAATCAAATCGGGCGGCCGCGCTGGCTCAGGCGCGCAGGAAATGAAACAGGTTGCGCAGCATGCCGGCCGTCGCGCCCCAGATGAAATAGCGTTGGTACGGCATCGTATAGAAGGTGCGGCGGCCGGTCGAGAATTCCGCCGTGCGGCGCTGGTGGTGCGCGCCGTCCATCAGGAAGGCCAGCGGCACCTCGAAGACCTCCGCCACTTCCAGCGGATCGGTGCGCGTGACGAACGGCGGATGCAGCAGTCCGACCACCGGCATCACGCTGAAGCCGGTGCCGGTGCGGTATTCGGGCAGCTCGCCGATCACTTCGATGTGGCGGCGATCGATGCCGACTTCCTCCTCCGTCTCGCGCAAGGCAGCGGCGGCGGCCGACGCGTCGCTTTCCTCGGTGCGGCCGCCGGGGAAGCTGATCTGTCCGCCATGCGCGTTCAGATGCGCGGCGCGCCGCGTCAACAGCAGCGTGGGGCCGTCGTCGCGCAGCACGATGGGCACCAGCACCGCGGCGCGGGTCAATGGACCGCTCATCGGACGCACCAGCCGTTCCACGGTTATCTCCGGCGCCCAGGGCGGCGGATGGGCGAAGCGGGCGCGCAGCGCGTCCGCCAGCAGGCGGTCCGGCGGCACAGCCGGCTCGGCCGCCAGCGCGTCTATCGGCAGTTGTTCCGGATCGAAAGGGAGCTTGGCCATGCAGTTCCTGTGATGTCGCGCGATCGGGTTGCAACACGACATGCTGCATGACCACTCGATGTGATGGGAAGGAGATACTTTATAAGAAACGGGCGCGCCACGCATGCGCATGCCGCAGATTCGCATGCGTTCGCGCCGGCATTCCGCCAAAAAGGAAAAGGCACCCGAAGGTGCCTTTTCGTGGAGCCGTTACGGCCGGAATGATCGTATCGATTATTCCTCGGCCTTGGCGCCGCCACGGCGATTCGGCAGCTTTTCCTTGATGCGTGCCGATTTGCCCGAACGCTCGCGCAGGTAGTACAGCTTGGCGCGACGCACGTCGCCGCGGCGCTTGACCTCAATCGACGCGATCAGCGGGGAATACAGCTGGAACGTGCGCTCCACGCCTTCGCCGGACGAGATCTTGCGAACGATGAAGTTCGAGTTCAGGCCGCGGTTGCGACGGGAAATCACGACGCCTTCGTACGCCTGGGCGCGCTTGCGGTTGCCTTCGACCACGTTGACGCTGACCACCACCGTGTCGCCGGGGGCGAACTCGGGGATGTTCTTGCCGAGACGAGCAATTTCTTCTTGCTCCAATTGCTGGATCAGATCCATTTCTTCACTCCTGAAACCATCATGCCGGCGCGCGTACTGCAAGGAATGCCCGGTAGAGGATGGGGTTACACATGCGGCGACCGACTACTTCGCCGCGCATAGGCACAAAGCCAAACAACAACTTACTGCAAACTGCTCAAGAATCGTTCATCGCCGGCGCTCAGCAAGCCTGCCTCGCGCGCCCTGGCGATCAAATCGGGGCGCTTGCGCGCCGTCGCTTCCAGCGCCCTTTCGCGCCGCCACTTCTCGATCTCGAGATGATGGCCGCCGAGCAGGATCGCCGGCACCGCCTCGCCTTCGTAGACCTCGGGCCGGGTGTAGTGCGGGCAATCCAGCAGGCCGTTCACGAAGCTGTCCTGCATCGCCGACGCCTCGTCGTTCAGCACGCCCGGCAACTGCCGGATCACCGCATCCATCAGCGCCATCGCCGGCAGCTCGCCGCCGGACAGCACGAAATCGCCGAGGCTGATTTCCTCGTCGACGCAGCGCTCGAGGAAGCGCTGGTCGATCGCCTCGTAGCGGCCGCACAGCAGCACCAGGCCGGGCTCCGCCGCCAGCTGCGTCACGCGTTCGTGCGTCAGCGGCCGGCCCTGCGGCGACAGGTACACCACGCGCGGTGCGGGCAAATCCTGCTCCGCCTGGCGCGCCTGCGCGGCCCGCACGGCGGATTCGAGCGGCTTGATCATCATCACCATGCCGGGACCGCCGCCATAAGGCCGGTCGTCGACGGTGCGGTGCCGGTCGGTGGTGAAATCGCGCGGATTCCACAAAGACAGATGACACTTGCGCTGCTCGAATGCGCGACGCGTGATGCCGGACTGCGTCAGCGCGGTAAACATTTCGGGGAAAAGCGTGACGACGTCGAATTGCATCCCGCACACCCTTCACCTTCCAGGACGGCCCACCGCGCTGTGGACTAGTAGTCCAGCTCCCAGTCGACCGTCACTTTTCTCGCCTCCCGATCGACCGCGATCACGTACTGCTCGACGAACGGAATCAGCATCTCCGGCGCCTTGCCAGCCGTCTCCGGCGCCTTGCCAGCCGTCTCCGGCGCCTTGCCATCCGTCTCCGGCGCCGCCGGCTGCACGCGCAGGATCGGGTGCGCGCCATTGTCCATCAGATCGCCGACGGTGCCCAGGGACGTACCCTGCAGGTTTTCCACCGCCATGCCGATCAGATCGACCCAGTAGAACTCGTTGTCCGCCAGCGCAGGGAAGTGGCTGCGGGAAATCCGCACCGCGGTCCCCTTCAGCGCCTCCGCCGCATCGCGATCGGCCACGCCCATCAACTGGGCGACGATGCCGCCGCCATGTTCGCGCACCTGCATCCTCTCGACGTCGCGCATGGCCGGCTTGTCCAGCCACCAGGTCTTCGCATGCAGCAGCGCGTCGGCTTCGGCCGAATAGGGCTGGATCTTGACCCAGCCCTGCAGACCGTAGGCGCCGGCGATATGGCCGACCAGCACGAGATCGTCGGGAATCTTCATTCCAGACGCCGGCCGGCCGGACACAACATCCGGCAATTAAGCCGCAGCGGCGTTGGCTTGGCCGATCAGGCGGGCAACCGTCGGCGACAGCTTCGCGCCGACGCCCTGCCAGTAGGCCAGGCGGTCCTGCGCGACGCGGACGGTTTCCTCGGCGCCGGCGGCAACCGGGTTGTAGAAGCCGATGCGTTCAATGAAGCGACCGTCGCGGCGGTTGCGCGAATCGGTGGCAACGATGTTATAAAAGGGGCGCTTTTTTGCGCCGCCACGAGCGAGACGAATGACGACCATGATGTTTCCAGTAAGTCCGAAGATGGAAAAAGCCGCAAATTATAGCGTGTTCCACCCCACCCCCGCAAGCGCTGTGCCGGCGAGCCGACATTCCGCGCCAGACAGGCGCGCGCGGCCCGGACCTCGTTCGCCCATGACAGCGTATTGCCGTAAGTTATCATTGTCTACATGACAACGCCGCACAAGGACAAGACCATCGCCGCATTGCTGGCCGCGCTGCTGGGCGGCCTCGGTGCACATCGCTTCTACCTGTACGGGAAGAAAGACGTGCGCGCCTGGCTGTACCTCTTCTTCTTTCCGCTGTCCATCCTCGCCGGCTTTGCCGCGACGCTCGTCATCGGCCTGATGCCGGACGAGCGCTGGGACGCGCGCTTCAATGCCGGTTCCGGCCGCCGCTCCCGCTCCGGCTGGCCGGTCGTCCTGATCGTGATCCTGACCTTCGCCTTCAGCTTCCTGGTCGTGGTCATCGCGCTCGCGCGCGGCCTGGACCTCTACTTCACCGGCGGCGCACTCGGCTGATTTGTTTCCAAAACGCAAACCAAAACGGTGCGCGCGCCGGGGAACTGCGCGCCCGCGCAGTGCGCCCGCCTCGCCGTGACGCGCCTAGTTCGCGCCCCGCCATCGACCTCCCCGGCTTTTTGCCGTATGGCATGCATAGTGCTTTTACGAAACTGTCTGCCCCTTCTCGTTTCGTTTACATCGTGTCCGGGAGTTTGAATGAACCTGCGCTCTTTTTCCGCTTCATTGACACTGGCCGCGCTGCTGCTTGCCTGCGGATTCGAGGCCGCCAGCGCGCAAACCTCGCAATCATCGGATGCCGTGCCGATTTCCGCCGCGGTGGACGCCACGCCGCTGAACGCAGTGGCGGCCGCATCCCAACCCGCGGCACAGCCGGCGCCCGCTCCGGCTCCGGCCCCTGCCGTCGCCACTCCGGCGCCGCCCCCCGCTCCCGCGGCCGACGCACCGATGACCCATCCGGAAATGCTGGATGTCTCCAAGATCAGCGCCGGCGACACCGCCTGGATGCTGTCCTCGACCGCGCTGGTGCTGCTGATGACGATTCCGGGCCTGGCGCTGTTCTATTCCGGCATGGTGCGCAAGAAGAACGTGCTGGGCACGGCGGCGCACAGCTTCGTCACCACCTGCCTGGTGACGGTGATCTGGGTCGTGGTCGGCTACAGCCTAGCCTTCACGCCGGGCTCCTCGCCCTACATCGGCAGCCTGGACCGCGTGCTGCTGCACGGCATGGACTTCTTCAAGGATGCCGGTAAGGTCAGCGTCAGCCATATCGCGCCGACGATCCCGGAAAGCGTGTTCATGATGTTCCAGATGACCTTCGCGATCATCACGCCGGCGCTGATCACCGGCGCCTTCGCCGAGCGCATGAAATTCTCGGCGCTGATCATCTTCATCTCGCTATGGTCGATCTTCGTCTACTCGCCGGTGGCGCACTGGGTGTGGGAGCCGTCCGGCTGGCTGGCTGCGCGCGGCATCCTGGACTTCGCCGGCGGCACAGTGGTGCACATCAACGCGGGCGTTTCCGGCCTGGTGGCGGCGCTGATCATCGGTCCGCGCAGCGGCTACGGCAAGGAGCCGATGCCGCCGCACAACCTGGTGTTCACGGTGACCGGTGCCTGCCTGCTGTGGGTCGGCTGGTTCGGCTTCAACGCCGGTTCGGCCGTGGCCGCCGACGGCCGCACCGGCATGGCGATGCTGGTCACGCAGCTTGCCACCGCGGTCGCTGCGCTGGCCTGGATGTTCGCTGAATGGATCCGCCGCGGCAAGCCGTCGGTGCTTGGCCTGGTGTCCGGCGCGGTCGCCGGCCTGGTGGCGATCACGCCGGCATCCGGCTTCGTCAACGTGACCGGTGCGCTGGTGATCGGCGCGGCGGCCGGCGTGGCCTGCTACTGGGGCGCGACCTCGCTGAAGACCATGCTGGGCTACGACGATTCGCTCGACGTGTTCGGCGTGCACGCGGTCGGCGGCATCGTCGGCGCGCTGCTCACCGGCGTGGTCGGCGACAAGAACATCAGCGGCGTCGAAAGCACCTTCAGCAACCAGGCCTTCGGCGTGATC
>Ga0164242_10003615_pt1 | contig 17572 bp, 17 predicted proteins | sample OricomgcompostMG_FD_108783 | JGI IMG/M metagenome (GOLD analysis project Ga0164242, IMG submission 108783) | Miracle-Growth compost microbial communities from Emeryville, California, USA - Original compost - Miracle growth compost (MG) ...
GCATAGCCGGCCCGGCCGCCGGGCCAGGTGGCGTCGAGGTAGTCGATGAGCCCGTTGCCGAAGAGCTGGTACCTGGTCAGGTTGCGCTTGCCGGTGAGCACCAGGGGCTGGGGCGCCTCCAGCGACAGGATGGTGGCATCGGAGGGGAGCAGGCTCATCACCGCTGCCACGTCGTGCCGCTGTTGCTCGAGCTGGTCGTCGGAGTGCCCGATGGAGTAGGTCAGTCCCAACGCGATCGCGGCGGCGCAGACGAGCGCGGTCGCCCCGATTGCGAACGGCCGGGCGTGGGCGCGCAGCAGGCCCACGACGCCGCCGATGCCGAGCCCTGCGGGCGGGATGAGGAAGAAGACGTCGGGGAACCCGTTCATCGCCTTGAGGGCGAAGAGGATCCCGACGATCAGGCTCGCGAACGACGCCACCAGCATGACGGCACCGCGGTCATCGCGGGAGGCGCGGCGGATCAGCACCGCAACCGCCAGAGCGATCAGTGCCAGCAGCCCGGCGACGAAGAGGAACAGCGAGGGTCCGTAGCCGTCCCGCATGAGCTTGACGACGTCACCTGGATCCTTGGCGAGGGAGACCTGCTTGGTGTAGCGGGCGTTGATCAGCAGGAAGTCGTCGAAGAAGATCTTGAGGTGCCCGATGGCGGCGTACGCCGCCACGATCAGCGCGGTGGGCACGAGCCCGCCGACGGCAACCCGCAGCAGCGCACGGATCCGGCCGCTGCGCTCGCCGTAGAGGACCGCGACCGCCGCGCCGGCGACCGAGGAGAAGAACACCGGCTGCCAGGTCAGGGTGGCGAGGGCGATGAACACGCCCACGGTCGCCCATCTGCGCCGTGCCATCGCCGTCATCGAGAGGACGACGAAGAGCACCAGAGTGGTCTTCTCCCGCGGACCGTTGGTGGCGTAGAAGACGAAGCCCTGGTTGCCCAGCAGGACCGCCGCGGTGCCGATGCCCGCCAGCCGGGACCGGAACACCGTCCGCCCCATCCGGTACGCCGCCGCGACCGAGGCCATCGAGATCAGCATGAACAGCACGCGCATCCCGGTCACGTCGTCCATGCCGATGGCACGCGCCGCGAGCGCCCCTAGCCCGGGAACGGCGTGGGCCAGCGGCCCGGCCCGGTTGACCACCGCGACGTACGGCGCCACCCCGTCGGCGAACTGCTGCCCGCCGTAGGAGTAGAGCGCCAGGTCGCGGCTGAGGTACCCCTCGAAGCCTCGGGGCAGGTAGACGGCCAACGCGATCACGCAGAAGACCCAGGTCAACGGGTCGCGCCACGCAGGCGGAAGGCCGTCGGCGCGGTCGGCAGTCTCGTCGGGGCGTACGTGCCCGATGGACCTTGCCAGAGATGAGGTCACGCGCTGATCATGCCAACCTGGCCCAATCGGACGCCCCGCCGGCCGGTCTTGCGGCCGATGCCCCTCAGTTTTCCGAGACCGGGTCAGAGCTCCAGCACCAGCCGCGGGCAGGTGCCCGCGGCGCGTGAGACGCAGATGTACATCACGTCGTTGGCCGCCTGTTCGGCCGCGGTGAGGATGGAGTCCCGATGCTCCACCTCACCCTCGAGCACGCCGGTCTCGCAGGTGCCGCAGGTGCCCTCCTCGCACGACGTCAACGGGTCGAGCCCGGCGTCGCGGACCACGTCGAGGATCGAGCGGTCAGCCGGCACGGACAGGGTCATGCCCGAGTCGGCGAGCTCGACCTCGAAGGCGCCGTCGCCCGTGTCGTCGAACTCCTTGGGGCTGAAGTGCTCGACGTGCAACGCGCCCGCCGGCCATGCCTGGCACGCCTCCTCGACCGCTGTCAGCAGCGGTGTCGGGCCGCAGCAGTAGACCAGCTCGCCTGGCTGCGGGGCGGCCAGGAGCTGCTCGAGCGGCAGCAGACCGACCTCGTTCTGCGGGTGCAGGTGGATCCGCTCGCCGTACCGTGCCAGCAGGTCCTCGGCGAAGGCCATCGACGACCGCGACCGGCCGCCGTACTCCAGCGTCCACTCGGCGCCTGCGGCCTCGGCCGCGGCGAGCATCGGCATCAGCGGAGTGATCCCGATGCCGCCGGCGACGAAGCGGTAGCGGGGCGCCGGCTCGAGAGGGAAGTGGTTGCGCGGACCACGCACCGGCACCATGTCGGCAGCGGTGAGCTTGTCGTGCACATAGCTCGACCCGCCTCGGCTCTCCGGCTCCCGCAGCACCGCGACGGTCCAGCTGTGCCGGTCGTCCGGGTCACCGCACAACGAGTACTGCCGCACCAGGTCGCCTGCATGCAGGTCGATGTGGGACCCCGGAGTCCACGCGGGCAGCTCGGCGCCGTCGGGAGCGACCAGCCGCAGCAGGCGTACGCCGTCGGCCGCCTCGCTGACCTCCTCGATCTTCAGCTCGAGCTCGTGCTCGGTGCCGTTCATGGCTCCTCCGTCGTCTCTGCGGGATCGGTCTCGGTGCCGGAATGCGTGTCGGGGTGGGCCAGCAGCCAGTCCCACAGCTCGATCGGGTCCACCGACTCGTGCGGGGTGCCGCACCAGCAGTAGCCGACGAGCACGTCGGTGTGGAGCTGCCAGACCACGCGGTAGACCGAGCGTCCGCCCAGCATCCGGTTGGGCGGCGGCAGGTCGGCGCGGACCGGCGTACTCACGCGGTCACCTCCTCCGAGGCGTCGGTCAGCTTCTTCAGGATGCGGCGCGCGGCCAGGCCGCCGGTGTCGATGTTGATCGACAGCTCCTGGTAGTTGTCCTTCTCGCCCTCGACGACCGTCTCGAGGAGGTCGAGCGCGACCACGTCCTGCATGACGACGGTGTGGTTGTTGGTGGCGAGGAACTCGGTGACGTCGGCGTCGTCGAGCGCGAAGTCGCGGGCGACCATCCAGAAGTCGTAGGTCTCGTGCTCGGTCGACGGCGTGATCGCGTAGACCACCTCGACGTGGAAGGCATCCTTGTCGGGCCCCTCATCGGGCGGCACGGATCCGACCGGAGCGATCCGGCTGTGCAGCAGGTAGAGGCACGGCGGGTGGTACTCGACGTCCTGCCAGCGGCTGATCCGGCCCTCGATGCCGGTCGACTTCGCGTAGAACGGCGGGCACTCGGCGTCGTCCATGTGCCGGCTGACGTAGACGACGTTGGCCTCCTCGTCGACCTCGGTGGTGATCGGCGTCTCGGCCACCTCGGGCGTGCCGATGTAGCCACCGTGCAGGTAGGTCTCGTGGGAGAGGTCCATCAGGTTGTCGACGAGCAGGCTGTAGCGGGCCTTGAGCGGCTCCATGCCACGGACGACGGTGTAGTCGGGGCTGGCCAGCCACGGTGCGCGCGGGATCTGGGTCGTGTCGGCCCGGTCCTGGTCACCGATCCACACCCAGACGAACGAGTCCTGCTCGTGCACCGTGAACGAGGGGACGCGGGCGGCCCGCGGGATCCGCTTCTGGCCGGGCGCTGCGACGCACGCGCCGGTGCGGTCGTAGGTGAAGCCGTGGTAGCCGCAGATGATCTGGTCGTCCTTGAGGTGGCTCTCGGAGAGCGGGTAGCGGCGGTGGACGCAGCGGTCGGCGAGTGCGACCGCCTCGCCGTCCTGGGTGCGGTAGAGCACCAGCGGCTCGCCGCAGATCGTGCGGGCGAGCAGCCCCTCGCTCACCTCGCTGCTGTAGGCGGCGACGTACCACTGGTTGCGTGGCCAACTCGGCATCGTGTCCTCCATCGGAGTCAGGTTTCCTGAGATCGAGTGTGAGCGGCGCCATGTGCGCCGTGCCACAATCCTTCCGATGACCGGAAGACCGGTGCGATCCCTCACCACCAAGACGCTCGACGTGCTCGGCGCCTTCACCTCGCAGCGCCCCCGGCTGACCCTCTCGGAGATCAGCCGTGCCGCCGGTGTCTCGCTGACGACCACCCATCGCATCGTCGCCGACCTGCTGGCGTGGCATGCGCTGGAGCGCGGTGACGACGGGCGCTACCAGGTCGGACTGCGGCTCTTCGAGACGGCGGCGCTCTCCCCACGCGGTCTGCCGCTGCGGGAGATCGCGCTGCCGTCGATGGAGGACCTCTACGAGGCCACGCATGAGAACGTCCAGCTCGCCGTGCGCGAGGAGCTCGAGGTCGTGTACGTCGAACGGTTGGCCGGCCGTGGCGCCGTACCGGTGCTGACCCGGGTCGGCGGCCGGTTCGCGCTGCACGCCACCGGCGTCGGACTGGTGCTGCTCGCGCATGCGCCGGCTGCGATCCAGGAGCAGGTGCTCGCCGGGCCGCTGGCCCGATGGACCGAGCACACCGTGACCGACCCGGCGGAGCTGCGTCGTGTGCTGGGCGAGGTGCGGGCCCATGGCTTCGCGGTGAGCGACCGACAGGTCACCGAGGACGCGCTCTCGGTCGCGTGCCCGGTGCGCGATCGGCACGACGCGGTGGTCGCGGCCCTCTCGGTCGTCATCCGCACCGACGGCCGATCCCCCTCCGGGACCGTCCCGTCGGCGACCGTCCCGGCAGCGATCGTCCCGGCGGTGCGTGCCGCGGCGCGCGGCATCTCCCGCGCGCTGGGGTCGCCCTCCGCACAACGGCGCCCGCGTGGGGTTCGGGGGATCGGTCAATAGAGGACATCCATATCGCCCGCCTCCTAATCGCCGGCAATATTGATACTTCACCCTATGGAAGCCGCGGACTACCGTGAGGACCATGTCCGCCTTCCTCTACGCCGCCACGCGTACGCCGTTCGGCAGGTTCAACGGGGCCCTGGCCGCGACCCGGCCCGACGACCTCGCCGCTGCCGTGATCACCGGTCTGCTCGAGAAGACCCCCGTCCTCGACAAGGCCTCCATCGACGAGATCGTCTGGGGCAACGCGAACGGTGCCGGCGAGGAGAACCGCAACGTCGGCCGGATGGCCGGCCTGCTCGCCGGCCTGCCGACCTCCGTCCCGGGCAACACCGTCAACCGGCTCTGCGGTTCCTCGTTGGACGCCGCGATGATCGGGTCGCGCTCGATCGAGACCGGCGACGCCGACATCGTCCTGGTCGGTGGTGTCGAGTCGATGACCCGCGCCCCCTGGGTGCTCCCCAAGCCGTCGCGCGCCTTCCCGGCCGGTGACACGACCGCGGTCTCGACCACGCTCGGCTGGCGCCTGGTCAACCCCAACATGCCGAAGGAGTGGACGGTCTCGCTGGGGGAGTGCAACGAGCAGCTCCAGGAGCGGTTCGGTGTCTCTCGTGAGCGGCAGGACGAGTTCGCGGTGCGGTCGCACCGGCTGGCCGCCCAGGCGTGGGAGGACGGCTTCTACGACGGCCTCGTCACCGCGGTCGAGGGCTTGGCCCGCGACGAGGGCATCCGCGCCGACTCCTCGATCGAGAAGCTGGCGAGTCTCAAGCCGTCCTTCCGCAAGGACGGCACCATCACTGCCGGCAACGCCTCGCCGCTCTCGGACGGCGCCTCCGCCGTGCTGCTCGGCTCCGAGTCGGCGCGCGAGGCGATCGGTGTCGACCCGATCGCCCGGATCGTCGGCCGGGGCGCGTTCGCCCTGGACCCGCAGGAGTTCGGCTACGCCCCGGTCGAGGCCGCCAATCGCGCGCTGGCGCGCGCCGGCATCACCTGGGATCAGGTCGGCGCGGTCGAGCTCAACGAGGCCTTCGCCGTACAGAGCCTGGTGTGTGTCGACGCCTGGCTCAAGGACGGCCTGGCCGACCCCGAGATCGTCAACACCCGCGGCGGCGCGATCGCGATCGGTCACCCGCTCGGCGCCTCCGGTGGTCGGGTCCTCGGCACGCTCGCCGCGGTCCTGCGGGAGAACAAGCAGCGGTACGGCGTGGCCGCCATCTGCATCGGCGTCGGCCAGGGGCTGGCCGTCGTCCTCGAGAACACCGAGGTGGCCTGATGGGGCGGACAGCGATCCTCGACTCCACGGACGAGGCGGTCGCCGGCATCGAGGACGGCTCGACCGTCCTGGTCGGCGGCTTCGGGTTGGCGGGCATGCCGTTCGACCTGATCGACGCGCTCATCCGGCAGGGCGCCAAGGACTTGACCATCGTGGCGAACAACGCCGGCAACGGCGAGGTCGGCCTGGCGGCGCTGCTCAAGGCCGGCCGGGTGCGCAAGGTCCTCTGCTCCTTCCCCCGCCAGGTCGACTCCTACGTCTTCGACGAGCTCTACCGAGCGGGGAAGATCGAGCTCGAGGTCGTGCCGCAGGGCAACCTCGCCGAGCGGATGCGCGCGGCCGGCGCCGGCATTGGCGCGTTCTTCTGCCCGACCGCGGTCGGCACGCCGCTGGCCGAGGGCAAGGAGGCCCGCACCATCGACGGGCGCGACTACGTCCTCGAGTACCCGATCAAGGGCGACTACGCCCTGATCGCCGCCCACACCGCCGACCGGCAGGGGAACCTGGTCTACCGCAAGACGGCCCGCAACTTCGGCCCCGTCATGGCCACCGCTGCGAGCACGACGATCGTGCAGGTCGCCGACGTCGTACCGACCGGTGACCTCGACCCCGAGGCGATCGTCACGCCGTCCATCTACGTCGATCGCGTCGTCCAGGTGGAGGCGCGTCACTACACCGTGCAGGGAGCCCGCTGATGACCACGGATGCTGCGACGATCGAGAATGTGGACCGCGATCCGCTGACCATGGACGAGTTGGCGAAGGTGATCGCCCGGGACATCCCGGAGGGCTCGTTCGTCAACCTCGGGATCGGGCAGCCGACCAAGATCGCCGACCACCTCACCGCCGAGCAGGGTGTCATCCTGCACACGGAGAACGGCATGCTCGGCATGGGTCGCAAGGCCGAGGGCGACGAGATCGACGCCGACCTCACCAACGCCGGCAAGGTCCCGGTCATCGAGACCCCGGGCTGCTCCTACTTCCACCACGCCGACTCGTTCGCGATGATGCGCGGCGGCCACCTCGACGTCTGTGTCCTCGGCGCCTTCCAGGTCGCCGCGAACGGCGACCTGGCCAACTGGAGCACCGGGAAGCCCGGCGACATCCCGGCCGTCGGCGGGGCGATGGACCTCGCCATCGGCGCCAAGGACGTCTTCGTGATGATGTCGCTGTTCGCCAAGGACGGCTCGCCCAAGCTGGTCGAGGCCTGCACCATGCCGCTGACCGGTGTCGCCTGTGTGTCGCGGGTCTACACCGACCACGCGGTCTTCGACATCACGCCGGACGGCGTACGCGTCCGTGAGACCTACGGCATCTCCCTGGCCGACCTGCGCGAACGGATGACGATCGACCTGCAGTGAGCGGCTACTGAGCGGCTACTGAATTGGGGGCCTCGTGGCCCGGGTCCTATGCTGAGCCACGCTCGAGCCCCGTTCGTCTAGCGGCCCAGGACCCCGCCCTTTCACGGCGGTAGCGCCGGTTCGAATCCGGTACGGGGTACGACGCCGATGGCCCCCTGATCCAGTGGATCAGGGGGCCATCGCCTTGTCCGGCTGCCGCGTCGCACCGCCCGTTGTCACAACCCCGCGTTGGTGGGGAAGTGGCAGGTGAGGCGCCACCTCAGGCACGGTCAGTCGCCTCCACCGCCCGGCGTCGGCCAGTAGCTCACCAGGTCACCCGGCCCGACCCCGAGCTCCCGTTCCAGGTCGCCGGGCGAGACGTTGCGGAAGTACGTCGACACGGTGACGCACAGGTCGGCCCAGTAGCCGCGCAGGGTCGCCTCGGACAGGTGCATGCGGCGGGAGAGCTCGGCGTACGTCAGGCCGCGGGCCCGTCCGGCGAGCACCTCCAGCTGGCGCGGGCTGGCGATCGTCACGCTGCGTCGGCGCGCCAGCAGCTCGACCAGCCCCACCAGCGGCATCGGGATCGCGAACTCGCCGGCCGCCACCCGGTGGAACGCCTCGGTCGTCGCGGGCACGGTCGCCGACTTGGACACGACTCCTTGGGCGCCCGCGGCGAGGCACGCAGCCAGCACGAAGCGGCGCTCCTCCTGGGTGTAGGCGCACACCCGGTAGCCGAGCTCGACCAGGGCCTGGATGGCGGCGACGCCCTGCCGGACACCCGGTTGCGTGGTGTTGGCCAGGTGCAGGTCGAGGACGACCAGGTCGGCAGGAAGGGCCTCCGCGATCAGGGCATCGACGTGCGAGTACGCCGCCACGAAGTCGATCGACGGCATCAGCAGCGGCAGCGACTCCCGCACGATCGTGGTGTCGTCGACCAGCAGTGCGCGCATCATGGCGCCGACCGCCCGGTGAGGGTGACGGTGGTGCCGAAGCCGGCTGCCGAGTCGATCTCGGTCCTGATCCCGTGGCTGGCCAAGGCGCCGGTGACCACGTCGCGCAGGCCGACACCGAGGTCGATCCCGGACGGGTCGAAGCCGACGCCGTCGTCGTGCACCGTCAGCGTCCATCGGCCCTCCTCGGCGTCGGCATGGATGACGGTGGTCGACGCCTGCGCATGCAAGCGCACGTTCAGCAGCAGGGAGACCAGCGCGGCGCCGAGCGGGCCGGCCTGCTCGGCGGGCACCTGTGCGTCGTGCGCCAGGTCGAGCATCAGTTGCGGCGCGAGGTCCGGGAACCCCGCGGCGGCGTTGCGGATCACCTCGGTCAAGGGTGTGCTGGACGGGCCGGCAGTGGCACTGGTCGAGCTGCCGCTGAGATACATGCGTCCGCGGTACACCTCGGCACGTGCCTGGGTCCGGGCCGCGGTCAGGGTGCCGGGGTCGAGGTCCGGCTGGGCCAGCAGGCCGAGCATGGCGACGCCGTTGTGGAAGACCATGCGGGCCCGGCGCTGCTCCTCGCGTGCCGCCAGCTCCCGGGCGATGTCCGCCTCCGCGGCGAGCCCACGGATGTAGGCCGCCATGAGCACCGCGATCCCACCCATGACCACGACGGTGAGGAAGTCGCCGACCAGCGTGGTCGCCTCGCTCAGTCGTGCCACCGACCAGACGTAGACGACCTTCCCCACCAGCACCATCGTCAGGCCCGCCAGCCAGGCCCGGGCGTTCGGGCAGGCAGCCGCTGAGATCACGACGCTGAGGGCATAGCCGGGCTCGAAGCCGATCCAGGAGCCGATGCGCACGTCCGCCGGGACCGTCCACGCGCCAGCGATGAGGAGGGCGGCGGCGACACCGGTGTCGAGGAGGATCATCGGTGCGGTCGGTAGCGTGCGGCGGGTCGCGGCGAGTACGACGAAGGCGATCACCATCGCCGTGGCAACCGCCCAGGTCACAGCCGTGCCGACGCCGTACGACGGCGAGGTCCAGGCGGCGATCGCGGCCGGCGTCATCTCGACCAGGGTGCCCAACCGGACGGCGCACGCGAAGATCAGCATGATCCGCTCTGCGCCGACCACTGCGCTGGGCGTGAGGGGAAGCCCGAGCATGCCTCGTTTCTACCGGATGCGCGCGTGGATGCGCATCGCATCTCGGCTCCTGGTGTCAGAGGGGCTGGATCGTGTCGAGGACACCCGGCACCGGCGGCATGGCGGGCTGGAGGTCGAAGACCTTCGTGAGGTGTGTGATCCGGAAGATCTTGAGCACCCGCTCCCGTGCACCGACCAGCCGGAGCGAGCCGTCGTACGCCCGGACCTTCTTCAGCGCCCCGACCAGGGTGTGGAGGCCGGAGGAGTCCATGAACTCGACGCCACCGAGGTCGACGATGAGGTCGTAGCACCCATTGCTGAGCGCGCGGGAGATCTCCTTGCGGAGCCGGGCCGCGGTGTGGATGTCGACCTCTCCGACGAGGGCGATGACGGCTGTCCCGTCGATGTGCTGGGTCGTCAGGTTCAGGTCCACGCGCGCATTCCTTCTACCCAACTCGTGCGGGGGTCGTGAACAGAGGACACGCGAGAAACTAGGCGACCGCGCGCCGTTGCGGACCCCACGAAATCGCGGAAAAACGTGGTAGCGACGGGCACGCTGGGGTCATGTCGCTTCCGACCCTGCCCACCATCCGTCCGATGACGACGACCGACATGGAGCAGGTACGCCGGATCTACGCGCTCGGCATCGCGACCCGCAACGCCACCTTCGAGACCGAGGTGCCGGCGGCCGAGGCGCTCCATGCGAAGTGGATCCCCGCCCAGCGGTGGGTCGTCGAGCTCGATGGTGCTGTGGCGGGCTGGGCCGCCATGACTCCGATCTCGGCCCGGGAGTGCTACCGCGGCGTGGGGGAGACCTCGATCTACGTCGACACCGCCCTGGCCGGCCGCGGCCTCGGCCGGCAGCTGCTCGCCCACCAGGTCGAGGCCGCCTTCGCCGGTGGCTTCTGGACCCTGCAGACCTCGATCTTCCCGGAGAACGAGGCCAGCCTCGCGCTCCACCGCAAGGTGGGCTTCCGCGACGTCGGGCGCCGGGAGCGGATCGCCCAGCTCGACGGCATCTGGCGAGACACCATCCTGCTGGAGCTCCGCGCTCCTCAGTGAGTGTGGGGCGTCTGCGAGGCGGATCGCCCGATCCGGCCCGCCTCGCCCAGGCGCAGGTGGTCGGCGTGGAAGATCGCTTGGTCGAGGAGCTCGGCGACGTGGTCGTCGTAGAGCTCGTAGACGATCGAGCGGCCGTCGCGTTCGCCGGTGACCAGGCCGAGGTTGCGCAGGATCCGCAGCTGCTGGGAGACCGCAGGCTGCTCCATGCCGATCGACTCGGCGAGCACTCCGACGGTCGAGGCTGAGCGGCGGAGCCGGTCGAGGATGAGCAGTCGGCTCGGCGAGGCCAAGGCCTGCAGGGTCGCGGCCAACGACTTGGCGGCGGCTGCATCAAGGGGTCCGCGCTCGGTGTCCTCCTCGCCGAGATGTCCCATGCCGCCATCCTACTGGTGATTGCATGCATATATGTGCATGTGATTACGCTTCGACTGTGACGACGCTCCAAGACCCGCCCCATCCGGCCCTCCTGCGGTCAGTACGCCGCCGGTCGCTCCTCGCGACCGCGTGGGAGCTGGCCGAGGTCCGGTGGGCCGCGCTCGCGCTGCTCCTCTTCGCGATCGGCGGCATCACCCAGCTCGCCGGTGCGCCGTCGCCGGTCTGGTGGGTGCTCTACCTCGCCTGCTATGCCGCAGGCGGCTGGGAGCCGGCCTGGGCGGGGTTGCAGGCGCTGCGGGAGAAGACGCTCGACGTCGACGTACTCATGATCGTGGCGGCCATCGCCGCCGCCGCGATCGGCCAGGTGCTCGACGGGGCGCTGCTGATCGTCATCTTCGCGACCTCCGGCGCGCTCGAGGCGTTCGTGACCCGTAGAACGGCGGACTCGGTCGGGGCGCTGCTGGAGCTGGCACCCGAGCAGGCCGTCCGTCTGGACGACTCCGGCGCCGCCACGGACGTCGATGTCGCAGATCTCGCCGTCGGCGAGCGGATCCTGGTCCGACCTGGTGAGCGGATCGCTGCCGACGGCGTGGTGGTCGAGGGGGCCAGCGACGTGGACCAGGCCACCATCACCGGAGAGCCCTTGCCGGTGGCCAAGCAGACCGGTGCCGACGTCTTCGCGGGCACCGTCAACGGCACGGGCTCACTGACCGTGCAGGTCACGGCACCCGCTCACGACTCGGTGGTCGCTCGCATCGTGGCGCTGGTCGAGGAGGCGTCGGAGACCAAGGCCCGGACCCAGTTGTTCATCGAGAAGGTCGAGGAGCGCTACTCGATCGTCGTGGTGGTCGCGACGCTGCTGATCCTGGGCGTCCCGCTGCTGGCCGGCGCCGCGTTCCAGCCCTCCCTGCTGCGCGCGATGACCTTCATGATCGTCGCCTCCCCGTGCGCGGTCGTGCTGGCCACGATGCCGCCCCTGCTGGCGGCGATCGCCAACGCAGGCAGGCACGGCGTGCTGATCAAGTCGGCCGTCGCTCTGGAGAACCTCCGCACGGTGGAGGTCGTCGCGTTCGACAAGACCGGCACGCTCACCCTCGGTACGCCGCGGGTCGCCGACGTGATCGGCCTCGACGGCTCGAGTGCCGACCAGGCGCTGGCGGTCGCTGCTGCCGCCGAGCAGCACAGCGAGCACCCGATCGCACGGGCCGTTGGCGAGGCGGCCCGGGCGCGTGGGCTCGCCGTACCGGCGTCGACGGGCTTCCGAGCAACACCGGGTCGCGGTGTCGCCGCGACGGTCGGTGGACGGGCTGTCGTCGTCGGGTCCCCGTTGCTTCTCGACGACGAGGTCCCGGCCGAGGTGCACGGGCAGGCGGCGGCGTTCGAGCAGTCGGGGCACACCGTGATCGTGGTGATGGTCGACGGCCGGCCGGCCGGGCTGATCGCGCTCACCGATCAGGTCCGCGACACCGCTCGGGCCACGGTGGACCAGCTCGCCCGGCTCGGAGCGAGCCACGTGCTGCTCACCGGCGACCACCAGATCGCGGCTGAGCAGGTCGGCCGGCAGGTCGGCATCAGCCGCGCACGCGGTGGCCTGCTGCCGGACGGCAAGGCGGCGGCCGTCACCGACCTCAAGCAGGGGGACCGTACGGTGATGCTGGTCGGGGACGGCATCAACGACGCCCCGGCGATGGCCACGGCCGACGTGGCAGTGGCGATGGGCCGCGGCGGATCGGACCTGGCTGTCGAGACGGCTGATGTGATCCTGGTGCGCGATGAGATCGCGGCGATCCCCACCAGCATCAGCGTCGCCCGCCGGGCACACCGGGTGGTGCGGGCGAACATCGTCTTCGCGGCCTGCGTGATCGTCGCGCTGGTGACGTGGGACTTCGTCGGGCACCTGCCGCTGCCGCTGGGTGTCGCGGGTCACGAGGGCTCGACCGTCGTCGTCGGCCTCAACGGCCTGCGGATGCTTCGCAAGAGCGTGTGGCGGGGTGGGACGATGGCGTCGTGACGCCGACGCACGACCACGAGGATGCCGCCGGGCACGCCGGGCACCAGCACGGGATCGCCGTCGGCGCCGACCAGCGCTATCTGACGGGCGCGCTTGCCCTGCTGCTCGCCTACATGGTGGCCGAGGTCGTCGTCGCGATCCTGGCGAACTCGCTCGCCCTGCTCTCCGACGCCGGCCACATGCTCACCGACGCCGGCGCGATCGCGGTGGCACTGTGGGCGATGCGGTTGGCAGCGCGACCGGCCCAGGACGCATGGACGTTCGGTTGGAAGCGCGCCGAGATCCTCTCCGCGCTCAGCAACGGCGTGACCATGCTGGTGATCGCGGCGGTGGTCGCGGTCGAGGCGATCCGGCGGCTGGTCGACGGCCACCCCACGATCCATGGCGGCCCGGTCCTGGTGGTCGCCCTGGTCGGGATCGTGCTGAACGTCGCCGTCGCCTGCCTGCTGGCGAGGGCCAACCGCAGCAGCCTCAACGTCGAGGGCGCCTACCGACACATGCTCACCGACCTCTACGGCTTCATCGGCACCGTCGTTGCAGCGGTCGTCATCATCACCACCGGCTGGATGAGGGCGGACTCGATCGCCTCCCTCGTGGTCGCCGCTCTGATGGTCCACGCCGGTTGGGGCCTGCTGCGCGACTCGGTGCGGATCCTGCTCGAGGCCGCGCCCGCCGGCACCTCGCTGGACGAGATCCGCCGCCACCTGCTCGAGGCGCCGCACGTGCACGACGTACACGACCTGCACGTGTGGACCGTGACCTCCGGGCTGGCCAGCCTCTCGGCCCACCTGGTCATCGACGACTCGTGCTTCAACGACGGCCACGCTCCCCAGATCCTCGACCGGGTCCAGGAGTGCCTGGGCGGTCACTTCGACGTCGAGCACTCGACGTTCCAGCTCGAGCCGCGCTCGCACGCCGAGCACGAGCATGGTGCGCATGCCTGAGGCGCCACGGCGCGTCCGTCTAGCAGACTGCTGCCGTGCCGATCATGTCTGTCGTCGAGTCCACCTTCTGCCGTAGTGCGCCCTGGCGTGGCTTCGCGCGCAGGGCGGTGTTGCCGTGGGCGCTCCGGGGGCGGGACCTGACCGGTGAGGTCCTCGAGATCGGCGCCGGCAGCGGTTCGATGGCGGCGGGAGCGGCAGCGGCGTTCCCTGGTGCGCGCTTCACCGTCACGGACATCGACGAGGTCATGGTCCGAGCGACGGCCGCGCGTCTCGAGCGCCTGGCGAACGTCACCGTGACCCGGGCGGACGTCACCGAGCTGCCCTTCCCGGCGGAGAGCTTCGATGTGGTGACGTCGTACCTCATGCTGCATCACGTCGTCTCGTGGGAGCCGGCGCTCGAGGAGGCGTGGCGGGTGCTGCGCCCGGGTGGTCGGCTTCTCGGGTACGACCTGACCGACACCTCGCTCGCGCGGGCCGTCCACCGCTTCGACGGCTCACCACACCTGCTGATCCGTCCCGACCACCTCTGCCGGGCCCTGGCGCGTGTCGGCTTCGACGAGGTCGGGATCGACCTCAGCGCCGCCGGTCACCTGATGCGCTTCACCGCACGCAAGGGCGCCTGACCGGCCTCACCAGCCGGTGGTGGCCGCCTGGAGGCCGAGGCTGACCACGGTGACGGTCACCCACAGGATCGCGCCGAGGACCAGAGGCCGGACGCCGGTACGCCGCAGGGCTGCGACGTCGGTGCTCAATCCGATCCCGGCCAGGGCGATGCTGATCAGGAACGTCGAGATCGTGGCGATCGGCTCCGTGGCGCCGCCGGGCACCAGGCCGGCGGTGTTGATGCCGGCCATGACCAGGAAACCGACGAGGAACCACGGCACGAGTCGCACGATCCGACCGAGACTCACAGCCGGTGTCGGGCCCTTCGTCCGCGGCTGGTGGCCCGACCGGCCATCGCCCGACCTCGTGCGGCGGCGCTCGGTCACGGTCGCCAGGACGAGGACGACCGGGATGATCATCAGGGTGCGGACGAGCTTGACCACGACCGCGTAGTCGGCGGCCGAGTGACCGTACGCCGAGGCGGCGGCGACGACCGATGAGGTGTCGTTGACGGCCGTGCCGGCGAAGAGGCCGAAGGCGTGCTGGCTCAGGCCGAGGGCGTGCCCGATGACCGGGAAGACGAGCACCGCGGCGATGTTGAAGACGAAGATCGTCGAGACGGCATAGGCGATGTCGGCGCTGGCGGCGCCGATGGCGGGTGCGATGGCGGCGATCGCTGAGGCGCCGCAGATGCCGGTCCCGCAGCCGATCAGGGCCTGCAGGTCGCCGTCGATCCGGAGCGCTCGCCCGATCAGGTGCGCGAGGAGGAGGCAGACGACCAGCGTGCCGAGCATGACCGGCAGCGATCGGGCGCCCACAGTGACGACCTGATGGAGCGAGAGCCGCAGGCCGAGGACGACCACGGCGATCTGCAGCACGCGCTGGCCGGCGAACGTGAGGCCGGGCGTCAAGCGGGCGCTCGGCCGCCGGACGGTGGCGATGACCGCTCCGAGGACGACGGCGGGCACGGCGCTGCCGATGATCGGCGCGACGGAGCCGATCGCCGTACTGACGATGGCGAGCACGACCGCCGCGGCCAGCCCTGGCACGGGCGACCCCAGGGCTCTCGCCCTTCGGTCGGGCCTCGTCGCTGTCGTCATGGCGCCAGCATGGTGCGTGGTTGCACGGGACAGTAGGGCTCGATCTACTGTGGGGCCACAGGCTAGTCCTGTGAGCGGCCTGACGGTGGTCGAGTTGTGCCTGTGCCTACCGAGATCTGGGTCGTCACATGGCTTCCTTGATGCCACGTCGGATGAGCCAGACGTTGACCGGCCAGGCGGTGGCGAAGCCAAGACACATACCGATCTGCATCCCGAACCAGTAGACCGGGCTGTCGGGATGCAGGCCATGCGGTGCCGGGAAGATGAGCAGGGCCTGTACCGCCATCCAACCGAAAAGCCCTACCTCGAAGGCGGTGAGCGAGAGGATGTCGGCCTTGGCGGCCGCAACGATGCCTTGCCGGAATCCAAGGTCACGCATGGGCGCGATGGCGAAGTACTGAAACGCCAGCCCGAGCAGGACAGCCAGGACGTAGTCGCCGATCATCTCGGGGAACAACGGCTTGCCGGCGATGGTGAGGCCGATCGCGAAGACGAGCCACTCGGCGATGATGTCGCCCAAGGTGCAACCTGCGCCACAGTGGCTCACCCCGAGCGCGGTGCTGGCCCAGCCGGGTTGGGTCGGCGCCTCCTCCAGGCCTTGCTCCCGGAGCCAGGCCTCACTATGTGGACGGCCGTACCGGCGATAGCCCACCAGTCCGAGCGGACCCGTGTACAGGCAGGTGATCGGCCATACCCACTCCATCACGCGCATGCGCTGGCGATGGCCACGCCCCACGATGTCCCGTAGAACCGCGGCGCAGCAAGCGACGCCGGTGGCGAGGGCAAGCCAGGCGACGACGTCGAGCCATAGAGGTGGTTCCGTCACGTGTCCTTCCTTCCAGCAGCCTCGGTGTGAGCGAGCTCTCGACCGGTCAGTCGTGGACTAACAGCCCGACGAGATCGCCCTCGCGCAGAGCAACGTCAGGCCTGGCCTCGCGGTAGCGGCCTTCACGGGTGAGTGAAACGGGTACGTAGCCATCGGGCCACTCCACCTGGCCCAGCCGCTGCCCGGCGTGCTGGGCGGTTGCCTCGACCTCGAGGACGTGATGGCCCGGCAAGGTGCTCCGTCCGGGCTCGGGCTCGTCGCCCTCAGGGAGAACCGCGCGTACGGCGAGCCGGTCCGCGACGGCGTGCAGCACGCTGCGGCCGGTGGCCCAGCCGACGATGTAACGGCCGTCCTCGGAGACGACGGGCACGGCGTCGCGGCCCTCGGTCTGGAGGTGGCGCAGTACCTCGGTGACTGATTCGGACGAGAAGACGGTGTGCGGCGCTCGCCGCTCGACGACGGGGCCGCTCAATTCCGCGGAGGGGCGCTCGCGCGGAACCTCGGTGGGCTGGCGTGAAGCCTGCATGACCTCATGGGCGGTGAGCCCGGCGAAGGCTCGCCAGGGCGCGGTGCGCTCGATGTCCTGGCCACGTCGCAACAGCTTGGTGGTGTAGATGGTGCCGTAGCTGACGCTGCGGGCGACGACGGTGGCGATGCCGACGGTGAGCATGATCGGCAGGGTGAGTGAGTAGTCGCCGGTCATCTCGACCACGCTAGCCAGCGCCGTGAGGGGCGCGCGAGTAGAGGAGCCGAAGACCCCGGCCATTCCGACCGCGGCGTAGAGGGCGGGGGAGCCGGCGGAGTGGCCGAAGAGATGCTGCACGCCAACGCCATACAGCATGCCGGTCATAAGGCCGACGAAGAGTGAGGGGGCGAAGACGCCACCGGAGCCGCCGAACCCGAGTGTGAGGCTGGTGGCCAGGATCTTTCCTACCAGGAGCACGAGGAGGAACCAGGCGGCATACCCACCGTCCAAGGCCTTGAACATGACCGGGTAGCCGACGCCGAAGAGCTGCGGTACGGCGAGCAGCACGAGGCCGACCAGGAGGCCCCCGGCGATCGGGCGGGCCCACTCCGGCTTGCCCCGCCACAGGTCGTCGCACAGGTCCTCGATGGCATAGAGGACGACGCGGAAAGCCTGACCGACGAAGGCGGCGACGACCGCAAGGAGCGCGACCAGCGCATAGGTCGCGGAGTGGTGCAGTGCTGCATGCACGGGGAATTGCTCGAGGAAGGCGTGGTTGCCCAAGACCGGGATGGCGACCGCGTCGGCGACCATGGCCGAGAGCATGACCGCGAACAGCGCCTCACCGGCCAGCTCGCGCAGAATGATCTCCACTGCGAAGAAGACACCAGTGATGGGCGCATTGAAGGTGGCGGCGATGCC
>Ga0164242_10003616_pt1 | contig 17569 bp, 16 predicted proteins | sample OricomgcompostMG_FD_108783 | JGI IMG/M metagenome (GOLD analysis project Ga0164242, IMG submission 108783) | Miracle-Growth compost microbial communities from Emeryville, California, USA - Original compost - Miracle growth compost (MG) ...
GCGTGGCTGGTGTTCATCATGATGCCCGTGCTGTTCCTGCTCATGATGGGCGTGAACAGGTACTACCGGGATGTCGCCAAAGAGGTCGAGGTCGACCCGACGACCACGTTCGGAGCGAGCGGCGACCACGCGATCGTGCTCGTCGGCAAGATGCAGAAGCCCGTGCTCAAGGCCCTCGACTACGCGATCGCGGCGCGGCACCAGTCGATCGAGGCGGTCCACATCTCGGTCGACGAGGATGCGACCGAGCTGCTGCAGCAGCAGTGGCACGACATGAACATCCATGTGGCGCTCACGATCATCGAGTCGCCGTATCGCGACTTCGGCATCCCGCTCATCAAGTACATCAAGCACCGCCGCGAGGAGCACGGCTCAGAGGTGACCACGGTGTATCTGCCGCAGTACATCGTCGGGCACTGGTGGGAGAGCTTCCTGCACAACCATCGAGCCCGCCGCATCTCGAAGCAGCTCATGATGCTGCACGGTGTGACGATCGCGCTCGTGCCGTGGCTGCTGGATTCGTCGGAGCTCGTTTACGGGCGCCGGTCGCGGCCGCTTCCGGGACAGGACCGCCGTGGCGAGCCCATCCGCGCCATCCCTCGACGTCCGCTCGCGCCCGCGGCGCCGACAGCGGCAGGACGCGGCAGGCGAGGCGGCACTGCTGCGTCTGGCGGCTCAGGCTCCGCACCGACGGGATCGGGGACGACCGGCACGGGGTCGACGGACACGGGGTCGACGAGCGATGTCAGCGGCTCGGCCGCCCCCGGAACCGGAACGGCACCGGGCGAGACAGCGCCCAAGGACCCGCACGACGCGTCGACGCACGCCGCGCACCGCTGATCCCCGGGTTCGGCCCGTGGCGGTCGACCGCGTCGCACGTTCAGAGAGGCACGTTCAGAGAGGAACACGGTGTCGTTCACGCATCCCGAGGCGGCCGTGCCGACCGGATTGGCCACCGACGAGTTCGTGCTGCGGCCGATCACGGCGGATGACGCCGAGCTCGACCACGGTGCACTGATGGAGACCAGGGACTACCTGCGGCTCTGGGAGCAGTCGTCGTGGCCGGAGGACGACTTCACGGTCGAGGCGAACCGCGAGGATCTGCGCGGCCTGGGACAACGCCACGCCGAGCATCGCGCCTTCACGTTCACGGTGCTCGATCCGAGCGGCACGGAATGCCGCGGATGCGTGTACATCTTTCCGACGACGGCGAAGTTCCTGGCGCGATCGACGGTCACCGCGGTCGGCGACGACGACTGGTCGCAGGTGGATGCCGTCGTCTACTTCTGGGTGCGACTCGCTCAGCTGCGACTCGGCATGGATGCCCGCCTCCTGCACGCCCTTCGCTCCTGGTTCGCGGTCGAGTGGCGGTTCACCAACGCGGTGTACGTCACGAACGAGCAGTTCCGTCAGCAAGTCGAGCTTCTCGAGAGCACCGGCCTGCAGCTGAAGTTCGAGCTGGTCGAGCCCGGCAAGCCGGGCACGTACCTGGTCTTCGGCTGACGCCCGGCCGCGGCGGCGGACGTGTGCGGCGTGCGCGTGCGCCGCGGCGGCCTCCCACGTCCCCTGCTCGCGCCGACGGCCCGACCTCCGGCCGCACCGTGCGCATCCGTATTCAGGATGAGAGGCCGTTCGACCGCGATATCGGGCCGAAGCACCCCCGGTCCCGAGTACCGCGGCCGCCCGTACCGCAACCGCGGCGGCCGGCGACAGCCCCTGGTCCGAGGCCGGACCGCGGGGCTAGCGTGACAGGATGAGCGCGTCGTCGAAGTCCGAGACGTTCCTCGAGGTGGACGGGCACGAGGTTCGCATCTCGCATCCGGACAAGGTCGTGTTCCCGCAGCCCAGGCTCACCAAGCTCGACATCGCCAGCTACTTCGTCGCCGTGGCCGAGGGAGCGCTGCGCGGAGCCGGCGGTCGGCCGATGGTGCTCAAGCGCTTCGTCAAGGGGCTGTCTCAGGAGCCGTTCTTCCAGAAGCGAGTGCCGAACGAGCATCCGTCGTATATCGACACCGCGACCCTGCACTACGCCAGGGGGACCTCCGCGGAGGAGACCGTTGTGCGCGACGCCGCCGGACTCGCCTGGGTGGCCAACCTCGGATGCCTCGACCTCAACCCGCACGCGGTGCGCGCCGAGGACCTCGATCATCCGGACGAGCTGCGGGTCGACCTCGATCCCATGCCCGGCGTGGACTGGTCGCAGATCGTGGATGTCGCCTTCGTCGCCCGCGAGGTGCTCGAGGACCACGGTCTGATCGGCTGGCCCAAGACGAGCGGATCGCGCGGCCTGCACATCCTGGTGCGGATCGCTCCGCACTGGGACTTCGCCGATGTGCGGCTCGCCGCACAGACGCTCGCGCGCGAGGTCGAGAACCGCGTTCCCGGGCTGGCCACCGCGCACTGGTGGAAGGAGGAGCGCGGCGAGAGCGTGTTCGTCGACTTCAACCAGAACGCGAAGGATCGGACCGTCGCGTCGGCCTATTCCGTGCGCCCGCTGCCCGACGCCCGCGTCTCGACACCGCTCGACTGGCACGAGGTGCGCTCGCGGCGGCCCGAGGAGTTCACGGTGTCCACCGTGCTCGAGCGGTTCGCCGAGCGAGGCGACCCGCACGCCGGCATCGACGACCAGGCCGGTTCGCTCGACGCCTTGCTCGCGCTCGCTGGGAAGCTCGGTCCCGCGGAGAAGCCGCCGCGGGCGGGAGACGGTGCCGGAAGGCGCGTCTCGCAGATGCCGCTCATTGAGATCGCGCGCACGAAGACCAAGCCAGAGGCGCTGGATGCGCTGGCACAGTGGAAGGCGCAGCATCCGGATGCCGCGCAGCAGCTGCACCCGGCCGACGAGCTCATCGACGGCATGCGCGGCTCGAGCTCGGTGTGGTACCGGGTTCGCATCAACCTGCAGCACGTTCCGGAGGACGAGCGGCCCGCGCAGGGCCCCCTGCTCGCCGACTACGACCCGTTCGCGGGCCGCTGAGCCCGCGACCGGGATGCCTGGCCGGCGTCTCACTGACAGAAAATGCGGCTGAGCGCGCCGGCATCCGCGATTTCTGTCAGTGAAACCGACCTGGTGGCGTAGCCAGGCCCGCGCGTCAGCGCTCGTCGGGCACGACGGGCGGATGCGACGACCGCAAGACCAGTTCGGGCGTGACGAGCCGGTGGCGCGGCGCTGTCCCCTCGTTGTGCGTGAGCAGGTCGAGCACGCCCGCAGCCACCTCGTCCAGACGCTGATCGACGCTCGAGAATCCCATCGCCGCCGAGACGGGCGTGTTGTCGAAACCGATCACGGGGAGCGCGCCATTGGTCTGCACCACGGCGCCCAGGGCGAGGCTGTCGCTCGCTGCCACGACGGCATCCAGGCCGCCGCCGTTCTCGACGAGACGAGCCGATGCCTCACGAGCGTCCGCCACCGTGTCGACGGCCGTCTCCAGCAGTGAGACCAGCCCATCGCCGAGCCCGGCCGCGACCATCGCGTCGCGCCATCCGCCCGCGCGTTCGTCACCGGTTCCGGAACCTGTCGGCCATCCGAGGAAGCCGATGCGCTTGTGACCTCGTTCCAGAAGTGATTCCGTCGCCGCGCGCACGCCGGCGCGGCCGTCGACGTCTACCCAGGCATGCCGCGGGTCGTTCATGTCGTCGATGCCCCATGGACGGCCGAAGGTCACGAACGTCTGCCCGTGCTCGATGAGCCACTCCGTGCGCGGGTCGCCGTGGAAGGTGGATGTCAGAACGAAGGCGTCGACGTCCGAACCGTCGATCAGCCGGCCGAACTGCCGGATCTCGTCTTCGGGACGCGCGGCCGTGAACAGCAGGATCCGCAGGCCGACGGCATCCGCCTGCTCGGTGAGAGCGTGCAGGAAGCGATCGAGGATCGACCCGGAGATGCCGTCGACCATGGGATCGAGCCGGATACCTATGGTCGAGCTCTTCTGCGTGCGCAGTCGCCTCGCGGATGCGTGTGGTCGGTACCCGAGATCGTCGATGGCCTTGCGTACCCGCTCGCGCGTGTCCTCCCGCACGATGCCGGGGGAGTTGAGCACGTTGGAGACGGTCTGGCGAGACACGCCTGCCGCGCGAGCGACGTCGTGCACGGTCGGCAGTCGCGACATCCACTCCCCTTTCTGAAACCGGTGACCGCGCTGCGGCCTCCGCTCGATGCTGTTCTTTCGCTGCACCGCGTGGGTCGTTGCACCGGTTCACACCTTTGCACGCGGTTCACTCGGCGCTGACCGGCCCCCGCGGCGGGAGCGCTGCAGGTGCGTCGGCCGGCCGCCCCCGCAGGGTGCCCGTGGTGTGTCGTTCCTCCGCGTCGCCGTCGTGCCGACCACGCCTTGACACGCCTTGTGCTGCGAATTAGCTTGACGGTACACGCATTTGAACGATCAAACCAGTTTCGAATCACCAAATTTGATCGTTCAAAGAGCCGCAGAGACGCGACGTCTCGCCTCAGCGGCCCCGCAATCATGACGACGTATATGAGGAGTGTCACCATGCAACGACGCACACGATGGCTGGCGTCGGGCGCGCTCGCGGTCACCACCGCGCTCGCCCTCAGCGCCTGCGGTTCCGGATTCAGCAGTGGAAGTTCCACGAGTGGATCGCTCACTTCGTCGAACAAGGCGCTCACGGTGATGATCGGCTCCAGCGGTGACGCCGAGACTGCAGCCGTGAAGTCGGCGGTCGCGTCCTGGTCGAAGTCCTCGGGCACGGGGGCTAAGGTGATCGCCGCCAACAACCTCGACCAGCAGCTCGCGCAGGGCTTCGCCGCGAAGAAGCCCGCCGACGTGTTCTACCTCTCCACCGGGTCGCTGGCGGGATACGCATCCAACGGATCCCTGCTCGCGTACGGCGACCAGTTGAAGAACAAGAGCGACTTCTATCCGTCGCTCGTGAAGAACTTCACGTACGACGGCAAGCTGTACTGCGCACCGAAGGACTTCTCCACGCTGCAGCTCATTGTGAACAACGACGACTGGAGAGCCGCCGGCCTGACCGCCGCCGACTACCCGAAGACCTGGGACCAGCTCGACGCCGTCGCGAAGAAGCTCGGCACCGGCGGCCGCACCGGGCTCGTCGTGAGCGGCCAATACGAGCGACTGGGCGCGTTCATGGTGCAAGCGGGCGGCAACCTCATGAACGATTCCAGCACGAAGGCGACGGCTGACAGCTCGGCCAACGTGAAGGCCCTCGACTTCGCGAAGAAGATGCTCAACGACGGAGCCATGAAGTTCGCCGCGGATGTCGGTGCCGGCTGGGGCGGGGAGGCGTTCGGCAAGAACCTCGGTGCCATGACCATCGAGGGCAACTGGATCTCGGGCGCCATGCAGTCCGACTACCCGAACGTGAAGTACACGGTCGTTCCGCTCCCCGAGGGCGCGGCGGGCAAAGGCACTCTCCAGTTCACGAACTGCTGGGGCATCGCCGCGGACAGCCCGAACCAGAAGGCAGCGCTCGATCTCGTGCAGAAGCTGACCTCCAAGGACGACCAGCTGGCGTTCGCGAAGGCGTTCGGCGTGATGCCGTCCATCCGCTCCGCGGCATCCGAATGGAAGAAGCTGTACCCGCAGTTCACGCCGTTCCTCGACGCCGCTTCGTACGCGAAGGGTGTGCCGACCGTGAAGGGTGCATCCGATGTGATCGCCGACCTCGACTCCAAGCTCGGCCAGCTGGGGTCATCCGATCCCACGACGATCCTCGACGCCACGCAGAAGAACCTCGAAGCGCTGCTGAAGTAGCGCCATGACCACGACCACGGTGATGACGAAGCCGCGCCGCGCCGGATTCGGAGGGATCCGGCGCGGCGAGGCGGCGTCCGGATGGCTGTTCACCGCTCCGGTACTCATCATCCTCGGTGTCTTCCTCGTGATCCCCGTGATCATGGCGCTGTGGGTGAGCTTCTCGGACTGGGGAGGAAGAGGCAGCCCGTTCTCGTCCGACGTGCACTTCGTCGGGCTTCGCAACTACTCGACGATCCTCGACGGAGGCGGACTCGCCGAGAGCGACTTCGGCACGGCCTTGAAGAACAACGTCTGGTACGTGATCTTCGTCGTGCCCTTGCAGACGGCTCTCGCGCTCGCGCTCGCGCTGCTCGTGAACCGCACGCTGCTGCGCGGCCGGGGCTTCTTCCGCACTGCGTACTACTTTCCGTCGGTAACGAGCTCCGTGGCGATCACGGTGCTCTGGCTGTTCCTCTTCAGCACCACGGGAACCGTGAATCAGGTGCTGGCCTGGATGGGCATCAAGGGCCCGAACTGGTTCAACGAGCCGAGCGGACTCATCCAGAACGGGCTGGCAGTGGTCGGCATCCATGACGGTCCTGCGTTCCTCACGCAGAACTCGTTTCTCGGCGTCTCGTTCTGGGACTGGCTCGGGGGCCCCTCGGTCGCCATGTTCGCGTTCATCGTCATGGCGGTGTTCACAACAAGCGGCACGTTCATGCTCCTGTTCATCGCTGCCCTGCAGAACCTCAGTCCCGACATCGACGAGGCGGCGATGATGGACGGCGCGGGCGCATGGAAGCGGTTCTGGCGCGTGACGCTCCCCCAGTTGAGACCCACCCTCTTCACGGTGCTGACGCTCGGCCTGATCGGATGCTGGCAGGTGTTCGATCAGATCTACACCGGCACCCAGGGCAACCCTGCCAAGACGACGCTCACCCCTGCGTACCTCTCGTACCAGAGCGCGTTTCAGAACCAGGCCTGGGGTCAGGGCGCCGCGATCGCGTTCATCCTGTTCGTGATCATCGTGCTCTTCACCTTGCTGCAGCGCTGGGTGCTGCGCGAGAAGAAGGTGTCCAGGCGCAGGCAGCTGGCCTATTCGCCCGAGACCGCCGCACGCGCCGAGTCGAAGCGGGCAGCACAGGCGACGGGAGGTGGATCGCGTTGACCACGACACAGGCGAGGACCGTGACCGTGGCAGCCGAGAGCGACAGCAGACGTCATGCGCGACCCCCAGCACGGAGGAGCGGCAGGATGACGGTCGGGCGCGTTCTGCTCTACGCGGCGCTGATCGCGATCGCCGCCATCTACATCTACCCGTTCCTCATCCAGGTCGTCACGTCTTTCAAGACCGACCCTGATGCGGCATCCAACGCGGCATCGCTGCTTCCGCAGACCTGGACGACCGCGGCCTACCAGAAGCTCTTCCTCACCTCGGACTTCCCGCTCTGGTTCAAGAACTCCGCCATCGTCACGATCTTCGTGACCGTCGGGCGGGTGTTCTTCGACTCGCTCGCGGGTTACGCCCTGGCCAGACTGCACTTCCGCGGCAGAGGCGCGATCTTCGCCGGACTCGTCGCCGTCATGAGCGTTCCGCTCGTCGTGCTGCTCATTCCGAAGTTCCTCGTGATCAACACGCTGGGCATCTACGACTCGTACACGGGCATGATCCTGCCGCTGCTCGTCGACGCGGCCGGCGTCTTCATCATGAAGAACTTCTTCGAGTCCATACCCGTGAGCGTGGAAGAGCAGGCGCGCATCGACGGCGCCGGAACCTTCCGCGTGTTCTGGTCCGTCGTTCTGCCCATGGCCACGCCGGCGCTCATCACGATCGTGATCCTGTCGTTCCAGGGATCGTGGAACGAGCTCAGCCACTTCATCATCTCCACGCAGAGCCCTCAGCTGACGACCTTGACGAAGGGTGTGGCATCGCTCGCGAGCGGGCAGCTGAGCCAGGGCACGCAATATCCGCTCAAACTCGCGGCGGCGGCCATTATGACGATCCCGGTCGCCGTCATGTTCTTCATCTTCCAGCGCCGCATCATGAACTCCAGCGAGGGTGCGGTGAAGGAGTAGTGGCCGAGCAGAAGGGAACCATGCATCACGACCGTCAGCCGTTCCTCGACGACCAGACCATAGTGCTGCGCGCGCCTACGCAGTTCTGGTCCGACCGCACGGGAGACGCAGGAGCGGCTCCGATCCATGGCCTGTATCACGGCGACGTTCGCGTCCTCGCCTTCGCCGAGCTGAGATCCGACGGCGAACGGCCTGACTGGATCTCCATCGCACAGCCGACGGCCTCGAGCGCCACCTTCACCGGCGTGCTCCGGCATTTGGACGGCCCGGGGGCCGACCCTCGCGTGCGTATCGACCGCATCCGCGAGGCGGAGCCGAACGGCGTGCTCGAGCGGGTCGTGATCAGCTCGGCGCGTGACGTCCCTGTGCGCACACGCATCACGGTCGACCTGAGGCCGGACTTCGCGCCCATGCAGGAGGTGAAGAGCGGAAACGTCGTCTCGCACGACTGGGCGTCGCGGGCCGTGCCGAACGGGGCGGCATGGGCGGGCGGTTCCACGACCGCCACACTGACGGCGACGGATGCCGCCGTGCACCAGACGGAGACCGGAGCGGTCATAGTGTGGGAACTCCAACTCGCCGCGCACGGATCGGCGGAACTGCAGTGGCGCATCCAGCTCGCCGACGCTCGCGCCGTGGTGTCGGGTGCTGCCGGGTCTTCAGCCTGGCGCGACCTGAGGATCGAGTCCGGTGACACGCGGCTCGCACACTGGGTGACGGCCGCTCTGGCCGACCTCGACACGCTGCGGATGACCTCGACACTGTCGCCAGGCGACGAGTTCCTGGCAGCCGGTGCTCCCTGGTTCTTCACGCTGTTCGGGCGGGACTCGATCTGGACGGCTCGCTTCCTGCTGCCGGTCTCCACTGCACCGGCACTGTCCACCCTGCGCGTTCTAGCTGCTGCTCAAGGCACGAAGATCGACCCGCAGACGGCGGAGCAGCCGGGCAAGATCATGCACGAGTTGCGAGCGTCAGAGCTGAACCTGCCCGTAGAAGGGGTGACCCTGCCACCGCTCTACTACGGCACCATCGACGCGACACCACTATGGATCTGCCTGCTGCACGACGCATGGCGATGGGGCGCGGCGGAGTCGGACATCCGCGCCCTCCTGCCCCACCTGGAGGCTGCGCTGGCATGGATGCGCGATCACGGAGACAGCGACGGCGACGGATTTCTGGAGTACGCCGACACGACCGGCCACGGCCTGGCGAACCAGGGCTGGAAGGACTCCGGTGACTCGATCCAGTGGCGCGACGGAACGCTCGCCGAGGGCCCCATCGCCCTATGCGAGGTGCAGGCCTACGCCTACGAGGCGGCGCTGTCCGGCGCGGAGCTGCTCGACCACTTCGACCGCCAGGGAGCGGGCGAGTGGCGCCGTTGGGCGGCTCGCCTCAAAGAACGCTTCGCCGAGTCGTTCTGGGTGGCCGACCCGGATGGCGGCCGCTATCCGGCGGTCGCCCTGGATGCGAGCAAGCGACGCGTCGACACGCTGACCAGCAACATCGGGCATCTGCTCGGCACCGGCATCCTGGACCCGGCCGAGGAGCGAGAGGTCGCCGAGCGACTCGTCTCGCCCCGGCTCGACTCGGGATTCGGGCTCCGCACCATGGCGACGGACTCGGCCGGATACTGGCCGCTCAGCTACCACGGCGGCTCGGTGTGGACGCACGACACCGCCATCGCCATCAGGGGCCTCAGTGAAGCGGGCATGCCCGAACGAGCCGATCGACTCGTCGAAGGTCTGCTGCGCGCGGCCGAGCGATTCGGGTTCCGGATGCCGGAGCTCCACTCGGGCGACTCGGCGAACGACACCCGCACCCCGGCGCCGTATCCCGCCGCATGCCGTCCTCAGGCGTGGTCGGCGGCTTCGGCCATCGGCGTGCTGGCGGCGCGGCTCGGCCTGCGTGCGGAAGGCGCGGCACTCGTGGTGGCACCGTCGACGGGCAGCGGAAGCGTGTGCGTCACCGGCCTGCATGTGGGGGAGACGTGTTACGAGGTACGCGTCGGCGAGGACGGCACGGCGGAGGTCACTCCGACCAGCACGAACGGCGCTACAGCAGCGCCATGATCTGCCGGGCGATCACGCGACCGGAGCGGTTGGCGCCGATCGTGGAGGCGTACGGGCCGTAGCCGGCGAGGAAGATGCGGGCATCCGTCCACACCTGTCCCGACTCGACGGGGACCCCGCCGGTCTTCTCGCGCAGCTTGAGCGGGGCGAGATGCCGCAGTTCGGGACGGAATCCGGTGGCCCAGATGATGGCGTCTGCCGGGGTGAACGATCCGTCGCGCCAGCGCACGCCGTCGTGCTCGACGGCGACGAACATGGGGCGCTCCTTGAGCAGTCCGCGCGAGATTCCCGCCGCCACCTTCCTGGTGAGCGGAACGCCGGTCGAGCTCACCACGCTGGGCAGTGCGCGGCCCGCGCGAGCCGCGGCCTCGGCGTCGCGCACCGCCGCGACGCCGCCCTCGATGGTGCGGACGTGCTCGGTGCTGAAGTCGATGGGCCGGCGGGATGCCCACGACACCGACGCCGCGACATCCTCGAGTTCCAGAAGAAACCCCACTGCGCTCGTGCCGCCGCCCACCACGACCACGTTCTGGTCGCGGAACTCCTCGGCGGCGACGTAGCCGTTGGTGTGCACATGCCGTCCGCGGAATGTGGAGACGCCCGGGTAGTAGGGGACGAACGGGGCGCCCCACGTTCCCGTGGCGTTGACGAGCACCTGCGTTGCGGTCTCGCCCTCGGTGTGCTGCACCACGAGGTCGGCTCCGCGGTTCACGACCGACGTCGCATCGGCCGGACGGTGCACGCTCAGCCCGAAGTGGTCTTCGTATCTGCGGTAGTAGCCGGCGACGATGTCCTTCGCCGGCAGCGTGCGGTCCGCCGTCTCGAAGCTGATGCCGAGTTCGGCCATGCCGGGAAGGTCGTTGACTTTGTGCGCACTGCCCAGGCGCAGGGCGTCCCACCGGAACTGCCAGGCGCCGCCAGTGCCAGGACCACGGTCGACGATCACGAAGTCGACGTCGGGTTCCAGCTGGAACCGCCGCAGATAGTAGGCCACCGCGAGACCCGCCTGCCCGGCCCCGATGATCATCACCTGGGTGCGCGCGGGGACGGGAGACACGCTCTATATCATCACGCACCACTGGGAATGTGCGAGCGGGTCGATCAGGGCCTGCATGCTAAACTTGCCGCTAGTTTTCGTTTCCCGTCCAAAGTCCCGCGCGCGCACGAATCGCCCCGGGCCTGTCATCGTGAGGGGGTCTCGCATGGGGCGCGGCCGTCAGAAGGCAAAGCACACCAAGATCGCTCGGGAGTTGAAGTCGTACAGCCCCACCGTCGACTACAACCAGCTTGAGCGCGAGTTGACCGGTCACTCGCACGACGACGACCCGTACGCGGCATGGGCCGACTACGAGGCTGACGCGCCGGCCGACGACGACTACGAGCACCAGGAGCGCTCGGCAGGCTGAGCCGAACAGCACACAGGCGACGCGCATCCCTCTTGGGGTGCGCGTTTTGCTTGCCTGGGATGGGCGTTCGCTTGGGTCGGGTGCGCGTTTTGCTTGCCTGGGATGGGCGTTCGCTTGGGTCGGGTGCGCGTTTTGCTTGCCTCCCGATGGGGTGCGCGTTTTGCTTGCCTGGCGGATAACGGCTCTGCCTGCCGCGCCTCGCGAGCCCGCCCGCACCGGATCCGGGTTCGCTGGCGCAAACTGCAGCTGCCGCCGCTTGCGCACGCATTCTCTGTCAGTGAGACGCGGTTGCGGCATCCCGACATCCCGCGATCGACCTTCCGTGCTGCCGAGTGCGCGGGCGCAGGTGCGGCCGCGCCGACGTCGACGCGCGACCCGCGAGATCCGGTTTCACGGGCAGAAATCGTGGACGCCGCTGCGCGTGCCTGCGTTTTCTGCCAGTGAGACGGGCGCCCAGTGAGACGGGCGCCGGATCAGCGCGTCTCGATCGCCTCGCCGGCCGGCGCGGCGCGGGTCAGAGCCAGCCGTTCGCGGATGCCTGGGCGGCGGCATCCGCTCGGTTGCGTGCGCCCGTCTTGCCGATGGCGGCCGAGAGATGATTGCGCACCGTGCCCTCGGAGAGCCGCAGCTCCCTGGCGATCTCGTTCACGGTGCCGCCACGCGCTGCCACCCGCAGCACCTCCGTCTCCCGCTGGGTGAGCGGTGACGTTCCGGATGCCAGCGACTCGGCGGCGAGCGCGGGATCGACGACACGAAGGCCCTGCGCGACCCGCCTGACGGCATCCGCCAGCTGCGCTGCCGGGGTGTCCTTCACGACGAACCCGCTCGCGCCCGCCTCCATGGCACGCCTCAGGTATCCGGGGCGACCGAACGTCGTCACGATGAGCGAACGGCACGAGGGCAGCCTGCTGTGCAGCAGCCCCGCGACGGCGAGACCGTCGAGCCCCGGCATCTCCACGTCGAGCAGGGCGACCTGCGCGTCCGCCTGGCGCGCGGCATCCAGCACCTCGTCGCCGCGGCCCACCTCGGCCACCACGGTCAGGTCGGGTTCCAGATCGAGCAGTGCGGCGAGCGCGCCGCGCACGAGCGCCTGATCGTCGGCCAGCAGCAGCCGGATGGGATCGCTCATCCCGCGTCCCTCGCCTTCGGGCCCTTCTCAGCGCGGACGGCGACGATGGTCCCGCCGTCCTCTCCCGGCTCGATCGTGACGGCGGCCCCGATCTTCGCGGCGCGTTCCCTCAGCCCGGTGAGGCCGTGTCCGTTCTGCTGGTCGGCCGCCGTTCCCCCACTGCGGAAGGCGAGAGCCGAAGCGGACATGGATGCCGGCACTCCCCGCCCGTCGTCCCCGATGATGATGGCTCGCTTCTCCAGCGCCACCCAGCAGTTCTTGGCACGAGCGTGCCGCACGACGTTGGTCACTGCCTCGCGGAGCACCCAGGCGAACGTCTCTCGCAGCTCGGGGGCGACGACAGAAGCGGATGCCGGCAGGTGCGGCACCACGTCCGACGCGACGAGCGCGGCGTTCGCGGCCGACAACTCGGTCTCGAGCGTCATGGCGCGGTACCCGGCCACGGATGCCCGAAGGTCCGCCAGCGCGGCGCGCGAGAGTCTCTCGATATCGCCGAGCTCGGCCTCGGCGCGCTCGGGATCTTTCGCCACGAGCTTGCGCGCGAGCTCGCTCTTCACGGTCACCACCGTGAGCGAATGGCCGAGCACGTCGTGCATGTCGCGGGCGAAGCGCTCGCGCTCGTCGACGACGGCCAGTCGCGCGATCTCACTCTGGGCATCCCTCAGCCGCACGGTCGCGCGGATCTGCTGACCGAACGCGAGCATCATGACGGAGATCGACGTGGTCAGCGCCACCGCGTACCACAGGTCCGCGAAGTCGTTCAGGGCCGCGAGCACGGCCAGCTGCGCCACCACCACGACGACGATCGTGGCGGCGATGAACCGCACCGGCAGCCAGCTCATCGACACCATGACCGGCACATAGAGCCAGAACCACACCGTGTTGACGCCGATCAGGGGAAAGGCGAGGCACGAGACGCCGAGATAGCCCGCATAGACGAGTGCGGCGACGGGCCATGGCCGGTTCCACAGCAGTGGCGGGAGCACCACGTACAGCGCGCCGAGCACGAGCACGAGGATCGTGACGAGGATCGGCTGGAGCGGGCCATGGTCCGGGTACACCCAGGCCAGGATCACCGGGATGGCCAGGTACAGCAGACCCCACAGCGAGCCGAAGAACCATCTGCGGGCCCCGGTGGACTGCAGCCGATCCCGCATGTCCCGCACGAGGGCGGCGAACGGATTCCGCCCCGCCGTCGCCCCGCGGGTCTCAGTCGTCACGTCCATCAGCGTAAGCGGACGATCGCCGGCCTCCACCGCGCCCGTCGTCACTGTCTGGCCGCGTCCCGACGGTATCGCCAGACGATCACAGCGCCAAGACCCACGGTCCACGCGAGCAGCACGAGCATCGGCTCCAGCACGTCGCCGGACAGGTTCGCTCCCATCTGACCGAGCCGGTTCAGCCAGTACGAGGGCACGACCTGGGCGATGTTCGTCATCCACGACGGCAGCACCGACAGCGGAACCCACAGACCGCCGAGGATGGCCATGCCGAAGAAGATGACCATGAACAGCGGCTGGGCGAACTGCGGCTTGGCGAACTGGCCGATCAGCAAGGCGATGAACGCGAACGGGATGACCCCGAGCCAGAGACCGAGCGCCGCCATGGCCCAGGAGCCGAACGGAAGGGAGGAGTGGAACACGACGACCGACACGATGATCAGCGCGACGATGGCGAGCAGCGCGACGGCCAGGGCCGCCACGACCTTGGAGAGCAGGTAGCCCATGCCGCTCAGCGGCGTGAGACGCAGCTGCCGGTTCCAGCCGAGCGAGCGCTCGGTGACGATCGTGAAGGCCTGCCCGAGCGCGGCCATCATGCCGCCGTATCCCGCCATCTGCACGGTCGTCACGACGATCCAGGGCAGCCCCGTCACCTTGTCGACGGCGCCGTTCGCACCGTAGATGCCGCCGAACAGCAGCAACATGACGAGGGGGATGGCGAACGTGAAGACCAGGGAGCGCACGTTCTTCAGCTGGCGGACGGACTCGAGTCCGAGGTAGGCGATGCTCATGAGCGGTCTCCGATCAGTGCTGAATTGTGTGCTGGGCCGGTTTCGACAGGCTCAACCGACGGTGAGGAGGGCCCGGCCGACGGCAGGGAGGCGCGGGCCGACGGCGCGGCGTCGGCGGCGGCCGTCAGCGCGAGGAAGGCGTCGTCCATGGAGTGCGCCGTCACCTCGATGTCGTGCACGTCCTGATGGAGCGAGAGCAGGGTGCGCAGCGCGGCATCCGAGTCGTCGCTCACGAGTGAGAGCACGTCGCCGCGGTGCTCGACGCTGCGCACGCCTGGCAGCTCGGCCAGCTCCGCTTCGATGTCCGGCGTCCAGTCGAAGTCGAAGGACGCGCGGATACGGCGCCCGGAGACCACAGCCTTCACCTCGCCGGGCGTGCCGTCGGCGACCACACGGCCGGCCGCCATCATGACGATGCGGTCGGCGTAGGCGTCGGCCTCGTCGAGGTAGTGCGTGGCGAAGACGACGGTGCGGCCGGCATCCGTGAACTCGCGCATGGACTGCCAGAACGTGCGTCGCGCCTCGACGTCCATGGCGGCGGTCGGCTCGTCGAGGAACATCAGGTCGGGGTTGGACACGATGGCGACCGCGAACCGCGCACGCTGCGCCTGCCCGCCGGAGAGCTTGCTCACGCGCTGCTTGGCGATCTCGGTGCACTTGGCGCGCTCCAGCGCCTCCGCGACGGAGAGCGGATGCTTGTGCGCGGCCGCGATCAGAGCGACGGCCTGCGCCACGGTCAGGTCGGGCAGCAGCGCTCCGCCCTGCAGCATGGCGCCGACCCGGCCCGCCGCGATCGCCGTGCGCGGTGCCTCGCCGAACAGCGTCGCCGTCCCCGCGGTCGGAGATGCGAGGCCCAGCGCGAGGTCGATGGTGGTGGACTTGCCCGCACCGTTGGGTCCAAGCAGTGCGACGACCTCGCCCTGCTGGATCGTCAGGTCGATGCCCGCGACCGCGGTGATGGATCCGAAGGTCTTGCGCAGCCCCCGCAACTGGATGGCCGGCGCCTCGATGGCTCGTGTCGTGTTCACGCTTCCATCGAAGCGGCGAACGGCCCCACGTGCCTCGGCCGCGCATCACGTCGCATCCGTGACATTTGTCACGCCACCACCACCGGCGGTCCGGTCCGGTCCGTCGAAACCGTCCTCGCCGCGGGCGACGTCACATGCCGAGCGGCAACGGCCGCGGCGGCAGTCGATCAGCGGCCGCGAGCGGGTGAGACTCAGCGTCGGGCGTCGCGCGGATCCTCTCCGTACGGATGCCGTTCCGAGACGTTCCCTCCTTCGTCGAGCACGACGTGCTCACGGCGCCTGCGCCGTGCTTCCTCGCGCCCGGCGCCCTCGGCCTCGGATCTCGAAGTGTACGGGCCCAGCACGCCCCTCTCGCCCTCGACGCGGTTGAACCACTTTCCGTTCTCGTGGAACGTCTCCACGCCACCCTGCGACATCCGAATCCCCCTCCGGCCACGACTGGATGCGCGACCTAGCTGAGATCTGCTTACGCCATGGGCTTGCGCGCGTCCAGCAAAATGCGCGAGCTGTGCGACACGAATGCTCCGTCTCGGAGGATCACACGGTCGATGTCCCGCAGCTTGTCGCGGTACTGCTCGACGGTGAAGCCGGGCACCGTCCACACGACTTTGCGCAGGAAGTACACCACGGCGGCCACGTCGAAGAACTCGACCCGGGTGCGCTCTTCGCGCAGCTCCGCCAGCTCCAGTCCTGCCTGCAGCACCTGCTGCCGCAGCCTCTCGATGCGAGGCACCGGGTCGCGCGGCTGCGGCCCGAGCAGAAACTCGTACAGCTCGGCATTCGACCGCTCGCCGATCTGCTGCGACAGGTGCGCGCCGCCCGGTCGGAGCACGCGCGCGATCTCGGCGAAGTCGGGTGCCACCGGATGCCTGCTCGTCACGAGCGCGAAGCTCCCGTCGTCGAACGGGAGCGGAGCATCCTCTGCCGACTCGACGACCACGCCGCCGAACGCGCTGAGCCTGTCTCGTGCCAGCGGCACGTTCGGCGCCCATCCCTCGGTCGCCGCCACGGCGGAGGGCACCGGGCTCGCCCCGGCGAGGATCTCGGCGAACACCTCGCCGCCGCCGGTCTGCACGTCCAGCACGCTGTCCACGCCGCTCGCGCGAGCGGCGGCGAGTCTCGCATACCCCCAGCTCGGCCTCTCCTCGGTGGCCCGGCCCTCGAACCACGAGAAGTCCCATCCCGCGGTCGGCACCGCCTCGCCCTCGGCGATCAGCTCATCGACGTCGTCCATGCGGCCATCGTGGCACGCGGCATCCGTGCGCCGCCGATACCGTTGAGCCATGACCACCCTGCTGCGGCTCGACTCCTCCATCGACCCGGTCACGTCCGTCACCCGGCGGCTGACCGCGCGGTTCGCAGACAGGTGGGCCTCCGCCGGTCCCGATCGCCGGGTCGTGATCCACGATCTGGTGGCGAACCCGGTGCCGCACCTGGCCCACGAGTCCCTGCACTGGGCGCCGTCGCTCCGCGCAGCCGACGCACCTGTGCTGGCGGAGGCCCAGGCGACGCAGGATGCCGTGATCGCCGAGCTGCTCGCCGCCGATGTCGTGGTGATCGGTGCGCCGATGTACAACTACTCCATTCCGTCGACACTGAAGACCTGGATCGACCACGTGCACGTTCCGGGCGTGCTCGCGCCGTTCGGCGACAGCGGCCAGCCGTTGAAAGGCCGCCTCGCCGTGGTCGTGACCGCGCGCGGCGCCGTCTACGATGCGGGCAGCGAGAACGAGGGACGCGACCACACGGTGCCGCCCATCGACATCGTGCTCGGCGACGCGCTCGGGATGCGGGTCGAGACCATCGCGGTGAGCCGCACGCTGTCCCGCACCCTGCCGAGCATGGCCGGCGAGTCCAGCCGCTTCGAGGCCGAGCTCGCGGCCGCCGAGGAACGCCTGGACAGCCTCGCGGCGTCCTGCTGAGGGCTCCTACTTCGCGTAGTCGCCCACGAGCCGCACGGCTCCGCCGTCGACGCCCTTCGCACCCTGTTCGTAGCCGGCGAGGTCTCGTTCGGCGGTGGAGACGGTTCCGACCTGCCAGGCCGGGATGCCGTCCACGGCGAGCGTCGAGACGACCGCGTCTGCGGCATCCGGTTCCAGCACGACGAAGAAGCCGACGCCCAGGTTCCAGGTGCCC
>Ga0164242_10003617_pt1 | contig 17567 bp, 14 predicted proteins | sample OricomgcompostMG_FD_108783 | JGI IMG/M metagenome (GOLD analysis project Ga0164242, IMG submission 108783) | Miracle-Growth compost microbial communities from Emeryville, California, USA - Original compost - Miracle growth compost (MG) ...
GACGTACCCCATCGCCGTCAGGGACTCAGGTCCCCTGGAGCCACTGGTCGACCAAGCTCTGGTTCGCGGCGATCCACTTGTCGGCCGCGGCGGCATTGCTCATGCCGTCCTGGGCGATGTAGGTGGACACCAGGTTCTGGTCGTCATTGGTCCAGTGGAAGTTCTTCACCAGCGTGTAGGCCGGCGAGCCCGACTGGGCGAACTTCGTCGAGACCAGCTTGTTCAGGTCGTACGGCGGGTAGTCGCAGCGGATCTGTGCGGCAGCCGTCGGGCAGACCTTCGGGTCCGAGGAGAACTTCGGCAGGTCGACGTGCACCAGCTTCATCTCCGAGAAGAACCACTGTGGCTCGTAGAAGTAGGCGAGCAGCGGGGTCTTGTTCTTCTCCGCATTGCGGAAGCTCTGGATCAGCGCTGCCTCACTGCCACCGACGACGACCTTGTAGTTGAGCTTCAGGTTCTTCACCAAGGCTTGGTCATTGGTGACATACGACGGATCACCGTCGAGCAGCTGGCCCTGGCCACCGGACTCGGAGGTCTTGAACATCGAGGCGTACTTGTTCAGGTTCTTCCAGTTGGTGATGTCCGGGTACTTCTTCGCCATCCACGGCGGCACGTACCAGCCGATGATGCCCTTGTTCCCGGTCTGGCCGGCGTCTTGGACGACGTGCTGATCGGTGATGTACTTCTTGGTCAGGTCTTCGTGACCCCAGTTCTCCAGGATGGTGTCGACGGTGCCATTGGCCATCGCATTCCAGCTGGGCTCCTCGGCGAGCTTGACGTAGCTGACATTGCAGCCGAGCTTCTTCTTGGCCAGCTCGCCCACCACCCAGGCATCCGAGTAGTAGCCGGTCCAGGCGTTGACCGCGATCCGGAAGTCTCCGCACGTCTTGCCGCTCGACGTCGTCGTCTTCTTGATGTTGCTGCCACCGCACGCACTCAGCCCGAGCGCGAGGGCAGCGACGATCGTGACCATAGTGGCCAGTCGTCGTGATCGATGTGCCATGCGTTTCTTCCTTTCGCTTCCCCGGCTCTGTGGCGGGAGATCATGGGTGTGTGTCGTCGTCAGGTCCTCGACCGTTCGGCCGCGGCGCGTGCGGTGCGGTCGAGCAGAATGCCCAGCGCCGTGATGGCGATGCCAGCGGCCAGGCCCTTGCCGAACAAGGGCTGCTGGACGAAGCCCGAGATGACGAAGTAGCCGAGGCTGCCGGCGCCGACCATGCCGCCGATGACGACCATCGACAGCACGTAGAGCAGGCCCTGGTTGGCCGCGAGTGCGAGTGACGAGCGGGCCATCGGCAGCTGAACCTTGAGGATCATCTGCCAGCTGGTGATGCCGCTGGAGCGCGCCGCCTCGACCGTGGTCGGCGAAACACCCCGAATGCCATCGGCGACCAGCTTGATCGCGATCGGTGCCGCGTAAGCCGTAGCAGCAACGATCGCGGTGAATCGCGAGGACGAGAAGAGCGCGAGCGCCGGCACCAGGTAGACGAACGAGGGGATCGTCTGGAAACCGTCCAGGATCGGCCGCAGCACGGCGTCGGCGCGCCGGTTGCGCCCGATCCAGACCCCGATCACGACCGCGAGGATCATCACCAGGACAGTCGCCACGATCGTGGTCGTCAGCGTGATCATGGTGTCGTTCCACAGACCCATGCCGAAGATCACGCCCTCACACACGAGCGTGGTGATGAAGGGCCGTACGCCGCCGATCACCCACGACACTGCCAGCAGTACCGGAGCCATCAGCCACCACGGGGTGTCCGCCAGGAGATTCTGGAGCGGGTTGAGGAAGCCGTAGCTGATCACATTCTTGAAGGCATTGCAGATGCCACCGAGCGCGTCGACGATCGAGTCGGACACCGAGTTGATGCCATCGGCGACGTGGTTGCCGATGTCCAGGCCGGAGGGGAACTGCGCTGCCTGGATGTAGTTGTGCGAGGCATAGACGGCGATCAGTACGACGACCAGGCCGGCCCCGAGCACGATCCGGCGCAACCTCGGGGAGAGTTCGCCGTGTCCGCGCCCGCGATTCTCCGAGCGCTGACTCGCAGCGGTCGTGGTCCGGTCGAGCGCGATCGCGATCACCACGATCAGCAGGCCGGGCACCGCGCCCTGGCCGACGTTGAGGTTGGTCAAACCCTGGAGCACGTCCGAGCCGAGGCCGGGACCGTTGATGTAGCCGGCGATCACGGCCATCGACAGCGCCGCCAGGGTGCACTGGTTGATGCCGAGCACGATCGTGCGCCGTGCCATCGGGAGTTGCACCTTGCGGAGCAGCTGGCGGCGGGTCGAGCCCAACGAGGTGGCCGCCTCCTGGGTGCTGGGGTCGACCGAGCGAATGCCGTGCTCGGTGATCCTCACCAAGGGCGGGATCGAGTAGACGACGGTAAGCACGATGGCGCAGGCAGCCCCCGGACCGAAGAGGATGAAGAAGAAGGGGATGTAGGCGAAGGAGGGCATCGTCTGCATCGCGTCCAGGATCGGCGTGATCGCGGCGGAGACCCAGGAGCGCCGGGCCATCGCGATCCCGGTCGGGATGGCGCACACCATGCTGACCACGACGGCGAGGACGGTGATGATCACCATGTCGATGCTGTCCTGCCAATAGCCGAGGACACCGAAGAGCTGGGTGGCGACGAGGACCAGGATCATCGAGCGCAGCCCGGCCGCGGCGTATGCGCACCAGGCGAAGATCGCGGTCACACCGAGCCAGCCGATCTGCGGGACGGGCAGGCCGGGGGCCGGGTGGGAGAGAAGATTCTGCAGTTGCGTGATCAGCCAGTTGGCGAAGTCCGATATGTTGCCGATCACGCCATGGAAGAACCAGTTGGTCTGGCCGGCGGCCTGGATGTCGTCGCGGATGCCGTTGATCCAGTGCTGAACTCCATTGAGCTGGACGAAGGGCGTAGCCAGGGTGTCCCTGCCGTGGAAGATCGCATAGCCGATCCCCCAGATCACCACGATGCCGAGCAGCAGCAGCCAGACCGGGCGCCGGGTTGGCTCAGCGACGTGTGGCTGCTCCTCCCGGGTGACCGGTGGCTCCACCACCGTCGGTGTGGCCGTCATGACCGTGCGCCCTCCTCGGCGACGACGACGCGCAGGATGTCGTCATCGTCGACGACCCCGAGGAAGTTCTCGCCGTCGAAGACCCGGGCGGCGCCGTCGATGCCGAGCACCTGCCGGGCCGCGTCGCGAACCACCAGGTCTGCCTGCAGCACCGGGCCATCGGTGCGTTCGCCCTCGCGCATCGGTCGGGCGACCCAGCGCAGGGTGAGCACGTGGGACTTCGGTACGTCGCTGACGAAGTCCTTGACGTAGTCGTCGGCCGGCCGCGCGACGACCTCGTCGGGAGTGCCGATCTGGACGATCTCCCCGTCCCGCATGATCAGGATGCGATCACCGAGCTTGAGTGCCTCGGCAAGGTCGTGGGTGATGAAGACCATCGTCTTGCGCACCTCGTGGTGCAGCCGGATGACCTCGTTCTGCATGTCCCGGCGGATCAGCGGGTCCAGGGCCGAGAAGGGCTCGTCGAAGAGCAGGATCTCCGGGTCACCGGCCAGCGCGCGAGCGAGTCCGACGCGCTGCTGCATGCCACCGGAGAGCTGGTCGGGATAGGAGAGTTCATAGCCGGAGAGCCCGACCAGGTCGACCATCTCCTGGGCCCGGCTGCGCCGCTCCGGCTTCGCGACGCCACGCACCTCGAGGCCGAAGGCGACATTGTCGCGCACGGTCCGGTGCGGCAGGAGGCCGAAGTTCTGGAAGACCATCGCGACCTGTTTGCGGCGGAGCTCACGGAGCTCGGCCTCGTTGGCGGCAGTGACCTCGTGGCCATTGATCGACACGGTGCCGGCCGTCGGCTCGATCAGTCGGGTCAGCAGCCGCACCAGGGTGGACTTGCCGGAGCCGGACAGGCCCATCACCACGAAGACCTCGCCCGGAGCGACCTCGAAGGAGACGTCCTTGACCGCCATCACGCAGCCGGTCTTCGCCTGCAGGTCCTTGCGGCTCAGACCGGCGTCGTCGGAGCCGATCACCTTGTCCGCGCCGGTCCCGAAGATCTTCCAGAGCGAGTCGACCCGCAGCGTCGGATCGCCGGATGCAGCCGTGGGCGGTGCGGTGGTTGAGATGTCAGCCGACATGAGGGGCCTCCTCGGTGGGTTGGCCGGCGGTCGCATTGCGCGGATCGCCCGGCGGATACAGCGGGGTGCCATCACGGTGGCGGTAGTAGGGCACGGCAAGAGCTGCCAGCGGGGTGTTGCCTGCGATCAGGTCGGCCGCCTTCTCGGCGACCATCATCACGGGGGCGTAGATGTTGCCATTGGTGACATAGGGGAAGACGGAGGCGTCCACGACCCTGAGTCCGTCGACACCGTGCACCCGCATCGAGGCCGGGTCGACCACCGCCAGGTCGTCAACGCCCATCTTCGCGGTGCACGACGGGTGCAGTGCGGTCTCCGCGTCACGCGCCACCCAGTCGAGGATCTCCTCGTCGGAGTCGACCTTGGGTCCGGGCGAGATCTCGCCGGCATTGAAGGGATCGAAGGCGGGCTGGGTCAGGATGCGACGCGCGACCCGGATCGCCTCGACCCACTCCTTGCGGTCGGTGGGCGTCGAGAGGTAATTGAAGAGCAGCGACGGGTGCTCGAGCGGATCGGTCGAGCGGATCTTCACGTGCCCGCGGGTGTCGGCGTACATCGGGCCTATGTGCACTTGGTAACCGTGGCCCTCGGCCGGCACGCTGCCGTCGTACCGGATCGCGATCGGCAGGAAGTGGAACATCAGGTTGGGATAGTCGACCTCGTCATTGCCCCGGACGAAGCCGCCGCCCTCGAAGTGGTTGGTGGCACCGAGCCCGCGGCGGTGGAAGAGCCACTCGTAGCCGATCCTGGGCCGGGCGCGCATCCGCAGGCCCGGGGCGATCGAGACCGGCTGCTTCGAGGCGTACTGGATGTAGACCTCCAGGTGGTCCTGGAGGTTCTCGCCCACACCCGGCAGGTCGGCCACCACGTCGATGCCCAGTGAGGACAGCTCCGCGGCATTGCCGATCCCGGACAGTTGCATCAACTGTGGCGTGTTGATCGCCCCTCCACAGAGGATCACCTCGCCGGCCTGGACCGTGTGTCGCGTGCGCCCTGCGCGCAGGTACTCGACTCCGGTGACGCGCGCACCCGAGGTGGTCAGCCCGGTCACCATCGCCAGGGTTCGTACGTCGAGGTTGCGCCGGTCCATCACCGGGTGGAGATAGGCCCGGGCGGCGGAGAGCCGCCGACCGCGGTAGACATTGCGGTCGAATTTCGCGAAGCCCTCCTGGCGGTAGCCGTTGACGTCGTCGGTGAGCGGATAGCCCGCCTGCTGCACGGCCTCGAAGAAGGCGCCGAACAGGGGATTGTCGGCCGGCCCGCGCTCGAGTTTGAGCGGCCCACTGCCGCCGCGCCAGGTGTCCGCGCCGGCCAGGCAGGTCTCCATCCGCTTGAAGTACGGCAGGCAGTGCAGGTAGTCCCAGTCCTCCATCCCGGGATCCGCGGCCCATCGCTGGTAGTCCAGTGGATTGCCGCGCTGGAAGATCATCCCGTTGATGCTGCTGGAGCCGCCGAGCACCTTGCCGCGCGCGTGGAAGACGCGACGGCCGCCCATGTGCGGCTCCGGATCGGTCTCGTAGCGCCAGTCGTAGAGGCGATTGCCGATCGGGATTGTGAGCGCGGCCGGCATGTGGATGAAGGGGTCGATCCGGAAGTCGGATCGCCCGGCCTCCAGCACCAGCACCGACGTGCCGGGGTCGGCGCTGAGCCGGTTCGCGAGGGCGCAGCCCGCGGACCCGCCGCCGACGATCACGAAGTCGTACCGGTCCACGCTCATCCCCTTTGCCTGTCGGTCTATCCGCCGAACCAGCCCTGCGGGGCGGGTCGGGCGTTGTGCCAGATGTGCTTGGTCTCGCGGTACTCGTCCAGTCCGGCCTGTCCGAGCTCGCGGCCGATGCCGGACTGCTTGTAGCCGCCCCACTCCGCCTGCGGGACGTACGGGTGGTAGTCGTTGATCCACACCGTCCCGGCCCGCAGCCGCGAGGCGACGCGCTGTGCCTTGCCGGCATCCTGCGTCCAGACCGCACCGGCCAGGCCGTAGATCGTGTCGTTGGCGATTGCGATCGCCTCGTCCTCGGTACGGAAGGTCTCGACTGTCAGGACGGGTCCGAAGGATTCATCCCGGGTCACCGACATCGTGCTGGTGCACCGGTCGAGCACCGTGGGCAGGTAGTAGAAGCCCTTGGCCAGCTCGGGATCGTCGGGCCGGCGGCCGCCGCAACGCAGTACGGCGCCCTCGGCGATGCCGGCCGCCACGTAGCGCTCCACCTTCGCCAGGTGCTCGGCGCTAGTGAGCGGGCCGGTCTCGGCCTGTTCGTCGAAGGGTCCGCCCAGCCGGATCCGCTGCGCGCCATCGACGATCGCGTCGACGAACTCGTCGTGGATCGATTCCTCGACGACAAGTCGGGCACCTGCAGAACAGACCTGGCCGGAGTGGAGGAAGACCGCGGTCAGGGCCAGATCGAGGGCCGCCGCGCGATCGGCATCGGCGAAGACGATGTTGGGGTTCTTGCCGCCGAGCTCGAGGGCCACCTTCTTCACGGTGCCTGCGGCCGCGGCCATGATCGCCTTGCCGGTGGCCAGGCCGCCGGTGAAGGAGACGAGGTCGATGCGGGGATCCTCGGAGAGCGGAGCGCCCGCCCCCGGCCCGGCTCCGACCACGAGATTGCCGACACCCGCAGGCAGTCCCGCCTCGACGAGCAGGCGCATCAGGTGGATCGCGGTGTGCGGAGTGAGTTCGCTGGGCTTGAGCACGAAGGTGTTGCCGGCGGCCAGGCAGGGCGCGACCTTCCAGGAGACCTGCAACAACGGATAGTTCCACGGGGTGATCAGGCCGCAGACACCGATCGGCTCGTGCACGATCCGGCTGAAGACGTCGGGATTGCCGGTGTCGACCACCCGACCCGCATCCTCGGTGGCCACCTTGCCGTAGTGCTGGAAGACCCCGATGACGTCGTCGACGTCGTACTCGCTCTCGACCAGTCGCTTGCCGGTGTCGAGGGACTCGGCACGGGCGATCTCGGCACGATCCCGGGCGAGCAGATCGGCCACCCGCAGCAGCAGGTCGCCGCGCTCTCGGGCCGACGTACCAGGCCAGGCTCCGGAGTGAAAAGCCCGGTGGGCGGCACCGATGGCAGCGCTCGTGTCCGGCGCATCGCCCTCGTCGATCTCGGCGACGAGATCGCCATCGGCAGGGCAGCGGATCTCCCGGCGCCCGCCACTGAGCGCGCTCACCCACTCCCCGTCGATGTGGATCTCCGGCAAGGGCCAACCCCGCTTCCTCGGCTTTGTTGCGAATGACGCAACTCATTGCTAGAGGCGCAACCGGCCCCGCCTTGAGGATGCTGCCCCCGGCGCGGCCCGTCAAGGATGGTGCGTACGGGTCGTAACCCAATTGCAACCCGGGCGGGTCAGAAGCCGCTCAGGTGCGATGGCCCCATCCCAGCCGGAAGGAAACCTCCCTGGCAGCCGCCGTGACCTGCTCGATCGCGGCCGGGACCCGGTCCTCGGTGAGCCGGAAGGTCGAGCCCGAGACGCTCATCGAGGCGATGATGTCACCGTGGGCATTGCGAATCGGCGCCGCGACCGCGGTGAGGCCGACCTCGAGCTCGTCGACAGCCTCGGCATAGCCGCGCTCGCGCACCTCGGCCAGCTCCGCGCGTAGGCGCGCCTTGGTCGTCACCGTCGCCTCGGTGTACGCCGGCAGCGTCCCCAGCACCGCATCGAGATCCGCCTTCTCCAACTCGGAGAGCAGGACCTTTCCGTTGCTGGTGGCGTGCAGCGGGATGTGCTGGCCGACCCAGTTGTGCGACTGCAGTGCCGAGGTGCCGGCAACCTGGTCGATGTAGAGCGCGGAGTTCTCCGAGAGCACCGCCAGGTTGACGGTCTCGCCGGTGTCGGCGGCGAGCTTGCGACAGATCGGGCGGGCCTCCTGGACCAGGTCGAGACGCGCGGTGGTGGCACCGGCCAGCCGGAGCATGCCCACACCCAGTCGGTACTTGCCGCGATCCCCGGTCTGCTCGACGAGGTCGTGGCTCTCCAGGGTGCTCATCAGCCGGAAGGCGGTGCTCTTGTGCACGTCAAGCTCGGCGGCGATCTCGGTGACTCCGAACTCGCCCACACGGGCAAGGATCTCCAGGATGTTCAGGGCGCGCTCGACCGACTGCACACCCTCGCTGGCCCGTCCGGTCGGCATGCACGGACCCTATAGCGCATTGCGCCATGGTCGGCAGCGACGTGTTTCAGTGTCGCCAGACTGTTGCGTATCGCGGCATCGAGTCGCAGAATGCGCAACAGTCCACTTTTCAAGTGAGGTCCTCATGGCTCTGCCCGCGTCCGCCAATGCCGGGATGCCCGCCGGCGACTTCGTGCTCACCATCGTCTGCCCGGACCGACCCGGCATCGTCCATGCGGTGTCCGGTTTCCTGGTCCGGCACGGTGGCAACATCATCGAGAGCCAGCAGTACGACGACCGGCTCACCGACCGCTTCTTCATGCGGATCGACTTCGAGGTCAACGAAGAGGGCGCCACCGCCGACACCCTGCGCGCCGAGTTCTCCGCCATCGCGGCAGAGTTCGGGATGCAGTACGAGCTCTGGGATGCGGCGGCGCCGTACCGGACCCTGATCATGGTGTCGAAGCACCTGCACTGCCTCAACGACCTGCTCTTCCGCTACGGCACCGGCTCACTGCAGATCGAGATCCCGGTCATCGTGTCGAACCATCCCGATGCCGAGGCGCTGGCCCGCTCCTACGGCGTCCCCTTCCGGCACATCCCGGTGACGCCAGAGACCAAGGCCGAGGCCGAGGCGGAGCTGCTCGGCCTGGTCAAGGAGTACGACGTGGACCTCGTCGTACTCGCCCGCTACATGCAGGTGCTCTCCGACGACCTGTGCCGATCGCTGGACGGCCGCGCGATCAACATCCACCACTCCTTCCTGCCCAGCTTCAAGGGCGCCCGGCCCTATCACCAGGCCTTCGAGCGCGGGGTCAAGCTGGTCGGCGCCACCGCCCACTACGTGACCGCGGACCTGGACGAGGGCCCGATCATCGAGCAGGACGTGATGCGCGTCGACCACGCCCACACCCAGGAGCAACTGGTCTCGGCCGGCCGCGATGTCGAGGCCCAGGTGCTATCCCGCGCGGTCCGCTGGCACGCCGAGTCGCGGGTGCTGCTCAACGGCAACCGGACAGTGGTCTTCCGGTAGGGCGCATCAGGTTTCCCATGTGATCCATCGGAACTGGTCCATCACACGCGATGCATCCCGTGTGATGCTCGGTTTCCCATGTTCACCTGGGAAACCGAGCTGCCCGTGTGATCCCGCGGCGTGATCCGGCGTCAGTCACCGAGCTCGCGACGACGGCGGATGACGTAGTCCTCGAGCTCCTCGCGTACGGCGTCGTCGATCGCAGGCTGCTCGTACTCGGCCAGGCGCTCGCGGTAGATCTCGCCGGCGCGCTCGGTCGCGTCCTTGCCGCCATTGCGCGACCAGCGCTCGTAGTTCTCCGAGGAGGACAGCAGTGGGCGGTAGAAGCAGTCCCGGAAGCGCTCCAGCGTGTGCATCGCACCGAGGAAGTGGCCGCCATGGCCGACCTCGACATGGGCGTCGAAGGCGAGGGAGGCCTCGTCGATCTCGAGTGGAGTGAACTCGGTCTGCAGCATCTGCAGGATCTCGATGTCGACGACGAACTTCTCATAGCCTGCGACCAGGCCGCCCTCGAGCCATCCGGCGGAGTGCATCACCCAGTTCGCCCCGGCCAGGAAGGTCGGCATCATCGTCATCAGCGCCTCGTAGCCGGCCTGGGCGTCGGAGGTCTGCGAGGAGGTCAGGCCGCCACCGGTACGGAAGGGCAGGCCGAAGTGCCGGGCGATCTGGCCGGTGCACAGCAGGCCGATGCCTGACTCCGGCGTACCGAAGGTCGGCGAGCCGGACTGCATGTCGATGTTGGACAGGAAGGACCCGAAGATCACCGGCGATCCCGGCCGGATCAGTTGCGAGAGGGCGATGCCCGAGAGCGCCTCGGTGATCTGCTGGACCAGCGCCGCCGGGATCGTCACCGGCGACATCGCCCCCATGAGGATGAAGGGGGTGAGGACGACGGCCTGGTTGGCGGCGCTGTACTCGAACTGGGCGTCGAGCATCCGGTCGTCCCAGCGCAGCGGCGAATTGCAGTTGATCAGCGAGATGGTCGCCGGGGTCTGCTCGATCGACTCGCGGGACCCGAAGAGGATCGCGCTCATCGCGATCGTGTCGGCGGCATTGACACCGGAGACCACATTGCCCATGTAGATCTTGTCGGTCAGTGTCTGCAGGGCGTAGGTCATGTCGAGGTGGCGGCTGTCCAGGGGCGTGTCGTTGGGCTCGCAGATCACCCCTCCCGCCGAGTCCAGCGCCGAGAAGGACTGGGAGAGCCGGGTGAAATTGCGGAAGTCGTCCATCGTGGCATCGCGGCGTATCGCGCCCTCCCGCACGAAGGGCGGGCCGTAGACCGCGCCGAAGACCATCGAGTCGCCGCCGATGTGCACGCTGTTGGCCGGATTGCGCGCCTGTACGTCGAACTCACGCGGCGCCTTCGCGACCTGCTCGAGCACGAAGTCGGGGTCGAGGAAGACGGTGTTGTCGACGACCTTCTGGCCGGCCTCCCGGAAGAGTGCGAGGGCCCGGTCGGACATGAACTCGACGCCGACCTCGCTGACCAGTCGGCGCCACCCGGCGTCGAGCTTTGCCATGGCATCGGCCGAGAGCACCTCGTAGCGCGGCATCTGGTTGCGAAACATCCGATCCTCCTGGCACGAGTTCGTGGGCGCCTGATGCTTGACCCACCGGTGTTCGGCATCTTAACCTCATGATATGGAAAACGGTTCCACATCATGGAACTTTCCCGGAGGAAGCTCATGACCGGGCCCGCCGCCGGGCCCGGCGCTGCTGCCCGGGGAACCCAGGCGATCGACCGCGCGATCTCGCTGGTCTCCACAGTCGTCCAGGCCGACGAGCCGCTCACCTTCTCCGACCTGCTCGAGGACTCGGGCCTGCCGAAGTCGACCACCTCGCGGCTGCTGACCGCGCTCGAGCGTGCAGAACTGCTCGAACGCGACGCCTCCGGGTGCTACGTCGCGGGCCCGCTCTTCTGGCTCTACGCCGCCCGGCACGACCCCTGGGACGAGTTCGCCAGGCTGGTCCGCCCCACCATGGAGCGCGTCGGCGCCGAGACCCTCGAGACCGTCAACCTGGCCGTCACCCGTGGCGACCGCGTGGTCCAGATCGCCCAGGTCGACTCGCAGTACATGCTCGGCACCCGCGACTGGACCGAGGTCGAGGTGCCGGCGCACTGCTCGGCCCTGGGGAAGGTGCTCTATGCCCACGGCTGCCTGCCAGTACCCGAGGGTGAACTGGAGAGCCTGACACCCCACTCGCTGGATCGAGCAAGCGTGGTCAGGCAATTGCGTCAGGTCCAGCGGCGCGGCTGGGCCACCACCGTCGACGAGCTCGAGATCGGGCTCTCCGGCGTCGCCGTCCCGGTACGGGGCGGTAGCGGCGAGGTGATCGCCGCCCTGGGCATCTCCGGCCCGACAGTACGGCTGGAGACGAGGACCGACGAGATCGGTCGACTACTCACTGACCGGACCGAGCAGCTCTCCCGGCTGCTGCGCCGGCGTTCGCGAAAGGAGGGTGTCGCATGAGTGCAACTCCCGAGGAAATCCTGCAGGGCCTCTACGACGAGACCCTGGTCGGCAACGGCCCCCGCGTCCTCGAGCTCACCGAGGAGGGGCTCACGCTCGGCATGGAGCCGCAGACCCTGCTCTTCGACGCACTGATCCCTTCGTTGGAGGAGGTCGGCGCCCGCTTCGAGCGCGGCGACTTCTTCGTCCCCGAGATGCTCATCGCCGGCAAGGCGATGGCCGGTGCCATGGAGCGACTGCGCCCCCTGCTTGCCGAGACCGGCGTCGAGACGATCGGCAAGTTCGTGATGGGCACCGTCAAGGGCGATGTGCACGACATCGGCAAGAACCTGGTCAACATCATGCTCGAGGGTGCCGGCTTCGAGGTCATCGACCTCGGCGTACAGGTCGCTCCGGAGAAGTTCATCGAGGCGATCCAGGAGCACCAGCCCGACATCGTCGGCTTCTCGGCCTTCCTGACCACCACGATGCCGATGTTCAAGGCGAACATGAATGCGCTGGAGAAGTCGGGACTGCGCGACTCGGTGATCGTGATGGTCGGCGGCGCCCCGGTCACCCAGGAGTACGCCGACGCGGTCGGCGCCGACGGCTACGCAGCCGATGCCTCGGCAACCGTCAAGCGCGCCAAGGCACTCATCGAGGGCCGCCGTCGCGCCATGGTGCCCGCGTGAAGGCCGAACCCAAGGTCACCGTCCTCCGCTCGGCCAGCAAGGAGGTGACGATCGGCCACGACCGTCGCTTCTGCCTGATCGGAGAACGGATCAACCCGACCGGACGCAAGATCTTCCAGGAGCAGCTTCGTGCCGGCGATCTCTCCGCGATCGAACGCGACGTGATCGCCCAGGTCGAGGGTGGAGCCGACGTACTCGACGTCAACATGGGCGTGCCGCTGACCGACGAGGCGGACCTGCTGGTGCGCGCCATCACGATGGTGCAGGAGCTGACCGACCTGCCGATCTGCATCGACTCCTCCGTCATCGAGGCCCTCGAGGCCGGGCTGGCGGCGTACAAGGGGCGCGCGCTGGTCAACTCGATCACTGCCGAGGACGAGCGGATGGCGCAGGTACTGCCGCTGGTCAAGAAGTACGACGCCGCGGTCATCGCGCTGCCCAATGACGAGGACGAGATCCCCATGGAGGCCGACAAGAGACTTGCCCTGACCGGCAAGATCGTCGAGGTCGCCACCAAGGAGTACGGCATCGACATCGCCGACATCGTCATCGACCCGCTGGCAATGCCGATCGGGGCCGACACGGGGGTGGCCGTCACCGCGCTCGAGACGATCTCGCGGATTCGCGACGAGTTCGGGCTGAACATGACCTGCGGCGCCTCCAATGTCTCCTTCGGCATGCCCTCCCGGCATGCTCTGGGAGCCTCTTTCCTGCCGATGGCGATGTATGCCGGCCTGACCAGCGCGATCATGGACACCCGGACACCGCTGATCGTCGACGCGGTCAAGGGCGCCGACCTCATGCTCAACCACGACGACTGGGGCATGGCGTGGATCGCGGCGCACCGGGCCAAGCAGGCGGCGGCGACGGCGTGAGCAGCAACCGGGGCGTCAACGAGAGCGATCCGGAGGCGGTCGTCGAACCCCCGGACATCGACCTGGGGGCGGTGCAGCGCGAAGGGCTGCTGGAACCGGCCGGTGCGGACGTCACTCCCCACGACGGCACCGGACGGGTCAGCCTCGCCTTCACCGTGGACACGGGGCCCGAGGCGCCACCGACCGAGCGCGCCATCCGGGTGCCACCGGGCGTCACCGTCTTCGACTCCGCGTCGTGGAACGGCATCGCCATCGACTCGACCTGCGGCGGTCACGGAACCTGCCACAAGTGCCGGGTCCGCATCGACCCGGCGGACGGGCCAGTGCCGATCTCGCGACACGACGTACGCACCTTCTCCCCTGCCGAGCTCGAGGACGGCTGGCGGCTGGCCTGCCTGGTGCAGGCCACCCGCGACCTGCAGGTGAAGGTGCCACCGCTGACCACCCGCCCCAAGGCGGCCACGGTGGGAGTGGGCCGTCAGGTGATCCTGCGACCTGCGGTCCAGAAGAGGTACGTCGAGCTCGACGAGCCGACTCTCGCGGATCAGCGCACTGACCTCGTGCGCCTCCTCGACGCGATCACGGACCTCGCGCCCGTTGCCGACCTCGACGTACTCCGCAGGCTGCCGACCGTGCTGCGTGCCAGCGACTTCAAGGTGACCGCGGTGATCGTCGACGAGGCGCTGATCGACGTCGAGCCGGGCGACACCACCGGGCTGCGATATGCGATCGCCTTCGACCTCGGCACCACAACTGTGGTGGCGACCCTGCTCGATCTCGGTACCGGTACCCCGGTCTCGGTCGCGTCGATGCTCAACAAGCAGCAGCCCTTCGGTGGCGATGTGATCAGCCGGATCAGCGCCACCATGCTCGACCCGGAGGCACTGCCGCGACTGCAGGACGCCGCCACCGCCACCCTGGCCGAGCTGGCCGCCGAGGTCTGCAAGGACGGGGGCGTCGACCCGGCCCATGTCTACGAGGTCGCCGTGGCCGGCAATGCCACCATGACCGCGCTCGCTCTCGGCATCGATCCGGAGCCGATCGGGGTGGCGCCCTTCGTGATGGCGATCGCACAGCCGCCGACCGTGCTGGCCAGCGAGATCGGGCTGGAGCTGCATCCGCGAGCCCGGGCCGCACTCTTCCCTGCTCTTGGGGCGTACGTCGGCGGCGACATCGTCGCAGGCATGCTCGCCACCGGCATGGATCGCGACAAGCGCACCCGGCTGTTCATCGACGTCGGCACCAACTGCGAGATCGTGCTCAGCGACGGGGACACGATCGTGTCCACGGCCGCCCCCGCCGGTCCCGCCTTCGAGGGCGGTGCGATCCGCTGCGGGATGCGCGCCGCCGACGGCGCGGTCGAGGTGGTCAAACTGGACCCGGAGCAGGACGGGCCGGAAGCAGTGACCCTGCAGGTGATCGGCGACGTCGAGCCGCGCGGCATCTGTGGCTCGGGACTGGTCGACGCCGTCTCCGAGATGGTCCGGGTCGGCCTGCTCGACTCCTCGGGACGCTTCGTCACACCCGAAGCCGCTGTCGAGCTCGCCCCCAACCTGGCGGACCGCTTCGCGATGATCGGCGAGGAGCGGGTCTTCGTACTGCACCGCCCGACGCCCGAGACCGAGATCGCCGAATGCGTCTACCTCTCCCAGCGCGATGTCCGCGAGCTGCAGTTCGCCAAGGCGGCGATCTCCACCGGCTGGACCCTGCTCCTGGAAGAGCTCGGCCTGGAGCACCGCGATGTCCAGCAGGTGCTGCTGGCCGGCTCCTTCGGCAGCTACCTGTCTCCCGCCGCGGCGGTCCGGATCGGCCTGGTGCCGAAGCTGCCGGTACTGCGCATCGTCTCGGCCGGCAATGTCGCCGGCGAGGGCGCCAAGATGGCACTGCTGTCGATCCGCGAACGGGCGGGCGCGACCACACTGCTGGAGGAGGTGCGCTACGTCGAACTCTCCGATCGCCCCGACTTCAACGACCGCTTCGTCGAGCAGCTCGCCTTCTGAGCCCCTTGACGCAGGCCCCCGGGTCGCGCTGATCGCCTGCGGGGCGCTTGCCCAGCCCGCGGCAGCGATCGTGGCCCGCTGCGGCTGGCCCGTCGACGTACACCCGCTGCCACCGCTGCTGCACAACCAGCCGCAGAAGATCGCCAGTGAGGTACGCGGGCTGGCCGAGGCGCTGCTGGAGACGCACGCCCGTGTGGTCGTCGGCTATGCCGACTGCGGCACCTACGGCGCCCTGGACGAGGTCTGCGGCGAGCTCGGCCTGGACCGGCTGCCCGGCCTGCACTGCTATGACGTGTACGCCGGCGCCGACCGGGTCGAGGCACTCTTCGCCGAGCAACCCGGCACCTACCTGTTCACCGACTTCCTGGTCCGCTCCTTCGCGCGCACGGTCGAGCGCGAGCTCGGTCTGGACCGCTATCCCGAGCTCCGCGATGACTACTTCGGCTCCTACACGCGGGTCGTCTGGTTGGCGCAGGCCCCCGACGACGAGTTGCGGCTGGCAGCTCGGGAGGCCGCGGACCGAATGGGCCTGCCGCTCGAGATCGTCGAGACCGGCGACGCCGGCCTCGAATCCGCCCTCTCGACGCTGGTCCGCTGACGCCGGAGTGGACTGGTTTCCCATGTGAACATGGGGAAACCGAGCATCACACGCGATGCATCGCGTGTGATCTACCAGTTCCGATGGATCACATGGGAAACCTGTGACTCCCGGTCAGCCACCAAGGCGCTGCAGGAAGTCGGTACGCCAGGCCTCGGTCTCGGCGATCTGGTTGAAGGTGAAGACGTGCAGGCCCTCGACGAAGGCCTCCGGAGGGGTCAGTGCCGGGGCGCACTGCTCGAGGAAGCGCTCGCCGGTGAAGCCTCCGGGGGCGGCCAGGCGCATGAAGAGGCCCTTGTTCTTGGAGAGGAACTTCGTCGACTCGCCGACGCCGATCTTGGTCGCCATGTTCAGCAGCTTCGCCCGCTCGACCGGCCCCGGGATCCCCAGCAACACCGGCATGGTGATGCCACGGCCACGGATCCGCTTGATCCAGGCCCGGATCGCGGCGGGGTCGAAGGTCAGGTTGCTGACCACATGGGTGGCGTGACGACGCTTGTCCCACATCGCCTGCACGGTGAGGTCGTCGCTGATGGTCGGGTGGGTCTCGGGATAGCCGGCAACACCGACATGCCTGAAGGGCATCCCCAACGCGGCCAGGTCCTCGAGCAGGGTGAAGGCATCGGGGTAGTCGCCCGCAGGGTCGGCGTCGCCACCGGGGATGAAGACCGCGTCGATGCCCTTGCCGGTCAGGCGATCGCAGATCTCGGCAAGCTCGCTGCGGCCGCTGACCATGCGGGCGGCCAGGTGCGGCACGACCGGGTAGCCCTGCGCGCTCAGTCGCTCCGCAAGGTCGAAGGTCGCCTCGAGACCCTTGCTGGGTGAGGCAGTGATGGTCACGGTGCGCTCGATCGGGAGGTGCGTGAGCACCTTCTCCTCGGTCGTTGCCGTGGGCAGTACCTCATAGCGTGCGTGTTCGAGAAGTCGAACCAGCGTCGCCGCGGCCGCCTTGTTGCGCATGATGCAACTCGTTTCGTGATGCGCACTGACAGGCTTCAGCCTATGCCCTCAACACCAACCGAGTCGAGAGCGGAAAGAGCGGCCAGAACGGCCTTTTGCGCACTCGCCTCGAGGAGGGTCAGTTGATCACCCGGGCGGCGATCCAGGAGATGTCGGCGGCGGTCTCCTCGGGGGAGCCGGCGGGCTGCATCACGTGGCTGATCACCAGCCGTACGACGAGGTCGATCAGCGAGTGCACCCGCTCCTCGGGGAGGTCCACGTCATAGTCCGCGACGTGCGCCCGGATCATGTCGCCGGCCACGCTGAGTACCGGCGCCGAGTGAGTGGTCAGCAGGGGGAGCAGATCGCTCTCGGCCCCCTGCGAGGTGGAGAGCACCGCATGCAGCAGCGGACTGGTGCGGGCCATCTCGAGCGCCCGGCGAGCGGCCTCGCCGATCGCGGCGACCAGGTCGTCGGGATTGTCGACGAAGGCGCCGTCGACATGACCCAGGAAGACACCGAGCTCCTCCATGACCATCGCCTCGGCGAGCTGGCGCTTGGTGCCGAGCTCGTTGTAGACGGTCTGGCGGCTCACGCCGACCTTGTCGGCCAGGGCAGACATGGTCAGCTTCGACCAGCCCCGATTGACGGTCACGTCGATCGCCGTGCTCACCAGGCGCTCGCGCATGGTGGGGCGCTGGGCGGGACCGGCGGCAGACATGCC
>Ga0164242_10003618_pt1 | contig 17567 bp, 9 predicted proteins | sample OricomgcompostMG_FD_108783 | JGI IMG/M metagenome (GOLD analysis project Ga0164242, IMG submission 108783) | Miracle-Growth compost microbial communities from Emeryville, California, USA - Original compost - Miracle growth compost (MG) ...
AAAGCGTGGGGCCTCAACTACTGGGGGCAGGACGTCAACGGCTGGGAAAATATGCCCACCCGCGACAGCACAAACAATACAGGCTACAAACTCGAGTGGTCGCGCTGGGAACAGATGCGCGTCACCAACTATCTCGACTGGCAGGCGGCGCTCGTCCGCGAATACCGTGGGCCGAACCAGTTTGTGATGCAGGACTTCGGCGGCATCATGCGCAAGGATGTGAATGAGTTTGAAGTGGCGAAGACGCTCGATGTCGCCGCCGTGAATCCATACCACGGCACGCAGGACCACATGGACGGCGAGTCTCAAGCGGAGCAGGGCGACTACACGCGGTCGCTGAAGCATGCAAATTATCTGGTCACCGAAACGAATGCGCAGACGACCGGCTGGACCTCGGCCTACCAATATCCGCCCTACGATGGCCAGCTTCGCCTGGATGTTTATACGCATCTTTCGAGCGGCGCCAACATGGTTGAGTACTGGCACTGGGCATCGATTCCATCGGGACAGGAGACGTACTGGAAGGGCGTTCTTTCGCACGACCTGGAGCCGAACCGCGCGTATGCCGAGGTATCGAAGACTGCTCACGAGCTACAGAAGATCGGCCCGCAGTTGGTCAATCTGAAGATCAAGAACGATGTCGCGATTCTCTACAGCGTCGATTCATCCAACGCTCTGGACTTCATGCCTTTTGCTCTTGGGGCGGCGGCGCAGTGGCACATGGGCCCACAGGTCGCGGACTATGCCGCGGTGGTTCATCAACTCCATCGCGCTTTCTATAACGCGAATGTGGGGACGGACTTTATCTTTCCTGAAGACCCGGACTTTGCAAGATACAAATTGATCGTGGTTCCTCCTTTGTATATTGCCGATGACGCTCTTCTACAAAAGATCGCCGATTATGTGAAGAATGGCGGGCATGTGCTGATGACATTCAAGAGCGGATTTGCAAACGAGAACTCGGCGGTCCGCTCGGTCATGGCTCCCGGCCCTCTGCGAGAGGCGGCAGGCTTCAGCTATCAGGAGTTTTCCAATCTCGAAAAGCCGCTGGCACTGAAAGGCGATCCGCTGCACGCGGGTGAGGACAACAAGGTGATGTACTGGGCGGAGTTTCTCAAGCTGGAACATGCAAAGCCGCTTGCCTTCTACGACCATCCGTTCTTTGGCAGATGGCCGGCCATTACGCGCAATGAGTTCGGCAAAGGAACGCTTACTTATGAAGGCACCTTTCTCTCCGATGGGCTTCAGGAGAAGATGGTTCTCGATGTTCTAAAGGATGCCAACCTGCTCGATACAGCGCAACCGCTTCCTGCCAAGGTGCGCGAGAAGAGCGGCATCAACGGAGCAGGCAAGACGCTTCACTATTTTCTGAACTACTCAAGCGACCACCAGACCTTTACCTACAACCAGAAGGCGGGAACCGATCTGCTTACCGGGAAGAAGATCTCTCCGTCGCAGTCGGTCGATCTTGCTCCCTGGGACCTCGCTATCGTCGAAGTGGACTGAGCGGATTCGGGTGGCATCAGGTCTTTTTCAGAACAGCGGCAATGGCTAATTGGAGAACTTTTTTATGTTGAGACGCGATTTCATTAAGAGAACGGGCACCCTCCTTGCAGCGTCTACCCTTCCAGGAGCAGCCGCATTTGCTTCGGCAGAGGACGCGCAAACCCGCTCTATACTTCCGATCAATCGGAACTGGCGTTATCACCCGGCGAAGGTAGAAGGGGCACAGGCTCCGGACTTCGACGATTCGTCATTCGAACGCGTCGTTATTCCCCATAGCAACGTTCGTCTGCCGTGGCACAACTTCGACGACAAGGATTATGAGTTCGTCTCGACCTATCGCCGCCGGTTTAAATACCCTCCCGCAGCGCAAGGCAAGAGGGTGTTTGTCGACTTTGAAGGTGTGATGACCGCGTCGACCGTCTGGATCAATGGCGTGCCGCTGGGCGAGTACAAGGGTGGATTTACGCCGTTCTCCTTTGAACTGACGCCGCACCTTCGTTCCAACGCGGACAATGTGCTGGTCGTGCAGGTTGACTCAACGGAACGAGCGGACATTCCGCCCTTTGGCTACGAGATCGACTACATGACTTTTGGCGGAATCTATCGCGAGGTGTCGCTGCGGATCGTTTCGCCCGCTTACATCGACAATATCTTTGCTCGTCCGAAGGATGTTCTGGGCGGCGCTCCGTCTCTCGACGTCGATTGTTTTCTCGCTGGTGTGTCGCCCGAAGGTGGGCTGGCTCTGGCGGTCGAACTGCGCGACGGCGACAGAGTGGTTGCCAGGGAGAGCCAGCGTATTGGGAGCCAGAAGACCTCCTCGGATTCGGCACCTTCGCTCGATCCGGAGACCAGCGCTCCGGTGTACGGGAGCCCGGAGGTTGCTTCCGACCCGGCACGGCACACTGTTTCCTTGAATCATCTCGGCAAGGTGGAGTTGTGGGACCTTCAACATCCTCATCTCTACACCGTTTCGGTGAAGCTGCTGCGCAATGGCAGCGTGATCGACGAAGATACGCGTCGTGTCGGCTTTCGCGAGGCGACCTTCACCGACCACGGATTTTCGCTTAACGGAAAGATCGTGAAGCTGCGCGGCCTCGACCGCCATCAGACCTTCCCCTTTGTCGGCCAGGCGATGCCTGCTCGCGTGCAGCGCAAAGACGCTGAGATCCTGCGCAATGGGATGCATTGCAACATTGTTCGCACCTCGCACTACCCACAATCCCGCCACTTTCTCGATCGTTGCGACGAGATCGGTCTTCTTGTCCTCGAAGAGATTCCCGGCTGGCAGCATATTGGGCCGGAACCGTGGAAGGAGATTTCAATCGATAATGTCGGCAGAATGATCCGCCGCGACTGGAACCATCCGTCCATCATTCTCTGGGGAGTGCGCATCAACGAATCAAAGGACGACCACAGCTTCTACACACGGACCAATGCGCTTGCCCATGCGCTCGACAGTACGCGCCAGACCGGCGGCATCCGCAACTTTCAAGGGTCTGAGTTTCTCGAAGACGTCTTCACGATGAATGACTTCGGTTTTCCGCTGAAGAAGCCAAACCATCCTCGATATCTCAACACCGAATTTGTCGGTCACACCTTTCCCACCAAGACGACGGACGACGATGAGCGCCAGCGCGAGCATACGCTGCGCCATGCGCGCATCCACAATCAGCTTGCGTCCGATCCGCAGTATGCCGGTGGCATTGGGTGGTGCGCGTTCGACTACAACACCCATGCCAACTTTGGCTCGGGAGACCGTATCTGCTATCACGGCGTTGCCGATATCTTCCGCGAACCGAAACCGGCGGCAGGCTTTTACAAATCGCAGTGCGACCCGGCAGAAGAGATCGTGCTGGAGCCTGCGTTTCACTGGGCCCGCGGCGACGAGTCGGTCGGCTTCTCGAAGGCTGTTGTCTGCTCCAATTGCGACCATCTGAAGTTCTATCTTCGCGAGCGCAGTCTCGAAAGCAATCCATGGAAGCTGGCTGCCGAACTCGATCCGGATAAAACTGAGTTCGACCACCTCACGTATTCGCCGTTCATTCTCGATCTTTCAAAGCTGGACCTGAAGCAGTTTGAATTCCCGTGGGGCGATCTCCGTATCGACGGCTATTTGAAAGGCCAGAAAGTGATTTCAAAATCGCTCTCGGGCCAGGGTGTCGATCGCAAGTTCCTATTACTGCCGGACGATCGGAGCCTCGTAGCCGATGGCGCGGACACCACTCGCGTCGTTCTACGGGTTACAGATGAATTCGGTGCAGTGCGTACTTATGCCAACGATCCCATCGCGTTCACGCTGGAGGGGCCAGCAGAGCTTATTGGCGACAATCCATTTGCATTGATTGGCGGGACCGGGGCTGTATGGATTCGCGCAAAAGAGCAGGCGGGCACTGCGAAGCTCACCGCGAAACATCCCAGGCTGGGGTCGCAGACAGTCGAGATCAGCCTGACCGCCAGCCCCTCCGAGCCGGTTTAGAGCGGTTCTCCTCCAGATATAGTTTTGGCGATTTGAATAAAGCGCAGATTCCGTTCGGGAATGACAAACAAGCAATCTACACCTGAGAGGAAGTCGCTATAGCTTGTCCAGGATCGACCGCTTCCATCGATTCGCGAATCTACGAATCAATGGGAGCGGTCGGTGGAATGCGGCGTCACTTCGACGAGGCGGAGACTACCGTTACGGGTCCGATGAGGCCCGATTCGATCGGCGTATCGGGCACCATGGAAAAGCCTCGGATCGGCGCTCTCCTCACCCGCGCGGCACGCGGCGGCCCTCCCATGGGATTGCCTGCGGGCGCAAGCACCTTTTTGCCGGGCGGCAGCAGACGGTCGCCAATAATCCGGTTGGTCCACTCATTCGTGACCTTTACCTCAAGATGATTGGCGCCCGGTTTCAACACTCCGGTCACATCCAGTTGATAAGGCGGCTTCCATAGCTCGGCCAGAGGCTTGCCATTAAGAGAGACCTCGGCGAGGTCCTTCACCGTGCCCAGATCGAGAAGAACTTTCGTTCCGGAATGAAACCAGGACTGCGGAGCCTGCAAGGTCTTCGTGTAGGTCGCGGTGCCGGAGAAGTACTTCACGCCCTCGCGTGCATCGTCGGGCCATGACTCCAGTTTGTCGAGCTGAATGCCGGTTGGAGCGCCGAGTCCGGGCGGGAAGCTAACCGTCCAGGGGCCGTTGACCGCGGCAAGCGTTCGGTAGACGGGAACGGGAGCAGTGCGGGAAGGCGCGGAGGCAGCTTTACGGAACACCACGAAGACAGCTTCGCGTTGGGCCAGATGCAAGGGAACCGTGGTCATTTCGTCAGCCATCTGGTAGCCGGCGGGCTCGATTGCGCCGGTATCGGGGTGCCATATCTCCGGAGCCTTGCCGCTTACGCGGAACCTGGCCTCAACGTTTTGTGCAGAGTCGGTCTGGTTGGCTACGAAATAGATATCTGCATCACTGGTTCGGCGGTGGATCGACACCAGATCGGGCGGCAGAGGATTACTGGGATTTTCGGCATAGCGCCGGTCGATTGCCGCGAGATCGGGCTTGAGCGAGCGGCTGGCCGCAAAATCCTTCGGCACATGAAGCTCTGCAAGCACATCTTTCAGCGGCAGGCCCCAGACGACCATGCCCTTACCGTAGGCGTGGCGGGTATCGGTAACACCGTCCATGCCGCCCCACAGATCCATAGCGAGGGCTTGCACTTCCCTATCGGAATCGGGATAGCCGACGAGACTGGGCGATCTTGTTGGACGCTCGCCAACGATCGTTGCGCCCGCAGCGACCAGTTCGTGTATCTTGCGCGCCACCTCGGGAGTCATGAGCTTCGTCGGCGGCAAGACAAGAACTCGATAGCTCATGCCATCGGGCAGAACCAGCTTGCCATCCTTGTCTACAGAGATCTTATGCAGCAGCACGTCAGTGTTGATGTAGTCATAGTCGTAGCCCTTTGGCGGAGCCGGTTGCAGCCCCGCGCCCCAGAACGGCATCGTTGAGGGAGCGCCCTCCGGCAACAGATACGCGAGATCGGCGACGAACTGCCCTTGCTGCAATAAATACGAGGTTCGCGCGAAGTAGGTCATCAACGGCCTGGCCTGTTCCGCCCAGGTGATGTTGCGGTTGATGTTGGTGCCGACCATGACATTGCCGGGCTTCGTATCGAGCGGCTGCTCCGCTGAAGTGTGAAATACCAGCCGGTTCACTCCTTGCGCAAACCAGTAATCGGCAACTTTCTTGAGCGTGTAAGGGGCCTCATAGCTGCCGCCGGTAAATGATTCCGTAGCAACGATCGGCTTGTCATAGACATGTGCCGCCGAGGCCGCGCCACGGACATCCACGTAGTACATCGACTCCGGATGCAAGGCGTGGACCCAGAACTCGGCCATGGGGATATCCACCTTGCTCTTGTTGAGCAAGGTATCTTCGGGTATCTCCAGCGCAACGCCGGAGGCTTCGGCATACGACTTCATTCCCTCCTGTTGCAGCATCTTTTCCATCGTGCCGTAGAAGTTGTCGGCATACATGTCTGCCATGGTGCGGCGAAAGTCCCAGAGAAACCTGTCGCTTATCTGCGCGCTTTGCACGACGCGTCCCGCCAGTACAGGAAGATAGGGAGTGGGATCGTATCCTCGCCGCGTACGGAACTGAGCGATCATATCGTCGGTCCAGTTCTGCATGCCGGCTTCCCAGCTATCCATGACCATATATTGCAGGCCGGTTTTCCCTTTGAGGTCTCCTAACTTCCGCAAAATCGGGTCCATATAGCCGTGGAAGTAATCGGCGACATATTTTGAGCTGAACTTATCCACTTCATAGCCGGCGCCGGTCTTCGCAGCGGGGTGGTTCGTGGCCCCTGTTAACGAGTAGCCCATGCGCAGAATGGTCCATTTGCCGGAAGGGACGTCCCAGTCGAGGCTGCCGTCCTTCGCCATCTTGCCGGTAAGATCGACGATGCTCGACAACGGAATTTCGGCATCGGCAGGAGCGGCCGGCGTAGGCGCGACCTGATATACATCCATCAGACTTCCATAGCCGCCTTTATCCTCCCAGCGATTGACCCGCGCATCGGAGTACAGCATGGCTTCGGTGAGCGTATATTCCGCTGCCGGAACTACGGGACCGCCGGAGATGACGGCTGCAGGCGTGAGCGGCGCCCCGGACAACTCGATGCGATAGAAGCGGGCCGTAGTTGCCGGAAATGCGAACGTTCGTACTTGAGCGCCGTGGTAGCCCTGAGGCCCAGGCATAACGGCAAGCGTCCTGAAGTTTTTGCCATCGTCGCTTGCCGAGATGCGGCCAACGGGTATTCCCCTTCGGCTGCCGAGCGTCAGCGCCCGCGCCGTAAACGGATTTGCGAACTCGAATTGAACCCAGGCCGGGCCTCCGTCTTTGGAAGCATGGATGACGAGCGCCGTATTCAGGTTGCGATCAAGCAGAGGCGCAGCATCGATCGGACCCGAACTTGCCGTTACGGTGGGATGCATCTGCACCATATCGGCTTCGCCGGAAGGCGTGCGGTAGGCAAGCACGACGCTGTCGCCGTAGTAGGTCTCGGGCGGCTTCGCGCCTGGACGCGCACCCCCGATCGACAGATCGCGGATCGGTCCATTGCTCGAAGGCGGTTGCGGCAGCTTTCCGGTAAACTTCAGCGGCCCCTGCACATCCGTCTCGCTCCATACCAGCTTCTTCATGGCCTCGCTGGGCTTTACCCAGGGGCCGCCGGCCTCGCTCCATCCAGGGGAGCTGAAGATCGACATCTCCAGCCCAAGCCGCTTTCCTTCCGCAGCCGAGTGGCGGACGGCATCGAGCCACTCGGGCGTACCAAACAACAACTTCTTCTCTACCGTCTGGCCGCTTCCGGAAGAGACATCGGCCAATTGATAGCCCGCGATGCCCACGCGCTTCATCCACTCCAGATCTTTTGTGATGCCCTGCTGGGTGACATTCCCGCCGGTCCAGTGCCACCACGTCCGAGGCTTTGCGGAATCAGGAGGATTTTTGAAGTTCTGCGCCAGAGGATCGCCCGAATTCTGTGCAAATGCCACGCCCACCAACGCGAACAACCCGACGGAGGCGGCTGCCAGAGCCGCTGCCACGCACGTTCTTTTCATCACTCCTCTTTCCCTCTATCGCAATTACCTTCCGGAGATACTGCAAGCGACACGACCGATTGCCGTTCGGGGTGCAGGAGCATTTTCATGAATCCCGGATAGAGTTCGCAAGCAAATATTGCTACCTGTTTCAGTGGCAGCATTGAGCTTTATTGCCGACGGCCTCCTGGCTCAAACGAATTGGCCTGTTATAGGAAGACTAAGACAAGGAGGCGATGAGATATTTTCGCTTCAGGCCTCTCGTCAGCGGCCCTTGAGAACAGCTTTCCTGCGCAAGGTCTTGGAACTTGAAGAATACTGGCCCGGAGTGACACCGAGAATGCGTTTGAACTTCTTCGTGAAGTGGCTCTGATCCGTGAATCCAGCCAGGTAGGCGACTTCAACCAGAGGCGTGCCGGCACGTAAGAGGCAGGTGGCAAATTCGATTCGAAGCTGCGTCAGGTAGGCGTGCGGCGTGAGGCCGACCGCGTCCGTGAATGCACGGAGAAAATGGGAAGCGCTGAAGGAGGAGAGTTCGGCAAGCTCCGTGAGGCTAAGGTTCCGGTTGTAATTTGCTTCGAGATACTGCCGTGCACGGTCGATCTTGCCTTGGCCGCAGGTTTGCGCAGGGCAATGGCTCACGATCTCGGAATGCCTCTCGGCCAGACGCGAAAAGATTGAGATGAGACGGGATTCAAAGTGAAGCGCATCTCCGTTCTCTTCCAATTCGAGATGGAGTTGAAAAAGGCTTGCGGCCAGTTCCTTGTCCTGCACGAACGGTTGTTGAAACCTGAGATCGTGCATCGCGAAATTCGATGAGACGGAACTGAAGAGCTCTTCTTCCAGGTAGAACATGCGGAAGCTCCAACCTGCCGAGCCGGCGGGAGCAGGAGCATGAATTTCACCGGGATTGAGCAGCAGCACCGTTCCGGTTCCGAGCAGATGGTGCCCTCTCCGGCAATAGGTCTTCATCGAGCCACGGTCAACAACACCGATCGCCGGGACACGATGGAAATGTTTCGCGAACTGATATTTCTGGTACGACCCCTGAAACAGTTCAACGCCCTCAAGACCCGCATGCCGCCAGATCCTGGCTTGATCCCCATTTCTCAGCGGTCTGTCGCCGTGGTCGCGCTGAATCTCCGAATCGAGGGCCTTCAAAAGTTGAGAAGAACTATGGCCGGGGGAAAAATGATAGTCATCCTCGGCCTCGCAAACCATGCTTAAAGATACCAGTTATCCCGCCGCCTCTCCAAAAGAGCAATTTCATACAAGACAGTGGTTGCGCTCTCGTTTCACAATCTGAATGTGAGCAGGCTACGCGGAATTTCAGGTTTTTTCTTCATTATTGCTACATCTTTTTTGACCGCCCATGCACAACATGCACCCATCTCAGCCAGCATTCCATGGCAGCCGGCCCATGCTCTCTTTGGCAGCGGCCCCATGCCACTCTACCGGCACGAGGCCGGCCTCGACGACAGCAAGCCGTACACACTTGGCCAACTGATCGACATCGCCGAAGAGAACAATCCTTCGACGCACGCAGCGTGGGAGCGCGCCCGCGCCGCGGCGGCCTCGGTCGGTATTGCCAAAAGCGAACTCTATCCGACGGTCCTGGCGGCGGCCGCGGGACGGACCTTCAAAAATCCGCCGCTCCTCTATCAGTCCTTCGTCCTGCAGGACATCGGTCTCTTCGAGACGGCGCTTACGTTGAATTACACGCTCATCGACTTTGGAGCACGAAGGGATGAGATCTCCGCATCGAAAGCGCGCCTGCTTGCCGCAAATCTGAGCTTCAACAACCAGCATCTTTTGCTCATCCAGCAAGTTTCGACGGCCTATTACAACCTTCTGAACGCAATCGGTCTTCGAGAAGCCGCGGAGGTCAACCTGCATGACGCCCAGATGGTGGAAGATGCCGCGCGCGACCGCAAGGCAAACGGGTTAGCGACGCTGCCGGATGTGCTTGAGGCGTCCGCCGCTACGGCAAAAGCAGACTACGACCTGCAAAGCGCGCTTGGGGCAGAACAGACGGCGTTCGGCGACCTGGCGACCGTCATGACCGCAACGCCGACCAGGGCCTTCAAGGTGCAGGAACTCAAAGACATTCAAATTCCCGAAGAATTGAGCAGAAGCGTCGATGACGCAATCGAGGGCGCGTACCAGACCCGTCCCGACCTTCTTGCGGACATCGAACGGGTGCAGGCCGCAGATGCCGATGTAAAGTATGCGCGCTCGGCCTACTTTCCCAAGCTCGAATTCGACGGCTCGAAGGGCTGGCTTCGCGCATTTGGACAACAGGAAAAGTTTGACGGCACCTACGGCAAAACCTACACCTACGATGCGCGCCTGAGCCTTACCTGGACCGTGTTCGATGGCTTCAAACGGGAAAACCGGCTGTCCAAAGCCAAGGCCGAACGCGCGGCAGCGGAAGAAGAGGTCCGCGAAAGAGAAGATACGATCGCCGACCACGTTTGGGGCGACTACACAAATACAATCACCGCGTTGCACCAGCGGAGGGCGGCCACGTCACTGCTCGTCGCATCGAGCGAGTCCTATTCCGCTGCGGTCGAGTCCTACAAGGACGGTGTGCGCAATATTCTGGACGTTCTTTCCGCCGAAAGAGATCTTGCCCACGCAAGAGCGGTGGACGTAACGGCCCGCACACAGGTTCTGCAGACATTCATGAATCTGGCATTCAGGACAGGCGATCTGCTTGCACAACATCCGAAAGGCAACCACCCGTGAACTCCTGCCAGGTTTTTGGGCGTACAAAGGCCCATCCATATTCAAGATGCATTACTGCCGCAGGAGCCACAACCATGGTCCTCGGCCTGGGCGGGTGCTCTTATTCCCCCTCGATCAATGTCATGGGATCGTATTTTCCTGCGTGGATTCTATGCTGCGTCGCAGCGATCGGCCTGACGGCGCTGGCGCACGCTCTGTTCGCCCGCTGGAAGCTCTTCGATGAACTGTGGCCGCTGCCCATCCTTTACCCCTGCCTGATCTGCTTTGTGAGCTGCGCCTTATGGCTCACGTTTTTTCGATAACGAGGACCTGCTTGAGCGACGATACACCATCATCGAAATATACCTTTCGCGGAAATCTGATCAGCGGCTTCATTGTTCTCGGGGCGCTGCTGGCCGGTATCGCGGCAATCTATACGGTAACGAACTATCCTCGCACCGATGATGCCGAGGTGGTAGCCAACCTGATTGGGATGGCGCCGCTGGTCGCCGGGCCGGTGGTCGAACTCCCCGTTCACGATAACGACTTTGTGAAGAAGGGCAGCCTTCTCTACAAGATCGACGACCGCCCCTATTTATATGCTCTGCAGGACGCGCTCGCCGCACAGGAGCGTCTTGAGGGAGAGATCGAGAACGAGACCCGCCGCATTGCCGCGCAGGAAAGCACCGTCGATGTAGCGAACGCCGGCAGAGAAAACGCGCTCGCAAACAAATCCCGGGCGGACGATGAGATCAAAGTCAGCGAGGCTGCAATCGCCGAGGCAAACGCCGCCCTCGCGCAGGCGCGCGCCGATGCCGATTATGCCGTGGGAAATCTGCACCGCATCGAGCCCCTTCTCGCAAAAGAATTTGTCACTCCCGATGACGTGCACCGTGCCCGGTCGCTGGCCGAAGCTAAAACCGCTGCCGTGGAGCAGGCACAGGCAAACCTTGGTCTTGCCAAGGCCAAACTGCTGGCTGCCACCGCACAGAAACAAGAGGCAGTCGCGCAACTTGTCCAGACCGAGGCACAGGTCAAGGAGTCGTCGCAGGCCGTTCTGGTTCTCGCTCCGTTGATTGCGCAGCGGGAGAGCCGGGCCGCGGCAGTTCGGCTGGCGAGATACAACTATGAGCAATGCAGCGTGGTTGCGCCGTTTGATGCGCGCGTTACCAATCTGACGATCTCCGAAGGAGAATACGCCAAGGTGGGGCAGCAACTCTTCACCCTTATCGACACCCGCACCTGGTGGGTATTGGCAAACTTCCGTGAGACCCAGATTCAGCAGCTTCAGGTGGGGACGCCTGCAGATATCTATCTCATGGCAAATCTTCATAAGAAGTTGCATGGATCGGTAGAGAGCGTCGGCTATGGCGTCACTCCCGATCCCGATGTCGTCGGCAGGCTCTCTCAGGGATTGCCTGACGTTCAACGCACCCTCAACTGGGTTCGGCTCGCGTCGCGTTATCCGGTTCGCATCAGAATCACCAATCCGCCGGCCGGCGGCTTGAGGGTTGGGGAAGTCGCAATCGTAGGGATGCACCCCGGACGATGAGTTCTGCTGTCGTTGAACCCATCGCATCGGTCGAACCACTACAGGACTCTTCAAGGTTTGGTTCTCTTTGGACGCTTCTTCAGGCTGAGCTGAGTTCCTATCCGGGGCGCCCGCTTCTGGTTTTTCGGATCGTGCTCGCATGCACTTCGGTCATGTTCTGCATCATCGTTTTCCGTATACCGGGCGCCGCGCTGGGAGCCTACTATCCGCTCCTGATATCGAGAGAGAACCTGCGTTCCACCAGACGTTCCGCTCTTTGGATTTCGACCATCTGCATTTTAGGAACGATCGAAACCGTGCTGGGCGGAATGTTGTTCCTCGGCTCCCCTTTTCTTCACCTTGTCTGGGTCTGCGTCAGCCTTGGCGCGGTCTTCTATCTCATCAGTTCTCTCAAGGTGTACGAAGCCGCGCTCGCACTGGGACTCTTCCTTACCAATACGATCATGATCTGGGACCAGCCGGCCTCTGCCGAATGGCGGCTGTCCCAGATACTCTTCACGCTGCTTGCGATACTTATCGGATGTGCTGTGTCGCTGGGAATCGAGTACCTGTTTTCCCAAACGCACCCGCCCGACGCGGTGTTCGCAGGCATTCAGCAGAGACTAACCCTCATCGAGAAGGTCCTCCAGGGCGATCTCAGCAGCAAGTCGAGCGGGATGAAATTAGTCCAGGAACTGAAGCATTATTCCGGCAGAGGGACAGGCGCTTTACGGGAGCTGGTCTCCCATGCCGGTTACAGCTTCGAAGAGCAACAGCGGCTTTCCACGGCGGTCTCGTTGTCCGGAAGACTGATTGATCTTGCCGCCACCCTGGCCGAGGCAGGCCACTCTCCTTCGCTTCATGATTCCGATCGCTGCGAAGCCATAAGCAAAAACGTCCAACTGATACGCGAAAGCCTCTCGCGCCGGGAGATACCGGAGTGGATCGATATCGAGGGCGAGCATGAGACGCACAGTCCCGTCCTGATTGAAATCGAGCGCACCGTGGACCTGCTGGCGGAGAGCCTGTCGCAATCGATGTGGGACGAGGCCCCCGGCGCACACGCAACTCATATGCCGGAACCGAAACGTGGGATATTTGTCGCTGACGCCATGAGCAATGCGGAACACGTCAAGTTCGCCATACGCGGAGGCGCCAGCGCGATCGCGTGCTACATGTTCTACATGTGCGTCGGTTGGATCGGCCTGAGCGCATCCGTCGCCACTTGCATTTTGACGGCCCTGCCGACGACCGGCGCAGCCAGACACAAACAATTGATGCGCTTTGCCGGAGTCGTGCTCGGCGCCTGTGTCCTGGGTTTTGGCGCCCAAACCATCATTCTGCCCCAGATCGATTCGATCTTCAGCTATACGCTGCTGTTCGCGGGCGTGGTCTTTCTGGGCGCGTGGATCGCAACCTCCGGTCCGCGCATGGCCTACAGCGGGGCCCAAATCGTGCTTGCGTATGAACTGGTGAACCTTAGCCGGTTCTCAATCAATCCTTCGCTGGTCCCGGCCCGCGATACGGTCCTGGGAATCGTCCTGGGTATCGCGGCGATGTGGCTTATCTTCGACCATCTCTGGGCTACGTCGTCGACTCAATCGCTGCGCGCCCTGCTAGGCGCGACAATTCGTGAGATCGCGGAACTCAATATTCTGCACGGAGAGCAGCCGCCGGAAGCGGAGGGCCTACTGCTCGAGAGAAGGACGAATGAGGTGATCGGGAAGTTCGAACGGTTGCGGAACCTGGTCGACGTTTCGATCTTCGAGGCCTTTCCGAAGACGGTGCCGGACGATCTGTTGCTTCAGCGCACGCGCGCCTATCTTCCCCAACTCCGCGCAGCCCTCCTCATCAAGACTGGCCTGATTCATCATCGAATTGTTTCCGGAAACTACGACCAGGCCGAAATCACCCTTCAGGTCCAGGAGCGCTGCTCAGAGCTTCTGATTGAAGCGGCCCAGCACATCGAGACCGATGCACCCGACCTCCGCGTACAAATGACAGACCTGGACCATAGGATCCAGCGCCGGCTTCGATCTACTGCCGATCTCATCCGAAATGGCGAGTTGCCATGCGACCTCATCGAGCTGCGCCTGTGCTCTTCCTTGTTCAACGTCGTGCGCCATCTGACCGTTACGGCATGAGAGAACAGATCGCGTTGGAGTTCCAGAAGGCGAACTTCGCCTGAGCGGGCATGGGCACGCACTGCCTGTTTTTTGAATAGAAGCCGAGCCGGAGGACGGCGCCCCCGGAAAAAACTTTAATTGCGTAATGCGCAAAACACGTTGCGTCATTTACTATTCTCTGCGGCAGTCGCATGCTCTCTTTCAGGGAAGGGAAAAAATGGCAGGCCCATATACATCGCGGGGCGCATGCTCCGAACATCGTGACGTTCTGATTCAAGAGCACGTTTATTCTCCGGAACCGGGTGCGCGCGCCCACGCAGTGGAGGCGGCCCAGGGGATGACGGGAGAGGCCTTTGCGCGCAAGCTTCGGCTGCTTCTTGCCGGCGCCGCGATCGCATTCGTCTGCAGTGGAACCTCATTCGGGCAGCAGTGGAAGGACTATCTCGGCGGGCCGGAGAGCTCGCACTATTCGCCACTGAAGCAGATCAATACCGGAAACGTGAACAAACTGGATGTGGCCTGGAGTTTTCCTACCGGCGACGACGTGACGTATACGTTCAGTCCGCTGGTGATCGACAACATTGCCTATTTCGCAGCGAAAGGGGGTTCGCTGGTGGCGGTGGATGCGACGACAGGCAAGGAGCTGTGGGAGCACTCGTTTACGACCCCGGGCAGCACGCCTTCGCGCTTCGCCGGAATTGCAGGAATGCGCGGTGGGAACTACTGGGAGAGCAAGGACCGGAAAGACCGCCGCCTGCTTGTGACGTCGGGGGGGTTCGTGCAGGCCATCGACGCGCGGACGGGCAAGCTGGTGGACTCTTTCGCGGACCACGGCAAGCTTGATCTGAGGACCGGTCTGGACCGGACGACGAGGCCGCTGTCGTCGCGGACTCCGGGTAAGATCTTCGAGAATATTCTGATTCTGGGCAGCGCGACCGGAGAGGGATACCTCGCGCCTCCGGGCGATATCCGGGCCTTCGATGTGGTTACCGGAAAGCTTCTCTGGGTGTTCCATACGATTCCGCGGCCCGGCGAGCCAGGCTACGACACCTGGCCGAAGGACGCCTACAAGTACATGGGCGGCGTGGATGTGTGGGGCGAGATTACGGTCGACCCAAAGCGTGGCATCGCCTATTTTCCGGTGGCCTCCGCGAAGTATGAGCTCTATGGAGGGGACCGGCCGGGCAACAATCTTTATGCGGATTGCCTGCTGGCGCTGGATGCGCGCACCGGCAAGCAGCTCTGGCATTATCAGACGATCCATCACGATGTCTGGGACTACGATCCGGATGCGGCACCTCAGCTTGTGACCGTGAAACACGACGGCAAGATGGTGGATGCGGTAGCGCTCGCCTCGAAGAACGGCTTTTTGTATGTGTTCGATAGAGTCACGGGAAAGCCGTTGTGGCCGATCGAGGAGCGTCCGGTTCCGGCGAGCGATGTGCCGGGTGAGATCACCTCGAAGACGCAGCCTTTTCCAACCGTGGTGCCTCCGTTTGCGCGCCAGGGCATGACCGTGAAGGACATGTACGAGGGGTTCATGAGGCCGGAAGAAAAGGCCTGGTGGAGAGATCGTCTGACGAAGGCGAAGACCGGCTTCTATACCCCTCCGTCGGTCGGGGTGGATACGATCAACCTTCCGAGCGTGAACGGCGGAGCGTTGTTCTTCAGCACCGGCGCGGACCCGACGAATGGGACGGTCTTCGTCGTCTCGAAAGATATGCCGTCGATCGTCAAGCTGGTGCCGGCAGGAGAATCCACCACCGCGAATGCAGGCGGATTGATTCCGAGCCGGCCGCGCAATCATGCGGTGCGAACCAGACCGGGCTTTCCCACGCAGGAGCAGATGGGGCGCGCGGTTTATGAACAGAATTGCCAGTTCTGCCACGGTCCCGAATTGAAGGGAGATCGCGGGCCTGCGCTGGACACGGTTGTCAGCCGGCTTGGCGAGGATGCGACACGCAAGACGATCACGAACGGCAGAGCGACCATGCCTTCGTTTGCGGCGCTGCCGGCGCAATCGATGAATGAGCTGATGTCATTTCTGAAGCAGCCCGACCTGGCCCCGCTGGGAACGGCGCCTACGGCCGCAATGCAGAAGATGTTCAAGTCCCTAAGGACGGAACCTCCTTACCCTGCCGATATCGAGGGGCCTCCATCCCGTTACAAGACCGGTTATGGCAACGAACCTTATGTAATTACTCCGCCCTGGAGCACCATCACCGCTTACGACCTGAATACGGGCAAGATTAAATGGAAGACGCCATATGGCGATCTTCCGGAGGCGGGCCCAAGCGACAAGCTGCGAGGAAACGTCTATCCGAAGAGCGGGATTGTCGTCACGGCGGGAGGACTGGTGCTGTTCGCCGGAAACGATTCAAAGCTCTACGCATTGGACAGCGTCACGGGCAAGGTGATCTTCAGTAAAGACCTGCCAAACGGATCGCAGGGCGTGCCGGCGGTGTATGAAGTGAACGGGCGGGAGTACATTCTGCTCGCCGTCTGCGGCGGGGCCACACCGTACCCCGAGGGGGCCTATATGCCTCCCGGCGGCGTAGTGCCTCCGGCGGTCTCGAAGAGCTATATCGCGTTCGCGCTTCCGGTGGTCAAAAAATAAACCGCGGTTCGCAACGGCAATCCGGCGCTACGTCCGCAATTCGCGAGGGCGACCCATCCTGGCGCATGCGCCGGAAAGCGATCTCACGCCTAAGTTTCCACCGGTTCTCCGGGTGAAGAGGACAAGCTTCGGGCGCGAATCGAAGCCACCAGCACCAGGCCATTCGTGAACAGGATCAGCGCAAAGGTCAACGCGGGAAGAAACGCCAGTTCCGCGGGCATGGCCTGCACCACTTCGAGCGTCAGAACAGCCGTAATCAGGCCGCGCGGAATCAACAAGGTGGCGAGTTCGCGCTCACGGGAAGAGGTGCCCCGCCATACTATCCTGCTGCACGCGACCGCGATGAAGCGCACCGCGAGAAATACGCCGAGAATTCCCAGGCTGGTCAAAAGCTGCCTTCTCAATCCCTGGAAGCTGATCATCGCGCCCAGCAGGACGAAGAAGAAGCTTCGCACCAGAAACGCCAGCTCCGAATGGAAGGAATGGATCTGGTCGCTTTGCCCCGCGATCATGATCTCGAACCCAAACTCCTGCAACGAATTTTTCGGGTCGAGGAGGCTCGCCAGCGTTGCCCCAAAGACGATCACGGCGAACAGGTCGCTGCCGCCCAGGGCATGCGTAGCCGAGTACACCATCAGAACCGCCGCAAACGTCAGCACATGCCAGAACTTCTTGTCGGAGATATGCGGCAGCAGCTTTACCCACAGCGCCCCGGCGACAATTCCAATGACAAACGCCAGCAGAAACTTGAACACGAACAGGCCGAACACTCCACCCAGAATCGCGCCGCCGCTCTCGGTCGCGGTATGGGCGCCTACCAGGCCCACGAGCACGCTTACGCCGAGCGCGCCCAGCCCGTCGCTGAAGGCGGCTTCGATCACCAGCGTCGTCTTCAGGTCGTAGCGCAGGTCGAGCTGGTCCAATATCGGCAGCACGATCGAGCCGCTGATGCATGCCAGCGGCGCGGCCACCAGCAGCGC
>Ga0164242_10003619_pt1 | contig 17561 bp, 20 predicted proteins | sample OricomgcompostMG_FD_108783 | JGI IMG/M metagenome (GOLD analysis project Ga0164242, IMG submission 108783) | Miracle-Growth compost microbial communities from Emeryville, California, USA - Original compost - Miracle growth compost (MG) ...
GGACCGCCTGAGCGGTTCCGCCGAGCAGACCCAAAACTGCCGCTTTTCGCCGGAAAATGGGCAGTTTTGAGTCTGCTCGCGGGCGATAAATCAGGCCTTGACCACGATCGGATCGCCGATGTTGACCTGGTTGTAGTACCACCGCGCATTGTCGGTGCTCAGGTTGATGCAGCCGTGGCTGACGTTCGACGAGCCCTGCTGCGCCACCGACCACGGCGCCGCGTGCACGTACACGCCCCCCCAAGTGACGCGGGTGGCCCAGTACACCGTCAGCTTGTAGCCCTCGGGGTCATTGAGCGGGATCCCGATGGTGCGCGAGTCCATCACCACCGGGTTCTGCTTCTCCAGCGCGGTGAACGAGCCGATCGGCGTGGGGTGCTTGGGCTTGCCCATCGACGCGGGCATGGTGCGCATCACCTGGCCGTCGATGCTGACGGTGAAGGTGTGCGCACTGATGCTCGCCACCCCGAGGGTGGCCGCGCCGGTCTCGAAGGTCTGCTTGACCCCACCGATGGACACCTTGACCGTCGAATGCGCAGGCCAATAGGTGCTCGGGGTGAACTGCATGGTGTTGTCATCGAGCCAGCTGAACTTGCCCTCGGGCGCCTTCGTCGACGAGAACGCCAGCGTGTGCTCGACCAGATCGCGGTTGGCCACCGGCCGGGTGAACGTCACCGTCACCGGCATGCCGACGCCGACCAGCTGGCCACTGCTGGGGGTGATCTTTGCGACGCTGATCGGCTCCGGAAGCGCCGCCACCGCGGTTCCCACCGGCCCGTTCAGCATCAAGGCCGCCAATCCGGCGGCCATCAGTACATAACGCACAGCTTTGGACAACGAGACCATCCTCGGGTTCATGAGTCTTTGAACTACATCGTAGTTCGCTCACCGGACCAGATTCGTTAGCCAGGGGCGCGGCGCGGCCCGGCGACTACGGCGCGGTGGGTGCGGTCTCGTCGGCCGGCGGCGGCGTGACGACCGGCTCATCGCCCGCGGCCGGCGGTGCGGCGGGCACATCGGTGGTGTCGCCCTGCTGCACCGTCTGCGCCGGCTCCTGACCCTCCGGCGCGGGTTCGGCGTCCGGAGAGACCACCGGAGCCGCATCGATCACCGGGGACTCCGGGACCTGCACTTCGGGCTGTTCGGTCGGCGCGGTGACCGATTCGGGCTCGGATTCGGTCGGTACCGCCGACGGGATCACCGGAGCGACGGTGGGCACCGGGGCCGGGATCTGCTCGGCCTGCACCGTCGCGGTGGTCGGGATCGTCCGGACATGCCGGTCGGGCATCAGTTGCATGCTCACGGCCATCGACACCGACGCCACGAAGGTCACCGACCCGGTCAGCAGCATCGCCAACGGCACGGCCGCGGTGTCCCGACTACGGCGACGCCGCCCGCCCTTGCGGCGGTGCCGGGCCGGCCGCGCGTCGCGGTCATCGCCCCGATAGCCACTGCCCAGCACATCGCCGAAGTGGTACGGATCGGGCAAGAAGAACTCGGCGGTGGTCGCCGATGCCAGAGCGGCGCCGCGCGCCAGCGCCAGCTCGGCCTCCGCCGGTGAGAACACCGGCACCGACAACGCCTCCTGCAGCCGGCCGCAGACCTCGCCGAAGTCGCCGGCCGAACCCACCACCGCCAGCGCCTGCGGCTGCCAATCGGCCCGGGTGAACACCGTGCTGAGCCAGCTGATCAGGCTCTCGTCCGAGTCGATGGTGTGGTTGAAGGCGGTGTGCACCGCGCCGTCGGAGTGATCCATGTTGTGCACGATCAGGGTGATGACGGTGTCGGGCTCGATCGCACACACCGCGGTGGTGCGGTAACCCAGCGCATCGGCGATACCGCGGGCCAGCGCCTCGGTGGCCTCGGGCAGCGCCACCGGCACGATGTTCTCGAACCCGGATTCGGACAGCGTCTTCATCAGCATCGACGCCTCGGCGTCGACGTCCTCGCTCCAGGTGACACCGATCGACTTGAGCCGCAGACCGCGGGAGGCGGCCAGCGCCTCGCTGCACAGGATCGCGGCGGTGGCGTCCTCGCCGCAGTCGATCTCGACGGCGTCGCGCTCGACGGTGACGCCGTCACCGTCATGACCCTCGACCAATACCAAGCCAACCGACGTCGGCGTCATGGACAAGCCAAGTACCGCGTCCACTGACTATCCCTTCGAAAGATCACATGGCGACAGACCACGGACCCGGCAAGGCCTGCGTCAACACCGCACAGACACCTGGATTCGTGGCAGATTCAGCCACTGTTCGACCGCCGAGACTACCTGCTGAAACCGCTCGGTAACAGCCCTCAATACATGCGTTGGCCAGCAATTATTTGCCAGTACATCAACCTACCGAGATGAAATCGTTATCGACGTTTGCCGTCTTTTCGGCCGTCCCGGCGTGGCAGGGTGAACCGGTGACAGCTGTGCGCGCCGGCGGAGCCGGACCCGCCCGAACGATCCTGGGGCACCCGATCGCACTGGTCAACCTGTTCGGTGTCGAATTGTGGGAGCGGTTCTCGTTCTACGGCATGCTGCTGATCCTGGGGTATTACCTCTACTACTCGGTCTCGGGCGGCGGGCTGGGCCTGCCGCAGCACACCGCCACCGGTCTGGTCGGCGCCTATGGCGGGCTGGTCTATCTGTCGACCGTGCTGGGCGGCTGGATCGCCGACCGGCTGCTGGGCATGGAACGCACGGTGTTCTACGGCGGTGTTGTGGTGATGCTCGGTCATCTGGCGCTGGCGGTGCTACCGGGACTGACCGGTGTCGGCACGGGGCTGGTGCTGGTGGCGCTGGGTTCAGGCGCATTGAAGGCCAACGCGTCATCGCTGCTGGGCACCCTGTACCGCCCGGACGACGCACGCGTCGACGGCGGGTTCACGCTGTTCTATCTGGGCATCAACCTGGGCGGGTTCCTGGGGCCGGTGGTCACCGGCCTGTTGCAGACCCGGGTCGGGTTCCACTACGCGTTCGGGGCAGCGGCCATCGGCATGGCTCTGGGCCTGGCCCAGTACATGATCTTCCGGCGCAATCTGGCCGGCCATGGGCGTGAAGTACCGAACCCCCTGCCACACAAGGACTTCTGCCGCTATAGCGCCGGTGCCGTCGCGCTGGTCGCGGTGATCGCACTGGCCTGCGCATCGGGCCTGGTGCGGCTGGCCAATCTGTCGCAGATCACCAGCGTGGTGGTGGCCGGCGCCGCGATCGGATACTTCGCGGTGTTGTTGACGAGCGCGAAGGTGCGGCCGGTCGAGCGGTCCCGGGTGCGCGCCTTCATTCCGCTGTTTGCCGCGTCGACCGTGTTCTTCGCGTTGTTCCAGCAGTTGTTCACGGTGTTGGGCGTCTATTCCGACACCCGGGTCGACTGGACGGTGTTCGGCTGGCGCGCTCCCTCGAGTTGGATCGGCAGCCTGGAACCGGTATGGGTGACGATCCTGTCCCCGGCGTTCGCCCTGCTGTGGACCCGGCTGGGCAATCGGGCGCCCAGTACGCCGCGCAAGTTCGCCTGCGGCGTGGCCGGTATGGGTGTGGCGTTCCTGTTGTTCCTGCCGACGACGGGCGGCACTGGACGCACCGTGCCGGTACTGCTGGTCGCGGCGATCCTCGGGGTGTTCGCGGTATCGGAGCTGATGATCTCCCCCATCGGCCTGGCCGTCACGACCGCCCTTGCACCGCAAGCATTTCGGTCCCAGATGATGGCGTTGTACTTCCTGTCGGCGGGGCTAGGCACGGCATTGTCCGGTGCGTTGGCGCGGTACTACACGGCCGAGCATGAGGCGGCGTACTTCGGCATTCTCGGCGGCGCGGCGTTGTCGGCCGGGCTGTTGGTGTTCGCCGGCGCCGGGCGGATCAGCCGGTTGATGGCGGGGGTGCACTGACCGGGATTCGCCGAGTTGTGACCTTGCGGTGCGCGAATCTGTTGTCCGGTGGGCCCACACTGGGCTTCACGCGCGGCGCAGGAGGATCAATGACGATCATCGTGGCAGCACCCGAAACGTGGTCCGCACCGACCGGCGAAGTACATGTCCGGGTGCGGGGTCTGTTGTCGGCCAACGCAATCTGTTCCTGCGGCTGGTGTGGCGGGCGCCGTCACCTGAAGGCCTCGGCCGAAATCGATGCCTGGGAACATGCCATGCGCACCGCCTGCTCGGTGTCGTTCCCGCTACTGAGCCCTTGGTGATTCATTCACCCGTTTTCCGGTGAATCACCTTGTTCTGCAATCTAATCCGTTCAGCACGCCAGATCAGCACCAGCGCTGTCACGCCCAGCACCGCCGCGATCGTCACACCCCACCCCGAGCTGCCGACGGCATAGGCGCCCCGGGCCAACCACGACTGGATCCGCTGCGCGACGGCAATGACCGGGTCGGGACCGGCCGCGGTGCGCAGCCGCAACTCGTACCCGCCGTAGTAGCCGATGTAAAGGCCGGTCGCGATCAGCAGTAGCCCGCCGGCCCACGGCATGAAACGCGCCCCGCCCCGCAGCCATCGGAGCACCATCGCCCCGGCCAGCACGCCTGCCACCGCCACCGCGCCGACCAGCGCGGCGAACCCCGCCGCATAGGCCACCAACGCGCCCCAGACGTGGCCCGGACCGCGCAATCCAATGCCGGTCACGGCCAGAAACGGGGCGACGATGCAGGTCAGTGAGACCAGGGCATAGAGCACCCCATAACCGAGCATCGAGCGCACCGACCCCGTCGGCGCGCCCCACTGCGGCAACCGCAACCGGGCCGCCCCGACCGTCCGGCCCGCCAGCTGGCGCGCACCGATCACCACCAACAGCGCGCCGATCAGCACAGTGAAATAAGGCAGGACGCGCGCCAGCATTTCGGCCGCCGGAATCGCCAGCAGTGCAAAGCCGGCGAATACTGCCGTGAAGCCCACGGTCATCGCGGCCGCGGCGCCCAATGCACGGGCCAGTCCCGATGCCCGCCGACCGTCGCCGGCCGCCAGGCCCAGGTATCCGGGCAGCATCGCGAACCCGCACGGGTTGAGCGCGGCCACCACGCCAGCGACAAACGCCAGCGAATACCCGGTATCCATCACCGCTCAGCGGGTCAGCGCCGACACCCGGTCGGCCAACTCCGCTTCCGGCATGGCAGCGGTCGGATTGTTCACGAAGGACGACGAGCCATCCGAGCGGTAGAACACGTACGCCGGTTGCCACGGCACGTTGTACCTGGCCCAGATCGATCCGTCGGCGTCATTGATGTTGGGGAAGCCCAGGCCGTACTTGGCCACGAACCCCGACATCGCCGCGGCGTCGGAGTGCGCGGCGATGCCGACGAAGGCCACCTGTGGGTTGGCCGCCGAAACATGCGCAACACCCGGCGCCTCGGCATTGCAGAACGGACACCACGGTGTCCAGAACCAGAGCACGGCCGGCCGCCCGGCCAGATCGGCGCCGTGGAAGGTGCCACCGCTCAGCGTTGCTCCGGTGAACTGCAGTCGATCGTCGGCAAACGCCTGGCCGGGCGCGGCGATGATCAGCAGCAAGGCCAACGCCAGCAGGCCGGCGATCTCGGCCAGGAATCGGTTGAATGTGCGCATACCGTTGACACGGCGGTGAGGCCGGAAAAGTTCAGCGGTGTTTCTCCCAGATCCCTTGTGCACGGCGGCCGGACGTTTCACAGTGGGGTATGACCGAACAGTGGATTAAAGGATGCGCAGTGCAGCGGATCACGTTCCGCGACGGGCTCGTCCTGAACATGGCCGACTACAACGAACTGGTTATCTCGACCCCGCTGGCGCTGACTCTGCCGGCCACCGAGATCGACGATCGGGAGGTCATCCCGATCGATCCGATCGAGATCCGGAATTACGAGCGCCCGCTCTTCGATTTCGCTGGGCAGACGTGCACCGAGGCGGACTGGGACGACACCGGCAGCCTGCACCTGGTCTTCTCCGACGGGCACCGGATCGACGTGCCCAGCGATGACGACCACACCTCGTGGGAGCTGTACGGCAAGTACCACGGCTACGCCGCGTGCCTGCCGCACGGCAGGGTCCGGGTGGTCCGCCATGACCTGCCCGAGGACGAGCCGGCCGCCACCGGCTGACCGACCCGCCCGACTCAACCGAAGACGAAGTCCGTCGGGTCGGGGGTGCGCGTCCAGGTCCAGTAGTCCACCAGCCGCCACGGACTGAGCGTATAGACGTCGCCGTCGGCGTTCTTGTAGAACGAGTGCCGGATCGAGGGATGTGCCCACACCATGGTGCGCATCTCGGCCTGCGAACGCGCCACCCAGTCCGCCAATCGTTCGGGTTTGGGTTCCATGGTCGCGTGGCGGCCGTCGATCAGTAGATCCAAACACTGTGCGATATAACGCATCTGGCATTCCGAGTGGAAGATCAGGCTGCCGCCGCTGGCCAGGTTGGTGCCCGGGCCATACATACAGAAGAAGTTCGGGAAGCCCGGCACGGTGATGCCGAGATAGGCGGTCGGCCGCTCACCCCACTGTTCGCCGAGGACCCGGCCCTCCCGGCCGGTGATCGCCATCGGCCACAACATCCGGTTGGCGTGAAAACCGGTGGCGTACACGATGACATCGGCCGGATACCGGGTGCCGTCGGTGGTCACGATACCGCCGGACTCGATGTGCTCGATGGGCGTGCGGACCAGTTCGACATTGTCCCGGGTCAGGGTCTGCAACCAGCTGCCGTTGTCCTGCAGGGTGCGTTTACCGGTGGCCGGGTAGTCGGGAATCACTTTGGCCGCCAGCTCGGCATCGTCGCCGATCTGGCTGGTGATCCACTCGGTGAACATCAGCCGGGTGAGGTCGTTGAGCTCGCTGACCGCCCGCCGCTGATCGGGAAAACCGGGGTCCACCTTGGCTGCCGCCAGCCCCTTGTCGCAACCCGGCCAGAACAGCAGGAAGCGATACCAGCGACCATAGAACGGCAGGTGCCGCAGCGCCCACTGCACGCCGGCACCGACCTCGGCGTGATAGTCGGGGTTCGGGAACATCCACTGCGCGGTGCGCTGGAAGATGTTGAGCGCAGCCACTTTTCCGGCGATCGCAGGGGCGATCTGAAATCCACTGGCACCGGCGCCGACCATCGCGACCCGCTTGCCACTCAGGTCCACCTCGTGATCCCATTCGGCGGAGTGGAACTGCGGACCGACGAAGTCGTCCTGGCCGGCCAGTTCCGGGGTGTAGGGCCGGTTGAGTTGTCCGACCGCGCTGATCACCGCACGCGCCGTCAAGGTGTCTTGTGCACCGCTGTGGTCACGTACCGTGACCTGCCACCTGCCGGACGCCTCGTCCCAGGTCGCCGCGATGACCTCGGTGCGGAATCGGACATGTGGCGTGATGCCACGGGAATCGGCCACGCCCTGGAAATAGGATTGCAGTTCGGGCTGCTCGGCAAAGAACCGGGTCCAGTGATCGCTGGGCTCGAAACTGTAGCAGTAGAAGTGATTTCCCACGTCGACGCGGGCCCCGGGGTAGCTGTTCTGCCACCAGGTACCGCCCACCCCGGCGTTGCGTTCGATGATGGTGAACGGAATTCCGGCTTCCTTCAATCGGATACCGGCCAGCAGCCCGGACTCACCACAACCGATGACCAGAACCGGGAAGTCGGCGGCGTCGGCGCGGGGTGCATCGGTGGCGCGGTCATCGCGGCCGTCGAGTTCCATCTCTTCGAGCACCATCGGCACGTACTCGTCGGGCACCGGTTCGCAGACCAGGAACTGCATCATCTCCTTGAGCAGCTCCGGGCCCACCGGCTCCGGCTCGGGGCAGCCGCGGTCACGGTAGTCGGCGATCACCGGCAGGGCCAGTTCACGCACAGCCGCCTTGTCCTGCTCGGACATGTAACCCTGCACCTCGTTGAGAAACACCCCGGCCGGGCGCAGGCGGCCGCGGATCAGCTCGGGATCACCGGACATGTGCACCAGCGACAGCAGCAGCGTCGGGATGCTGACATCGCGCAATGCTTCGGCGATCTCGGCGTCAGAGGTTGTAAAAGGTTGTCCCGCATGTGGGTTGCGCACCCCATGGTGCTACCACGTCGGCGTTGCGATCCGCAGCCGATTCCCGCCCACCGGACACCCGAGAGCTCTAGGCTGCCCAGAATGGCTATCGCCCACCCGGACAATGGCGTGCCGCCGCCGCAGGTCGCGCTGTCCGACATCAACCTCGGGTCGGTGCGGTTCTGGGGCCGCGACGACCAGGTCCGCGACGGCACCTTCGCCACCCTGCGGTCCGAAGCACCCATCTCCTTCCACCCGGAAATGGAATACGAGGGGTTGGCGGCGGTCGGTCCCGGTCACTGGGCCCTGACTCGCTACGACGACGTCTTCTTCGCCAGCCGTCATCCGGAGATCTTCAGTTCCGCCCAGGGCATCACCATCGCCGATCAGAGCCCGGAACTGGCCGAGTACTTCGGTTCGATGATCGTGTTGGACGACCCCCGGCACACCCGGCTGCGCAACATCGTGCGCAGCGCGTTCACCCCGAAAGTGGTGGCGCACACCGAGCAATCGGTGCGGACCCGAGCCCGTCGCCTGGTCCAGTCGATGATCGAGAACCATCCCGACGGCCACGGCGACATCGTGGCGGACCTGGCGGGCCCGCTGCCGCTGCAGATCATCTGCGACATGATGGGCATTGCGGAGGAAGATCACCAGCGGATTTTTCACTGGACCAACATCATCCTGGGCTTCGGAGATCCGGACCTGACCGCCGACTACGAGGAGTTCTTCCGGGCCGCGATGGACATCGGGGCGTACGCCGGCGCGCTGGCCGAGGACCGCCGGGGCACCCCGCGCGAGGATCTGACCACCGCCCTGGTGCACGCCGAGGTGGACGGACAGCGGTTGACCTCGGCCGAGGTCGCGTCGTTTTTCATCCTGCTGGTGGTGGCCGGCAACGAGACCACCCGCAACGCGATCAGCCACGGTGTGCTGGCGCTGAGCCACTATCCCGAGCAGCGTGAGCGGTGGTGGGCCGACTACGACGCGGTGGCCCCGACCGGTGTCGAGGAGATCATCCGTTGGGCCTCACCGGTGGTGTACATGCGCCGCACCCTGACCCGCGATATCGAGCTGCGCGGAGTGAAAATGCAAGCCGGGCAGAAGGTTACGATGTGGTACGGCTCGGCCAACCGCGATGAGGACAAGTTCGAGGCGCCGTGGCGTTTCGATGTGCACCGTAATCCGAACCCGCACCTGGGTTTCGGCGGCGGCGGCGCGCACTTCTGCTTGGGCGCCAACTTGGCCCGTCGGGAGATCGCGGTGGCCTTCGACGAGCTCCACCAACGGGTACCGGACCTGGTGGCCGTCGAGGAGCCCCGGCGGCTGTGGTCACCGTTCATCCACGGCATCAAGGAACTTGCGGTGGCGTGGGATCCGGCTACTGCACGATGAGGGTGCCCAGCATCGCCGGGTGGTAGATGCAGTAGTAGCCGTAGCTTCCCGGTTCGGACGGCGCGTCGAAGGTGACCCACCCGTGGGCCGCCACGTGCGCGTCGAACTTGCCCTTTCGGTTCGAGGTGACGGTGTGTGCGACGTCGTCCTCGTTGACCACGACCACCCGGGTCCCCGGCCGCACCGACAGCGCAGCCCCGTAGCTCAGCGCCGAGATGGTGATGCGGGGGCCGGCCGGGACCGGCCCCGTGCTCGAGGGCTGTGCCGGGATTGCGGACGGCGCCGAACCGGAACAACCGGCGGCGGCCGCGACCAGCAGGCAGGCGACGACGATGCGGAGCAGCCGGGTCATGGGTATCCCTTGTCTTCGGTCGATGATCGGCGGGCAGCGCCGCTCAGGACAGATATCTGCCGAACCAGTCCTGCAGTTTCTGCCAGGCGTCGGCGGCCGCCGCGGCGTTGTACCGGGCTTTGGTGTCGTTGAAGAATGCGTGGTCGGCGTCGGGTTCCACGACGATCTGATTGACCATGCCGGCCTGGGTCAGCGCGGCCTGTGCGGCCTGTGCGGTCGAGGTGACACGGTTGTCCTTGGCACCGTAGAACGCCAGTACCGCAGCCTGTTTCGAGCCGGCGAAGTCGTGATTGTCCGGCAGCGGCCCGTAGAACGGCGATGCCGCCGCCAGCCGGGGTTCGCCGGCGGCCAGCAGTTGCCATACCAATCCGCCGCCCATGCAGAAGCCGACGATACCGACCTTGGCTCCCGGCGCACGCCGCTGCAGCTCGTCGATGCCCGAACGCATGTCGGCGACAAACTGCTCCGGGGCGATCTTGCCCAGCGCGGCGGTGGCCTGGGCCGGGTCACCGAACGCGGCAGTACCGCCCTGCTCCGACAGCAGATCGACTGCCAGGGCCGAATATCCGACGCCCGCAAGGCGACCCACCACCGAGCGCACCCACTCGGTCAGGCCGGTGTTCTCGTGAATCACCAGTACCGCACCGCGTGGTTGCTGAGCCGGTGCCCAGGAGCCCTGCAGAGTGCCACCGGGCCCGGCCCAGGTCACGGCGGTGGGCTCGAGCGCATTCTCCATGCCGGGCGGCGGCCCGGGAGCCACCGAGTCGGTGCTGGAGCGGGAACTGGTGGCGGTGGTCGGGTGTTTGTCACCGCAGGCCGCGATCAGTGCGGTGGCCGCTGCGGTACCCAGACCCAGCAGGGCCAGTCGGCGCATGGCTTCCCGGCGGGTCAGCAGTCCGTCGGCGTGGTCGGTGGCGATTTCCTCGGCGATGTAGCGCTGCAACGGAGTCACGTCGAATCAGTATCCGCCCCGTTCCTGACGGCGGTGCCAGGATCGGACAACCCGCAGTAGACATTTTTTGAAAAGTGTCAACTTTTTCGTTGACAGCGACCGGAGGGACGCGGTTCTATGACGAGGTGAGCACTGCTGTGACCTATGACACGATCATCACCGGAGGCCGCTGGTTCGACGGCACCGGCGCACGCTCGGCGGTGCGCGACATCGGAATCCACGCCGGCCATGTGGTGGCCATCGCCGAGCGCCTCGATGCCGCCGGTTGTCCGCAGGTGATCGATGCCGCCGGCAAGTGGGTGCTGCCCGGCATGCTCGACATCCACACCCACTACGACGTCGAGGTGCTGGTCGGCCCCGGCCTTATCGAGTCGCTGCGGCACGGCGTCACCACGGTGATGCTCGGATCCTGCTCGTTGTCCACCGTGCACGTCGGCGGCGAGGACGCCGGCGATCTGTTCGGCCGGGTCGAGGCCATCCCGCGCGATCACGTGATCGCCGCCATCAACGACAACAAGACCTGGGACGGTCCGGCCGGCTATATCGAGGCACTGCAGGACCGTCCGCTGGGACCCAATGTGTGCGCGTTCATCGGGCATTCGGACATGCGTACCGCTGTGATGGGACTGGACCGGGCGACCCGCAGGGACGTCCGCCCGACCCGCGACGAGCAGGCCCAGATGGAGCGGATGCTGATCGCTGCGCTGCAGGCCGGATTCGTCGGGATGTCCTCGCAGCAGCTGCTTTTCGACAAGCTCGACGGCGATGCCTGCCGGTCCCGGACCCTGCCGTCGACGTACGCTAGGCCCCGTGAGCTGCGCCGGCTCAAGTCGCTGCTGCGGCGCAGCGGCCGGGTTCTGCAGTCCGGTCCGGACATCCAGAATCCACTGAACCTGGTGTCCCAGTTGGCCCAATCACTCGGGCTGTTCCGCCACAATCTCAAGACCAGCCTGCTCTCGGCGGCCGACATCAAGGCCAATCCATACTCGATCTTCTTATTGGGCCCACTGGCCCGGCTGGTCAACAAGCTGGGCGGCAACTTCCGCTGGCAGCACCTGCCGGTGCCGTTCGAGGTGTACGCCGACGGCATCGATCTGGTGGTGTTCGAGGAATTCGGCTCGGGCGCAGCGGCTTTGCATCTGCGCGACGAGATGGAACGCAACGATCTGATGCGCGACGAGCAGTACCGACGGTGGTTCCGCAAGGATTACGAGAACAAACTCGGCGTGCGGGTGTGGCAGCGTGATTTCTTCGACGCCGAGATCGTCGGCTGCCCCGACGCATCGCTGGTCGGGGCGACCTTCGGCCAGGTTGGACTGGAACGTGGCCTACACCCGGTCGATGCGTTCCTGGACTTGGTTCTGGAGTACGGCCGAGACGTGCGTTGGCGCACCACCATCTCCAATCATCGTCCGGCTGTGCTCAAGCGGCTGGCACGCGATTCCGGTGTGCAACTTGGCTTCTCGGACGCCGGTGCGCACCTGCGGAACATGGCGTTCTACAATATGGGGCTGCGGTTGCTGCGGCACGTCCGCGACGCCGAGCGTGCAGGGGCCCCGTTCCTGACCATCGAGCAGGCGGTGCATCGACTGACCGGCGAGCTGGCGGACTGGTACCGGCTGGACGCGGGGCACCTGCGCATCGGTGACCGCGCCGACATCGTGGTGATCGACCCGCAGCGGCTCGACGACTCCCTGGACGCGTACGCCGAGGAGCCGGTGGCCCAGTACGGCGGGTTGTCCCGAATGGTCAACCGCAACAACGACACTGTGACCGCCGTGCTGGTGGCCGGCCAGATCGTGGTGCGCGGCGGTGAGCCCACCGAGCTGGTGGACTCGGTGCGCACCGGACAGTTCCTGCGAGCCAACCACCGCGCACCCGCACCCAGTGTGCCCGCCACGTCGAAAAGGTGAATTCTCCAGTGTCAGTTGAGGATACGATTCGCGGCCTATGGAAGGCGCTGTCCGCGCGGGACTGGGAGCTGCTCAAGGAGTTCGTCTCCGACGACTGCATCTATCTGGACATGCCCGTCGGACCGACGGCGGCCGCCCGCGGTCCGGAGGACATCGTCAAGCGGCTCAAGATCGGCCTGGAGCCGCTGGCGGGCTATCGGAACTTCGATGGCTTGCTGCTGACCGACGGCACCGACGCGATGTACGAGCACCACGAGCAATGGCTTTGGGCCGGCGGTCAATCCGCGACGCTGAAGTTCGTCAGCGTGCACAAGGTGCGCGATGGCAAGGTCACCTTGTGGAAGGACTACTGGGACATGAGCGCGTTGGCCAACTTCGCGCCGCCCACCTGGCTGGCGGATTTCGCGACCGCCGACATGTCCTGGGTGTTCGACGCCACCGGCCTGGTGTAGTAGCCACCGACGTCTGCGGCCCGCCCCCGATGAGGCGAGGCCGCAGACCTCCGATCCAAAACTAGGACGGCGGGCGGGAGACGCACTGGGCCAGGTACAGCGCCTCGCCCAACTTGTCCATCAACTCCAACTGGGTTTCCAGGTAGTCGATGTGCTTCTCTTCATCGGCCAGGATGTCCTCGAACAGGTCGGCGGTCACCGCATCCTGTTTCTCGCGGCACATGATGACGCCGGGCCGCAGGCGCGCCACCACCTCGTACTCGATCGCCAGGTCTGCTTCGAACTGTTCCCGCACGGTCTGGCCCACCCGCAAGGAGAACAGGCGCTGGTAATTCGGCAGACCATCGAGAAGCAGAATTCGATCGGTGATCGATTCGGCGTGATGCATTTCCTCGAAGGATTCTTCGCGGGTGTGCTTCGCCAATTCGGTGAAGCCCCAATTGTCCTGCATCTTGGAATGCAGGAAATACTGATTTATCGCCGTCAGCTCGCTGGTCAATTGCTCATTGAGCAGCTTGATGACGTCCGGATCGCCTTGCATTGCGACTCCTAAACACTATGAGGGCTGGCCAAGTGTCACTGGCATGACAGCAGCTATGTGCCGTCTCTCACGGTAGTGCAGTAGCGCCGAGCCGGCGACCCGTTTGATCGGCGTTTCCGACCGATTCAATCCGATTCACACGCCGCCTGCGCACCGCGGGTTCCCGCGCTGGCCAGGGACTATGGACTGGCTGCCCTAACTTAGGTTAGACTGAGCTAAGTCTTTGGTGCGGGCCACGGGGTCCGCACCCGTATCAACACGGCAGGTGGATTAATGAGCGAATACGAATTGCATTCGCTCATTCTGGCCGCCGATTATCGGGTCGACGACGTCGAAACCATGTGGTCACAGCTCAAGCAGCGTAAATCCCATTTGGCCGAAATTTCCGCACACCACGTCGTGCTCTACACCTCCATCTGGGAACCCGGACGGGTGCTCATCACCATCGGAATCCGGCAACCGAATTCGGTACGCGAAGTATTGCGATCCGCCGCGATATCCGAATTGTTCGACATATCCGGGGTCGATTACTTTCCGGCGATATTCGCCGGCGAGGTGGTCGAAAAAATCGACCTGGACGAGCGCGGTCCCGATAATGCCATCGCCTCGGTGATCGTCGGCGTGGTGGCCACGGTGCAGGACGTCTCGACCCTGATGGTCAAGGTGCACGACGCCGCCGATCGGTTCCGCAGCGCCGGCGTTCGCAAGGTGTGGGTGTACCGGGCGTTCGATGATGGCCAGGAAGTACTGATCCTGCAGGAGATCGAGTCCGAGGCGCAGGCCCGGGCGTGGATCCGCCACCCCGATGCCGCCGCGGCCGACTGGATGCACAGCGCCGGCATGGGTGTCTACCCCAGCGTGTTCGTCGGTAAGTACACCCACCTGATGGCCGTCGACGAAGGGGCCCGGTGATGTTCGTCTGCTTGTGCACCGGTGTCACCAGCCAGGTGGTCAACGACCTGGTCGCCGACGGCGCGGCCACCTCCAAAGAGGTGGCCGAGCGGTGCGGCGCAGGCCTGGACTGTGGCCGCTGTCGGCGCACCGTGCGGGCGATCATCGCCGCCGCCCAGCAGAACCAATGCCCGATCCACAAAGCCGGCTAGCGGAAGACCTGCTCAGGTCGTCTTGCGACCCACGAAGGCGCTGAGTGCATCGGAGTTGGCCGTCTGGCCCAGTAGCTCGGCGAATTGACCCGACTCCCGCGCCGTCGCTTCGACCGTCGCCGCCCGGGTCGGCTCGACCATCGCGAACTTGACCGCCATCAGACTCGAAAGTGGCCGCGACGCCAGGACTTCCGCGTGCTTGCGGGCCTCGGCGAGCAGCTCGTCGGGTTCACATACCTTCCACACCAGACCCATCCGCAGCGCCTCGTCGGCGCTCACCCATTCCGAGGACAGCAGTAACCAGGCCGCGTTCTGCCGGCCCATCAGCCGGGGCAGCAGATACGAGGACGCCGCCTCCGAGGCCACCCCGAGGCTGGTGAACGGGCATTTGAGCCGTGCGGTGCTGGACATGAACGCCAGATCGGCATACCCCAGGATCGTGGTACCGATACCCAGGCCCACGCCATTGACCGCACAGATCAACGGCTTGGGGAATGCGGTCAGCACCTCGATCAGCCCCGGAAAACCGTATTCCCCCATCTGGTAGTCGGGGTCGGTCACCATCTGCTGCATCTCGACCAGGTCGTTGCCCGCGCTGAACGCCCTGCCCGCACCGGTCAGCAGCACCACCGACACCTCCGGATCGGCGGCGGCCTCCTTGAGTGCGATGGCAGTAGCGTCATAGAGCGCCTCATTGAAAGCGTTGAGCGCCTCGGGACGGTTGAGGGTCAGCGTGCGGACCCGGTTGGTGTCATCGATCTGGACCAGCTCGGTGTTCGTCATCGGTTCTCTCCAAAGGGGTTTCGCAGGACGTAGCGACTGGTGGCAATGGTGTCGACGTTCTCGTTGGCACCGAAGGCGCTGGTACTGGCGATCATCTTGGTCATCCGGTCGGCCAGATCGGCATCATCGGCCGCACCGAAGAATGCCTGCACACTGGTGACCGCCTCGATCGGGAACAACTCCTCGACAATGGCGTCCACCCGCGGGGCGTCGGGTGTCAACGCCCGCACCACCGTGTTCTGGGTGTAGCCGAAGGTGGACTGGGTGTCGATCGCGACCTGGGTATGGTCAAGGTGCCAGCGCCGCAACCACTCCGACTCCTCGAGGCCGTCCGGTCGACGCAGCAGCGCAACGTTGGCCAGGCCATCGGTACGCGCACCCGGCACCGGCGCCGGGCCCGACATCGGTACCGATTCGGTGACCAGATACGCCGCAAGCTCGGTGCACTCGGCACGTAACCGGTCGAGCACCGCGGTCAGTTGGGCGCCGTAATACTGTTGGGTCCACACCGACACGACCGCCGTCACCGGCGGCTCCAGCGTGGTCAGCGTCATCAACGAGGCCCGCACCGGGGCGTCGTGGACGTTCACCGTCAGCCCCGGGACGCCGAGGGCCAGCAGTTCGTCGGCCACCTCGGTACGCAGCCGCCGGCACCAGCTGTCATCGGCGCTGTCGCGCCGCAGTAGCACGATGATCTTTTCCATGAAACGTCCTGTCTGCCAACTCTAGTCGCGCAGCCACTTGGGTGTGATGAACACCCCTTCGGCCTGCACTGTGATGCCCTCGGCGTCTGCGATGTGCCCCTCGGCGAAAGTCTTGATGCCCTCGACCCGGACGATCCGCGCCTCGGTGTGCAACTGCCCCAGCGGCGTCAGTCGCCGGTAACGCATGGTGATGGTGCCGGTCAGTCGGGGCCGGCCGGGCAGGCTGGCGCCCTCACCGAGCACATGATCCAGGATCATCGCCGACACCCCACCGTGCACGTGCCCGGGCGGCCCCTCGTAGGCGGCCCCGAGACGGAAGTCACCGACGACGCTGCCGTCCGCTGCGCGGTGCAAGATCAGCGGTGCCGCAACGGGATTGCGCACCCCGATGACGGCGTTGCCCCAGGGCATCTGGTCACCGTCGACACCGGTTCGGACTCCGAAGGCGCCGTCGATCTGGGTGGCGCGCAGCCGCTCGGTGGCGCGGTCGATCTCGGCCCGGGCGGCGGCGACGGCGTCACCGTCGACCTCGGTGCGGATGGTTGCGTCGATGAGCTCGCGAACCGATTCGGTCAGCGGTTCATAGATCCGCCGCAGCCGCGCCACCTCGTCGGCGGTCAGGTCTTCCGGGATGTACTCGAGCACTCAAGAACTAGAACACGTTCTATCTCGGCTGTCGACAACCGGGTGTCCTCTCTCACGTCCCTGCCATCTACCACCGGTCTTGCCACACCGACGCTAGCCAGCCGACCGGGCCCCCGGTATCGGTCGAACGACCGACGAATCAACGGGTCAAATGATGTGGGGCGGAGATATATCGAATCCGTGTTTTCGGCGCGGGTCGGTCGTCGGCGGCCGTGCGTAAGCTCAAGCCATGGCGATCACCGAAACCGACCTGCGCCACCTGCACCGGTGCGTCGAGCTGGCACACGAGGCCCTCGGCAACGGCGATGAGCCTTTCGGCTCGCTACTGGTCGACGCGGACGGCACAGTGCTGTTCGAGGACCGCAATCGGGTCGGCGGCGGTGACGCCACCGCCCACCCCGAATTCGCGATAGCGCGTTGGGCCGCAGCGCGTGTCGCGCCGTCCGCGCGGGCTCACACCACCGTGTACACCTCCGGTGAGCACTGCCCGATGTGCTCGGCCGCGCACGCCTGGGTCGGCCTGGGACGGATCGTGTATGCGACATCGACCGCTCAGCTCAGTGGCTGGCTCGATGAATGGGGACTATCACCCGGCCCCGTTGCCGCACTGCCGATTTCGCAAGTTGCGCCCGCGGTGCCCACCGATGGGCCAGTCACCGAATTCACCGATGCCGTCAAGGCGCTCTACCGGGACGCCTTCTGCCGATGATCGACTGGGTGCAACACGCCATCTGGTGGCAGGTGTACCC
>Ga0164242_10003621_pt1 | contig 17548 bp, 12 predicted proteins | sample OricomgcompostMG_FD_108783 | JGI IMG/M metagenome (GOLD analysis project Ga0164242, IMG submission 108783) | Miracle-Growth compost microbial communities from Emeryville, California, USA - Original compost - Miracle growth compost (MG) ...
CCGCTCGCGCTACTGGGAACTGAGATTCATCGACGATGGGCCGGGCATCCCGCCCGAGGCCTGGCGCCAGGTACGGACACCGTTTTCCACGCGCAGCGGCGGCCGCAGCGGCGCCAGCCTGGGACTGGCCATTGCCCAGGAAGTGATGACCAGCCACCGTGGAAGGTTGCAGTTCGCATTCGGCGAAGACGGCCTGTTCATGGTGATATTGATTTTTCGGGCAGGCCGTTGATTGGCGATGCGGCCGCGGCAGGATGCGATTCGGCGGCTCATTGAGTGGCTTTATCCCGATTGCCCTCCCTATGCCGAATGGCCAACAAGTGCCGATTGATTTTCCCAAAAAAACGATTAGTTTAAATCAATCAATTCGCATATATCGTTTATTTACCAGGGAATTTTGGCAGTCATTGATTTATATTTCCATGAATGGAAATATATTTTGAGTGAATCAGGGTTTATACCAAGCCCGTCCAGGCAGATACTCACACCATCGATTGTGAGCGCGGTCGCGCAATGTCGCCAGATCGCCTCCTCGCATCGCCTCATTCGATATTGATGGAGTCTGTGATGAAAAACGTACTTGGTGCCGCCCTGGTTTCCCTCTCTTTTGCCGCCGCCGGACTGGCACCGGTTGCCGCCAATGCCGCCTCGCTGACGCGCGCCCAGGTGGTCGAGCAACTGCAGCAGGCACGCGCCCAGGGGCTGTTGAGCGAAGGCGAGTCGGGCTACCCCGTGCAGCAGCCGGTCATCAGCAGCGTGAGCCGCAACGCCGTGCTGACCGACCTGGCGCTGGCCCGCGCCAATGGCCAGCTCAACACCAGCGAAGCCCAGCCCTACCCGGCCCAAGCGGGGGCGTCGACCCAGGTCTCCCGCAGTCTCGTGCTGGCGCAGCTGACGGCATTCGAAGCGCAGCATCCCGATCAGCTCATCGAACACTGATCCGAGGTGTCTGATCGAGCGGGCGACGCCTGTCTCGAGAAGGTGAACGTCCTGCGTCTTGGCTTCGCTGATGCCCAGGGCTTCGGCAGTTTGTTGCTGGCTCCATCGCCAGGCCTTGACTCAGGCAATTAAATCAACCCCCGCCATTCCCCAAAAAGCGGCATACCGCGGATTTGGCGGCCGAAGGCCGAAGGCGCCGCGAGGCGCCTAGCAAACGTGAGTCGGAGCGGTTTCCGAATACAACCCGGACTTTTCCACCGCCAGGGCAAAATCCAGCACGGCTCCTTCTTGTAGAGGAGCCGCAATGATCTGCAGGCCGACCGGCATGCCGTGCAGCATGCCGCAGGGTACCGATACGGACGGCAACCCCACCAGATTGGATGGCCCAATCAGGCGCATCAGACTGCCCACTGTATCAACCGTCCTGCCATTGATGACAGACGTCTTCTGGCCAATGTCGGGGGTTTCGATAGGCAAGGTGGGGGATATCAGGACATCAACTTCCTTGAAGACGTTCTGAAAATCCTTGCGTAGCTCGTGTCGAATCTGCTGTGCCTCCAGGTAGTCTACAGCGGACGGCAATTCGCCGCATTGGATCAGAAATCGAACGTCTTCACCATAGTCCTGCGGGCGTTCGCGCAGGGTGCGGTGATGCACGGTGGTTGTCTCCGATGTATCAATGATGGTGATTGCGTACTCGGCGCCATCCATATGAGGGATGGTCACCGGCTTTACAACGGCACCTTGCGCCTGCAGGCTCTTGACCGCATCGCGGGCAATGGCGGCTACCGGGTCATCCACGTCCTTGAAAAAAAATTCTTCGTTGATGCCGATGATCTTGCCTCGTATGTTGCCGGAAAGCTCACCCGCCACCTGCGTAGGGGGTAGATCCAGCGAGGCTGGATCACGCGGATCATGACCGGAAATGGCATCCAGAATCAATGCCAGGTCAGCAACCGATCGTGCCATCGGCCCCACATGATCCAGGCTCCAGGCCTCTGGAAAACAGCCATACTTGCTCACCCGCCCGTAAGTGGGCTTGAGCCCGGCAATGCCGCAACAGGCGGCAGGAATGCGGATGGACCCGGATGTATCCGAACCCAGTGAGCCGATGCTCATTCCGCAGGGGATCGCGACACCGGCGCCCCCACTGGAACCACCGGCAATCTTGTTTGGATTCCACGGGTTGCGGGCAATGCCAAAGTAGGGATTTTCCGTCGTGACGCCCAGCGCGTATTCATGCAGATTCAATTTGCCCAGAAAAACAACGCCCGCTTGTGCCAGCTTGTCCACCACCGTGGCACTGTAATCTGGCACGAACCGGCTGTGAATGCGCGAACCCATGGTCGTCGTCCGACCCTTGACATAAAGGTTGTCCTTGATTCCCATGGGAATGCCGTGCAACGGGCCACGGTATCTGCCATCACGGATATCCCTTTCGGCCTGCCGGGCCTGTTGCAGGGCCTCGTCGCGGTAAACACTGATATAGGCCCTGACAGTCGAGTCGTATTTATCGATCTGGTCGAGTACCGCACGTGCGAGCTCCACGGGGGAGACGCGTTGTGCCGCGATCTCAGCCGCCAAGGCCCACAACGGCAGGCTAGCGAGTTCCGTCATGGGGGTAGGCCTTGATGGGGGTGAAATCCATGGCAACCGGCGCATCGTGTGCGTGCACAGTGCCGCCCGGGGGGCGCAGCGCTTGCAGCATTGCCCAGTACGAGTTCAGCGCTTTTGCCTCGTCCGCAGAGACCTGGATATTCCGGATTTTCGTCAGATAGTCCATCATCGAATTCACCGTGATGATAGGGTTGCGACACATGAGAAAGTCCTGTTCACCGTGGTTTGTCCGCGGGCGTCAATACGATTGGTTCGTAGGGTTCCCCACGCCCGCTTCGATAAGCGCGCATGGCCATGGGTATGATGGCCCCGATCACGATGTAGATGATGATGGGGGGCCATGCATTGGCTGGAAGCAGCGTGATGCCCACAATCGTCACCGCGGCCGAGACGATCATGCCGGCGGCAAACATCGGCTTGCCGGCGGGGGCCTTATAGGGACGTTCCCACTCGGGGTGTTTGTTCCTGAGAATATACCCCGACATGCAGACCAGGAAATACACCACGCCAGCCGCCACGACGGATAACGAATACATGTATTGTATCCAGTTCGTATTGGTGAAGATCGCGAAGAACACTCCGAATGCCAGCACAACCAGATTGGCGATGTAGGGCTGTCCGTGCGAGTTGGTCTTGGTGAACCACGGCGGCAGCTGATGAAGCTGCGAGGCGCCATAGAGCACCCTGGCCGATGATACCCAGAATCCCATGAGGGTCGTGAATGCGTACAGCAGGCCCGATATGACTGCCAGGACCGCGATGATGCCGGCCATATGCAGCGAGCTGACCAGCTGCGGTTCGGGAATAGTCAGTTTTTCGATCACGGTATAAGGCGCCAGGCCACCGATGCCGATGGAGGCCAGCATGTAGACCGCTGCCGGGACGAATAGGGCCAGGACAATTACGAGTGCCATTTTCCTGGGAGGGAATTTGGCTTCTTGTATCATCGTCGGCGTCATGCCAAAGCCGATGAATTTCAGGACCAATGCCGCGGCACCCGCAATGGCGCCGGCAATCCCCAGGGGGAAGAAGCCGCCGTGCCCGGTAATATTGGCCAGATGCCAGTGACCGCTCAGCAGGTAGTAGATCGAGTCGATAATGGTCATGGTGACCATTATGATGAATAGCCAGATAGCCAGCTTGCCCGTGATTTCGATCTTGTAGTTGGACACGATGTACCAGATCACCATGATCACGATGGCGATGATTGGCTTGACCACCCCGGGAAGAGGCATGAAGTAAGCAGCGGCGGTCACGAAGATATAGGCCACCAGCGGCGGCTCCACAACCTGTACCAGAAAGAACATCCATTGGGTCGCCCAACCCGTTTTCCAGCCCACCGCGTTGCAGGACCAGACGTCGACCGCTGACGAGAATGGCAACATCGCCGTCAATTCGGAGAAGGCCAGTCCGATTGGCAGCAGAAGGATGGCAAGAATCGGAAAGATGATGGCCGAGCCCGCGCCAGTCAGCTGGAACCAGTAAGGCGCCTCGACCAGCCAGCCCCCAAGCACACCGCCCGCTGCAATGGCAACGACGCCGAAGACTGTCAGTTCTCGCTTGAGGCCCGTTTCTGTGTCGTTCATGATGATGTACCCCTTCCAAATGATTGCCCCAAGGGCAATTCGTTTCGGTGGCGTCCACGACTTGTTTTTGTTACCACAGCGCCCGGCCGCGCATCAGTGCTTCCATAGTACTTAGCCGAAAAACGAGAGTAAACAATCAACTTGTGTGTGAATGTGCGCGGCTACCCAAAGCGCATAATCATTCTTGTCGAATAATTCTCCATAGCGCGAGAATCGCCATGGGTGCGATATCAATCCTTGCACTACATTTTGTGATCATCGCCTTCAACGTCGCGGGCTGCGTCCTGGTTCCCATCGGAGCGCTGCTTGGCTGGCGCTGGGTACGCGAATTCTGGTGGCGTGCCGCGCACCTCGCAAGCCTTGCCGTCGTCGCCGTGCAAGCGCTCTTGGGACGGGCGTGCTTTCTGACGATCTGGCAAGCCGGTCTCGCGAACTCCAGCCACGCGCAGCCGCTCATCGCATCCTGGATCAATCGGCTGATTTATCTGCCGTTGCCGCTGTGGGTATTCACGGCGGCATACGCCGTGGTTTTCGTTTACGTTGTGGCGCTTTGGGTGTGGATCCGCCCGCGCCGCAGGCGTGCGTGATCGAGCGGATCGACAACCACCTCATTGAGATGTCCTACCGTGACTGCATGGCACTCCGGACCAGTAAAAGCGACGATGCGTAGCCCGCCAGCCTTTTCAAGCGTGCGGATCAGTACACTTACGCTGGATCCCACACATGGCCGTCTTTTCCAAAATCCAACAAACATCTGTAGGATCTCGCGCATGTTAATGATCCTAGCCCAGAAAATCAGAGGGTTGTACTGCTTGGATGAGATTTGCCGCGAGGTGTGTCTCAGTAGGTTTAGATTATCCTACCAGAGGAGAGGGCACTGAAGGTGCCTTTCGCTAGCACGGACAGCACCCTTTTTTTGTTCCGGGCTAGCGTTGTCATTCCGGTCGAGGTGCAAGGCCTGCAGCCCGCAGTTGCTGTCCATGCGTAGTTGGATCGCAAAGTGTCACCGCTCATTAGTACCTCCGCTCCTGGCTCTAGCCGAGTATACTTAGAACAATACAATTAGACATATTTGATATCATTTACACAATCTATGCTTCGCAGTTCACACCACCTGATCGGTGGTCGCTATGCGGGGCAGACAGGGACCGCACATCGAACGGCCATATGCGGCCCTGCTCCGACGTCGGCACTAGATCGCCGAGAGAACAGGGAGGACAACGCTTGCGCCGCGCCCGTTGCACATCAGACTGCAGACATCGCTGCAGGGTTTATCTGCGGGGGACTCAGGTGTGAGCCAGCCTCCTCGATTGACGCTACTGCGCCGAATTCGGCTTCTCGGTGCAGCAGCGAGCGAACTTAACTGCAACGCCACGACCGTTGCAGGTACGGCCCTTCGATTGTGGTGCAAGCAGCAGTTCAAGTTCGCGCCGGCGCCGAAGCTGCCGTCCTCCAGTAAGCTCGCTGCCACTCTCCAGCTCAGGAGTTTCGTGGAGCTTCTCCAGGAGATGGACTTCCTTGAGGCCTCCTACTGGCTAAGCTCGGCCTATGCGATGCTCACCCACGAGACCTATCGCAGGAAGCTGGCGATGTTCTTCACGCCAGCTTCGCTGACGCGTGGGCTTCTCGATGATCTGGCCGCGCAGGGGGTCGATTTCGGCAAACATAGCTTCTTGGATCCAGCCTGCGGCGGCGCAGCGTTTCTGGCACCCATCGCCTTCCGGATGAGAGAAGAGCTGGAGGCTCGGGGACTTGCATCCAGAGAGAGGCTTAAGCACATCGAGCGGCACCTGTTTGGGACGGACAAGGACGCAACCCTGTGCGAGCTGTCCTGCCAGTTCCTATACATGGCTCTGCACAAGGACATCGAAGATTCCGGCTATGTACCGACGTTCAGCATCGAGGTGGCCGACTCGTTAAAAAGCCATGGCGGCAAGCTAGGGCGTCGAGACGTCGTCGTCTGTAACCCGCCCTACCGTAAGCTCACGTCCGAGGAAGCCGCATTGCTCGACCCTGCGTTTGCGCAGGTCACCGAAGCTCAGCCGAACCTCTACAGCATCTTCGTCTTCCATTGCGTGCGGCTGGTTCGCCCGGGTGGTGTGGTTGCTCTCGTCACCCCGACCAGTTTCCTGTCTGGCCGTTACTTCAGCGGCCTGCGCAGCTTTCTCATCCGTAATACAGATGTCGAGCATATCGGTATGGTCAGTGAGCGAAAGGGCGTCTTTATCGACGTAGAGCAAGAGACGGCACTGACCGTGCTGCGTCGCCGAAAGCCAGACAACAGGACCGTAGCACAGGCCAAAGTCTCAGTGGTTTCAGTAGAAGGCAAGTACACCCCGGTTGGGACATCTGTTCTGCCCAATGGGGGTTCTGTGTGGCCGATACCTCGGACCTTGGCCGATGTTGAGCTCTTGAAGAGAGCGGCAACTAGCAAGTTCCGGCTCGCAGACTACGGCTACCGAGTTCGCATCGGTGCATATGTCTGGAACCGTGACAAGAGGCCCAAATACGAAACGTTGGGGGACGTGCGCGAGGCCAAGACGAAGACGGCGGTTCCACTTCTCTGGTCGCGCGACATTTCCCCCGACGGCCATCTGACCTTTGACCCAGAGCGCAAGGCGGACGGTCACCACTTTGTCGACTTGGGAGACAAGCTGCACCCTGCGGTTGTACGTCAGGGCTGTGTCGTCATGCAGCGCGTAACTTCGAACGACCAACCGCGACGGCTCGTCGTGGCATCTGTCCCGCTACCCATTTTTCTAGTCCACGGTGGTTTCGTTGGAGAGAACCATGTCGTCATCCTCGAGCCATCCGTTGATCTGCCTGAGTTATCACCAAACGACCTTGCTGATTTGCTTGGTACGCACACAATCGATCGAATCTATCGATGTATTTCTGGGGCGACTAACGTCTCCTCTTTCGAACTCTCTCAGCTCGCGCTGCCTAACCCATCGACGCTGAAGAAGTACCGCAGTCACGGAAGCTCCATGGAACAAGCGGTGAACTGCTCATATGGGCGTGATCTCTCAGGGGTAGCTAAACAATTTAAGAATTAGGAAGTTTCCTAATGTCACTGTTCAAGTCACTTGCCGACCGTCAAGCGGACCGGGCGAAATCGCTCCAACGCCAAACTGACCGCGCTAAACAAATCGCTGCGCGACACCACTCAATGGCCACTGTGCCCCCAGCGACGACTGCGTCCAAGCCGCAGACCCAAGAAGAGGCAAAGCCGATCAGCGAGCCACCGGCCGTAGTAGCGCGTGTGCAACAGGCGCTTATCCCATTGTTTCGTGATGACAGTGTTGAACCAAGCGTCCCATCTTCGGCCCTGATTTCGCTGGCTGACCTCTATCTGCATGCCGCGCAGCACCGAACCCGCCACATCGCCATGGTGTGGCCCGCGAGTCTCAAAACGCTAACGGTGGTGCATGCGCTGGCCACGTTAGCCCGCTGGCATGAAGGCGACAAACAGGGGGTCCGCGGCCTTTTGTTCCCCGTCAAGTCGAACGCTTTCCATCCACTGAACCACATACATTTTGAGCGTAAGGCGGTCTTGAGCATCGCCCAGAGCCTTGAAGAGGTAAACCCCAACCCAAGGGTCACAAGGTCGCTTCCAAGCAAGGATGCCTTTCACTTCTGGCTGACCGACCGTAGCTTGCCCAAGCTCGAAGGAGATGCCTTTAACCCGACAATTGGTGAGTTGCTGCCACACTTCCTCGCCACTGGTGACTTCAAGGGCTGGCAGCCTTGCCACGAGAGATTGCTTGCGCTTATTCGTGCCAAGGTACTCCGTCGCACCAGTGTCAAAGCGCTGCAACAGAACACGGAGCCCTTCGGGCAGCCAGGAACTGCACCAGACGCACTTTTCGCTCTTGACGCTCGTATGAGCGAAGCCGATCTGCGAAGGGCCTGCCGCGAGATGGAACGCGTTGGGCCGCCCGAAGTGGCCATGATTATGGCGACTCGAGCAGTCCGTTTTGAAGGCCCTGGCTGGCGAGGTCGTTTGGTGCGCTTTTGCCTCATGCTGGAAGAGACGTTTCCGCAACATCCACCGGGTGTGGTCATCGTGACGGATGAGCCCCACGCTGCATACAGGCTCAAGAACGAGCTATGGAATAAGAACAGCAAACGAGACCCTGCCAAGCGTTGGAAGACGCCGCACGAATTTAAGATATACGGGGTTCCGAGCACTGTTGATGCGGAGGGCCTGCTTGCGCCAGGTGCGGCCGAGGCGTCGCATCCCTCGCCGCGCGAGTTCGACGTGCACATAGTGGACTCAGCAGTCGCCAAGGTCGCAAACAAGCTCGTTCGCATCGCGCAGGGCGCGCCCGGCGGCAGGGAGAACGCGCGGGCTCTTATGGAGGCTGCGGGCTACATATCGCGTATTGCTGCGCTGCCATGTGGCGTAATGCACATGTCTGAGTACTTGGCGGGCCCCGACGTGTCTGACCGGACTCGCGCGGCCTTCGATTGGCCTCTGCACATGGGGGCGGTCAACGATTTCGAGCGGACCGTCGGTGTCGGCACGGATCGTTCCGCGCTACTGGACTCCGTGGCCCGTGCATCAACTCTCTTCGAGAACTACAGCAAGGCGACGCCGTTTGCGCACAAACTCGCGGAGCTGGTTGCCGCTGCGGCTTCCAGCAAGCGTCGAAGCGTAGCATTGGTGTTTACGAACGCCCTCTATCGCCGCTTGGCCGAGGGCTTTCTCCAAAGCTACGATCAGTTTCCTGGGGGCGTCGCTTTCAGCTCGTTCCAGGATCGCATCCACTTCATGTCGGCAGCGCATCTTGAAGAGCATCTCCCGGGCCTTGAGGGCTTCACCTTAGTCTTCGCTGGCTTGAACGAAGACTGTCTGCGCTTGCTTCTGACGAACGACCGGGTTCCGGCACACTCTGTTGTGCTGTTGACGCAGCGCGCGGGCCAGTTCTTGCGTGCGACGTTGAAGCCGATCTCCGAGAGTTTCTCGGAGTTTCGCTCCTACAAGCCTCGCATCGATTCTATCCTTCGCCAACTGCAAGACCTGCCCGAGGACGCCTCGGTCCTCTCGACCGGTGACTACGTTCTACCCACATTCCGTGTCGAGCTCTCCTCGGACATCTCGACGACCAACCATGAAGTGGGCCCGGATTCGTGGGCAATTCGGCTGGAAAACGGTGCCACTCAGTATCGACGGGACACGTCCGAGGTTTACGTCTACGACCCTGTGTCTCATCACGCATCAGACGCCGGATTTCGGACGTGTTTGGTTCGCTCGCTGGAACCTGGCGACAGGCTCTTTGTGATGTCCACAGAACTCAGGGATATGGTTGAACAGGTGCTCCGGGATGCGGGGGTTCCTATTCAGACGGACACTACGTTTGAGGCTGCTCTACGCAGCTACCACGAGCAGGTCCAAAAGCGCTTTGCGCAGCGGTTCCCTACAGGTACGGTTGGGGACAAGGTTCGGGCAATGCGGCGGGCCATCCTTGCTGTTGACGGCCGCCTAAAAGCTGACCTGGCGAAGGAGCAAGCTATGCGTCACTGGATTGACCTTGGCAACTCCACCAACACGCCATTCGACCAGCTCAGGCCTCAGGCGCCGCTGCGCGAACCAGCCTTCAGGGCCTTCGCTCAGGTTCTCGGGTTTTCTCCCCTTGAGGCGGCCTACCAGTGGCAGCGCGTCATCATGGCCGTGCGCAACTCTCGACGTCTCGATGGGCGGCATGTCTCGGACATCTACACCTACATGCTCCTACAGCCCGAATCTGCGATGGCTAACTCAAGCATCAAGAGACAAACACTCACGACGCTATTCGAAGAGGCACGTTCTAGCGTGGTGGTGGTTGAGAGTGCCAATCCTCTGAAGGAAACGAAGCAATGAGCCAGCCTGTACTACGCGCAGACCCAGCGTTGGTGTGTTCGACTCTGAAGGAGGCGGTCGTTGATGGCCTGCTGAATCTCACCTACTCGAAGCTCAGCGGCAACGGACCCAGCGGCCAATACTTGTTCGGCGCCCGACCACGAGCGCTGCTTAATTCCGGCCTCATCCTCCCGCAGAAGAGCCCAACCGGCGATGACGAGGTGACTTCGCCTATCTGGGTCTCATCGCATGGGATTCAGATGCAACTCAACGCCGGGACGCCTTCTGTGGTCAAGGTGTCCCCGCGCTTCTCGATATACGTCCGCGTAATCCCAAGAGAAGAGGATATTAAGCGGCCCAACTGTCGGCCAGTCTTCATGCTTCGCCAGTCGGTAGTCGCGGAGATGAAGGCTGAACGTAATAAGCGGCTAAACGAGGCCTGGGACAAGGTTAAAGGCAAATACGTCTCTCGGTGGAAGCACCCACAGTGGGCTGAGATTAGGACCAAGGTCGTTGAAGCAATCTATGCCGAGAAGGGCATCCCTCACCGACTACTCACGGCAGACTTGCCACAGGAGATTACCGAGGAAGATGCTTCAGTCGAGTCAACCTCCGCTAAAGACAGCGCCGGCGAGCTGACCAAAGAGGGCATGGCTGTCCCAGCTACGTCAGGGTTACCCATCAAGGACGAACACTTTGATCCGCTGAGCGTACCCCACAAGTGGTTCAGGCTAGAGGTCGTGCTGCCGGACCTCGAGCTGGACACCGCAAAGTCCGCTGACCTGCTTGAGCATGACATTGCGGACCACGCGGCACACATGAATGCAGCAGTGTTCAGGAGGCTGGAGGACTGGGTCAAGAGCGACGATTCCGAAACAGGCGGCAAGGCATGGGGCTACCGGCACGACTTGCAGATTCCAGCGAGCCAATACACCAAGTGGTCAGAGTTCCTCGACCGAGTGCGTAAGTCAGACCTCCGAATCGCCATTCCAGACATCAAGCTTTCCTGGAACCTCGAACTCCATACCGACTGGCTGGACACTTCGAAGCGTAATCTGTTCATCGCGCTGGAGAACGTCAGCCAGATGCCTCGGCAGTTCGCCGACGAGACCGAAGAATCTATCTTTCAAACCTCGCTGCGGCTTGAGCTGCCAGCTGCATTGCATCAACCCTTGAAGTTGGAGCGTATTGAGCCCTCCTACCGTTACAACAAGTATTTGACCTACCCAGCTATGGGCCACAACTGTGGCGTTGAGCGTGTGCAGTCCGCGGCAGACGCGCGGATTTTGCAGACTACTTGGACACCAAGATACATCCAGCCTCGAATCGTGCCCACTAGCGCCAATGGTGTGCAACGTCATGTTCGAGCGCTGGCCGAGCCCGACGGACTGGACGGCCTGGCGCCGCTGGTTCCCGCGATGGACACGTGGCTGAAGGAACTCCCGTCACAGGTCAAGACAGCCGACGGCCTGGACTCATCTGACGCCACCGGAGCAGTCCGAGAGTCCGAAGCCTTCAAGGCCGACCTCTTGAAGTGGCGGTCGGAGTTGAACTCGGTCGATGCCGGTCTTAAGTGCCTGCAGGAATCCAAGATCGCATGGAAGGCCCGTGGGGCTCAGACGGACAAGAAGGCTGTCGTCTTTGAGGCTTGGCTGGCCATGAACGAAGCCATGGCTGACTTCATGAAGGCTCGGTTCAAACGTGATGATAACGAGTGGCGCCTGTTCCAATTGGCGTTTGTCATTGCGAATATTCCAGCCTTGGCCTCACGTATGCTGGAGTTCGCCCACCTCTTCGACGCGAAGCGCGACGACGCTGTCACGCTGCTGTATTTTGCAACCGGCGGAGGCAAGTCCGAGGCCTTCTTCGGCTTGCTCCTGTTCAATCTTATGCTTGACCGGCTGCGTGGCAAGCATCGAGGCGTGACGTCGTTAATTCGATACCCACTTCGTCTGCTCACTATTCAGCAGGCTCAGCGTTGCGCCCGTGTCCTCGCACACGGCGAGCGTGTGCGGCGAAGTCACAGCTACGGCGGAGAGCCACTCTCCATTGGCTTCTGGGTCGGTAGCGGAGGCTCGCCGAACCGGCACAGCACAAAGGGCGTTAAGAGCATTCCACTGGCAAGTGCCGCGCCACCAACGCCCGCCAACGAGGAAGCGCTCAGGTCGAACGACTCAAAGTATTCCGCAGCGATGCGAGCATGGCGGAAGTTGCCCAAGTGCCCCTGCTGCGGAAGCGAGACTGCACTGCGGCTCTTCTCTGAGCACGGAGATCAGACTCTGGGCCACGTCTGCACGGACATTAAGTGCGACTCGAATGGTGGCACCTGGAAGCCCTTGCCTTTCTATATCGTTGACGAGGATATCTACGACCTGGCGCCGTCCGTGCTTCTGGGAACCGTCGACAAGCTGGCACTCATTGGGCACTCGGGCCGGACCATTCGCCGTATCTACGGCATGTTCGGTGCTGCCCCATGGTACAACCCAGCGTCGGGGCGCTTCTACATCCCAGAGAACAAGGAACTTGCAGCAGGCCCCACCGCGAAGGGCATGGCTGGCGTCTATCCTGCCTACAAGGGCGGGCAAAAGCTTTTTCACGATCCGTTCCCCAGCCTCATTATCCAGGATGAGGCCCACCTACTTGATGAGTCGCTGGGAACGTTCGCAGGACTGTTCGAGTCGACGTTGGACGCCATATTCGAGCAACTTGCCAGGCCACTGACGGGGCTGGTGGCAGTGGACACGCAAGGCAAGCGCCGACGGGCGAAAGTAATTGCGGCTTCTGCGACAGTCTCTGACCCAGAACGGCAGCTTGAACACCTGTACCAGCGGTCCATCCCGGCCACCCAGTTCCCTGAGCCTGGTCCATCCCTCTACGAGTCGTTCTACGCGAAGCCGTCTGAAGCTGCGCCGGAGGATACGGAGCGACGCGCGAATCCAGATGTGGAGGTTGCAAGCCGTCAAGCGCGCGTCTACACGGCATTCATGACCAATGGGAAGCCTCACACGTCGACAAGCGTCTCGGTCTTGTCCAGCTTCCACCTCACGGTCACGCGTTTGTTCGACCTCCTGACTGCAGGCGGGGACCCAGGACTGCACGAGGTAAGGAACCATCTGATTGGTCACATCTCGGCCGGCCCGCTCCAAGGCTTACACCGGCAGGCCCTTAGCAGTGCCAGCGCTTCGGAATTGGCAACGCTGGTTGACCTGCACCGCATTGCGTTGACCTATGTGACTAACAAGAAGGGTGGCGACCAAATTATGGCCGCGGAGGCCGAGGAAACGCGTAAGCGGCATCTGAACGAAGGTATTCCCTTGGAGGGCATCGACACGCGCCTCATCACGGGATCAGTCGAGCAAGGCGAGATTCAGGGCGTCGTCGATACCGCACAAAGACGCGTGAATCCTGGCGAGGCCCTCCCTCCCATTCGAGAGCAGATGCGGTCTGTCATCGCGACATCCGCCATCTCTCACGGTGTCGACGTTGATGAGTTCAACTCGATGTTCTTCGCGGGTATGCCCTCGGACATTGCTGAATACATTCAAGCGTCTTCGCGGGTTGGGCGGACTCACATCGGCTTTGTAGTGCTTGTGCCAACGCCACAGCGCCGACGTGACCGACATATCGTCCATGTCTACGACATCTTCCACCGCTTCCTCGAACGCATGGTTCAGCCGGCTGCCATCGACCGATGGGCCGAGAAGGCCATCGAGCGCGTGTTCCCAAGTCTCTTCCAGGCCTACTTGTTGGGGGTTATTCCGAGCCGGGAGCTGTTGCGCTTGCCTGAGGACGAGAAGAGCAAGACGCCTGACTTCAGCTTCATCCCCAATGTCCGCGCTGAGTTCAAGGCTCGAGGCGACGCATTCTTGGATGAAATCGACAAATTTGTCGAGCTGGCGGTGGGGCTACGAGACGGCTTTTCGCCGGAGGGAGAAGAGCATTATCGGCGCCGCATTGACCAGCGGACACGCAACCTAATTGTTGATACCTGGAGCAGCCCGGTTTGGGGCAGCGGCACCATGGATGGCTTTTTCAAGGGGCAGATGGACCCGATGCTCAAACCCATGACATCGCTTCGGGACGTTGACCAAGGCGGTGTCATTCAAGCATCGCTACGAGATGCGACCGGGCACCGGCAGACTCTCCCCGAGGTCCAGTTGGTGATGGATATGGTGCGAAACGGCGTGGCTGACAGCGGTGGCGCAGACAACGCTCAGACTGGAGATTGACATGACACCAACGGGGGCATTTCTCGGCGTGGACGAGGACGAAAAGACACTGAGTGCACCAACAATGACGCGGTCTCGCGGCCAACTTGGGTCGGCCTACGCGCCAGGTGCGTTCTTCACCTTTGAAGGCGGCCTAGGTGCCTGTATATCCATCCCAGACCTGTCGGCATCGATTGACGACGCACCCATCTCAGCTTCAACGAAGGAGCAAATCATTTTGCGCCTGCAGGAAATCTGGCAGACCTGGTTCTCGCGCGCTTACTCAGTCGGCACCACCTCCCGGCTCATTGACCCCACGCAGTGTCTTGACGAGGCCCTCTTGAAGGGCATCTCCGTGGTGCCCCTGTCCAGTGACCGCATCTCCTTCCTAAGTCCTTTGAGGATGGGTTACGCGCCGGCGCCGCTGACGTTCGTTTGCAACAAGTGCCGGCTGTTCCGGCGGTTTGATTCTGCTCACGACCTTTCGAAGAATCTTCAGAGCATGAGGAAGACTAAGTGCACAGCACCCGAAGCCAAGGGACCGTGCCAGTGGCGTCAGGTTGACGTCGTGTTCGTTCATTGGTCCGGAGAGTGGATGCCTGTCACTCCTGGGCGGTGGGAGTGGAACACTCGCATGGGAGAGGCACGCTTGCATGGCGAAGAGTGTACCGTTTGCGGTGGCAAGTCTTTCAAATTGAATACAGATTCACCACGAATTGGGAAGTGGCACTTCTACTGCGCCAACCCAACCTGTGGCCACAAAGGGTCCGACGAATGGCGACAGAACGACCCGTTCACGACAAGCGTATTTCGGGACCGCCCCGGCATGGACAAGCGAGTCGGTGAGCGACGGATGGAGCCCATCTCGTATCGGGCGTCTTCGGCGTACTACGCTCAGGCCGATCAGTTCGTCTTGTTCCCAGAGTCCGAGCATCAACTGCTTACTTTGCTAGAGCCGCATCGCCAGCTTGAGCTTGCTGAGTTCATCGGTGCCCAGTTTCGGTTCACGAACGGCGAACTAACTTCTGATGAGATGAAGCATTCGCTTCAAGCTGCCGGAAAGGTCAGTGAATGGGAAACCTACGAGAGCCTGTCGAAGATGCGCGACCTCGCGAAGGGTATGGGTGATGCGGATGCGCTGGCGTTGATGGACGGCGAGCTGAAGAAGCTGGTTACGCGCTGGACGACAAGTGACCCGCCCCTTGTACGTCCGCGGGTTGAGCTCCCTCCCGCCATTACGGCCCAAATGGCGCTTCGTAGCGAATACACGAGTCGATTCGACCCCTTCGTCTTGGCAGTAGAGCATGAGGCCATGAATCGAGGAAAGCTCTCAGCGCCACCTGACGGAGGCCGGGCGAAGTTCGTTAGGTTCAACCACTTGGACAACGACCTTGCACCCAAAGACCTGCCGGCCAAGGCCGCACAGGAGGCTGAAACGACACGGCTCATGAAGAAGCTCGGCTTCGCAGATCTTGGGCTGATTCGGGAGTTTGACCTTTGTCGGTTCACGCACGGCTACACGCGGGTCTCGGCGACGCCCATCTTAGAGAAGCGCGGTCAGAACGTCCCAGTTCGTCTACGCCTGTTCGATTCCCTGCGCAACAGCAAACGACCCATCTACGTAGTCACGCAGGCCAACGAAGCGGTCTACGTCAGGTTGGACCCAGAAGCTGTTTACGCCTGGCTGCAGGCCATCGGCGTGGGGGACCTGCCCGAATGGAGCAAAGACAGCACTGTCAAGCTCGGCGGCCGTCTGCTTGAAGTGACTCAACCGTTTGGGCGGTACTTCTCAATGCTGAAGGAAGACGATGCGGCCACCTACCGCTATGTCTACACGCTGCTGCACACGTATGCCCACGTGCTTATGAAGAACATCGCAGAACTGTCGGGCCTCGACTTGGGCTCAATGAGTGAATATATCTTCCCGCTAGATCTCGCGTTCGTTGTGTATCGCAACGGGACAACAATGGACTTGGGCAATCTGTCGGCGCTCTGGCGAAACGAGAACAATCGATTTCTGGCTCGGCTCTTGGAATCGTCAACGCACCGCTGCAACTCTGGTCGCCTTTGCGACACTGCTGGAGGTGCCTGCCCGGACTGCATCATGATCCCCGAAACATCGTGTGTCGCTCAGAACCAGCTTTTGTCGCGAGCGGTACTGAAGGGAGGTCCGCCGCCTCGGGAGGACGCGACACATAGGGGTCAACGAATCCGTGGCTTCCTTGAAGTGGTTAACGAGGATGATGAGTTCTAGCCTGTTGCATGCATTCGACGCATTGGCGCCTCATGCGGAGGTGAGTGCCGCCCTTTGCGCGGCGGCAGCCCAAGGACGGTTGGACCTGCCGTTGGACGTGCACACTATCTGCACCATCGCGGGGTTGCCGCACGCCCGAGCAGGGGGCATCGAACGTGCACTGTCGGTGGGACGGCAATTTGGTCTCTTTGGTCAAATTGGTCCGCTTAGCTGGCGCTCATGCGACAGCACTTTGGCCAGCCAACTGGCGCCGCTACTCGAAGGTGCGCGCCTGTACCGAACTCGAGTGCATCAAGATGCGGACCTGGTGGATGTGGTGCTCACCAAGCCGCCAGCGCCCAGCCAGGTCTCTCGCAAGCTCGAAAGCACGCTGTCTGGCAGCTGGGGCTTTCGCGACACGAAGCAACTGCTGCCAGCCATAGCAGGTGGTGCTCATCGGTCGCTCATCGTGATGACGCCGTTCTTTGACGACGTAGGTGCCGAGGTCGTCCTAAACTTGTTTGAGAACACGGCCGCCGTCGACAGATGTCTGATTCTCCGTGCAACGAAGGAGGGGCTGCCACCGGAAGGATTGGAGAGGGTCGGCGCACAATTGATCGCCCTCGGTGTGGATGTTGTCAACTTTCGACTGGACCGACCTGGCTCGCCGGGAAACGAGACGTTCCACGCGAAGACGGTCCTGGGCGATGACGACACGGCCTATGTGGGTTCTTCAAATATGAACCAGTGGTCTTTCGAGCACTCGCTAGAGCTTGGTCTCTATGTGCAGGGTCAGGCCGCTTTCCGAATAGCCGAGTTATTGCGGGCCATCCGAGCCGTTTCTGGGTCAATGATCTAATCCGGCCGTTCGCACTAGGCGAGTTACGGAGGCCTCGGTGCCAACAACCATCAAACGTCAATATTCCCCGCCTGCAGCGCATGCGCCTCGATGAACGCCCGGCGCGGTTCCACGTTGTCGCCCATCAGGGTCGTGAACACTTCGTCCGCCGCGATGGCGTCTTCGATCTGCACCCGCAGCAAACGCCGCGCCGTCGGATCCATGGTGGTTTCCCAGAGCTGGTCGGGGTTCATTTCGCCCAGGCCTTTGTAGCGCTGCTTGCTC
>Ga0164242_10003622_pt1 | contig 17546 bp, 17 predicted proteins | sample OricomgcompostMG_FD_108783 | JGI IMG/M metagenome (GOLD analysis project Ga0164242, IMG submission 108783) | Miracle-Growth compost microbial communities from Emeryville, California, USA - Original compost - Miracle growth compost (MG) ...
CGGTGCCAAGACGCTGTCGACGGTTCTCGAGTACCACGTGGTCAAGGGCCAGATCTCCCCGGCCGACATCGACGGTTCGCACAAGACGCTGATCGGCCAGTCGGTGATGGTGAAGGGATCGGGGGACGACCTCACCGTCAACGGTGCGCACGTCATCTGTGGTGGCGTGCACACCGCGAACGCCACGGTCTACATGATCGACTCGGTGCTGATGCCGAAGATGTAAGCGCCAACGGCGGAGGACCCGGCTGTGTTGTCTCAGCCGGGTCCTCCGCCGTTCTGCTCGTGCGCAAAACACAACGGATGTTGTGATTTCGGCCCGGGCGGATCCGCTCAGCCCGCGAGCTTCCCGAAGGCGCTCCGGTGGAAGACCAGCGGCTGGCCGACCGAGTGCCGTACTGCGTGCAGCTTCAGCAGTACGACGATGTGGTCGCCGGCCTCGACCTCGTCGTAGATCGTGCAGTCGAACTGCGCCAACCCCTCGTCGAGAGTGAGCGCTCCCTGTTCCGAGGCCGAGGTGGTGATGCCCTCGAAGCGTTCGTCGACCGGTCCCGCCAGCTGCCGGCAGACCTCGCCGTGGTGCTCGGCCAGGATCGTGACGCCGAGGTGCTCGGCGCGTCGCAGCGTCGGCCAGGTCTTCGAGGTGCGGGCGACGGAGAAGGACACCAGGGGTGGGTCGAGGGAGACCGAGGTGAAGGACGAGGCGGCCAGGCCGATGGCCGCGCCGTCGACGTCGGCGGCAACCGCGACGACGCCACTCGGGAAGACCCCGAAGGCATCGCGCAGCGCACGGGGGTCGAGGTCCTGGTTGGTGTGCAGCGGGGTCATCGGAGGGTCCTTGCTTCGAGGCGGGCGTCGAGATTTGCCGAGATCACCGGTGCTGTGGCGGCGAGCCAGTCGGCGTACGCGGTGGGGTCGTCGTACCGGGAGTCGACGACGAAGAGTCCGCGTCCGTGGACCGTGGCGCCGAGCTCGGTGAGCACCGGTCGCAGGGTGAGCTCCGGGGCCAGCGCGTGTGCCGGGCTGCCGCCGAGCATGAAGGGAATCGCCAGGCCCCGTAGGCCGGATCCGCCCGGGAAGCGATCCAGGAAGAGCTTGAGCAGTCCTGTGTAGGCGCCCTTGTACGTCGGCGAGGCCACGACCACGAGCTCGGCAGCGCCCACCTCGTCGACAAGGGCCGTAACGGTCGGGGACTTCCAGTCGAGGAGGCCGGCGCCGATCTCGGCGAGGTCCACGACCAGGTCGGGTGGTGCGACGAGTGCCTCGGCGAGGTTGACCGCCGCGCTGAGCGTGCGACTGGCCGGCTTCGGGTTGCCGACGACGACCGCGATCGTGGGGTGCGTCACTGAATCTCCTTCGTGAGGTGATTTGCTTTCTGCCTATTCTCTAGTAATTTACTAGACATACCTGATCGGAATCAATCCACGAGGAGTCCAAGACATGGCCCGACAGATGAGCCTCAACGCATTCCTGGCCGGTACCGGTCACCACGAGGCGTCGTGGCGACACGCGGACAGTCCGGCCGAAAGACTCGACGATGTCGACTTCCACAAGGGGATCGCGAAGAAGGCGGAGGCCGCCAAGCTCGACGCGATCTTCCTTGCCGATGTGCCCGTCGGCCCCGAGACACCTCACCGCGGAGGATTCGGTCACGAACCGCTGACCCTCCTCGCCGCGATCGCCGGCGTCACCGACAAGCTCGGCCTGATCGCGACGGCATCCACGACCTTCAACGAGCCCTACAACCTGGCGCGCTACTTCGCCTCGCTCGACCACATCTCCCACGGCCGTGCCGGGTGGAACATCGTGACCACCTTCAGCCAGGCCGCCGCGCAGAACTTCGGGCTCTCCGAGGTCCCGGCCGACGACGAGCGCTACGGCCGGGCACAGGAGTTCGTCGACGTCGTCACCAAGCTGTGGGACAGCTGGGAGGACGGCGCCGTGGTCGTCGACCGTGCCAGTGGTCACTACTTCGAGCCCGGCAAGGTGCACACCGTCGACCACGTCGGCCGCCACTTCAAGGTCCGTGGCCCGCTCGGCGCCTCACGCAGCCCGCAGGGACGCCCCGTCTACGTCCAGGCGGGATCCTCCAACGAGGGCCGCGCCTTCGCCGCACGCAATGCGGAGGCGATCTTCACCGCGCACCAGACCCTCAGCGATGCGCAGGCCTTCTATGCCGACATCAAGGATCGCGCGGCCACCTTCGGTCGTCGTCCCGAGCACGTACTGATCCTTCCCGGCATCAGCGCCTTCATCGGCGATACCGAGAAGGAGGCCCGTGATCTCTACGAGGAGTACAACGCGCTCACCGTCCCCGAGTACGGCATCAGCCAGCTCGAGCACATGGTCGGGGTCTCGCTACGACACCTCGACCTCGACGAGGCAGTTCCCCCGGAGACCTTCGGTGCCGCCGGCAATGTGCTGGACAACACCCGCAGCCGCAAGCAGGTGATCGCCAACATCGTCGAGCGGGAGCGGCCGACACTGCGCCAGCTCCTGCACCGACTGGCCGGCGCGCGCGGACACAACGTCGTGCACGGTACGCCGGTCCAGATCGCCGATCTCCTCCAGCAGTGGTTCCAGGAGGGTGCCGCCGACGGCTTCAACGTGATGCCCCCGGCGTACCCGCAGCTGCTCGACGCCTTCATCGACAAGGTCGTCCCGATCCTGCAGGAGCGCGGCCTCTTCCGTACCGAGTACGCCGGCAGCACCCTGCGCGACCACTACGGACTGCCTCGTCCCGAGAGCCTCTACGCCGACGGTGGCCTGGCCGCCGTCTCCGGCACCTGATCCGCCCGATCCCCCATTTCCCCGAACAGAAAGCACATCCATGAAGATCCGATCCGCCCGCACCCGTCTCGTCGCTTTGGCGGCGGTGGCCGCTTCCACCGCCGCGCTGGCGAGCGGCTGCGCCGCCTCGGCAGGTGCCTCGAGCGATGGCACCACGATCCGCTACCAGATGAGCCCGGGCCTGGTGAGCCCCCTGGAGCTTGCCGATGCGCTGGGCTATCTGCACGGCGTCAAGCTCAAGAACATCGGCATGGTCGCCGGCGGCCCGCAGGCAATGCAGGCGCTGGCCACCGGCCAGGTCGACATCGCCGGCTCGTACGTCGGTGCCGCGGCGAACCAGATCGCCAATGGCACCCCGATCAAGGCAGTGGTCGCCTACTACGGGTCGAACGAGAAGAGCTACAGCGAGATCGCGGTCAAGGCCGGCAGCAGCGTCAAGACCGCCAAGGACCTGATCGGCAAGAAGGTCGCCATGAACACACTCGGTGCCCAGGCCGAGGCGCTGCTCGACCTGTGGCTGCACAAGAGCGGCCTCAGTGACGAGGAGATCAAGAAGGTCACCCTGGTCCCGATCGCCGGCATCGGTGGCGAGGAGGCGCTGCTCAAGGGGCAGGTCGATGCGGCCTTCCTCAGCTTCGCGCAGGTGGGCCCGGCGCACAAGAACAACAAGCTGCGCACGCTCTTCCGCGACATCGACGTCTTCGGCAGCTTCAACGGCGGCTCCTACGAGATGACCGACGCCTTCCTGAAGGCACACCCCGACGTCGCGACCAAGGTGGTCACCGCCGTGGGCAAGGCCATCGAGTACTCCAAGGCACACACGCCGCAGCAGGTGCTCGACGTCTACGACAAGTGGCTCGAGGCCCACGGGCAGAAGGCCACGGTGGCTGCCGATGCCGGCTACCAGAGCATCGGTGTCGCGTCGAAGTGCGGCGAGCTCAGCGACGCCGACTTCACGAAGTGGACGGACTGGCTCCAGATGAAGGGCTTCATCAAGGGCGATCTGGATGCCTCCTCGCTCTACACGAACCAGTACAACCACTGCGCCTCCGGCGACACGTCCACCACGAGCAGCACGACAGCCCAGTAGGGAGAAACGACATGACCGGACACATCAATCTCGAGGGAGTGCGCCAGGAGTTCTGGGTGCGTCCCGAGAACGGCGCCGACGACCGCGGCCAGCGGCTCTTCGTGGCCCTGGACGAGCTCGACCTGGAGGTGAAGGACGGGGAGATCCTGACCCTCGTCGGCCCTTCGGGCTGCGGCAAGTCGACCGTACTCGACCTGCTTGCCGGGCTCTCCCGCCCGGTGGCCGGCTCGGTGCAGCTCGACGGCAAGGAGATCGAAGGTCCCGGCCTCGACCGTGGCGTGGTCTTCCAGCAGTACACCCTGCTGCCCTGGCGGTCCGCACTCGGCAACATCGAGTTCGCACTCGAGGCGGCCGGCTTCAAGCGCAGTGAACGTGCCGCCCGCGCCCGGAAGTACCTCGACCTCGTGGGTCTGAGCGACTTCGCGAACCGCTATCCCCACGAGCTGTCGGGTGGCATGAAGCAGCGGGTCGCGATCGCTCGCTCGCTCTCGTACGAGCCGGAGGTACTGCTCATGGACGAGCCGTACGGCGCCCTCGACGCGCAGACCCGGGAGCGCCTCCAGGAGGAGCTCATCGACATCTGGAGGAGGACCGGCACCACCATCGTGTTCATCACGCATGACATCGAGGAGGCGGTCTACCTCGGTCAGCGGGTCGCCGTGATGAGCGCGCGACCGGGCAAGATCCGCGAGGTGATCGAGGTCGACCTCGACCGTAGCTCGAAGTCCGATGTCCGGTCGACGCCTGAGTTCGCGCAGTACCGGCACCACATCTGGAGCCTGCTGCGGGAACTGGCGGCACCGGTCAAGGCGGTTGAGGAGGTCGAGAAGGTTGCCTAGCTCGCTCGTCGCCGAACGCACCAAGGGCGATCTCAATCCGCGTCAGGCGCAGGCTGCCGGTGTCCGGCCCGGCGGTCGACGTACCGCACGTGTCTTCACCGTCGGCCGGACGCTGCTCGGAGTCGTCATCCTCGCGGCGGCCTGGGAGATCCTGCCCAGGACCGGGCTCGTCGACCCCCAGTTCGTCACCCCCTTCCACGACGTCGTCAGGGCCTGGTGGCAGATGCTCACCGACGGTGAGTTGTGGCAGCAGGTCCGGCCGAGCCTGGTCCGTGCCGCAGCGGGCTTCGGCCTGGCCATCGGCATCGGCGTACCCCTGGGCGCACTGATCGCCTGGTATCGCGTCGTACGGGAAGTGGCCACGCCGGTGCTGGAGATCTTCCGCAACACCGCCGCGCTGGCGATCCTGCCGGTCTTCATCCTGGTCTTCGGCATCGGTGAGACCTCGAAGATCGTGATCGTCTGCTATGCCTGCCTCTTCCCGATCCTGTTGAACACAGTGAGCGGGATCGCGAGCGTCGACCAGCAGTTGCTGCGCACCGCCCGCGTGCTCGGCCTGTCGCCGGTCAAGACCTTCGTGCAGGTAGCCCTGCCCGCGGCGCTGCCCACGATCTTCACCGGCATCCGCATCGCCGGCGCCGCCTCCGTCCTGGTCCTCATCGCTGCCGAGATGGTCGGCGCCACCGCCGGCCTCGGCTACTTCATCAACTACGCCCAGACCACCTATCTGATCCCGCAGATGTACGCCGCCATCCTCACCACGACGCTCCTCGGTCTGGCCGTGAACTACGGCCTGATCGCACTGGAGAAGCGCTTCTCGCGGTGGCGGGTGGCCTGAAAGGAGATTGCACATGTCCAAGCCTGCCGAGCACATGGTGCTCAATGCCTTCCTGATGTCGACCGGTCACCACGAGGCCTCGTGGCGGCTGCCTGAGTCGAACCCGTACGCCGAGGCCGATGTCCACCACTACGTCAACCTGGCCGGGATCGCCGAGCGGGGCAAGCTCGACTCGGTCTTCTTCGCCGACAGTCCTGGTTTGTGGGGCGCCTCCAACAGCGTCGCCCGCCGGCCACCGCAGACTCTGGAGCCGACCCTGCTGCTCTCGGCGATGGCGGTGGCCACCTCGCGGATCGGCCTGATCGCCACCGCGACGACGACGTACGACCTGCCCTACAACACGGCCCGGAGGTTCGCCTCGCTGGACCGGATCAGTCATGGTCGAGCCGGCTGGAATGTGGTCACCACTGCCAGTACCGAGGCCAGCGCCAACTTCGACTACGCCGAGCCGCCCACGCATGCCGCACGTTACGCACGTGCGGGTGAGTATCTCGACGTCGTCCTCGGGCTCTGGGACGGCTGGGAGGACGGTGCGACCCTGGGCGACAAGGCCTCGGGCGTGCACACAGACCCGGACAGGGTCCACCGGCTCGACCATGTCGGCGAGCACTTCCGGGTCAGCGGCCCGCTCAATGTGGGCCGCTCGGAGCAGGGTCATCCGGTGATCGTCCAGGCCGGCTCATCGGTGCCCGGGATGGCGCTGGCAGCGTCGTACGCCGAGGCTGTCTTCACCGCACAGCGCACCCTGGAGCTCGGCCAGGCCTTCTACGGCCAGCTCAAGGAGGCGACCCGCCAGGCCGGCCGGAACCCCGATCACCTCAAGATCCTGCCCGGGATCGTGCCGATCATCGGTTCGACCGAGGAGGAAGCGTTGGCGAATGAACGCCGCCTCAACGAGCTGATGGTGCTGGACCACCCGCTCGCCCAGCTCGCCGCGGACATCGGCGTACCTGTCGATCGGATCGACCTCGATGCACCGTTGCCGACCGACATCCGGGCGGCGGACGAGATCCAGGGCAATCGCACGCGCTACGAACTGGTGGTCGAGTTCGCTCGCAAGGAGAACCTGACGGTGCGCGAGCTGTTGTGGAAGCTCGGCGGCGGCCGCGGTCATCGCACGCTGACTGGCACGCCGGAGCAGGTCGCCGAGGACCTGCAGCTCTGGTTCGAGAACGGCGCCGCCGACGGATTCAACATCATGGCGCCGGTCTTCCCCTCAGGCCTGGAGACCTTCGTGGACCACGTCGTCCCGCTCCTGCAAGACAAGGGGCTCTTCCGCACGGAGTACGCCGGCACCACGCTGCGCGAGCACTACGGACTCCCGATCCCGGTCGGCGGGGAGCGCACCCGCCGGTCCCAGGCCCGACCGGCCTGATCACCTCTCGAAAGGTTCACCGATGACCCGCAAGCTCAGTCTCAATGCGTTCCTGCACGACACCGGCCATCACGAGGCCTCCTGGCGCCACCCGGAGTCACCAGTGGGCCGCGCGCACGACATCTCGTTCTACGTCGAACAGGCACGGACCGCCGAGGCAGCGAAGTTCGACGGCGTCTTCTTCGCCGATGTTCCCGGCTTCTGGGCGAGCACGCCGTACCGGCCGGCGGCCCATCTGGAGCCGATCACCCGGCTGTCGGCCATCGCCGCCCAGACCACTCACATCGGGCTGATCGCGACGGCGTCGACCACGTTCTACGAGCCCTACAACCTGGCTCGGCTGTTCTCCTCGCTCGACATCCTCTCGGGAGGCCGTGCGGGTTGGAACATCGTGACCACCCAGTCCGACCTCGTGGCCCGCAACTTCAGCCTCAAGGCCATCCCCAGCGCAGAGGAGCGCTACACCCGCGCTCAGGAGTTCATTGACGTCGTCACCAAGCTGTGGGACAGCTGGGAGGACGACGCGATCACCGCCGACCGCGAGTCGGGGGTCTACTTCGACGTGGACAAGGTGCACCAGATCAATCACGTCGGCAGCCACTACCAGGTGGAGGGCGCCCTGGCCGCGCCGCGCAGCCCGCAGGGCCGACCCGTCTATGTGCAGGCCGGCTCCTCCAACGAGGGCCGTGCGTTCGCAGCCCGCAATGCCGAGGCGATCTTCACAGCGCACCAGACGATCGGCGATGCTCAGGCCTTCTACGCCGACATCAAGGGCCGTGCCGTCGGGCTCGGTAGGCAGCCCGACGACATCAAGATCCTGCCGGGCATCAGCGCGTTCCTGGGGGACTCGGAGAGCGAGGCGAAGGAGCTGGAGCACTACGTCAACTCGCTGACCGTGCCGGCGTACGGGCTGGCGCAGCTGCAGAACCTGACCGGCACCTCGCTGCAGCATCTCGATCTGGATGAGAAGGTCCCCGCGGAGATCTTCGGCGACGCCGGCAACGTCCTGGACAACAGCCGATCGCGGCTCCAGGTCGTGGCCAACATCGTCGACCGTGAGCAGCCCACGCTGCGCCAACTGCTCCATCGGTTGGCCGGCGGTCGCGGCCACAACGTGGTGGCCGGCTCACCCACGCAGGTCGCGGACATCATCGTCGACTGGTTCGAGAACGGTGCCGCGGACGGCTTCAACGTCATGCCGCCGCTCTACCCGCAGCTCCTCGATGCGTTCACCGAGAAGGTCGTGCCGATCCTCCAGGACCGTGGCGTCTTCCGCACCGAATATGAGGGCACGACCCTGCGCGAGCACTACGGCCTCGATCGGCCGGAGTCGATCTACCGCGCGGGGGCCGCTGCGGTCGCCACCGCCTGAGCCGCGGTCTGCCGCACTCATCTTCAATCTAGAGAGGACACGATCGTGTCGAAACCTCGCACCGCCGTCGTCGTCGGCAACCCGAAGCCGGCCAGCCGGACCCTCGCGGCCGCGACCTGGCTTGCCACCCAGCTCTCCGGAGCCGAGCCCGATCTCGTCGTCGACCTCGGCACGGTTGGCGCCGCGCTGCTCGATTGGTCCGACCCGACCGTCGGCGAGTTGGTTGCCTCCGTGGGCGCTGCCGACCTGGTCGTGATCGCCTCGCCGACATACAAGGGCACCTATACGGGGCTGCTCAAGCTCTTCCTCGACCGCTTCGCGGGCGGGACGGGGCTCTCCGGCATCGCGGTGCCGTTCCTCCTGGGCGGCAGTCCGGCGCACTCGCTCGCGCCGGAGCTCTCCCTGCGCCCCGTGCTCACCGAGATCGGCGCCACGGTCCCCGGCCGTGGGCTCTACATCGTCGACAGCCAGCACGACGATCCGAAGGCGTACGCCGAATGGCTGGCCACGACTAAGCCGATAGTGGATGTGCTCTTGGCCGCGAAGGTGAACCGATGAGCGCGCTGCAGACGAACCAGGATCTCGACCCGACCGCGCTGCGGCAGGCCTTCGGGATCTTCCCGACCGGCGTGGTGGCAGTGGCGGCACTCGTGGACGGGGAGCCGGTAGGCCTCGCGGCGAGCTCATTCACCTCGGTCTCACTGGACCCGCCGCTGGTGTCCTTCTCGGTCGCGAACACCTCCAAGACCTGGCCGGACCTGCGCCGTGCTGCGCACCTTGGCGTCACCATCCTGGCCGAGCAACATGGCGAGGTCTGCCGACAGCTCGCCGGTCCGGTGGCTGAGCGGTTCGAGAGCCTGGTCGTCAGCGTCTCCGACGACGGCGCGCTGACCCTCGACGAGGGACTCGCGCAGTTCGACTGCACGATCCACCGCGAGGTCGATGCAGGTGATCACGTCATCGTGCTGCTCCAGCTCCATGCCGTGGAGCAGTCCCACGGCCAGCCGCTGGTCTTCCACCGCTCGGGCTTCGGGCGGCTCGCCGGCTAGCCCGGTACAGGCGCCCCGGCTACTCCGCTCGGGCCCGCACCTGCTCAGTCCACGTCCGGGCGCGCCGGGTCAGGGTCTCGGCGAGCGCACGCACCGGGGCGGACGGGTGTGGATCGCGGCGTTCGAGCAGGAGCAGCGAGACGGTGACGTCGGTGTCGGCGATGGGGCGGGTCGCGATCGATCCGGCCCGCTCCAGCGGGTCGCCGGAGACGCTGAACGCTGGCAGCAAGGTCAAGCCGAGGCCCTCGGCGACCATCAGCTTGCCCATCTCCGCGCCGTCGGTCGAGCGGCAACTCGGTGGCAGCGTCTCGCCGAAGAGGCGGTGAGCCAGACGGTGCATGACGTAGCCGGAGCGCATCAGGATGAACGGCTCCCGGCGCAGGTCGTCGACGGTGACGGCCTCCTTGGCGGCGTACGGATGCCAGGCCGGAAGTACGACGACCGGCCGGCCGGTGAGCAGGTGGGTGCTCTGCACGCTGATGGGCAGGTCGTCACCCGGGAGGACGTTGACCAGCCCGAGGTCCAGCGTGCCCTCCTCCAGACCGACCTGGATCTCACCTTGGAGCATGTCGAGCACCTCGACCGTCGTACCAGGGTGCGACTGCTGCATCGTGCGCAGGCTGGGGAAGAGCAGCTGCGAGGTCGCGGTGTTCACCGTCCCGAGCCGGACCGAGCGGATGGCGGTCGTCTGATCTCCGGCGGCCAGGCGTAGCGCGGCGACTGCCTGCAGCACCTCCTCGATCCGGGGGAGCAGGTCGCGTCCGGCTCGGCTGATGCGTGCGCCCGAGCGACGTCGGTCGAGCAGGGCGACGCCGAGTTCCTTCTCCAGCTTGCTCACCGCCTCGCTCAGGGCCGGCTGCGAGACGTGGAGGTGCTCGCTGGCCCGCCGCAGGGAGCCCAGCTGGGTCACGGCGGCGATGTACTCGAGCTGCTCGATGCGCATCCTTGCCCGGTCCCTCCTTGGTAGGTCTGGCCGATCACCCGCTCGGCGACGCCGACGGCGTAGCGCTTGGGGAGCGGCACCACGTCGTGCAATTCTCTAGTAACTCACTCGTGTTTAGCAATGAAGGACTGATGTGACGTGACCGCACCGGTATCGCCCGACCAGCTCGTCAAGCCGCTGAAGTTCGCCTACTGGGTGCCCAATGTCAGTGGCGGCTTGGTGGTGAGCAAGATCGAGCAGCGCACCGACTGGGGCTACGAGTACAACAAGTTGCTCGCGCGGCTCGCCGAGGACAACGGCTTCGACTACGCGCTGTCGCAGGTCCGCTACATCGCTTCGTACGGCGCCGCCTATCAGCACGAGTCCACCTCGTTCTCGCTGGCGCTGGCCCTCGCCACCGAGCGGCTGAAGGTGATCGCCGCCGTGCACCCGGGGCTGTGGCAGCCCGGCGTACTCGCGAAGTGGTTGGCCACGGCGGACATCATCACGAACGGCCGGATTGCGACCAACGTCGTCAGCGGCTGGTTCAAGGACGAGTTCACCAAGCTCGGTGAGCCCTGGCTCGAGCATGGCGAGCGCTACCGCCGCTCCGAGGAGTTCATCGGCTACCTCAAGGAGATGTGGACCTCCGACCATGCCGAGCTCAACGGTGACTTCTACCGCCTGCACGACTTCGACCTGAAGCCGAAGCCGCTCGATCTGCCGGGTCGTCCTCACCCCGAGGTGTTCATGGGCGGCAACTCCACCGATGCCCGCGGCATGGGTGGGCGGGTCGCCGACTGGTACTTCTGCAACGGCAACACCCCCGAGGGCATCGCCGATCAGATCGCCGACGTGGGCCAGGTCGCTCAGGTGCACGGCCGCACCGTCAACTTCGGTGTCAACGGCTTCATGGTCGCCCGCGATACCGAGGCCGAGGCTCGTGACACCCTGCGCGAGATCATCGAGAAGGCCGACCGTGAGGCGGTGGAGGGCTTCGGGTCGGCGGTCAAGCAGGCCGGTCAGTCGACGGGCGACAAGAAGGGCATGTGGCAGGACTCCGAGTTCTCCGACCTCGTGCAGTACAACGACGGCTTCCGTACCGGCCTGATCGGTACCCCGGAGCAGATCGCCCGCCGCATGATCGAGTACAAGAAGATCGGCGCTGACCTCTTCCTGCTCGGCTTCCTGCACTACCACGAGGAGGTCCAGTACTTCGGCGAGAAGGTGCTTCCGATCGTGCGCGAGCTCGAGGCCGAGCTCGCCGAGAAGGGCGAGCTGGAGCCTGTCGGATGAGTGTCCCGGTCCTGGCCGCCGAGGATGCTGTCGCTGCCGCCCGCGCCGTCGGCCACCGGCTCGCCGAGGGCGACCTCGATCGCGACCAGCGTCGTACGTTGCCGTACGACGAGGTGAAGGCGCTGGCCGCCACCGGACTGCTTGCTCTCACGGTCCCGGAGATGTACGGCGGGGCCGAGGCATCCGCCGCCACGGTGACCGAGGTGATCCGGCTGATCTCGTGGGGTGACCCGAACGTCGGGCAGATCCCGCACAGCCACTTCGTCTATCTCAACCAACTGCGGTTGCACGGGTCTGGCGAGTATCAGCGACGGATCTTCACCGAGGTGCTGGCTGGCGGGACGATTGCCAACGCGCAGTCGGAGTTCGGGACCAAGCACCTTCGTGACTTCCGCACCACGCTGACGCCGGCGGGCCCTTCGACAGCCTCGGGAGCCGGGCAGTGGCTGCTGAACGGCGAGAAGTTCTACTGCACCGGTTCGCTCTTCGCCGACCATCTGGCGGTGCTCGCACACCTCGACATCGACGGCCCCCTGCACGTTGCCTGGGTCCGCGCCGATGCCCCCGGCATCGAGCGGATCGACGATTGGGACGCCGTGGGCCAACGGACCACCGGCAGCGGCACGGTCCGGCTGCAGGACGTGCCGGTCTCCTCGGACTGGATCACGCCCTTCGCGACCGAGTTCGAGGGGCCGACGACGTACGGCGCCTTCGCACAGGTCCTGCACGCCGCGATCGACGCCGGGATCGCCCGGCGCGCCCTGGATGAGGCCGCGCAGCTGGTCCGAAAGGCCCGGCCCTACCCCGACGCGGGCGTGGAGCGTGCCGTCGAGGACCCGGTGATCCTGCGCACCTTCGGGGAGCTCGAGCTGGCGGTACGGGGAGCCGAGGCGCTGCTTGCCCAGGCAGCATGCGCAGTCGACGCCGCGAATGCCGATCTCACCGACGGGTCGACCGCCGAGGCGAGCCTCGCTGTGGCGGCCGCCCGTGCCTCCGCGGCAACCGTGTCGGTCGAGGTCGGCGCCCGGATCTTCGAGGTCGCCGGCACGCGTGCCGCGCTCGCCGGGAACGGCGTCGACCGGCACTGGCGCAACGCCCGTACCCACACCCTGCACGACCCGGCGGCGTGGAAGGTCCAGCACCTGGGCCGTTGGGCCGCCGCCGGCACGCCGCCCCCGCGGCACGGACAGCTCTGAGTCCGAGGCGCGCTGCCTCCCCCCGATCATCGAAGAGGATGGACATGTCTGACCTGAAGTTCCACTGGTTCCTGCCCACCAACGGCGGCGACAGCCGACACGTCGTCGGCGGCGGCCACGGCGTACACGCCGAGTCGGCCGGCCGGCCCGCGTCGGTCGCCTACCTCGGTCAGATCGCTCGCTCGGCCGAGTCGCTCGGCTTCGAGGCGGCGCTGACGCCGACCGGTCCGTGGTGCGAGGACGCGTGGGTGTCCACGGCGATGTTGGCCAGCGTCAGCGAGCGGCTGAAGTTCCTCGTCGCCTTCCGCCCCGACTCCGTGGCCCCCTATGTCGCTGCCCAGATGGCGGGCACCTTCGCCAACCTCTCCGGCGGCCGACTGCTGCTGAACGTGGTCACCGGCGGGGAAGACCACGATCAGCGGATGTACGGCGACTTCCTCAGCAAGGACGAGCGCTACGCCCGCTGCGACGAGTTCCTCACCATCGTCCGGCGGCTCTGGGCGGGGGAGACGGTCAACTATCGCGGCACCTACCTCAGCGTCGAGGACTCGACGTTGCAGCAGACCCCCGACCAGGTTCCCGAGATCTACTTCGGTGGATCCTCGCCGGCGGGCATCGCCGTGGCCGCCAAGCATGCCGACGTCTACCTGACCTGGGGGGAGCCGCCGGCAGCGGTGGCCGAGAAGATCGGCCGGGTCAGGGCGGCCGCTGCCGAGCACGGGCGCGAGCTCCGCTTCGGCATCCGGTTGCACACCATCGCTCGGGACACCTTCGAGGCGGCGTGGTCCGAGGCCGCTCGGCTGCTCGAGGGTATCGACGAGGCGGACGTCGCCCGCATTCAGGCGGGACTCAAACGCAGTGCCTCCGAGGGGCAGCGCCGGATGCTCGAGCTCAACGGTGGCTCCAAGGACAACCTGGAGATCTACCCGAACCTGTGGGCGGGGGTCGGTCTGGTCCGCGGCGGCGCCGGCACCGCCATGGTCGGCTCGCACGTCGAGATCGCTGATCTGGTCGAGGCCTACGCGGAGGTCGGGATCAGCGAGTTCGTGCTCTCCGGCTATCCGCACCTCGAGGAGGCGTACTGGTTCGGCGAGGGCGTCCTTCCCGAGCTCGAGCGGCGTGGGCGGTGGCACAACCCGGTCCGGGTAGCGACTCGCTCCTACGTTCCCTTCGAGGCGCCGGTAGCGGTCGGAGCCGCGGGAGGCGTGGCATGAGCGAATCCACGAGTACGGCGGTATCCCCTGTATCGCCCGCGCGGGTCGCTCTCGCGGCAGCGGTCGGCTGCACGATCGAGTGGTACGACTTCTTCCTCTATGGCACCGCGGCGGGCCTGGTGTTCAACAAGCTCTACTTCAACGGGCTGTCCGGCTCGGCGGCGGACTTCGCCTCCTTCGGCACTTTCGCCGTCGGCTTCCTCGCCCGCCCGATCGGCGGCCTGATCTTCGGCCACTTCGGAGATCGCATCGGTCGCAAGGCCATGCTGATCTGGACCCTGATGGTGATGGGCCTCGGCACCGCTCTGGTCGGCGTTCTGCCGACCTATGACTCGATCGGCGTACTGGCGCCGGTCGCGCTCGTCGTCCTGCGCATCCTGCAGGGCATCGGCGTCGGCGGTGAGTACGGCGGTGCGGTACTGCTAGCGGTGGAGTTCGCGCCGGCTGAGCGACGTGGCCTGTTCGGCAGCTTCGCCCACACCGGAGTGCCGGGCGGCCTCTTCTTGGCCTCGGGCGCGTTCGCCCTGGTCAGCCGGCTCCCTGATGGCGCCTTCATGAGCTGGGGCTGGCGGGTGTGCTTCCTGGCCAGCATCCTCCTGCTCGGAATCGGCTCCTGGATCAGGCTCTCGGTCATGGAGACGCCCGCGTTCCGGCAGGTGCAGGAGGAGCGCAAGGTCTCTCGCCTGCCGATCGGCGACGTGCTGCGCGAGCAGCCGAGGACGCTGTTGCTGGGGATGGGCACCCGCTTCATCGAGGGCTTCACCTACAACCTCTACTCGGTCTATCTGCTGACCTACGCGGTCAACGACGTCGGGGTGAGGAAGTCGTCCGTGCTCAACGCGATCATGGTGGGCGCCCTGGTCGGCGTCGGCATGACGGTGGTCTCGGGTGCGCTCAGCGACCGTTTCGGGCGGCGCCGGGTCTACACCGTCGGAGCCTCCCTCGGCGTACTCCTCGCCTTTCCGGTCGCCGCCATGGTGCAGTCGGGAAGCACGGTGGCCATCGCCGCCGCCTTCATCGGCGGACTCGGCCTGGTCTACGGGACGGTTTACGGGCCACTGGCTGCCTTCTGGAGTGAGCTGTTCGACACCCGGTATCGCTTCTCCGCGCTCAATGCGCTCTACCAGATCTCCGGTGTGATCGCCTCGGGCCTGACGCCGCTGGTCGCGGCGTGGCTGGTGGACCTGTCGAGCAGCCGCAGCCTGTGGTACGTCGCGGCGTACAACGTCGCGGTGGGAGCGATCAGCCTGGCGTCGATGTGGTCGTTGCCGGAGACCCGGGGACGAGCCCTGCGGGACCGGTCGGTGAAGGCGGCGCAGGCGCGACTTGTCGGAGCGCAGTGAGACACGCGCTGCGCCCGCTCGCATTGTCGAGTAATCTAATGCATAATAACGTTAAACAGTCCGTCCAAGAGAGGACACCATGACGAGCTTGTCGACCCTGACCACCAACCAGGACCTCGACCCCGCCGCTCTGCGCCAGGCCTTCGGGATCTTCCCGACCGGCGTCGTGGCGGTGGCGGCTGTGGTCGACGGTTGTCCGGTGGGGCTCGCGGCGTCCTCGTTCACGTCGGTGAGCCTCGACCCACCGCTGGTCTCCTTCTCCATCGCGCGGACGTCCAAGACCTGGCCGGACCTGCGACGGGCCAGCCACGTCGGCGTGACGATCCTCGCCGAGCATCATGGCGACGTGTGCCGCCAGCTCGCCGGGCCGCCGGAGGCGCGGTTCGACGGCGTACCGGTCTCGGTCTCCGGCGACGGCGCTCTGACGCTCGACGAGGGGCTGGCCCGCTTCGACTGCAACATCTACCGCGAGGTCGAGGCCGGCGATCACATCATCGTGCTGCTCCAGCTGCACGCGGTGGAGCATGCGGCCGGCCAGCCGCTGGTCTTCCACCGCTCCGGGTTCGGTCGCCTCGCGGGCTGACGGGATCCTCCCCGGAAGGGGAAACAGACGCCCGAGGGGCCGTGGTCAGCACCCGGCCACGGCCCCATCGGGTCCTTCTTCCCGGCGCCGGAGCAGGCGCCCATGTGTCACGAGGACACTTCGCGGGACCGTACCCGAACCGGCACCCTGACCTCTTGCCTGAGAGACTCGACCGGTGCGCGTCATCGTGGTGGGAGCAGGCATCGGCGGTCTGACAGCGGCCCGGGACCTGACCAAGGCCGGTCACGAGGTCGTCGTGCTGGAGGCCTCGGACCGGGTCGGCGGCAAGCTCCACACCCAAGAGGTCGCCGGGATCCGCGTCGACGTCGGCGCCGAAGCGATGCTCGCCCGGCGCCCCGAAGGCATCGCACTGGCGACCTCGCTCGGACTCGACGTCGTACACCCGACCGCCGCGTCCTCCAGGATCCTGTCCCGCGACGAGCTGCGGCCGATGCCGCGCTCGCTGATGGGCGTTCCGATGGATCTGGAGAACCTCGCCGCCTCCGGCGTGCTCAGCGAGGCCGGCCTGGCCCGCGCGCGCGAGGAGGCCGGCCTGCCGGTGGTGCTGCCCCGGGGCGACGTGTCGGTGGGCGACCTGGTCGCGGAACGGTTCGGCGACGAGGTCACCGACCGCCTCGTCGAGCCACTGCTCGGCGGCGTGTACGCCGGACGCGCCCGGCGCATCTCCACCCGCGCCGCTGTGCCGCAGCTCCTGGCCATGCTCGCCAAGGGCTCGCTCACCCCGCAGGCGGCCGCACTCGCGACGCCAGCGGGAGCCACGCCGGGGCAGCCGGTCTTCGCCGGCGTCGCCGGTGGCATGGGGCAGTTGCCGGCCCGGCTCGCCGAGGGTCTCGACGTACATCTGTCGTCCCCGGTCGCCAGCCTGGACGATCTCGACGCGGATGCCATCGTGTTGGCCACTCCCGCGGTGCCGACCTCGCGGCTGCTGGCAGCGATCGCACCCCGGGCTGCCGCGCTCCTGTCCGACGTCGAGTCGGCGACCAGCGCGGTCGTGACCTTCGCGTTCGCGGCAGCCGATCTCGCGTTGGGGGAGGAGCGCTCCGGCTTCCTGATCCCGCCGGTGGAGCCGACATCGATCAAGGCCTCGACCTTCTCCTTCGCCAAGTGGGACTGGGTCCGCGAGGCCGGTCGCGGTGCCGGCCCTATCGGAGAGGACGTGCTGCTTCTGCGCACCTCGCTCGGCCGCGCCGGCGAGACGATCAGCGGCTCGGACGATGAGCTGATCGCTGCTTCGCGGCGAGATCTGGAGTCGATCGCGGACGTCACCGCCATTCCGGTCGACGTACACGTCCAGCGGTGGGTCGATGCTCTCCCGCAGTACGCCGTCGGCCATCTGGAGCTGGTCGAGCAGGTGCGTGCCGAGCTCGCTGCGCTCTCGGCTGCCGGCCCGCGGCGGATCGCGGTGTGCGGTGCGGCGTACGACGGTGTGGGCATCCCTGCCGTGATCGGGTCGGCCCACCGCGCGGCGGCGGAGGTGGTGGCCGGATAATGAACCCATGACCGAGGCGAACGACCCGCAGGCCCACATCAAGACCAACGCCGCGAAGATCAACGAGCTCAACGAGACCCTCCGCTACACCATGTGGTCGGTCTTCGCGCTCGACGACCTCTACGAGGA
>Ga0164242_10003623_pt1 | contig 17544 bp, 10 predicted proteins | sample OricomgcompostMG_FD_108783 | JGI IMG/M metagenome (GOLD analysis project Ga0164242, IMG submission 108783) | Miracle-Growth compost microbial communities from Emeryville, California, USA - Original compost - Miracle growth compost (MG) ...
GGGGATGGCATAGCATGCAAATGAGACTTGATATAAGCAAATGTTTCATAGAAACCAGTTTTACGGATTTTGTGATTTTTGTAAGTTTTTTGATAATTCAGGTGTATCGAACGTATGAAGTTTGACGATGCAAGCTAAAAATGGAACAAATATGAGGCTTTGGGGAACCGAACTGATTGTAAATTGCGCATAGGCTCCCAGGAATGAAGCAAATAACATAGTTGCCATGCTGGCATAATAAGTTCTGATCTCCTCATTCCTACATTTATAGAAATAATGCACGCAATAAAATAAAATCATAAACAAGAAAAGGCATTGCAGGGCCAGTCCGAACCACCCTTCCTGGAGCGCTTTCGAAAAATATGCGCTGTCTGGCGGGAATCCCGCTAAACGGTGATGGGGGTTATATTTTTCTCCGGGAGCACCTGCCGTATTTATACCTCCTCCAAAAGGATATTGGTACATATACGATTGCATCATATGCCTGTGAACGGTTCTTATATTGTAGGATGCATCATCAGTCGGTTCATTGAATGCTGAGCGAAAGCGGTTTAATGTTACATTTCCATAAATAGGAACATACAGGATAAACAAAAGAGATGCACCGGTTATGATTGCCAGCACCTGTGTTCTCCTTTGGTATAACGTCATTAGAATATACAAAGCCAAACCAGCGACCATCATAACATTTGCCGTCCGCGTTCCTGAATATGACATTCCCAACAGGATAATGACAACAAAGATGCTCAATATTGCTTTGTTACGTTTACTAAAAGGTCCAAATATGAGAACCAATGTTGCCAGGGCACTGCTGGCCATTAAGGTTCCAAAGTTGGCGGGGTCAGTTAAAAAAGAGAACTTTCTGATTCCGCCGGCCGGCAAAGAGAACAATCCGTAGATATGCGGATCGCTATGTATCCACCTCGAATCAAAGGAAGAGAGGCCAAACCATTGCTGAACGCAGCCATACAGGGCTGTAATAAAAAAAGAGCCTATCACGAACTTAAAGAAAAATCGTATGCTCTTCAGATCCTTAAAAAGATAGCAGGAGATAATCAACAGGAATATATAGGACAATCGTTGCCAGAAAGCAGACAGCCAGCCTAAAAGGGAATGCATCTGAGGATTAAATATTTCCACGACCATATAGGCTGTCAAAAGAAAATAAAAATAAACAATGGGATGCCATGACATCCAGGAGGAGTTCTTCTCCCGCATGCCGTTAAAAAAAACCAGACAAATAAGTATGCAAGGCAACAACAGTAATATTGAAGTAAGTGGTAGACGGCCTGCCAGCATTCGGTCAAGACTCGCAATTATAAAGCCCATACCAATCAATGTATAAAATCCAATATAAAGATTGGTAAAACAAAATAAAGCCATGCTTAAGCCAAGGGAAGCAACTATCATCAGCATCGCAGCAGAGGTATCCATCTTAGACAGAAACCAGACAACAGCTATGGCAATGAAGGATAAAATCCCGTACTCCATATATCGCCCTTTTGAAGCGAAACGTGGCATTATTTGAGTTTCTTTAAGCATTATAAGAAAACTATTTTTATAAAAATCGCTGTGAAAAATATGGCCAGGAAAGTTATTACAATAAACTCCAAAGCCTGGTATCCTCTCTTTTCGCTACTCATAGTCTCTGAAATTTAGGCATGATGCCAATCTTCCTGATCAATCGTCTGATCTCTTCCTGATCCAACTCAAAAAGAAACCTTAGTCCGAAATGCCTGCATACATTGTATATCATCACAGAACCGATCATACCTGCAATAATTTGTATAGGGAGGATCACAAAAGCATTTCCATATCCCAGGAAATTAACAAAGAACATCCTGCACCCCACAGCAATCAATACATGCATCAAATAGATATACAAGGAATGGTAGCCTATTACTCTTATAAAGGACGCTTTCCCTGCCTTCTGAAGCATTGCGCATACATTCATGACAAAGGCGCAACCGATAATAACAATCACTGTAAATTTAATCATGCCCCATAAATGGGATAAGACCGTTCCATAATTCAACTGAGACATATTAAAATACATTTCCAGGTTGTACAGGTATTGATGCTTATACAAAAAGTATTGTGACAAAAACATTAGAATACTCAAAGGGAAAAATAATTTCACGGAAGAGAACATCTTGAAATTCTTCTCATTCAGAATAAAGTCTGAGATAAGGCTCCCTAAAACGAGATAAACATAAAACCTCGTTGTATCCTGTATCATACTATTGAAAAAAAGAAAGGGTGATAGCAAGTACAATACTATTCCGATAATAAATTGATATCGCCGGTCCAGTCGGATAAAGGAACTGAAAAATACATACAGTATAGCTGTATTGAATAAAGTAGCCAGGTACCACAACTGAGAGGTGGCATTGGGCTGATAAAATATAACAATATATTTATGCCAGGTCCACGTAGCGTAGGTATATTGGCTAAAGAAAATACCAAAGGAGGCCTGTATGACACCCCAAAGTATGTAGGGGTAAAGCAACAATCCTGCACGGCTCTGGATATACTTCTTCGGCCCCTTCTTCCTTAAGCTTTTTTCAATGAACAAACCTGACAACATAAAGAACATTGGCATCCGGAAAGAATACACCGACAAGTTTGCACCAACCAACCAAGCATTCACCTTTACACCTGCATTCACCAAAGTAAGAAAAGAATGGTGGTAAACTACTAAAATAATCGTCAACCCTTTGGCATAATCTATCCAGGCCAAACGCTTGGATTCAAGTATCTTTCCAGCATTAAAGAAATAATCATAAAACCGCGAAATATGACTTTTCATAGCAAGGCCATTATCCGTTACAGACTCATATGGTAAGTCTCTACTCTGTTAAGCACCACACCCAAAATATGTGTGTCCTGTCTTTTAAGAAAATCCATGAACTTATCATCCTCTTCAACCAATGACTGGTCTGCAGCAAACACCAGGATAACAGAATCAGCATATTGCAACAGCTCTTTGCTGTCTGGCCCTTTGATAAGAGACGCGCAGTCGATGAAAATATAATCGTATATCGCTTCACTTGCTCTCAAATAATCGAAGATATTCCGTTCCGGGAGCACCTCTCTGGGTGTGTGATCACTGCTTCCACAGCCGATTATTTGAATATTCTGGTCTCCTGTTTCAGATACGACTTCTTTTATCCTTTTCGCTTTTTCATTATCTATTGTTGAACCGTTTAGTTGAAAATTCTCCAGATAAAATTCTGCATTGTATTCCCTTGTGAGGGTATTATTCTGAAAGTTTGCATCGATCAGCAACACACGTTTCTTATTTAAACTTAAGCTCGCTGCCAATGACCGGATCAATGTAGTTCTTCCCGACCCGGCGTGATATCCTGCAACAAGGAATATCTTTTTCCCGGAGTTTTCCACTTCAAAACGCAATTGCTTTATCTGCTCCCAATATTTTTTGCCATGATCAGGCAAAGAGCCGTTCAGGCTAAAAGTTTGCCCGGCAGGCAGCGCTTTCGCATTTATCCGCTCCAGATTGGCCAATAATGGGAAAGAAATGCCTTCTTTTAAGCTCGATGGAGACTTGATGTTTGGATTGATAAACTCGATAAGCAGCAATAAAAAAACAATTAGGAAGAAAACGCCCGCGCCCACAAAACCAATGGTCTTCAAGGTTTCAGGAGGATTAGGATATAACGGAGGGCTTGCGATGAGGGCTTGTCGGAAGCTGTTGCCCGGAAAGATGTCCCGATTCAGCGCTTCGTTGTACAGGTTAGTCGCATTCGAGTATTCCTGCCTGGCTATATCTATCTCATTTTGCAATCCCTGTATCATGCCTTCTTTCGAGGCAGATGACTGAACAGCGCCGGTCAAAGAATTAATCTTGCTCTGCAGGTCCTGCATGGTCTGCTTGGCGACAGTTACCTTTACCTCCAAATCCATTTTTTGCTTCATCAGGTCGCTTTGTGACACTACACCGGTATTACCGCCCACAGCCGACAATTTTTGCTGCAGGTCACTTCTCAGCCTGTTGATCTGCTCTAACAGATCCTCATCTTTGGACCCTCCGTTTACATACCGGGCATATAAATTATCAATGTTGGACCTCAGTGAAATGATATCCTCATTATTGGCCAGCCCGCTGCCTGGTTTCCCTGCCGCGCTGATCTGGCTGTTGACATTGTCCAACGCTACCTGTGCTGCTATCAGATCGCCCTTCTGCTGAGTAAGCTGTGCCTGAAGATTGGCCAACATACCCAATGAATTGGCGGAAAGATTATCCCCTCCCTGCAACATCATCAGTTTATTATCCAACAATTGCTTCTTGGTGTCCATAATACGTTTTAAAGTATCCAACGAAGAAGCGGACGCCTGGCCCTGTGTGCTTTGATAGAAAGACAAAAAGGTTTTACAAATGGCATTGGGTATGAAGGAACTCAGCTTGGGATTTTCAGAAGTATAGGTAATATTGATAAAATCAGATCCTTCGATCCTCTTAATCTGAACACCGCCCAGTATTGCATCAGGTGAATATCCATACATCCCTGCTACCTGCCGGATTATGCGGTCTTCATCTTTTTCGAGATTCAATACATAGAATGAGTCAATCTTCTGGGTCAAAGAAGATACCATACCCTCTTTACTTCCCGGATAACTGGTCAGAATAGAAGAAAGACGATTCGGATCTTCCACTTTACGAAAAGGCACCTTGTCCTGTAAATCATGCAATAGCAGGTTGTAGGAAACCTGGTCCAATATCTGGTTGGATCTCAATGTCTGGATAACATTGTTAAAAAGCACCGTATTATTAAAATTACGGGCGCTGTTATCCAAGGGATTTATTTCCATGTAGCCTGTGGAAAGCTCAGCCACTGATGTGTAAGTAAGCTTTTTCTGCCGGGCAAGCAACCCTGCGACGATAACAGCTATTAGAGTGGGAACCAGAATCAACCATTTCTTCTGCCACAAATACTTGAGAAAATACGAAATGCTCATCAGGATATGAATTTAAGTAATACGCTGTCAAAGCTACAGCAGATTAAAGCAGATCATCTCCTGGGATTAGTAAATAAGGCAGAATTATTGGTAAACGTATTTTAAAAGGAAGGTATCATCAAAAATGGTACGGACCGATCTTTAAAAAATAAGTCCGTATTTCTTTATTGTTGCCGAATAAAATTGCGGGTGGAATATGCAGACGGATCTTAAAACGACCTGCTTTCAGCTTTCATTCCGAAGTATCACAGAGCATTTTAAAGATCTCTCCAGAATAATATCCACCTGCTTTTGTCTACAGCATTATTGAATCCTCTTACCGCGTAACTCTATGAAGATTTTATCAGCGGGAATTACCGGTCCCATTGCAAGGAGTCTTTTCTAATACTTAAGGGCGTGGGGATTTATACGAAGATGGTAAAAGCTGAGGAGCCGGTCCGCATCTATATAGGATTTATAATCAATTGGTAGATATTCGCGGTAAAGCATTCTGGCAATCATAATAAATGCAGAGATCGCTAACCCGTTGATAACAAGTTAGCGATCCTGCAGAAATGACTACGTAGCGTTATAAGAACTATTCCCTTAAAATCGAACGATTTATTGCTTTATTAGCTTGATATCTATTTTCTTTCCGGTCGCCTTTGAATAAATATCCAAAATGTAAAGTCCGGGAGGCACATAGCTCCTCAGCACATATTGCAAATTATTGGCTCCTTTATAGACAGATATTTCCTGCTGATCTACCAATGCGCCATCGTTCTTAAAGAGGCGCAGCGTTAGCTTATCATCCGCAGGACAGTCGAGACGTATTGTCACGTTCTGCCGGAATGGATTCGGATAGGCGCTGACCAGAGAATAAGAAAGATCAGACGAGCTGTCATTCATATATGCTTTCCTATTGGTCAAACCCAAGGGGTTAACCGGGCCAAACATATATGTAGCCTGATTATAGACAATATTTCCGCTATCGTCATAATTATTATGCGCCTGAATAACCAATGCCCCTATATATGCATATGCCGAACTTCCGCCAGGTGTAATGGCTATGTTAATATTGCCGTTTACATCCGGCGTAACATCCTTGATTGTCACTGTTTCAGTAGTGTTATTTGATGCATTTAAAGAAACGACCTTTCCCTGTGCTATGTATTGGGTGGTCCGGTCTCCGGTGCCTGTCCGTCCTGCAAAAAAGGTCAGGTTATAAGTCATGGATAAATTCAACCCGTGAAGGGACAACTTACCGGTATCGATTCCGTCAACGTAGTAGCTCCTGTACATGACGTAATCCGGATAAACACCCGAGTTATTGCCTGTAGTTGTTCCGCTATGGTTTACTGCTGTAAACCCTCCGTCGTCATGCATAGAAATGCCCGTATTGCTGCCCGATTCATCCCGCAGAGAAAAGACATTCCCTCCCATCGGCACAGTATTTACATTATTCCAGGGTGCCGGAGCCAGGTTATCGTCACTAAAGTTCACATAAACTGAATATAGCAGGGTGGTAGCGCTGGCAACCTCTGAATAAGCGGATTTGCCTGCATTTCTCAAAGACCTTATCTTATAAAAATACTTTGTGTTGGAATTCAGGCCTTCATCGACATAAGCAGATGTATCTCCATGGGTGGTAGCGATCAGCGAATAAGTGCCATTCTGGGATAATGAACGCCATATCTCCGTTCCCGATAGACCATTCACATTATTTGTCCATTTAAGACTGATCTGATTTTTCGAAGGGCTGATGGCTATCAAATTACTGGGAGCCATGATCAGTGAACTGTCATATATCTGAATCACCATTGCATTCAGATAAGAGTACATGATATTGGTAGGCTTTCCTATCGAAACCGTAATTCTTCCCGAAGTATCGGGTGAAATATCCCTGAACACCACTGCCTGGCTTACGTTATTGGAAACATCCAAGGTATCCATCTGATCTCCAATTGAATAAATAGAGGTCTGGCCGCTTCCTCCCGACCGGCTACCAAATATGGCGAAGGTATATCTCCTGGCTGCCGAGAGCCCGGAAAAAACAATATGCTTGTCTGATGTCGAATTATCCCAATAAGATGTTTGCATCACGCTATCCGGATATAAGCCAGAATTATTTCCGGTGATAGCTCCCAAAGTATTTGAACCAAGCCAGTTCTCCTGAAAGGTAAGATCAATACCGGTAGAGAATCCATTGGTATCTTTCAGGCCGGCGACAACATTGCCACTCTTGGGGTTGGCTATTCCGGTATTATTCCAGGGAGCCGACACATTCATCTTCCCGTTGAAATTAATGTTTACAGTTAAAATGTTGTTGTTGAGAACCTGGATATTAAACGGAAGCGAGGACGAATTACCCTTATCATCTGCAGCTTGTATGGTAACCAGGTAATCACCTTCCACAGTATTATCCGGATGGGCATAAATGACAGCCTGCCCATTTCCCTGATCAATGAACTGTGCAAACGAGGGCAGGTCTGTAGCAGAAAGCGTGATCACACTTCCAACTGAACCTACAGCCTGAACATGAATAGTATCCTGATCGCCCTGGCGGATGGTCACATTTCCGATGGGTGTTATCACTAGCGGAGTATTCGGTGTGGTGATCTGCACCGGTCCTGCAAAAGGTGAATATCCATAATCATTAAATGCGCGTACCTGATAAAAATACTGGGTCAGTCCTGCAACGGAAGAGTCATTGAACGATGCAACATTTGCCGCCACCGTTCCGATTAATACAGAATCAGCGGAATCTGACGATCTACGGAATACCTGGAAACCGTTCTCATTATTGGATCCGTCGTGCCAGGTAACAGCAACAAAATGGGCGCTGTCGTAGTTGGCTGCCAATCCGGAAGGAGCCGATGGTGCACTTTGATCGGGCATTACGCCCCCCCGGATCACCATTGCATTCAGATATCCGTAGGTGGATCCGGCACCACTTGAGAATGTAACGGTGACAGCTCCGGAAACATCCGGTTTTACATTATTGATTGATACTGTATTCTGGGTATTATTGGCAGCATTCAGGCTTACGCTCTGGCTTCCGATCTGGTAATTGGTCGTGAGATTGCCCGTGCCAGTCCGGCTTGCCAGGAAGGTAAAATCGTACGTATAGGAAGTATCCAATCCCATTACCTGAATACTTTGTGATGCGGTATTATTTGTCCAGTAAGCGCTCTTCAGTACATTATCCGAGTACACACCTGTATTGTTGCCGGTGGTCGCGCCTGAATTGTTTGACCCTCCTCCCATTTGTTGCCACGGAGTCAGCACCTTCAATCCTACAGGTGTAACATTTCCTCCGCTGTCGATCATGTTAAGGAAAGTGTCGTTTAAATTAGGGTACTTAGTATTGGTATTGTTCCAATTTCCCGTCTGGATATTGGTACCGTCATTAAAGTTGATATAGATTATGCGGGTAGCCCTTATGCTCAGATCCACCGTTTGCTGACTGCTAAGGGAACCATCGCTGTTGCTCACTGTCAGGGTGAAATTATAATGCCCGACATCAGACAGGGCCGGATTGATATTCAACAAAAGCTGCCGGCCATTATTCATTGCCTGATAAGTAACAAAAGAAGGAAGATTCGTTGCCTGCCAAACCAAAGAATCATTTATATCGCCATACTCAGCTGTAATGGTTTTCTCAGAGGAAGACCCAGCTACAAGCGTATAGGATGGCGCAGCTGTAATCACAGGAGCCTGATAATTGGCATTTACATTCAGATCGAACACAGAGCTGTCTGCACCACCATGCTGGTCAACGACTTTCACTTTTATACCTGAATAAATACCTTGCTGTGCCTGGGAAGGAGAAAATGTAAGTGAACCGGTTCCATCGCCATAGTCAACAAAGGTGCCAAATGAGGGAAGCCCCTGAACGCTTAATGTAAGTGGTTCATTATCCTGATCCTGGGCTTCTATATTCAGGGAAGTCGTTTTATCGTACTGGATGCTCTGATCTCCGTCCGGAGACAACAGTACCGGAAGGTTATCCTGGGTTACAGCAGTGGATTCATTGCTGAAAGCCGATGTACCGCCTACATTTACCGCAGCAACCTTGTAATAATAGGCTGTATTGGCATATAAAGCTGAATCCATATAGGAGGTAGTATTTGCTGTCACCGTTTTTAACAGCAGATAATTACCGTTGTTGCCCACTGAACGATATATCTTAAACCCTGTTTCGTTGTCTGACCGGTCATTCCACATGAGTTTTATCACAGATTGAGATATTGCCGTGGCACTCAGACTGTCGGGTGACGCAGGAGCCGCCGGCAAGTCAAACGTAGTCGCCTTATTATGCCCGTTGGCAAACACCGAATCGGGAATGGATTGTTTGTTAATACCAGGCCCTCCATAGCTTATCTCCAGATCATCACCGCCGGTATGCTGAAAGAAGGTTATATATATGGGATGAATACCCGCTGTCAAAGTAACATTGCCGGAACGTTCTGTCGGGCTTTGGAGGTAATTGTTATTAACGACCAGATGTCCGGCATCAAAACCATCCACATAAAGGTTACTACCATCATCAGACTTGGTATAGAAAGTATATTGCCCGGCGGTGCGAATATTGATCGTTCCTGCAAATTTCAACGCATAGTCCGTGCTCTTATTTTTGATCGCCAGCGTGACGTTTGGCAAAAGTCCGGTTTTAAGGGGACTTATACTGTTAAAATCCGGCATGGTAGAAAAGCTGGCAGATTCATAGTAAGCGTAATTCAATCCCCCCATGGAAGTAAGGTCAAATCCTGAAGAACCATATTGGTTGATCGCCTGCACTTTGTAATAATATGTCGTCGAAGGCGCTACCGTTGTATCTATAAAGGAAGCTTCATTGGCCGGAGAAGTTCCGACGATCTGATACTCTCCATCAGCGCTTGCAGACCGGTAAATCTCGAAGCCGGTCTCATTTGTGCTGTTGTCAGACCATGTTAGCTTTATACTATCATAGGCAAGTGCCGTTGCTGTAATTTCAGTTGGCATAGCCGGTGCTGTGCCTCCAAGTGTAACCGACTCTTTAAAGGCGGAATCCGGAATCTGCGCTTTTGAAATACCAAGGGAGGTTGCCTGCCAGGAGACCGTTAATACAGCTCCACCGCCTTCCTGATAATAGTTTACTTTAAAAGGATATATGCCTGGCTGTACAAACGAATAGCTCCCGGACTTTTCTGTAGTACCATGCAATCCGTCGTTGCTTACGACCTGCGTATTATTGATATAGAGCTTGCTCCCATCATCAGAACTTGTATAGAAAGTGTAGGTGCCGGCTCGCCGTATATTAATATAGCCCTGAAAAGAAAAGACAAAATTTGTTGATTGCGTTTGCGGATCCAAGGTGATGTTATCTACCATGCCACTCTTGACAACCGGTAATGTGCCAAGATCCGGCAGGCTCTGCCAGCTCCCGGTGTAAGTATAATATTGATAGGTAAGGCCCTGATAAGCCGCTACACCGACAACCTGGTTACTGGCTACAGAAATATTTCCTGTAGGATCCGTAGCTTTCACATAAAAAGTATAAGCGTTGCCATGGGTCAGATTGTACACTGTAAATGCCGTATCTGTAGTCACATAGGATTTTACTCCATTTATATAAATGTAATAATTCTTTATTGAAGCATTGTCTGTTGATGTATTCCATTTCAGGCTTACTGAATTTTCGGAGGTCGCTGTAACAGAAAGGTTACGGGGAGCCGTCGGCGACTGCCTATCAACCAGGGTAATAACGCTGTCTATATCTGAAGGAGAAGCCGCCGATGTACTATCAATGGCCCTTACTATATAATAATACTTTGTATTGGCAACGAGATTCTGATCCGCAAAGCTCAATGAATCGGCGGGCACTATTCCTGCCAGGGCAAAAGGTCCTCCTTTATCGGTAGCATGATATATCTCAAAGGCCGTCTCATTATAAACGGGTTGCAGGTTATTGCTCCAGTTCAATTGAATAGAAGTTTCTGAAAGTGCATATCCCGTCAATCCATAAGCAGGATCTGGCGGATTGGGACCTGTACTGGATGCTACATAAAAGGAATCTGAAGAGTTAGCGGAACAACCATAAACTTCCGTAACTGTTGCAGTATAATTTCCCGGCTGGCTGGCAGTAAAGACCCTGTCGGTTCCCATTACCTGACCTGAACTGTTTCTCCATTCATAGCTGGCATAGCCGGCAGGTTCTTCAAGCTTAACGGAAGTATTGCCATCCGGAGCGGGTATCACCCTGCTCATTAACCCGGATACTTTAATAGGAGGCGTCTGGGTAGTAGCTTTGAAGGTAATACTAGCCGGCCAGGGCGACCACTCTGACCAATTGTTTCCATCTTTGATCCGTGCGGCGTAAGTTCCCGTATCTGTTACCGTAATCGAATTGGTATTGGCACCGGTTATCACGACACCATTTCTGGACCATTCATAGCCATCAAAACCGGCTGTAACCTCCAATTTCAGGTTCAGAGGCGTTCCGGGGCAAAACTCTCTCCTTCCAAAATACACATGGGGATTCGACTTATATGCTTTTAGCATATACTGAAAAGCCAGGGGCTCACTAAAATGTGCATCCCAGGAATTATGGCCATTATTCGGATAAACAATGTAATATCCTTCTGAAACAGGACCAAGCCCTTCTTCGCCGGGCTGCACTGTTCTCATATCTATTCCTGCATTGTTTAAGATGCTTACTATATTGTCTGTAAATGCCTGGCTGGGATTTGTATCTTTCCCTCCCTGCGATAGCCAGATGGGAATATCTTTAATGGTATTTATAAAGCCTGCATCGGCTTCCGTGGCATTTGTGGCGCTAATCGGCACACAGGCTGCCACGAGCTTGGGATAGGCTCCGATAAATCTCCATGCACCATCTCCTCCACTGGAAAGGCCACTGGCAACAATCCTGTTTCTGTCGACCCGTGCATTGTCGATCATATAATTTATAAACTCGGCTACTGTAGTGAACTGGGTACCTGCCCATCCGCCATAGGTTGATTGAGGGAATACCACAAAAGCATCAAAGGTTCCTTTCAGAACAGAATCACCGATTTTCTGGGCGCAATTGGCCAATTGCAATTCATTGTCGTAAATAGTACCTTTTTCACCTTCCCCATGAAAAAAGACCAGCAAGGGATACTTTTTACTGGGATTTGCCTTGTAGGATTTTGGAAAAATCACCCGAAAAGCTATTCCATTATAATAATAAGCCTTCCAGTCTTTTGTGTTCCAATTGAGCCTTTGTGTCCTTACCCACTTGCTCACAGTACCATAAGGTGGTGTTGCAGGAGGATTATTGGGGTTATAAGTTACAAGGGTGTCATCCGGATCCAGTACCCCTTGGGCAAAGGCTGTGCGGAAACCCATAATACTCAGAGAGAGAACAGCTACCAGTGAAATGTAAAATTTTTTCACATTAATATGATTTATAGTTTCAATTATAAATTATTGATTATTACATACAATATTGTTTACCCATTTACGGACAGTTTTTATAAAATAAGCCGCTTATCAAAACTACAGCACCTTATAGTGGGTTTTGCCGGTCAACTCGTAATAGAGATAAAATAGTTGGTAATCGTTGGGATTGGACAGATATAGCTAATTGCCAATTTATTGGCCGATCTTAAAAACATATTCCTGAGAATAGCAGAACAGGAAGTCTTGGATAGGCATAATCAACTATTCAATTGGTAACCACATCTTTACACTTATACAAATAGCCGTTATTGTAAAAGAGACGGGCATGATACTGAAATGCCGCCATTTCTCCCATCTGGCCAGTAAGATCAGAACAATGGGTTATCGGGGACGAAAAGCATTGTCTATTTACCGGATTTTCTTTTTCAGGCGGAGGAATTTTGCTTCAAAAGCATTCCAGGTTAACAAGCTGATAAGAATAGTGATGAGTATTGACAGGGTAGAGACAAGCAGCCTGGCCCATATTCCGCCGGGTAATAATTGGCCGGAGAGGCCAAAGCAGATTATCACAACCGGGTGATGGAAGATATACATTGAATAGCTGTACTTCCCGAAAAACCTTAACACACTTGTCGACAAGAGCTTTCGAAAAAATAAAAAATCGCTTAATCCCAGGACAATTAATGAGGCATACATCATATCTACAAACGTATATCCAATGCTGCTGAAAAAATTTGTATAAGGGTTTATAGACCCGAAAAGGTATACGCCGAGAGCAATGATAAGAAGCATGCCGAAAAACATATATGGAGCTATACGGCTCAGCACCCTGATACCCGCTTCATTCCTGATCATCACGGCAATACAACCGCCTAATGCAAGCGCATCAGCTCTTGTAATGGTAAGCATATACAATGCAGGATGAGATACATTACAGAAGAACAAAACAATCCTTACCATCATTGAGAGCACAATGGTTGACAAGCATAAAGTCAGAAAGCTTTTCTTTCTAAATAAAGCAATCAACAACGGCCAGAACAGGTAAAATTGCTCTTCTATCGAGAGCGACCAGAAATGATTGATGCCGGCCCCGTGCATCCATCCATCTTTCAGGGATAAAAGCCAGTTTGATCCATACAGCCAGTACCATAGCTGGTGTAAAGAAGCATAGTCGAGCTGGAGTATGGAAGAAATAAAAGGGGAAAAAGCAGGGATCAGAAACAAAAAAATAACAAGGGAAAGGTAATATAAAGGGAATATCCTTAATACTCTTTTAAGGATAAAGTTCTTATAATAATGCTCGTCGTTTACAGTATCGATCAGAATGCCGGAGATTAAAAATCCGGACAACACAAAAAAAAGATCAACGCCTGTCCAGCCGAATTTAAATACAGAAAGGTAAGGATAGCAGTGAAACAGCAAAACAAAAATTATAGCCGTCCCCCGGATGCCGTCTAGGGAAGGCACATGCTGTCCCTTTTTATAAGAAATGTGTATCCCAGGTTCCTTTTGCAAGCTAAGAATCATACTTGAAATATTGCTTCATTTCAGTAAAAGATTATTGATAGATCAGGCATAGTACAAATTGGAAAAAGGATTGGAACAGGGGGTAAAATAAGGATTATATATCCCCTTATACTGAACAGGTATACTATTATTCATCTTATTGCTGAAATAGTTTGTGGACAAAAGGAACATGCCTACTATCTGGCTGCGGTATATTTTATATTTTACACTATAAGGCAGCTTAAGAAAAGGATTCTCCAGGTAAAAGCTCCATTTTATCAGCTCTTTTTTAGAGAACGAGAACATATCCCATAGCCGTACCTTGTTTGCATCATGCATGAACATATCGATCTGCTTAGGATCTATCTTCAAAGAAGCTGTATCTTCTTTGAGGATTTTTGCAACCAGTCTGTCAAAGTCAGATAAAAGAATACGACCGGACGTTGCCAGTCCTAAAGTGCCTATTGCCGCTATACCTATAAACGTCCTTCTTTTCATTTCTACAAGAATCTTGAAATAATTCGAAATTTGATCTAAAAATTTTTATCTGCAGTCATAAGAGACAAGGCAGAAAGGGTCAGCGTGGGATTGGCGGGTGCAATGCTGGGAAAAGCGCCGCTTCCCAGTACAAATAAATTCCTGTACTGATGATGAACCAGGTTTTTATCCACTACCCCATCCTGCGGAGAGTTGCTCATTCTTGTGGTCGAGCAGATGTGCCCTTCCGTCTTTTGAAAAAAGCCGTCCATTTCAATTCCCTCCAGTGGCAGGAATGAAAATACCTTTCTTATGTTTTCCTCCAAAGCATCCATTGCTTTATCCACATATTTCCCGTGTCCAACATATTCAATCCTGGGCTTTAAAGGATCATCGCTTAATATAACCCTGTTCCTTTCATCCGGCAGGTCTTCAAGAACAAATTTAAGCTTGACCATTTTTCTCCATTTACCAGGCTCGTTTCTTATAAAAGGATCATTAAAGTTTTCAATGAGGCAACCGGCATATTCCTTCCTATGCCCGCCGTCGTACATCATAAAGCCATTGGCCGTAATGACAGATCGTCCTCCCACATTATCCAGGTCTTTCAGATAGAGATATGCAAAAGTTCCCCTTTGTTCACACAGGCCTCTTCCTGTATGGATGTTGTGGTCTCCTGACGCCAATAAAATATGGGCATTGAATATAGGATTGGCTCCCAGTACGATCACCTCTCCAGCCACCTCTACTTCTCTTTTCCCTTGCTTGTAGATTACGCTGGTGATGTGGTCATTTGCAGTCAACATATTAAATACCTGGCACCCATACCTGATCTCGACCCTTGGATCTTTGTAGAGGGTATCCAGGGAATTTTCAATCGTGAATTTGCTATCTACAGGGCATAAGCTGCATACTGCGCTGGAGCAACATGCATTTCTTGCGCCGGTGGGAACAGTAGCACGTGCCGTAGGCTGGCTTATATAAAGATTGCCATAGTGCTCCTGAATTAATTTATCTACTGTGGAAAGCTCCTGCGCAGGCAGCGGGTACGGCTTGCTTTTGGGAAAGGGAGTTTTATCAGGGCCGCCTATCCTCATAATATCTTCTGCTTCACAATAATAAGGCTCGAGGTCATCATAAGTCAATGGCCAGTCCTGGCCAACGCCGTAGAGCGTCTTAATTCTGAAATCATTGGGCATAAAGCGTGGCGTACAGCCTGTCCAGCAATTAGAGCTTCCTCCAAAGTTAGCATCGAAGGTCCATGTCTTGTCAGCATTATTACTGTACTGAAACGTCTCTTCAGGCAACGGTGTCTTCCTGAAAACATTTTCGGTGCTTCCGCGGGCCTTCTTCAACCTTTCTGAGTGAGGGTACAGAATGCCCCTTTCCAGTACAAGGACGCGTTTACCAGGAGAAGCCTTCTCAAGGTATTTCTTCAAAAAAAAACTTGAAGCAAATCCCGTCCCGACAATGATAAGATCAAAGTTCTCCATGGCTTCTCATTATTGCATCTTTCTTTGAAGGAGTATATCTTCTTTTGCTTCCGGGAAAAGAGCATACGAAGGATTTCCGGATTGGACCGTCGTTCTTTTTCTCTTCGTCCTGGGACCATTTAATATCCTTCCTATGAACGTATATCGAACAAACCAAGCATAAGTAGCCAAAGGTATGATCATTCCCACCATATTAACTATCCAGAACCTTAAAAAAGGAGGAACGGGGCTCCCGATAAGCCATAGCTGGGTACCGGCAATCAAGGGAAAATGTATCAGATACATCCAATATGATGCATCTGACACGTAACGAAGTACATAGTTCTCCGAGCTGAGGAATCTTATTGACAATCCCAGAAAACCGAAAACCAGCAGGATCGTCTGGAAAGTAAACAGGCCTCTGGTAATTATAAAAAGCCCCAAAGAATATTCCTCAAATTGAATCCGATAAAAATAATCAATAAGGGGCGTCATGAAAATGCCTATAAGAACATACAATAAAGCATTTTTCTTAAAAACCTCTAACCTGCTCGCATAATAATGATGTATAACATGGCCCAGAAAAAAGAAAAAGGCATAATAGCTCATAAGGAACAGATCGGGTTTAAATCCTGTATAAGATTTAATGGGCAACTCCCTGAACAGACATGAAATAAAAAATACAGGCAATGCCAATAATGGTAAAGTAAATTTACCTGGAAAAATCAATATTCTCCTATATACCCAGCTCTCTACTTTTCTTACTATTCCAGTTGCATGGTCTAACCATATTGCAGCCAGCATAACTATGTAAAGTATGATCAGGTAATACAAAAACCAAAGATGAGCCATTCCGTTCCATCTTAAAAGAGAAGGGCTGATAGCCTGCATAATTTGAATAAAGGATTGATGAGGATGCCCAAGCCAGTAATGATAATAGCTGAAGGGAAGCATAGACAGAGGCGCAATAAAGATAAGCGCTGCGGCAAACGGCAGGGCAATCCGTTTCAGCCGATGGCGAATGAACGCTTTTTCTCCGATCCTCATATAGAGAAATCTGGCAAAAAAGCCCGCAACCAGAAAAAAGAGTTGCATCCTGAAAGAATGAATAAAGGAATAAAGATAATTGTAATATACAGAATGTATAACGTCATCCGTAGGCCATGATGGCCGGGATGTCAATTTATAGGCAATACTGGAATGCAGCACAATTCCCAAAAGCATGGCAATTGCCCTGACGGCGTCCATACTATGTATCCTACTTGAATGCTGTTTCAACATATTCATAACAAGAATGTTAGAGGATTGGCCCTCATAATTTTTCTGCCTATAAAAGCTGCCTTCCGGTCTTTTCCCATATGACGGATTGCCGGCCTTTCAGGAAACGAACAAATCCCAGATAGACCGAATAATTCATAAAAAAAATATAATGGCAAATCTTAGAGATTTTTAGCATTTTCCTGTCAGACTTTAAAGATATCCCAACAATGGAAAGCAGGTAAAATGCCGATTGCATTGCCAGAAAGATCACAAAAAAAATATCCGGATGACACAGTACCAATAAAATATTCGCGATGAACAGCAAAGGAAAGCTCAACGGTGTAAGCGTCCAGCGCAAGATCCGGTGCGAAAAAAATTGAAAAGACAATACCGGATGCTTAAAAAAGTTGAAGATGCCTTTTACCAGCTTCATGGCCTGGAAAGCACC
>Ga0164242_10003624_pt1 | contig 17543 bp, 16 predicted proteins | sample OricomgcompostMG_FD_108783 | JGI IMG/M metagenome (GOLD analysis project Ga0164242, IMG submission 108783) | Miracle-Growth compost microbial communities from Emeryville, California, USA - Original compost - Miracle growth compost (MG) ...
GCGGCGCTGATCGCCCTGGGCGAGGCCGTGGCCGGGCGCGCCGCCGTGGTGGTGGATGACCGCGTGGACGTGTACCTGGCCGCCAGGGCCCGCAGTGAGCACGTGCACGGCGTGCACGTGGGCCAGTCGGATCTCCCCGCCGACGCGGTGCGCGCGCTGATCGGTCCGGACGCCCTGCTCGGCCTGTCCGCGTCCACGCCCGATGAGGCGCGCGCCGCCGAGGCGCTCGGCGTGGACCACCTGGGCGTGGGCGCCGTGCACGCGACGCCCACCAAGCCGGACGCCCCGGAGCCCCTGGGCTACGAGGGGCTCGCGGCCGTTGTCGCGGCGACGAGCCTGCCGTGCGTGGGGATCGGGGGACTTGCGCTGCCCGACGCCGCGGGGGTGCGTTCCGCGGGCGCCGCCGGGATGGCGGTGGTCAGGGCCGTGGCGGGTGCCGCGGACCCGCGGGCCGCAGCGGCCGGGCTGCTGCGGGCCTGGGAGGCAGCGGCGTGATCGGCGCGAGCGTGCTGAGCATCGCCGGCTCCGACCCGTCCGGCGGGGCCGGGATCCAGGCGGACCTGAAGACCATCGCCGCGTGCGGCGGCTACGGGATGAGCGTCATCACGGCACTCACCGCGCAGAACACGCTCGGCGTGCAGGACGTCCACGTGCCGCCCGCGCCGTTCCTTGCGCGACAGCTGGACTCCGTCCTCTCCGACCTGCCACCTGCCGCGGTGAAGATCGGCATGCTCGGCTCCACCGAGGTCATCTCCACGGTGGCCGATGCGCTGCGGCCGCTACGTTCCGCCGCCGAGCCGGTGCCCGTGGTGCTCGACCCGGTCATGGTGGCCACGAGCGGGGACCGCTTGTTGGAGGGTGAGGCGGAGACCGCCCTGCTGCGCCTGCTCCAGCTCGTGGACGTCATCACGCCCAACGTCCCCGAACTGGCCGTGCTGCTGGGCGGCGAGCCCGCCACGGACACCGCCTCGCTCGTGGAACAGGCGCGGACCCTGGCCAGGGCGCACCGCGTGTGGGTGCTGGCCAAGGGCGGGCACCTCGACCCCGGCACGGACGGCGAGGTCACGGACGTGCTGTGTGCCCCGGACGGCGAGGTGCGCGCGTACACGCACCCCTTCTGGCCCACCACCAACACGCACGGGACCGGCTGCACGCTCTCCTCCGCCCTGGCGACCTTCGCGGCGCGCGGCGCCGACTGGCCGCACGCCACGGCGCTGGCCACCGACTACCTCGCAGCGGCACTGGCCGGGGCGGACGCGCTCGGCGGATCCGGCTCCGGACTCGGCCACGGGCACGGCCCGGTGGACCACCTCGGCCGGCTCTGGGCCGGGGACGGTGCCCCCTCGCTCGGACTGGCCGGCGCCTGGTGGAAGGAGCTGGCCGGGCGCGCCCTGGACGCCGAGGGCACCAGCGTGGTGTCCGGGCTCGCCTCCGGGCACCCGGACCCCGAGCTGATGCGGCGCTACCTGGCGCAGGACCTGGCCTACCTGGGTGACTACGCCTCCCGGCTCGAGGCCCTCGGGACCGCGGCAGCCGAGCGCGGCGACCGGGAGGCGGCCGAGTACTGGTCCGCCTCCGCCGCTGCGGCCAGGCACGAGGAGCCGGCGCTGCACGAGCGCCTGGGCGCCAGCACCCCGGAACCCGACGACCTGACGCTGGCCTACGCGCAGCTCCTCGCCTCCGCGGAGGCGGACGGTCCCGAGGTGCTCGCGGCCGCCGTCCTGCCCTGCTACCTGCTGTATTCCGAGATCGGCATACGCCTGGCCGAGCGGCTCGGCGGCACCCTCGGCGACGCCTCCGACGAGGCCAGGGAGTGGATCACCACCTACGCCGACCCGGCCTTCGCGGCCTCGGCCGCCACGGCCACCGCCTTCGTGGACGCGGCGGCCGAGCGGGCGGACGCGCCCACCAGGGAGCACATGCGGGCCGCCATGGCGGAGGCGCTGGAGCGGGAGATCGCGTTCTTCGACCGCTGAGCCGGCAGCAGGGCCGGCCCGGCCGGAAGGACCTGCCGCGCCGCTTCATTCCGCGACGGGCATGTGACATCCCGTTCCCCGCACAGGGCCCCGAGAATAGGATGGTCAGGATCGCGCGCCCTGCCCGGAACCACCCGGGGCGAGCGCGCACCCGAGCCGACCACACGGCGTCGTGCACCGACGCCGTAGGCCCGCGCACCACGGCACCGCAGGAAAGGCGTCCATGAGCACCTCGCACCCCACCCCGCGCACGCGCCCCCTCAACTTCGGATGGAGCCTGCACGGCAACGGGTGGAGCGTGGGCCGCAACGAGGTGGTCGCCCCGGACGAGCGGCTGCACTGGACGCCCACCATCGGCATCGGCGTGCAGCACGTCATGGCCATGTTCGGCTCCACCGTGCTGGTCCCCGCCATCACCCACTTCCCGGTGAGCACCACGCTGCTCTTCACCGGCGTGGGCACGCTGCTCTTCCTGCTCATCACCGCCAACCGGGTGCCCTCCTACCTCGGTTCCTCCTTCGCGTTCATCGCGCCGGTCACGGGTGCCATGGCCACCCACGGGATCGGCGGGGCGCTCGGCGGGATCGTCGTCACGGGCGCCGCGCTGTTCGTGGTGGGGCTGATCGTCCAGCGCACCGGCACCAGGTGGATCCACGCACTCATGCCGCCCGCCGTGATGGGCACCATCGTGGCGCTGATCGGCCTGAACCTGGCCTCCTCGACGCTGGCACCCATGCGGGAGGTGCCGCTGACCACCTTCTCCACGCTGCTGGCCGTGGTGCTGTGCACCGTGCTCTTCCGCGGGCTGCTCGGGCGACTCTCCATCCTCCTCGGCATCATCGTGGGCTACCTCGTCGCGCTGGCCCAGGGCCAGGTGGACTTCTCGCCGCTGCACGGCGCGGCCGTGATCGGCCTGCCCGCGTTCCACGCGCCGAGCTTCCACGTGGACACCTTCGTGCTCTTCCTCCCCGTCATCTTCGTGCTCATCGCGGAGAACGTGGGGCACGTGAAGACCGTGGCCCTCATGACCGGCAAGGACCTGGACCGCATGAACGGGCGTGCGCTCATGGCGGACGGCGCCGCGTCGGTGCTGGCCGGTCTTGGCGGCGGCTCCGGGACCACGACGTACGCGGAGAACATCGGCGTGATGGCCTCCTCCCGCGTCTACTCGACGGCCGCGTACTGGGTGGCGGGCATCGTCGCCGCCGTCCTGGCGTTCATGCCGCTCTTCGGCGCCCTCATCGCCACCATCCCCTACGGCGTCCTGGGCGGGGCCGGGATCGTCCTGTACGGGATGATCGGCATCATGGGCGCGCGCCTGTGGGTGCAGAACCACGTGGACTTCTCCAACCCCATCAACCTCATGACCGCCGGCTCCGGACTCATCACGGCGATCGCCGTCACGAGCGACGCGCCGCTCATGATCGGGAACGTGCAGATCGGCGGGATCGCGCTCGGTACGGCCGTGACACTTGTGGTGTACCACCTCACCCGCGCTGTGGCACGGTGGCGCGGGACGGAACCGACGGACACCACGGAACTCGACGCTCCCAGCCCCGGCCGGCTGGGTTGAGCAGGTAGGATCGATCCTTGTGGCGCAGTGGGTGAGGCAGTGGGAATCCTCGTCCTGGCTCGAGCAGACCCAGGACTGGACCGATCGTGTCCTCTCCGCGGTGGGAGTTGACCGCAACGGTGATGCCGAACGCGTGAGCCTGTCCCTCGCCGCCACGGTGTGGCGCGTACCCACCACCGAGGGCGACCTCTTCTTCAAGGCCTCCGCGCCGCCGCGCGCCCACGAGGCCGAACTCGTCACCCGGCTCGCACCGTACTCCGGGGGTCACATCCCCGTGCCGCTGGCCGTGGAACCGGACGAGGGCTGGCTGCTCTCCCCCGGCATCGGCCGCCCGGCCACGATCGCCTCCGATCTCGCCGACCCGGCCCAGACCTCCCGCATCCTCTCCGATGCCGCCGACCTGCAGCTCCGCGTGGCCGCAGCCCCGCCGGACGTCCTGGCCGCCGGAGGCATGCCCGGCCTGCTCCCGGCGGACCTGCCCTCCGTGGTGGAGGAGGCGCTCGGAGCCCACGCGCAGCTGCCGGAGCAGGATCCCTTGAACCTTGAACCCGAGTACGCCGACGCCCTCTTCTCCCGCCTCGAGGACGTGCAGGCCGCCGCCGATGCGCTCATCGCCTCCGGGATCCCCGCCACGCTGCAGCAAGGCGAGCTGCGCGCGGAGCAGGTGCTCATCCCCTCCTCCCGCCGCGCGCCCGTCATGTTCATCGGCTGGGGCGAGGCCCGCTGGGCCCACCCGTTCGAGCTGATCGGCAGCGCCGTGATGCGCGCATGCTCCCGCTTCGGGGTGGAACCCGACGCCGAGCCGGTGCGGGGGATGGTGGACGCCTACCTGACGCGCTTCTCCGCCCACGGCACCCCGGACGAGCTGCGTGAGCTGCTGGCACCGGCGCTCATGCTCTCCCACGCCCAGCGCCACGAGGCGCTCATGGACCTGGCCAGGGCGGCGGAGCCGGAGGATCGGCAGGTGCTGGCCCCGCGCATCCTGGAGCAGCTGGCCCTGACCTTCGGCGTGGCCTCGGTGACGCACCGCGGCCGGCGCGCCCTGCAGGCGCCACGCCCCGCGGGGGCGCACCAGCCCGGCCGCCGCGCCCGGCGGGCCTGAGCCGGCGGGCCCACCCGGGGCCCGGGCGAGCATGTCCCGGCGCGGTGCTCAGCGACTCGCGTGAGGCGCTCGTCAGCAACGCCCCCGTTCGCGCCCTTCGGCCGCGTCCGACAGCTGCAGGCCCCTGCGGTACCCGTCAGCCGCGCGCCGGACCCGCCGCGTCCCGCACCCGCGTGGACTGCGGCCAGGCGCCCCGCTCGGCGAGGACCCCCGCGAGCATCCCCAGTTCGTCCGTCATGAGTCCGTCCACGCCCCTGGCCAGCAGGATCCGAGCCTCGTCCTCGTCATCCACGGTCCACACGTGTGCCGCCAGGCCGGCCGCGTGCACGCGGCGCAGCCATGCCTCCCGCACCACGGGCAGCCCGTGCCAGGCCACCGGGACCTGCAGCGCCACCACCCCGCGCCGCGCGGCCAGGCGCAGCACCGGGGCGGCCAACGGCCCGAGCAGCACGGAGGCGGCGATGAGCCACGGTGAGGCGCCGCGCGCCACGAGTGGCAGCCACCGCTGCACGCGCCGGGTCCGTCCCGGTGAGAAGGACGCGGCGAGCACGCGGTCCTGGGCTCCCGCCGCCGCCACGACACGCGCGAACTCCGCCTCGATCCCGGGCGCCTTGAGGTCCGCGTTGAAGCGCGCCTGCGGCAGCTCGGTGAGCAGCGTGAGCAGCCGCGGCGGCGGGTCCCCGGCCGGGCCGCGAACCGTCAGTGCGTCCAGTTCGGCACTGCTGAGGGACGCGACGGCTCCCGTGCCGTTCGTGGTGCGATCCACCGTGGGGTCGTGGAAGGCGTAGAGCACCCCGTCCGCGCTGGCGTGCACGTCCGTCTCCAGATAGGCGTAGCCCGCCTCCCAGGCGCGGCGGAACGCGGCGAGCGTGTTCTCGTCCTGGCTGCCGCCGCGGTGGGCGAAGCCGAGGGGCATCCCCTGCAGCGCGCCGCCGTCCCCGTCCTGCAGGTAGCTCATCGCGCCTCCGCCTCGTCCCTGATCTGCAGCAGCTCCAGCACGGCGGTCGCCACGGAGTCCGCCTCGCACGCGTCGATCACGCGGTCCGCTGCCGCGGCCACGGCCGGTTGGGCGCGGCCCACGGCCACGCCGAGCCCGGCCCAGCGCAGCATGCCGAGGTCATTGGGCATGTCACCGAAGGCGACCACGTCCTCGGCGGCGATCCCCAGGCGTTCCGCGTGCCGGGCCAGGGTCACGGCCTTGTCCACGCCGGCCGCGGCGATCTCGATGAGGGCTGTGCCGGGCACGGAGTGCGTCACGGAGACAGAGGAGCCGAGGTGCGGGCGCACCGCGTCCTCGAACTCGGCCCCGCTGCCGTGCGGGCGCTTGGCCAGCAGCTTGATGACGCCGCGGGCGTGCAGGGCCCGCGCATCGAAGCCCTGGCCCGTGTCACCGTCCCAGGCGCCCTGGCCGAAGCCGGGCAGCAGCTGCAGTCCGTCCAGGGTCTCCACCGCGAACGTCGCGTCAGGGGCCGCCTGCAGCACCGCTGCGTGGGCCAGCTCGAGGGCGTGCAGCGGCACCGTGCTGGCCTCGAGGACGCGCTCCGCGTCGTCGTCGTACACCACCGCACCGTTGGCGCAGATCGCGGTGCCGATCCGCCCCAGCTGCGGGCGCAGCTGCTTCAGGAAGCGCATGGGGCGCCCGGTCACGAGCACCACCTGCACGCCGGCGTCCCTGGCCAGCGCGAAGGCCTGCGCCGTGGCGGGCGAGACCGTCCCGTCGTGACGGACGATGGTCCCGTCCAGGTCCGTGGCGATGAGTCTCATGCGTTCAGCTCCGCCGGGGTGGGCATGGCCGGGCCGGCGTGCTCCACCGTGTAGCCGGCCGCGCGGGCAGCGGTCCGCAACACCTCGCGCAGCGTCGCGACCGGCACGGAGCGCAATCGTTCGCGGCGATCGGCACCCAACAGCTCACGCGCGTGCAGTGCGGCCAGGACGGCCGCCATGGAGGAGTCCCCGGCTCCCACGGAGTCCTCCACGTCCACGTCCTCCGCCGCGACGCGGGCCACCCCGGCACGCGTGTAGCCCACGAGCTCCCCCGAGCCGGCCGTCACCACCACGACGGCGGGCCCGGACTCCAGCCAGGCCGTGGCCGTGCGCTCGGCCCTGCGGTCCGGGTAGAGCCACGCCAGATCGGACTCCGAGGCACGCACCACGTCGGCCAGCGCCACGAGCTCCTCCACGCGGGCCCTGGCCGCGGCCCGGTCCATGATGAGCCGGGGCCGCACATTCGGGTCGAAGCTGATGGACGCGTGGGGGCGCGCCTGCCGCACGGCGGCCAGCACGGTGTCGGCGCCCGGGGGCATCCAGGAGCCGACGGAGCCGATGTGCAGCACGTCCGCGTCCTCGATGGCCCTGGCCGCGAGGTCACCCGTGAAGCCGTGCAGGCTCCAGCTGAACGGCTCGAACTCGTAGTCGGCTGCACCGGCCGGGTCGAGGACGCCGCGCGCGGTGGTGGTGGGCTGCCCGCCCGGGGGCAGCAGTTCCGCCACACCCGCGGCGGCGAGGCGCTCGTGGATGAGCTCACCGGCCGCGTCCCGCCCGTAGCTGGTCACGAGCGTGACGGGCAGTTCCCAGGCCGCGAGGCCCACGGCAACGTTCAGCGGGCTGCCGCCCACGTGCGTGGCAGGAGGCTGCACGCCGTCGGAGACGACATCCACCAGGGACTCGCCCATGACCAGGAACATGCCGCCTCCTTGCGCACCGCAGCTGACAGATGTCGAGTCTACGGGGGCGGGCGCCTCAGCGGCCGGGGAACTGCGGCTTGCGCTTCTCGACGAAGGCGCCCCGACCCTCCACGGAGTCCTCCGTGGTGAAGGCGGAGTGGAAGGACTCGGACTCCACGGCGAGCGCGGCAGCGGTGTCCAGCCCGATCATGGCCTCCATGGCCGCCTTGGTGTTGGCGATGGCGGTGGGGGACTTGGTGGCGATCTCCTTGACCGTCTCCACGGCACCGGCCAGCAGCGACTCCTGGTCGTCGAAGACCCGGTTGACCAGGCCCACCCGGTGGGCCTCGGCGGCGTCGATGGGGCGGGCGGAGTAGATCAGCTCGCGCGCCAGCCCGGGGCTGATGCGGCGCGGGAGCCGCACGGCGCCGCCGAAGCCGGGGACCAGGCCGAGGTTGACCTCCGGCTGGCCGAAGCGCGCGTTGGCCGAGGCGTAGATGAAGTCGGCGGCCAGGGCGAGTTCGCAGCCGCCGCCGAGCGCGAAGCCGTTGACGGCCGCGATGACCGGGACGGGGAGCGCCTCGAGGGCCTGCGTGACGCGGTGCATGCGCTGCCCGTACTCGGTGGCAGCGGCCGCGTCCATGGAGTTCATCTCGACGATGTCGGCGCCGGCCACGAAGGACTTGGGACCGGCACCGGTGAGGACGACGCCGCGGACGGGCCAGTCACCGTCGCGTCCCACCTCGCCCAGGCGCCGCACCAGCTCGCCGAGGTCCGCCACCACCTGCTGGGAGAGCGCGTTGAGCGCCTCCGGCCGGTTGACGGTGACGACGAGGGCCGGGCCCTCCTGCTGCAGGGACAGGGTCTCGTAGTTGCCGAGGTCCATGGCGCTCCTTCCGCTCGGCGCCGTGGTGGCGCACGTCACCCCCAGCATGCCAGCAGGCCCGCGGCGGCGTCACCTCGCCTCAGCCCAGGATGTCCCTCGCGTCCATGGCGGGCAGCCGCGTGCGCGGCAGGTCCGGCAGCGAGCCGGCGGCCCGGCGGGCGTGACGCGAGGCGTCCGTGGCGCGCCCCTCGTGGATGGCCTCGGCGAGTTCCACGTGGGCCCCGACCAGCTCCCGTACCGCGTCCTCGTCGGTGAGCCGGTGGCCCACCCGGTGCAGCACCACCTCGGTGATGACGCCGCGCATGCCACCGAAGAGGCTGTTCCCACCGATGCTGAGCAGCAGCGAGTGGAAGTCCTGTTCCGCGGCCCGGTACGCGCTCACGTCGCGTCGGGTGGCCGCGTCCCGCAGCGCGTGGGCCGCCGCGAGCAGCTTGGCGCGGTCCTCAGGGGTGGCCCGCTGCGCCGCGGAGGCCGCGGCGATGGGTTCCACGCCGGCGCGCAGTTCGGCGATCTCGGAGTACGCCTCGTCGGCGCGGGCACCGTGCAGCCGCAGCGAGACCACGCGGGGATGCCCCACGGCCCAACAGCTCTGCGGCTGCACCTCGAGACCCACCTTGCGGCGCGGGCGCAGCAGCCCGAGGGCCTCCAGCACGCCGCTGGCGTCCCTGGCGGTCGTCCGCGAGACGCCGAAGCGTTCGCACAGCTCGTCCAGCGTGTAGCGATGTCCGGCCGGGACGAGTCCGTCCACGATCTCCTGGCCCAGCGCGTCCACCACGCTGCTCTGCAGTCCTGCAGAGCCCTGCCTCGGCGGCATGCTCCCCCTCTCCGCGGCCACCGCGGCCGCGTCCCGGCAGCCGCCCCCGCGTCTGCACAGGGCATACGGTACGACTCACCGGGGTTCACGAGGAATTCATGGCTTTGCGCACGCGCGCGTCGAGGGCGCGGGAGGACGGGGCGCTGCCCGACGCCGCGTGGTGGCGCGGGGCGGGCCGTGGCGCGGAACGTGCGTGCTCAGCGGTGGCCGCGGCCGCGGCGTCGGGCGCCGCCCTTGCCGGAGCCGCCGGAGCGCTTGGGTGCGGACCCGCGGCCCGACTTGCCCGAGCCCTGTTTGCCCGAGGTCTTCCCGCCGGACTTCCCTCCGGTCTTGTTCCCGCTCTTGCCTGCGGCGCCGGCGGAGCGGCTGCGTTCCTTGGCGCGCACGCGGGCCTCGGCCTGCTCGCGTTCACGCACGGAGGGCTGCCGGGAGGACCCGGCGCGGCGGCCACGGACCACGCCGATGAACTCCTCCACCAGGGGATCCTCCGCGGCCTGCACGGCCAGCGGTTGTTGCTCGTCCGGCAGCGAGGGGTCCACGCGCGGCCAGGCCAGGGCCACGGCCGTGGCCGGCTCGCCCGCCACGTAGCGCCACACGGTGTCCTTGCGCCCGTGCAGGCGGGCGAGGGACTGCGGGAGCACGGCGATGGCTCCGGCCCCGGAGGCGACGACCTCCACCATGGCGGCCACGCCACCCTGGGACGCGGGGAAGTCGGCGGGATCCAGCCGCGGCCAGGCGGCGGCCACCTCAGCGGGGATCTCCTCCTGCTCGCCGTAGTACTCCGCATCGTGCTCACGGGGCACCACCACCACGGGGCGCTCCTCGTAGAGCTCGATCACGTGCAGGCGCGGTGAGGCGGGTGACTCACCGGCCGGGTAGCGCAGCAGCGCCATGCGCGCACGCCCGGCCGCCAGCTCGGCGAGGGCGTCGGCCCCCTCCGGCAGCGGCCGGGCGTGCAGCGTGTCCTGCGGGTGCGTGGCGGTGAAGCGCTCGATCCACTTGCCGGGCATCACGCCGGGGACGTGGATCAGGTGCAGGCTCGCCACGGGCTCGGATCAGTCCTGGGTCCGCACCACGTAGACGTCGCACGGCGCGTTGTGGATCACGCCGGTGGCGACGGAGCCGAGCACGCGGCCCAGGCCGTGCGTGCCCACGTTGCCCACGAAGATGACCTCGGAGCCGTGCTCCTTGGCGGCGCCGATCAGCGCGTCCACCGGCTTGCCGAAGACGGCGCCGGAGGTGATGTTGGCCTCGGGGCTGTTCTCGCGCAGGCGGGAGGCGATGCGCTCGGCCAGCTTGCCGGCCTGGTCGGCGTCATCGAGGATCCAGGTGTCGGAGCCGATGGTCACGACCTCGGTGTTGTCCTTGGAGTGCGCGGAGAGCACCAGCAGTTCCGCACCGGTCCTGGCGGCCAGTTCCGCCGCGCGACCTGCTGCCTTGAACGCGGTATCCGATCCGTCGACACCGACGATGTACGTGCTCATGGAGTTCCTTCCATCCGGGGGCGCTGACGATCCGAAGCGTATCGCCGTCCTGGGAATGGTAGCCCGGATGGGGTGCCCGGCACACGGGTACGCGGCCGGGAAGCGCTCATTCGCGCGGTCGCAGGCGTGCGTTCGGCAGCACGGGGGCCGGCAGCGGGGCCGGCTGGCCCTCCGGCCACGGGCCGAAGAGCGACGGCTTGCCCGCATCGGCCGGGTCCTGCGGCTCCAGGCCCAGCTCGGCCTGGTAGCGGCGCCGGTACTCCACGACCTCCTCGTGGGTGCGGGCCACGAAGTTCCACCACATGACGATCTGCTCCCCGAGGGGGACGCCGCCGAGCAGCATGAGCCGCACGGGTTCCTGGCCCGGGTTGCGCAGCGCCAGCGTGTCGGGGCCGGGCGGGACATACGCGAGCTCGCGGTGCTCCGTCATCGCGTCGGTGACGAGCACGGGCCCTGACTCGGCCAGGACGGCGTGCTCCATGTCGGCGCGGACCGGCAGCCGCACGCAGGCCCCGGCCTGCAGCACCAGCTCGGCCCCGAGCAGATCGGGCGTCCGCGTGCGCACGGGCGAGGAGGAGCCGAGCAGCGAGCCGATGAACACGCGCGCGCTCACGCCCTCGCCGCTCACGGGCTCCGGGACGTGGTGGATGAACTCGCGCTCGCCCGTGCGCTCCGCGTCCGGCAGCGCGTACCAGAGCTGCACGCCGTGCAGCACGGTGGTGCCCGGCGCCATGATCTCCTGGTGCGTGATCCCGGCGCCTGCCAGCATGAGGTTCAGTTCGCCGGGCCGCACGCGGGCCGCCGTGCCTCCCGCGTCCAGGTGGTCGATCTCCCCACTGAAGAGCCAGGAGACGGTGGCGAGCCCGGTGTGCGGGTGCCGCGGCACGTTCATGCCGCCCGTCGCCGCGACGTCGTCCGGCCCGTAGTGGTCGAGGAAGCACCAGGCACCCACCAGGGAGCGGGCGCGCTGGGGCAGGGTCCTGTGCACGGTCATGGCGCGCGGTCCGCCCAGCGGCACGGCGCGCGCGGGCAGCACCTCGACGTGCGTGCACGGTTCGCCCGGGGCCAGCAGCGTCTCGGCCGGGGCGTTCTCCAGATTGCTCATGGCGGTGTCCTTGCTGGTGGGGGCCGCGTGCGTGCGGATGCCTCCATGGTGCACCGTGCGCGGCAAATGCACGACGCCGTGTGCCAGGGACGGGCACGCGCGTCACCTCGGTGCGCGACAGCCCGGTCCGTCGCGTCGCCGCGCGGCACCCGGGCGGGCCGACGGCGCAACGGGAGCACGCGGCGTCGGGCACCGCGCCCCCAGCCGCAGCGCACCGCCCCCACACGCGCAGCGGGCGCCGTCGACCGTGATGGTCGACAGCGCCCGCTGCGGGGGTGAGGCGATCAGGCCTGCTCGGACACCTTGGTGCCGTCGGCGTCACCGGACTCGTCGGAGTCCTGGTGGATCACCGGGATGGCACCGGTGAGCGGGTTGGTCACCATGCGGATGCCCTCGCCCGGGGTGGGGGCGGGCAGGAAGATCTCGTCCATGGGCAGGTCCGGGTTCTCCTCCTGGGTGCGCACCAGCTCCTCTGCCTCCTCCTCGGAGGCGACGGCCGGCATGGAGCCCATGAGCGGGCGGCGCGCGGACTCACGCAGGAACAGCACGGCGATGAAGCCGGCCACCGAGGTGCCCATGACCCAGAAGGCCGGGGACAGCGCGGAGCCGGTCATGGCCACGAGGGCCTCCATGATGAACGGCGCGAAGCCACCGAAGATCGCCACGGCCAGGTTGTAGGAGATGCCCATGCCGCCGTAGCGGGACGTGGTGTGGAACAGCGCCGGGAGGCTGGAGGCCAGGTTGGCCACGTAGAACGTGACCGGGAAGGCCAGCAGGAACAGGCCGAGCAGCGTGGACCAGGTGGCCCCGTGCATCATGAACAGGAACGCGGGCACGGCCAGGACGATCGCGCTGATGGAGCCCACGAAGAGCACCTTGCGGCGGCCGATCTTGTCGGAGAGCAGGCCCGTGAGCGGGATGCAGCAGGACATGATGACCAGCACCGGCAGGGTCAGCAGGTTGCCGTGCACCTCGTCGTAGCCCAGCGTGCCCGTCAGGTAGGTGGGCATGTAGCTGGTCAGCGCGTAGCCCGCGGTGTTCGCGGCGGAGACGAGCACGAAGGCCACGAGCAGCTCGCGCCAGTAGGTGCGGATCAGGCGACCGACACCCTTGGGGGCATCCTCGCCACCCTCGGCGGCTGCCTCATGGGCGGCCTGCGCCTCCTGGGCCTCCTTGAACGCGGGGGTGTCCTCGATGTGGCTACGGAACCACATGGCGATGGCGCCCAGCGGCAGGGCCACCAGGAACGGGATACGCCAGCCGAAGCCCTCCATGGGATCGGAGCCGAGCGTGATCTGCAGGATGGAGACGAAGGCGGCGCCGATGGCGAAGCCGAAGTAGGAACCCATGTCCAGCAGCGAGGAGTAGAAGCCGCGACGGCGATCCGGCGCGTACTCGGTGATGAACGTGGTGGCACCGGCGTACTCGCCGCCGGTGGAGAAGCCCTGCATCAGCTTGAGCACCACCAGCAGGATCGGGGCGAAGGCACCGATCACGGAGTAGCTGGGCAGCACACCGATGAGGAACGTGGACAGCGCCATCATGGCCAGCGTGAAGAAGAGGACCTTCTGCCGGCCGATGCGGTCACCGAGCTGGCCCAGGACGATGCCACCCAGCGGGCGCGCCACGAAGGTCACGGCGAACACGCCGAGGGAGAAGAGCGTCTGCACGGTGGACCCGACCGAGTCCGGGATGAAGAGCTTGCCGATGATGACGGCGACGTAGCCGTACACGCCGACGTCGTACCACTCCATGAGGTTGCCCACCACGGTGCCGCCGATGGCGGTGCGGAGGGTCTTCTTGTTGACGACGGTGACGTCGTCCACCTTCAGGCGGCGCTTCTCCTGCTTGCGCTGCTTGCGCTTGGAGAGCGGCTTGGCCGGGGTGCCCGGGACGCCCTGCGCCTCGGGGTGATGACTGGTGGATTCCATGACGGAGCCGGAGTTCCCGGCGCTCCTTCCTGGTACACCGCGGAAGCCCGGTTGGGGCCTCGACGCGGCCGCGATTTTCGCGTGACCCCCCTGGTTTCCCCGCATCCGGCGGTACCGCCCGGGATCGGTTCCCGATCGGCTGGAGGGCCGGCCACCGGAGGGGACCCGAGGGTCCGTGGTGCGTGTCCCGGTGGTTGTTCGGCGATCCAGTATAGACCCGGGAGTAACCCCGTTGCCAGTCCCGCGGCGCCTCCGAGCGGCCGGATTCCGGCGTGCTGACGGGGTGGCGCGACCCCCGCGCCCGGGCGTGTTGCACGGGTGCCGGGCGCCGCTCGAGAGCGGCTTCGTGATGGCGCCCGACGCCGCGTGGGCGGGTGCCGCACGCGGCGCCGGGAGGGTGCGGCTCAGGCCAGTTGCGCCAGCACGGCCTGCGTGTCGGTGATCTCGCCCAGCCGGGGGAAGATGCGCGTCAGGGCATATTCGTGTTCGGCGGTCTCCCTGGCCGCCATGGCGTCCTCGACGAGCGCGACGTCGTAGCCGAGCTCGTGGGCGGAGCGGGCCGTGGACTCCACGCCCATGTGGGTGGCCACGCCCGTGAGCACCACCTGCGTGACGCCGGCCTCGCGCAGGCTGGCGTCCAGGTCGGTGGTGTGGAAGGCACCCCAGCCGTGCTTCACGACGTGCAGTTCGTCGGCGAGCGCGCCCGCCTCGGGGACCAGCTCGGTGGCCTCCGCCGGCATCTGGCGGCGTTGCATGCCGCGGGAGGCATCCGTCCGTCCGGACGGGGCCCCGTCCACGGTCACCCACACCACCCTGCGGCCGGAGGCGCGGAAGGCCGCGGCCAGGCGGGCGGTGCGCTCCACCACCTGCTCCACGGTGTAGGGCTGGGTGGGGGTGGCCAGGATGCCGCGCTGCAGGTCGATGACGACCAGGGCCGCTGTGGGATCGATGGTGGCGCTCATGCGTCCTCCTCGTGGTGGTTCTTCCTATGGCTTGTTCGACACCCGGCGGCGCGGTCCCCTGGTCCCGAGGGACCGGTCCGCCACCACCAGGAGCGTCAGGAGGGCGGAGACCGCCAGGGTGAACACGCCCACGGCGTGCATGCCACGGGTGTCCGCGTTCTCCCCCAGCAGGGCACCGTTGGCCGTGGCGGCCGCGATGGCTCCGAGGTACATGAAGGTCCGCAGCAGTCCGGCGGAGGAGGCCGTGCGTTCCGGTTCCACCTGGTGGTAGAGCGCTGCCTGGTTGGCCAGGTTCAGCAGGCCCTGCGGGATGCCGGTGACCAGGGCGATGACCGCCAGGAACAGCAGCGACGAGTCCGGGTGCACCAGCAGCACCAGGGCCGAGGCGGCCATCTGAGCCACGGCGCCGACCAGCAGCTTGGCGCGCAGCGCCGGTGAGCGCCCCGTGGTGATGGAGACGATCAGGGCCGAGGCGAAGATGGGCAGCAGCAGGAAGCCGGAGACCAACGGGTCCAGGCCGCGCCCCTCCTGCATCCACTGCGAGAACGCGTACAGCAGGGCGTACGCGACGATCCCGCCCAGCGCCTGCCGCACGAAGGTGCGTAGCAGGGGCGGGTTGCCGCGCAGGGAGCGCACGTCCACGAACGGGGTGGGCGTGTGCAGCTCACGCCACACGAAGCCCGCCAGCAGGGCTGCGGCCACCGGGAGGAGCCACAGCGTGGCGAGGCGCGGCGTCATGGCCCACAGCAGCAGGGCCACCAGGCCGGCGGCGAAGAGCGCGATCCCCGGCACGTCGAAGAGGCGCACGGTGCCGGCGGGGGCCGGCGCCGCGGCGTCGGGCAGTGTGGACGCCGTGCCGCGGCGCGGATCCTTCGGCAGGAACAGGGCACCGAGGACGAGGCACGCCAGCGCCAGCGGGATGTTCACCGTGAACGTGGCGCGCCATCCACCCAGGCCGATCAGCGCGCCACCCAGCGCCGGCCCGATCACGTTGATGGTCTGGTTGGAGACCGTCAGGACGGTGAGGATGCCGCCGGAGACGTCCCGCCCCGTGCGGTCGGACTCGCTGCGCACCAGGGCCATGGCGGCCGGGTAGCCCGCACAGGTGCCGAGGCCGAGCACCACGCGGGCGGCGATGAGCCAACCGAGCGAGGGGGCCACCAGGCCCATGACGCCCGCGATGCCCACGAGGGCCGCGCCGAGCAGGTACCAGCGGCGCGGGCCGAAGAGATCCACGAGCCGCCCGACCACCGGCTGGCCGACGGACGTGGTCAGGTATAGCGCGGAGATGAGCCACGCGGTGGCGGACGGGGCGGCCCCGAGGTCCTGACCGATCGGCAGCAGGGAGATCGCGATGATCGAGGAGTTGATCGGGTTCAGCACCGATCCCAGGACCATGGGGGTGATCAGGGTGCGGTCGAAGCGCTCCTGGTCTGCTGGCGCGTTGCGCACCGACTCACCTGATCCCTTGACTCGATCCGAAGTTGCTTAGGTATGCTAAGCATTTATGGACGAGCAGGCAAGCCGGATCGATGATGCGCTGATCCTGGGCCTCAAACGCGGGGTACGCGGGCTCTACACGCGCTTCCAGACGGAACGGCCCCCGGGCACGCCGGGGGACGGGGCCCTCCTGGTGCTCGGGCGGATCCAGCGTCTGGGCACCGCCTCGATGGGCGAGCTGAGCTCCCACTTCGGGGTGAGCGGGGCCAGCATGACCCAGAGCGTGAGGACGTTGGAGAACGCGGGATACGTGACGCGGTTCCGCGATCCAGAGGACGGTCGGCGCGTCCTGGTCTCCCCCACCACGAGCGGGGTGGAGCTGGCCATGCAGGGACGCGCCGCGCGCGACGCATGGCTCCGGGCCCGGTTGGAGAGCCTGAGCGCGGACGAGGTGGCCACGCTGCGCGAGGCCGCCAGACTGCTCGCGCGGCTGGCCTCCGACTGAGCGCCACGGGCGCGGGGCGCGCTCGGGCGCGGGGGCGCCGTGGGGGCGTGCTCGGGGGGCACGCCACGCAGGGGTGCGCTCATGCGAACAGCGCGTGAACACTTGTTTCAGATCACAAAAATCTATGGACGTTTGGTTCCAGGCTCCCTACGCTGGCCGTGATGACACGACCTCCCCGCCTCCTCCTGCTCGACTTCGACGGCACCGTGTGCCTCGGGGACGACCCCGTCCTCGCCTACGCAGAGGCGACCGTCTCCTCCCTGCCCGCCGGGACCGCCGCCACGGTCCTCTCCACCGTGCGCTCGTACCTGGGCGGGGAACTCGGCCCCCGCTGGGCCGACGGGTACCAGGCCGTCAAGGACCTCACCCTCCACCTCGTGGACGAGGACACGCGTAGCTCCGCCTACGCCCTCTCCCGCGCCCGGCTCGAGGCGGACGAGTTGAGTGTGCACACGCCGGAGGGTCTGCACGCCTTCCTCGCCGAGGCGGGCGAGGACGCCGAGCGGGTCCTCGTCACCAACGCCCCCGCCGAGGGCGTCACCGGCGTGCTGGAGCGCCTCGGGCTCAGCCGGCTGATCGACGCGGTGGTGCCGTCCGCACGCAAGCCGACCGGGTGGGACCACCTCCTCGACGACCTCCTCGGCGACCGGGCGGCCGATGCCGCCGTGTCCGTGGGGGACGTGTACGTCAACGACATCGCCCCCCTCATCCCGCACGGCATCGCGACGGCGTTCATCGACCGCCATGGGCCCACCGCCGTTCCGGCCACCCCGACCTGGACAGCCCCCAGCTTCCCCGAGCTCTACCCCACCCTCCAGCAGTGGCTGCGCTCCGGCCTGCCTGCAACCAGATGAAGGACTCCCCCATGCGTACTCGTCTTCGTCCCCTCGGCGCCCTCGCGGCCCTCGCCACGATCACGGCGCTCGCCCTCTCCGGCTGTGGCGCCTCCGAATCCTCCGATGCCGACTCGGCCGGCGCATCCGGGACCTGCAGCGGCAGCTCGGTCGCCGACGCCGCCGCGCCCAAGCAGCTGACCCTGGCCCTGGTCCCCTCCGGTGACGCCGACAAGCTCGTCGAGACCGTCAAGCCGCTGGAGCAGGCC
>Ga0164242_10003625_pt1 | contig 17542 bp, 16 predicted proteins | sample OricomgcompostMG_FD_108783 | JGI IMG/M metagenome (GOLD analysis project Ga0164242, IMG submission 108783) | Miracle-Growth compost microbial communities from Emeryville, California, USA - Original compost - Miracle growth compost (MG) ...
TCGAGCCTCGATGCGCCCGCACAGCCGTTCCTCAAGTGGGCCGGCGGCAAGTCGCAGCTGCTCTCCCAGCTCATGCCGCTGATGCCGGAGCGGTTCGGGCGGTACCACGAGCCTTTCGTGGGCGGCGGTGCGGTGTTCTTCGCGCTCACCCCGGTGCACGCGAGCTTGAGCGACCTCAATCCCGACCTGGTCACCTGCTATCGGGTGATCCGCGACGAGCCCGAGGCGCTGGTGAGCGCGCTGCGCAGCCACGTCTACGAGAAAGACCACTTCTACGACGTGCGGAGCTGGGATCCGGCCGCGCTCGAGCCGGTGGAGCGTGCGGCGCGGTTCATTTTCCTCAACCGCACCTGCTTCAACGGGCTGCACCGGGTGAACAAGAAGGGCCAGTTCAACGTGCCCTTCGGGCGCTACACCAACCCGACGATCTGCGACGAGGTGAACCTGCACCGGGTCTCGGCCTCGCTGCGGCACACCGAGATCTCCTGCGGCGGCTTCGATGCGGTGCTGGAGCGGGCCAGGCCGGGCGACTTCGTCTACTTCGATCCGCCGTACCAGCCGATCTCGGCGACCTCCTCGTTCACCGCTTACACCTCGAGCGCGTTCGGGCCTCTGCAGCAGGAGGAGCTCGCCGAGGTCTGCAAGGCGCTCGACCGCCGCGGCTGCGCCTTCATGCTCTCCAACTCCAACGCGGCCTTCATTCGCGAGCTGTACCAGGGCTTCGACGTACGCGAGGTCTACGCCACCCGCGCCATCAACCGCGACGCGACCAAGCGCGGCCCGATAGCCGAGCTCCTGGTGCGCAACTACGCCTGAGTCACGGCGTGCGGGTGGCGTGTCGCGGCGCGCGCGGCCGGGGCGAGGGCAGCGGGCGCTCGGCTTGAGGCGTCTCCGCCGCGAGCAGCAGCGGCGCGCAGACCTGGGCCGCGTCGAGCTCGCCGGGCGATGACCGAAGCCCGCCGGCGAGCAGCGCGCCGAAGCCCGCGGCCACCCCGAGCGCCAGCACCCGCCGCAGCCAGTGCGACCCCTTCGATTCCGGGCGCGCCGGGGCCATCGCCTGCTCGAGCGCGGCGAGGAACGCCGCCAGATCGGCGAAGCGCGCCGCCGGATCCTTGGCCATCGCGCGCATCACCACCGTCGCCACCTCGACCGGGGTCTCCGGGGCGAGCTGGCGCGGGTCGGGGACCGGATCCTCGAGGTGCTTGCGCAGCAGCTCCACATCCGAGAGCCCCTCGAACGGCATCCGGCCGGTGAGCATCTCGAAGGTGAGGGTTCCCAGCGCGTACTGGTCGGCGCGCGCATCCACCGGGCCGTCGCCGAGGATCTGCTCGGGGGCCATGGCGCCGGGCGTGCCCACCGCGAAGCCGTCGCGGGTGCGCGCAGGGTCGGTGGCGCCGCGCACCAGGCCGAAGTCGAGCAAGGTCACCGCGCCGTTGGCGCCGAGCATCACATTCCCGGGCTTCACGTCGCGGTGCACCAGCTTGCGCGCGTGCAGATACGAGAGGCCCTGCACCAGCGGCCGGAGAATGGGCAGCAGCTCGTCGCGCGCGAGCTTGCCGCGGGCGAGCCGCTGCTCCAGCGTCTCGCCGTCGAGCAGCGACATCACCAGGTAGTGCTGGGCGCGATGCCTCCCGACCGCGAACACCGGGACGATGACGGGGTGGTCGAGCGCGCCGGTGGTGCGCGCCTCGCGCTCGAACCGGGCGACGAACTCGGGCTCGCAGGCGTGCTCCGGGGCGAGGAGCTTGAGCGCCACCTGCTTGCCGGAGTCCACATCCAGCGCCCGGAAGACCGCGCCCATTCCACCTTTGCCGAGCTTCTGCTCGAGGCGGTAGCGGCCGTCGATGAGCTCGCCGGGCTGGGCCTCGGCGGGCGCCGGAGTCCGGCCGCGGTTCGGTTCGACGCGTGTGAGTGCAATGGCCATGGCCGCAACCTCCACCCGGTTCGACACCGCGCCTGCCGCGCGACGCAAACCCTGACGCGGCGCCCGGGGCGCTATTCAGCGTCGCGGCGATCAGGCCGTGGCATCCTCCGCCGACATTTCAGAGCCGGGAGGCGCACATGGCGGGGTCCGAAGCGAGCATGCAGGGCAAGGTGGTGCTGGTGACCGGGGCGACCGGCGGCATCGGCAAGGTCGCCGCCACCGAGCTGGCCAGGCTTGGCGCCGAGGTGACCATCGTGGGGCGCGATCCGGCGCGGACCGCGGCCGCGGTGACCGAGATCCAGGCCAAGAGCGCCAACCCGAACGTGGGCTCGCTGCTCGGCGATCTCTCCAAGCTCTCCGAGGTGCGGCGGGTGGCGGCCGAGTTCAAGGCGGGGCACGCGCGGCTCCACGTGCTGCTCAACAACGCCGGCGCGCTCTTCCACGAGCGGCTCACCACCGCCGACGGCCTGGAGATGACCTTCGCGCTCAACCACCTCGCGTACTTTCTCCTCACGGCCGAGCTGCTCGACCTGCTGAAGGCCAGCGCGCCCGCGCGAATCGTGAACGTGTCCAGCGACGCCCACCTCGGCGCCAAGATCGACTTCGACGACCTTCAAGGCGAGAAGCGCTACACCCGCTGGCGCGCCTACGGCCAATCGAAGCTGGCCAACATCCTCTTCACCCGCGAGCTGGCCCGGAGGCTCGCCGGCACCGGGGTGACCGCCAACTGCCTTCACCCCGGCGTGGTCGCCACCGGGTTCGGCAGCGGCAAAGGCGTCATGGCTTCGCTCATCAAGCTCGGCGCACCGCTGATGCTCAGCCCGGAGCAGGGCGCGGACACGGCGATCTGGCTGGCCAGCAGTCCCGAAGCGGAAGGGCAGACCGGCAAGTACTTCAGCAAGCGCAAGGAGCGGCGCACCAGCAAGGCCGCAAAAGATGACGCGGTGGCCCAGCGGCTCTGGCGTGAAAGCGAGAAGCTGGTCGGGGCTCCGGCCTGAAGGCCGTCGCATGGCGCAGGGCGTCACGCGAGCCATCCTCCGGATGACCGATGAACGCGTTCGGGCTGGATTCCGATAACCTTGCGCTCAGCACTTCAGAGGCCACGATGCGCGCACGGAACTTGATGAAGTCGCAGTCGGGTCAGGGCATGACCGAATACATCATCATCGTCGCGCTCATCGCCATCGCCGCCATCGCCGCGGTGACCCTCTTCGGCGACCACATCCGCAAGATGTTCGGGACCTCGGTGGATGCGCTGGCGGGCTCGGCAACCTCGAACACCGGCGCCCAGGTTCGGCACGGCGTCTTTGCCCACCGCGGCGTGACCGACTTCGCCAAGTGCGGCAGCGACAACGCCTACAGCTGCGGCGAGTAGCTCACGAGGCCGTCGATCCCGGCGGCGCGGCGGTGGGCGGGCTCGCCACGCCCGTCGCTTCCTTGAAGAATGAAGGGTCCATCCCGCTGGCTTTGATGAGCTGGGCCATGTCGGCCTTGCCGGTGGCGAGCATGGTGAGCGTCACCGCGCCGCTTATCGCGCAGCTCAGGCCCAGGGCCACCAGCAACGCCGGCAGCAGCCTCGCCGCCTTCCCGCCGCGCTGGCGGTGGGCGAGGTAGGTCTGCCGCAGCGGGATGGTGGCGAAGAAGGCGATGAGCAGCCCCACCGCGATGAAAGGGAGCTGCTTATCCGGGTCGGTGCCGGAGAGCATGCTCACCACCCGGCCCACATCGCAGAGCGCGCCCACGAGCGCCAGGCCAAGGGCCTCGCGCATCCGCCGCCGCTCCCCGAGCCGCGACCAGTTGATCGCCGCGAGCACCGGGGGCGCGACCGGGCTGAGAAAGCCGGTGGCGAAGACCAGAAAGGTGGGCCACAGCGCCGGCGCAGGCTGCGCGGCGCGCGTGAGGTGGGCGGCGCAGGTCAGACACACGCGCTTGCCCTCCACCTCGACGCGGGCGGTGGCGGGCGCGAAGCCGCAGCGCTCGCACGGCAGCGGGGCAGGCGGCGCGACGCCTTGGAGCTGGGTCGCCGAAGCGGACATTCAAATTGTCTTAACACGCGAGCCGGCCCGGATCGCGCCGCGGCCGCGCTGGCCCGCGTCGGGGGCGCGGCGTAAGAAGCGCAGCATGTCCGCCCTGGTCAGCGAGCCGGAGAATCTCGCTGAGGTGGCGGTCGGGCGGCCGGTGCGCGGCACGTTCACCTATTCCATTCCTCCAGAGCTCTCGGCCAGGCTCTCGCCCGGCATGCGGGTGAGCGTGCCTTTCGGTCGCGGCCGCGCGCTGGGCTTTTTCCTCGGGCCCACCCAGAACATGCCGCCGGTCGCGCCCCGGCCCATCGCCGAGGCGCTCGACGATGCGCCAGCGCTCACGCCCGAGGTGCTCACGCTGGTCCGCTGGGCCGCCGCGTACTACCGCCACCCGCTCGGCGAGGCGCTCCGGGGCGCGCTGCCGCCCGGGCTGGCGGAGCTCCGCGGGCCCGCCGTGACGCGGCCGCAGACGCTGACCTGGGTGGACCGCGTGCCCGGCGCCGAAACCGACCCCGCAGTCCGCGGACCGCTGATGCGCGCGGTGATGAGCTACCTCGAGGCCTGCGGTCGGACCGAGATGGAAGAGCTCGCCGGCGCGCTCCCCGGCGCGCGCGACGCGGTGAAGCGGCTCGCAGCCCGCGGGCTGGTCAAGGTCGCCGAGGAGGCGCGACGCAAGGACGAGCCAGGCTCGAACCTGCTGCACGCGCCGGAGGTCTCGCTGTCTCCGCAGCAGGCGGTCGCGCTCACCGAGCTCCGCGCCGCCCTCGAGGCAGGCGGGTTCGCGCCGTTCCTCCTTCACGGGGCCACCGGCTCGGGCAAGACCGAGGTGTATCTGCAGGCCATCGCCCATGTCCGCGGCCAGGGAAAGTGCGCGCTCTGCCTGGTCCCGGAGATCGGCCTCACCCCGCAGCTCGTGGGCCGGTTCCGGGCGCGGTTCGGGGACGAGGTGGCGGTGCTGCATTCGGGGCTGCGCGACGCCGAGCGGCTCGCCGAGTGGAAGCGCATCCGCGACGGCAGCGCGAGCGTGGCGGTGGGCGTCCGCTCGGCGGTGTTCGCGCCCGTGGGAAGGCTGGGGCTCATCGTGGTCGACGAGGAGCACGATCCCTCCTTCAAGCAGGACGAGAAGCTGCGCTACCAGGCGCGCGACCTGGCGGTGGTGCGCGCCCAGCAGGCCGGCTGCCCGGTGGTGCTCGGCTCGGCCACGCCTTCGCTCGAGACGCTGGAGAACGCCCGCCGCGGCCGCTACCGGCTGCTGCGCATGCCGTCGCGGATCGACGACCGGCCGCTCCCAGCGGTGGAGGTCGTCGATCTGCGGCGCCGGCCCGCTGCGGATCCCTCGGCGCCGCCCGCGCTGCTCGCGACCGAGCTGCACCAGGCGCTGGCGGCCACGCTCGATCGCGGCGAGCAGGCCATCCTCTTCCTCAACCGCCGCGGCCACTCGACGTTCGTCGTCTGCACCACCTGCGGCTTCCGCGTGGGCTGTCCCAACTGCGCCATCGCGCTCACCCACCACCTCTCGCGCCGGGGGCTGCTCTGCCACTACTGCGGTCACGGCCAGCCGCTGCCCGCGCACTGTCCCGAATGCCAGGGTGAGCTTCTGCGGATGGGCATGGGCACCGAGAAGGTGGAGGAGGAGGTCGCCAAGGCTTTCCCCTCGGCGCGGATCGCGCGGCTGGACCGCGACTCGGCTGGCGATGCCATCGAGCTCACCCGCGTCCTCGCCGACTTCGCCCGCGGCGAGACCAACGTGCTCATCGGCACCCAGATGGTGGCCAAGGGGCACGACTTCCCCGGCGTCACGCTGGTCGGGGTGATCCTCGCCGACACCGCGCTGGCCCTGCCTGATTTCCGGGCCGGCGAGCGGACCTTCCAAGTGCTGGCGCAGGTGGCTGGCCGCGCGGGTCGCGGCGCGCATCCCGGCCGGGTGCTGGTGCAGACCTACAACCCGGACTCCGACGCCATCGCCCGGGTGGTGGGCCATGACTTCGATGGCTTCGCCGAGGCCGAGCTCCGCCGGCGCGAGGCGCTCGGGTTTCCGCCCTACGCGCGGCTGCTCGCGCTGCGCATCGACGGCCTGCACGAGCGCGACACCGCCGCCGCCGCGAACGCGCTGGCCCGGCTCGCCGAGCGCGCGATCAAGGCGGGGAGTGAGCCGTTGCGGCTGCTCGGGCCGGCGCCGGCGCCCATCGCCAAGATCCGCGGACGCACCCGCTGGCAGCTCCTGGTGAAGGGCCGCTCGCATTCGGCGATGGCGAACGTGGTCGCGGCGCTCGAGCAGGCGGCCGAGCGGCTGGAGGGCGGGGTCCGCGTCGCCTTCGACGTCGATCCGGTGAACCTGCTTTGACCCGGCTCCGGCACCGGAATGGTGATCCGCAGCGGCCGGGATAGACTCCGCGCGGTCCCATGTCCGGAACCGTCCTCCTCGTCCACGACGACATCGCCGCCATCGCCGCGGCCCGCCGCGTGCTCGTGTCCGAGGAGCTCGAGGTCATCCTCGCCACCTCCAGCGCCGACGCCATCATCGCCTTCGGTCAGCGGCCGCCTGCGCTGGTGGTTCTCGCCCCGGCGGTCGATGGCGGACGCGGCGGCTCGGTCTACACCGAGATCCGCACCCTGCCGCAGGGCGAGCACGTGCGCTTCGTGTTGCTCGGTGGCGCGCTGGCCGATGCGCGTGAGGCGGTGAGCGTCGAGCTGCCCTTGCAGGCCGAGGCGTTCCGCGCGGCGGTGCGGCGCGCCCTGGCGGTGGAGGGCGCAGGCTGGGAGCTCGGCCAGTCCACGCCGGTTCAGCCTGAGCGTGAGGCGCCAGCGCCGATTGCCGCAGAAGATCCGGACCCCTGGCGCATCGCCGACGCGCGCAACGCCATCACCGCTGAAGAGCCGCTGGCCGAGGCGCTCTTCGGCGATCTTCGCGCCGCGGACTCCGGCACCCGCCCCGGCACCGAGGCCCAGCCGCTCACCTCCCTGGCCAGCCCCACGCACACGCCCACCGCGGAGTTCGCGGCGCTGCCCGCCGAACCCGACGAGGTCCCGGCCGAGCTCACCGCGCTCCCGCTCAGCGCCGACGACGCCGAGGCCGGCCAGGCCCGGCCGCTGACCGACGTCGACGGCCCGCCCACCCTCGACCGCGCCTTCGAGGAGCTCGAGCTCCCCCCCGAGGAGATCGAGAAAGCGGCCCGCGCCCGCGAGCTCGCCGAGCAGCGCGAAGCCGCCCGCGTTCGCGCCGAGGCGGAGAAGGGCAGCGCACGGGAGCGGCTGGACCAGCTCCGCGCCGCCACCGCCCAGTCCGAGGCCGCCGCCGCCCGCGCGGATGCGCGCATCGCCCAGCTCCGCGCCGAGCACCAGGCGCTGCAGGCCAAGCTCGAGGCGGAGCAGACCGCCCGCGCCGAGGCCGACGCCAGCGCCCAGGTCCAGGCAGCCGAGGTGGAGCGGCTGGAACGCGAGCTGGCCGAGTTCGCGGGCAAGCTGGCCGCGGAGCAACACGCGCGGGAAGCCACCGAGCGCGCCGTGGCCTCGCTGGCGCAGCGAGAGGCCGCGCTCACCGAGAAGCACGCGAGCCTTCAGGCGCGCCTCGCCGCCGAGTCGGCGCAGCTCGCCGAGCTCGACCAACTCCGTTCCGAGGCCGAGGCGCGCGCGCGCACCGAATCCGACGCCGCCCGCGCCGCGGGTCGCTCGGCCGATGCCCACGCCGCGCAGATCCAGCTCCGCGAGGAGAAGCTCCGCGAGGCCCAGGCCGAGGCGCAGCAGAAGGCGGTCGATCGCGCTGGCGCCGAGCAGCGGGTGGCCGCGCTGGAAGCGGAGCTGCGCGAGCTCGACCACGCCGCCCAGCAGGCCCAGGCGCGGACCGCGGCGGAGCTGGCGCAGATCGAGGGTCTCCAGGCGCGCCAGGAGCAGCTCGCCGCCGAGCGCGCCGACAAGGAGCAGCTCCGCGCCGAGGCCGAGCAGAAGGCCAAGCACCTTCAGGTCGAACGCGCGCAGCTCCAGGCCGCCGCCCAGCAGGCGGCGCAGAAGGCCAAGGTCGAGTCGGAGCGGCTCGGGACGCTGGAGCGCGCCCGCGAGGCCGCAGAGATAAAAGTCGCGCAGTCGAGCCGCGCCGCCGACCGCGCCCAGGCCGAGCTGGCCGCGCTGACCGAGCGTCGCAAGCAGGCCGAAGCCGAGCGCGAGCGGCTCCGCGCCGAGCTCGCCGAGCGCGGACAGATCCAGAGCGCCGCCGAGAAGAGCGAGGCCGAGGCGCGCAAGCAGGCCGACAAGGCGGCGCGCGAGGTCGCGCGGCTGGAGGAAGAGCTCGCCGCCCTGCACGCGGCGGACGCCGAAGCCGAGCGCGACCAGGCGTTGGCGCGGCAGCGCGACACCGCCGAGCAGCTCGAGGAGCTGCAGGCTGAGTTCGGGCGCAGGCAGGCCGAGTCCGCCCAGCTCCAGGCCGAGCGCGACGAGGCGCTCGCCAAGGCTGCCGAGGCCGCGACCGCCGCCGAGGCCGCGACCGCGGAGCTGCGCGCCCTCGCCGACCGGCTCCGCACCGAGACTGACCAGCGCGATGCGGCCCAGAGAGCGCTGCGCGAAACCCTCGAGGCCGAAGGCAAGTCGCGCGAGGAACTCGCGGCCGAGCTGGACCAGCTCCGCGGCGAGGCCGAGCAGTCGGCGGGGCAGCTCCAGGCCCTGCAGGCGCAGGCCAGCGCCCTGGAGTCGGAGCTCGGGAGCCTCCGCGCGGAGCGGGATGCGGCGCGCGCGCGGGCCGACGCCCTGGCCGAGAAGCGCAACGCATTCCTTCGCGCGGTGGCCGAGGCCGAGTCGGGGCTGGCCGAGCTGAAGGTCGAACCGACCGCATCGGATTCCCAGACCACGCCTTCGGTGGAGATGCCCTCCGCGGCGCCCCGACCGCGCAAGCTCCGGCCGTTCGTCGGCGGGCGGTTCAAGCGACCGCAGGCCAGGCTCGACCCGGAGTCGCCAGAGCTCTCCACCGTCGATCCCGCGGCGCCGCCAGTTCCCGAGGGCCCCGTCGAGGCGCACCCGCCGAGCTTTCCCGAGCGCGGCGACCTCGAGGAGCTCGGCGCGGCTGGGTTTCTCGCGCGCATCTGGCGCGAGCGGGTCACCGGCCGTTTCGATCTCGAGCTCCGCGACGGCACCCGCGGCCTCTACTTCGAGGCCGGCCGGCTGGTGGCGGCGCTCTCGAGCGCGCCCGCAGATCGGCTCTTCGCCATGGCCCAGGGCGAAGGGCTCATCACCAAGGCCCACGAGCGCGTGCTGCACCAGGAGTCGGCGGACCTCGCCCCGCGGCAGATGGCGGTGCGAATGGTGGAGCTGCAGTTGGTGAAGGGGACCGAGCTCTACGGCCTGGTCCGCCGCCACATGGAGCTTGTGGCCTATTCGCTCTTCGCCGAGGAGCGCGGCGCGTACGTGTACACGCCCGAGCTGGCGCCGGCCGAGCACCGGGTGACGCTGCCGGTGCATCCGCTGGCGTTCATGCTCGAGGGTGTGCGGCGCAAGGGCGACTTCGAGCGGCTGAACCTGCTGCTCGGCGGACCCTCGGCGCTGGTGCGTCGCGCCGCGGGCGGTCCCGACCTGGCCGAGCTGGGGCTCTCCGCGCGCGAGCGCCGCTTCACCGAGCTCATCGACGGGCTCCGCACCATTGAGGAGCTGGTCTTCGCCTCAGGGCTGGAGACCGCCGCGGCGCTCAAGCTGCTTCACGGTCTGGCCGCTGCGGAGGCGGTCGAGGTGCTGCCCGGCGAATCGGCCGACGAGGCGGCGCTCCCCGAGCTGGCGATCGACCTTTCGCGCGTGGCCGAGAAGCACGAGCAGGTCTGCAACGGCGACTACTTCGAGATCCTCGGCGTGGAGCGCGACGCCACGACCTACGAGATCCGAGCGGCGTTCGAGCGGCTCTCCCGCGAGTTCCACCCGGCCCGATTCGCGGGGGTGAACGAGCCGGAGCTTGCCACGCGCCTCCAGGAGATCGCCCGCATGGCCGCCGAGGCCGCGGAGGTGCTCTCCGACGACCGCACCCGTCGCGCCTACGCCCAGAACCTGGCCCAGGCGGGCTGAGCGCCATCGCGCGCGGAGCGATTGCGGGCCTGCTCGGCCGCACTTATGCTCGGGGCCATGGTTCGCGAAATCCTCATCTGGCCCGACCCCCGCCTGAAGCAGAAGAGCAAGGTGGTGAAGGAGTTCGGCCCCGAGTTCCAGAAGCTGGTCGACGACCTCTTCGAGACCATGCACGCCGCCGAGGGCGTGGGCCTCGCGGCGGCGCAGATAGGCGTGCACCAGCGGGTCCTGGTCATCGACACCTCGCCGCGGCAGGAGGGCCAGAAGCCGCTGGTGTTCGTGAACCCGGAGATCACCGCCGCCGAGGGCAAGGCCGAGTACACCGAGGGCTGTCTCTCGGTCCCGGGCGAGTACGAGGACGTGGGCGTCCGCGCCGAGAAGGTGACCTGCAAGGCGCTCGACCGGAACGGCCAGCCCTTCACGGTGAACGCCGATGGCCTCCTCGCCATCGCCATCCAGCACGAGATGGATCACCTCGAGGGCGTGCTCTTCGTGGATTACCTCTCCAGCCTCAAGCGCGGGATGATCAAGAAGCGCATGGAGCGGCTGAAGATCGAGCGCGAGTCGGAGAAGGACGCCGCGCCCGAGGAGCCCGCGTCGCGCAAGGGCTATCGGCCGCGTCCGCAGGTTTGAGCCGGCTCACGCCGGTGATTTGACCCCAAGCTTCGGGCAGAGATCGCGCACCACGCAGCGCGAGCACTCGGGCTTGCGCGCAAAGCAGGTCCGCCTGCCGTGCCAGACGAGGAGCTGGTGGCCCTTGGCCCAGCTCGCCTGCGGCAGCAGCGCCTGGAGATCCTGCTCGACCTTGTCGGGGTTGGTCTGCTTGGTGAAGCCCATGCGCCGCGCGAGCCGGCCGACGTGGGTATCGACCGGAAAGCTGGGCGTGCCGCCGAGGTGCAGCGCGACCACGCCGGCGGTCTTCGAGCCCACGCCAGGAAGCTCCGCGAGCCCCTCGCGTTCGCGCGGGACCTGGCCGCCGCGCTCGACGAGGGCCTTGCCGAGCGCCGCGAGCGCCTTGGCCTTGTTGCGGTAGAGCCCGAGCGACTGGATGTAGCCGGCGATCTGTTCGGGCGTGGCCCGCGCGTAATCGGCGGGCGACTTGAACTCGGCGAAGAGCCGGGGCGTGACCATGTTGACGCGCTTGTCGGTGCACTGGGCCGAGAGGATCACCGCGACCAGCAGCTCGAGGTCGGTGGTGTACTCGAGCTCGATGGTCGCGTGCGGCATGTGCGCGTCGAGGCGCCGGAGGATCTCCGCGCCGCGCTCGCGCTCGCGTTCGGTGATGCGCTTCATCCGGCCTGGGTAGCCCAGGTGTCGCAGCGCCGCCAGCGGGTTATGAAGCGGCCATGCCGGTACCCAGCATCGAGCCCAAGGCGCTCCACGCGCGGCTTCTGGCCGGCGAGGTGGAGCTGGTCGACGTCCGCGAGGAGTGGGAGCTCGAGCTCGCGCAGATAGCCGGCGCGCGGCACCTGCCGCTGGGCGAGCTGGTCGAGCGGCTCGACGAGCTGCCGCGCGAGCGCGATGTGGTGTTCATCTGCCACGCGGGCGTGCGCTCGATGCACGCCTGCCACATCGCGAAGAGCGCCGGGATTCGCGCCATCAACCTGCGCGGCGGCATCGAGGCGTGGTCGACCGAGGTGGATCCGCGCGTGCCCCGCTATTGAAGCGTCGCGAGGGCGGGATCGAACTCGAGCGTCGGCGCCGGCGCGAGCCCGGGGTCGAGCCAGGTGGAGATGAGCGCGACCACGCCGCCCACCGCGAGGCCAGCGAGCACATCGGTGAGGTAGTGCTTGTCGGCGGCGACCCGCAGGTAGGCGGTGAGCAGCGGCAGCGCGGGCAAGACCCAGAGCCGCGTCGAGGGCGCGCCCTGCCACACCCGGCGAAACGCGGTGGCCGCGGTGACCACCGCGACCGACGAGGTGTGCCCCGAGAAGAACGAGCCGAAGCGGTCCGCGAGCGGGACCTTGGCGGGGACGCCGGTGGCGCATGGGCGCTCGCGCATGGCGAGCTGCTTGGCCACCTGGTTCACCAGCCCGGCCGCGACCGCCGCCTCGGTGACCGCGAAGCCGTCGCGCGCGGCGACATCGGCCAGCCGCTCGCCAGGCCGCCGCAGCGCCCAGGCACAGAGCGCGGGCGCGGCGCCATACGCGAGCAGATCCGCGAGCCTGTCCGCGCGATCCGGTGCGCTCCAGCGAAGCACCCGCCGACCCGCGCGATCGAAGGCGTTCAGATCCTTGGCGAGCCAGCGTGCGCTGCGCAGCTCGCCCTTTCGCACCCGCACATACTCAGCGAGCGCCCAGGCGAGCAGGCCAGCGCCGCCCAGCACGCTCCCTCGCACGAGCTGTTCCCGTGTTGCGACAGGCCCCATGGGGTTACGCTGCGCATGCGGCGACGGCCCGGCAATTCGCGCGAAGCGATCTGTCGGCTGGCGCGAACGGTCCTCCGATGGTCCCCGAAAGAGAGCTCTTCGCCGGCAAGGCGGTTCGCGCCGCGCGGCGGCTCATCGGCATGGAGCTGGTTCACCGCGGCCAGCGGGTGCGAATCGTGGAGACCGAGGCCTACGTGGGCCCGCACGATCTCGCCTGCCATGCCTCCAAAGGCAGGACCGCGCGCACCGAGGTGCTCTGGCGCGGGCCGGGGCTGGCGTACGTCTATTTGATCTATGGAATGTACAACTGCCTCAACGTGGTCACCGGGCCCGAGGGCTTCGCCTCGGCGGTGTTGATTCGCGCCGCCGAGCCGCTCAGCCCGGGGCTGGGCGATCTCTCCGGGCCGGGCAAGCTCTGCCGCGCGCTGGGCATCGACCGCAGCTTCAACGGCATCGACCTCTGCGATCCCGGCGCGGCGCTGCACCTGGAACTCGGGCCACGCCGGCGCGTCCGCATCGCCAGCGGGCCGCGGATCAACGTCGACTACGCGCGGCACTGGGCGCACAAGGACTACCGCTTCATGGAGGCCGGCAGCCCGTTCGGCTCGCGGCCGCGGCTCCCGCTTCGGTCCAGGCGAACCTGAACGCCGCATGCTAGAAGCGGCGCGTGAGCGACGAAGCCGACCAGCGACTGGCCGAGGATCGCGCGCTGCTCGCGCGGGCGCAGAAGGGCGAGCTCGCGGCGTTCGAGAAGCTGGTCGAGCGCTACACCCAGCGCGTCTACAACCTGGCCCTGCGCATGACCTCCTCGGCGCAGGATGCTCAGGAGATCGTCCAGGACGCGTTCCTCTCGGCTTACCAGAACCTCGGCGCGTTCCGCGGCGACGCTGCCTTCGGCTCCTGGGTGCACCGCATCGCCGCCAACTTCGCGCTGATGCGGCTGCGGCACCGCAAGGTGGTGAGCGAAGCCGAGGGCGAGCTCAAGGGCGAGCTGGAGTACGGCGACGACGGCGCGCTGCTCACCTTTCCGCTCTCCCAGTTCGGGAAGCGGGCCGACGACCAGGCGCTCGATCACGAGCTCCGCCAGGCCATCGAAGGCGCGGTGGCGAAGCTGCCCGAGGCCTATCGCGCGGTCTTTTTGCTCAAGGACGTCGAGGGGCTCTCGTACGAGGAGATCGCCGAGGCGACCCGCGAGACCGTGCCGGCGGTGAAGAGCCGCCTGCACCGCGCACGCTTGACCCTGCGCCAGGCAATCGACGAATTCTACGCAGAGAAGAAGCCCTGACCTGGCACCCGCGCGAAACCCTGGGGGCTCGCGCGCATCGGAATCGACATGAGCGGTGAGCAGCCAGTCTCGTGCAAGCACGCCAACGACCTGCTTTTCGCCTACCTGGAGGGCGAGCTCGGCGCCGAGGAGGCGCGCGCGCTCGACGCCCACTTCCGGCGCTGTCCGCCGTGCGAGGAGTTCCTCAACTCCTACCGCAAGACCGCCGGGCTCTGCCGCAACGCGCTCCAGCGAGACGTTCCCAGTGAGGTGGTGGAGCGGGTGAAGGACTTTCTGCGCAAGAAGGTCGGCTCGGAAAAACCGTGAGCGCGCGGCTGAACCTCAAGAACCACGCGCTCCCGGAGCTCACCGAGCGCCTCGCCGCCTGGGGCGGGAGCGAGCTGGCGGCGCGGAAGCTCTTCGCGCGGGTGTTCCACCACGGCGCGCACACGCTGGAGGACCTGCGCGAGACCCGCGACGTGCCCCGCGCCGTGCGCGACCGGCTGCTGGAAGAGGGCGAGCTGCCGAGCCTCGAGGTCGTGGAGCGAAGGCGCGCCGCCGATGGCTTCGTGAAGTACCTGTTCCGCTCGCCGCTCGGGGGCGAGTTCGAGGCGGTGCGCATCCCGCTCTTCGAGACCAAGTACGTGGTCTGCATCTCCTCGCAGGTGGGCTGCGCACTGGCCTGCGACTTCTGCCAGACCGGAAAGCTCGGCTTCTCGCGCAACCTCCAGACCTGGGAGATCCTCGACCAGTTGCTCACCGTCCGCGCCGAGGCCGACCGCCGCATCTCCGGCGTGGTCTTCATGGGCATGGGCGAGCCGCTGCTCAACCTCGACAACGCGCTCCGTGCCGCCAACGTGATGATGGCACCCAGCGGCCTGGCCATCGACGGCCGAAAGATCACCTTCTCCACCGCGGGCGTGGTGCCGGCCATCCACCGTTTCATCGAGATGGATTTGCCGCATCGATTGGCCTTCTCGGTCACCAGCGCCATTCCCGAGAAGCGCGGCGAGGTGATGCCCATCGAGCGGACCCATCCGCTGCCCACGCTCATCGAGGCCATCCGCCGCTACACCGAGGTGCGCCGCGCGCGGGCGATGCTGGCCTACGTGTGCATCCGCGGCTTCAACACCGGCGCCGAGGACGCGCAGGCGCTGGCCCGCGCTTTCGAGGGCATCCCCATCAAGCTCGATCTCATCGACGTGACCGACCCGAGCGGCAAGTACCTGCCGCCGACCGACGCGGAGCTGAGCGCGTTTCGAGATCACCTCCAGATTCTCCGGGCGCCGATCGCGCGGCGTTACTCGGGCGGCAAGGAGATCGGCGCGGCCTGCGGGACGCTGGCCGCCACCCGCGCGGGCGGTGAGGTCTTGCCGCTGCGCGCGCCGTGATTCACGAGCGCAGCGTGCGCTCGCTCTTGGCGCCAATTTCATTCGCAAGCTTCGCGTGCTGCGCCTGCGCCCGCTTGAGCCCAGGGGAGACGCTCATTAAGCTTCCCGGCGATGCCCACCGACCTCGACCAGCGCAAGCAGGAGATCCTTCGCGCGATCGTGGAGGACTACATCTCCAAGGGCGAGCCGGTCGGTTCGCTCCAGGTGGCGCGGCGCTCGGAGGTCGAGGTCTCGCCGGCCACCATCCGCTCGGTGATGGCCGACCTGGAGGCGCTCGGCTACCTCGAGAAGCCGCACACCTCCGCCGGCCGAATCCCCACCGACCGCGGCTACCGATTCTTCGTCGATGCGATGGTGCAGGTGCGTGTCCCGTCGCCGAAGGATCGCGAAGCCATCGACCGCTCGCTCCCCGATGCGGGCACCCTCGACCAGGCGCTCGAGCAGGCCTCGCGCATGCTCCACGACCTCTCCCGCCACGCCGCGGTGGTGCTCAGCCCCAAGCCGGGCGAGGGCCGCTTTCGCCACGTGGAGTTCGTGCGGCTCCGCGATGACCGCGCGCTGGCGGTGCTGGTGAGCGAGCAGGGCGCGGTGCAGAACAAGCTGGTGCGGCTCGACGCCCCGATGACCCAGGACGAGCTCACCTCCGCGGCCAACTACCTGAATGCGCTGCTGGGCGCGCTCACCCTCGAAGCTGCGCGCGCGCGCATCGCCCAGGAGCTCGCCGACCAGAAGGCGCTCTACGACCAGCTCTCGCTGCGCGCGCTCACCCTCGGCCAGTCGGTGATGAGCGAGGCCCCTGCCGATGAGCGCGACCGGGTGGTGGTCCGCGGCCAGGGCGCGCTGCTCGAGGACTTCTCCGCCGATGTCGCGCAGGCCCGCGCCGCGCTTCGGCTGGTGGAGGAGAAGAAGCGCATCCTGCACGTGCTCGACCTCACCCGCGAGGCCAAGGCGATGCAGATCTTCATCGGCACCGAGTCGAGCTTCGCCCAGGAAGGGCTGGCGGTGGTGGCCTCGCCCTTCGGCGAGGGCGGCGTCGTGGGAACCCTGGGCGTCATCGGCCCCACGCGGATGAACTACTCCAAGGTCATCTCGCTGGTGGACTACACCGCGCGGGTTCTCTCGCGCGTGCTCGCCTCCTGACGAGCAGCCGGGCGGACGCCGGTCCGTCCGATTCCCCACATGGGAATTCCATAGCCCTGTGCTAGCTTTGCCACCGCATAGGAGCCGCGCTTGGCCGACGACGAGAAGACCAACAAGATCAGCGCCGACATCAGCCAGGCCGCCATCGACGCCGCGCTCGCCGCGGTGGAGAAGCGCCAGAACGAGGCTGCCGCGGCCACACCTGAAGCGCGCATCGCCGAGCTGGAGAAGGAGAACGACCAGCTCAAGCAGCGCCTCGAGCTCGCGCAGACGCGCGGCAAGGAGGCGCTGGGCCAGCTCAAGGAGGAACACGAGCGGGTGCTCCGCGCCGCCGCTGATCTCGACAACCAGAAGAAGCGGGCCCAGCGCGAGAAGGAAGAGGGGCTCAAGTTCGGCCTCGAGAAGTTCATCAAGGAGTTCCTGTTGGTGGCCGATGATCTGGATCGTGCCCTGGGCCACGCCGAGGTCGCCGACAAGGCCTCGCTGGTCACGGGCGTGAAGATGGTCGCCAAGCAGTTGGAGAGCGTTCTCGCCAAGAACGGCGTGGAGTCGTTCTCGGCCAAGGGGCAGGCCTTCGATCCCCGGGTGCACGAGGCGATGAGCGCGGTGGAGTCCGATGGCCCGGCGAACATGGTCCACGAAGAGATGATGCGGGGCTACACACTCCACGGACGGCTCATCCGCGCGGCGGTGGTCTCGGTGACCCGCGCCCGCGAAGCCGCCGCGCCCGTCTCCGAAGAGCCGAAGCAAGCCGAAGCCACCAAGACCGACGACACCACCAACGCAGAAGGCACCACGTCCGACTCGCAGAGCTGAACTGCCGGGGGGCAAGAACACCATGAGCAAGGTCATTGGAATCGATCTGGGAACCACGAACTCGTGCGTGGCGGTGATGGAGGGCGCCGAGCCGGTGGTCATCCCCAACTCCGAGGGCTCGCGCACCACGCCTTCGATGGTCGCCTTCACCGAGAGCGGTGAGCGGCTGGTCGGACAGATCGCCAAGCGGCAGGCGATCACCAACCCCACCAACACCATCTACGTGGTGAAGCGGCTCATCGGCCGCAAGTTCGAGGACGCCGAGGTCAAGCGCAGCACCGGGCTGGTGCCGTACAAGATCGTCGGCGCCGACAACGGCGATGCCTGGGTGGAGGTCCGCGGGCAGAAGTACTCGCCCGCCGAGATCTCCGCGATGGTGCTGGGCAAGATGAAGCAGACCGCCGAGGACTACGTCGGCGAGCAGGTGACCGAGGCCATCGTCACCTGCCCCGCGTACTTCAACGACGCCCAGCGGCAAGCGACGAAAGACGCCGGGCGCATCGCCGGGCTCAACGTGCTGCGGATCATCAACGAGCCCACCGCCGCGGCGCTGGCCTACGGCCTCGACAAGAAGAAGGACGA
>Ga0164242_10003626_pt1 | contig 17539 bp, 13 predicted proteins | sample OricomgcompostMG_FD_108783 | JGI IMG/M metagenome (GOLD analysis project Ga0164242, IMG submission 108783) | Miracle-Growth compost microbial communities from Emeryville, California, USA - Original compost - Miracle growth compost (MG) ...
CAGGTTTCAGATCAACCGAATACGCGCCGCCGAGCGGGAATATCTGATACGTATCAGTGAGCAGGTACAGCAATACCAGCGCGACCAGGTAGTTCGGAACGGCAGACAGAAACGACACCACGAAGGTGGCGGCCTTGGCGAATCGGCCCGCCTGGAACGCGGCCATTGCAGACCCGACGGCGATGCCGATCACGAAACTGATGATCAACGCCACCGCGACGATGAAGATGGTCCAGGGCAGTGCACCGGCAATAACCGCAGTGACCGTGGTACCCGGGTTGGTCACCGGTCGGCCGAGGTTGCCGCGGAATGCGTCACTGACGTAGCCGAGGTACTGCTGCCACACCGGCCCGGTTGGAGTTACGCCGTAGACTGCGTTGACCTTTTGTTGGATTTCTTCTGGCGTCAGGCCACCCTGCGCCTGCAGTTGAGCCATCATTGCCGAGCTCGGGTTGCCGGGCATCACCCGGATCATGAAGAACGACAGCGAGACCACTACGTAGATGATGACCAATGCCATCACCAAGCGTTTGGCAATGTAGGCAAACATCAGACACCGCGCTCGCGCGCTGCAGGACCGCGGCTGGCACCGGCGTCACGATCTTTCCGCCGAACCGTGTGCCGGTATGGCTGGTCAAATCCCCGTGCGCATCGATGAACTGCCAGCGTCAGAACTCACCCGTTTCCCGTTCGGCCCCCCGGCCCACGGCAGGTCAACGGAGCTCTACCTCGCTGGCCTACCATCACGAGCACAACCGTGCCGCGCCCGCTTCTCGATAGTAGCGCGGCCGATCATCGTGTCAAGGGACGAAGATCGTTCGGGCGGTAGGCCTTGCCGGTACCGCCGAGCAATGTGTACGTAACTGCGACCAGTCCGTCACCAAATCGTTATGTCTTCATTCGACCCGGGCCGCTGCGCGGCCGGCATATCAGCACACACACAGACGTGGAGTTCGCGTGCCCGCCGGTTGATCAGCCGACGCGAGCGATGAGGTCGACACCGTCAGTGTCGATCACCGTCGCGGTCACCAGGTCGCCGACAGCTGCGGTGTCGGCGCCCACGAGGCGGGTGCAGCCGTCCACGTCGGGACCCTGGTGCCAGGCACGTCCGTCTACGCCGCCGAGGTCGCCGCCGGCGTCACTCCGACCGACTGACTCCACCAGCACGTGGACAGTCTCACCGAGGCGTTCCTCGGCGCGCTGGACGACGAGTTCATCGACGAGGTCCTGCACGCGCTCGACTCGTTCGAGCACCTCGTCCGGGTCCACCTTGTCGGCCAGCCTGGCACCCTCGGTGCCGTCCTCGTCGGAGTAGCCGAACACCCCTACCGCGTCCAGGCGCGCCTGCCCCAGGAACTCGCACAGCACGTCGACGTCGGCGTCGGTCTCGCCCGGGAATCCCACGATGACGTTGGTGCGGATCCCGGCCGCCGGATCGACCGCGCGAATCGACTCGATGAGGTCGAGGAACCGGCGCTCGTCACCGAAACGGCGCATGCGGCGAAGGACAGGCCCGCTGGCGTGCTGGAAGCTCAGGTCGAAGTACGGCACGACGCCCGGGGTGGCCGCGATGGCCTGAACCAGGCTGGGCCGCATCTCGGCGGGCTGTAGATAGGACACCCGCACCCATGGCCGCGCCGGCAGGTCGGCCAGCTGAGGCAGCAGCGCCTCGAGCGACCGGAGGTCGCCGAGGTCCTTCCCGTAGGACGTGGTGTTCTCGCTCACCAGGAACAGTTCGCGCACGCCGTTGGCGGTGAGCCATTCGGCCTCGACCAGTACGTCTGCAGGCGGCCGCGACAAGAATGCGCCGCGGAAACTCGGGATCGCACAGAATGCGCACCGGCGGTCGCAGCCGGACGCGATCTTCAGCGGCGCCGACGGGCCGGAGCCCAGCCGACGGCGCAGCGCCCGTGGCCCGCTGGCTGGCGCCACCCCGGCCGGCAGATCCGGCGCATCGACACCGGCCGGCTGACCATGGCCCGGCACGGACGGCGCGGATGCGGCGGCACGTTGGACCGGGGTCAGCGGCAGCAGCGCACGCCGGTCGCGGGGCACGTGCGAGGTGTGCTGGTGGCCGCCCATGATCGACTGCAGCCGGTCGGCCACGTCGGCGTAGTCGTCGAAGCCGAGCACCGCGTCCGCCTCGGGCAGCTCAGCGGCAAGTTCACGCCCGTACCGCTCAGCCATGCAGCCGACAGCGACGACTGCCTTGGTGGTGCCGGAGCCTTTCAGCTCGGCCGCGGCCAGCAGGGCGTCCACCGAGTCCTTTTTCGCCTGCTCGATGAACCCACAGGTGTTGACCAGCACGGCGCCGGCCGCCTCGGGATCGTCGACCAGCCGGAACCCGCCGGCCTCGAGTCGGGCGGCCAGCTCCTCGGAGTCGACCTCGTTGCGTGCGCAGCCGAGCGTGACGACCGCAACTGTCGTCGGTTCGGCCCCGTGCCCCTCCGCATCGGGCGGAGGTGGCGTCTGGTCGAGGATGGGTGTCGTGGCTGGCCGCGGATCGGCGGAAGATGAACTCATAGCGTCTCCCAGTATCGCTGCTGCCGCCGCCGATCCCCCAATCCGGGTGCCGTCGTTAGGCTGGGGCCGTTCAGTTGCCGTCCGACAGTTGCCGCCAGACGAGGATGCTCATGACCGCTGCTGCTTCACCCGCGTCCGCCAACGCCGTCCGCAAGGTCGCCCTGCTCACTGCGGGTGGCCTCGCGCCGTGCCTGTCGGCCGCTGTCGGTGATCTCATCGAGCGCTACACCGAGGTAGCCCCTGACGTCGAGATCATCGGCTACCTCGGCGGCTACCACGGCCTGCTGGCGGGCAACTTCGTCACGGTGTCGCCGCAGGTACGGGCCAAAGCGGCAATCCTGCGTCGCTTCGGCGGCAGCCCGATCGGCAACAGCCGGGTCAAGCTCACGAACGCCGCCGACCTCGCCGAGCGCGGGTTGGTGCCCGAGGGAGCCGACCCGTTGCAGGTGGCTGCCGAGCGGCTCGTGGCCGACGGTGTGGACGTACTGCACACGATCGGCGGCGACGACACGAACACGACCGCGGCCGATCTGGCCCGCTATCTCCACGACCACGGCCATGACCTCACGGTCGTGGGCATGCCCAAGACGATCGACAATGACGTCGTCCCGGTGCGCCAAAGCCTGGGTGCCTGGACCGCGGCCGAACAGGGTGCCCGCTACGCAGCGAACATCGTCGCCGAGCAGAGTTCGAACCCGCGGATGCTGGTGATCCACGAGGTGATGGGACGCAACTGTGGCTGGCTCACCGCCGCCACGACCCGTGAGTACCTGCGCTGGTTGGACGAGCAGGAGTGGAATCCCGGCATCGGCCTCGACCGGTCCAAGTGGGCGGTGGACGCGGTGTACCTGCCGGAGATGCCGCTGGACATCGACGCGGAGGCCGCGCGGTTGAAGGTCGTGATGGACGCCACGGACTCGGTGACGATCTTCCTGTCCGAGGGAGCCGGGGTGGAGCAGATCGTGGCGCAGATGCAGGCACGCGGGCAGGAGCCCGAGCGCGACCCGTTCGGCCACGTCAAGCTGGACACCATCAACCCGGGTGCCTGGTTCGCCAAGCAGTTCGCACCCCTGATCGGCGCGGAGAAGTCGATGGTGCAGAAGAGCGGCTACTTCTCCCGGTCCGCGCCGGCCAACGACGCCGATCTGGAGCTGATCGGCCGCTGTGCCGAGCTTGCGGTCGACTCGGCGCTGGCCGGCGTGTCCGGGGTGATCGGCCAGGACGAGGAGCGCGGCGACGAGCTGCGGGCCATCGAGTTCGACCGCATCGCCGGCGGCAAGGCGTTCGACCCGAGTGTGCCCTGGTTCGGCGAGCTGCTCGACGCGATCGGGCAGCCCCGGCCGTAGCGACCGCCGGTCAGGCCTGGCCGCGCAGGGTGGCGACGAAGTCGTCCAGGTCGTCGGCCTTGAGCAGCACGTCGCGGGCCTTGCTGCCCTCGCTGGGCCCCACGACCCCACGTGACTCGAGAATGTCCATCAGCCGGCCGGCCTTGGCGAACCCGACGCGCAGCTTGCGCTGCAGCATCGACGTCGAGCCGAACTGCGTCGTCACAATCAGCTCAGCAGCCTGACACACCAGGTCGAGGTCGTCGCCGATCTCGTCGTCGAGTTCCTTCGCCGGCCCGGCCTGGCCGGTCACGTCTTCGCGGTACTCCGGCGGCAGCTGCTGTTTGCAGTGCTCGACCACTCGATGGATCTCACCCTCGGTGACCCAGGCGCCCTGGATACGCACGGGCTTGTTCGCACCCATCGGCAGGAACAACCCGTCGCCCTGGCCGACCAGCTTCTCGGCCCCGGGCTGGTCCAAGATCACCCGTGAATCGGCCATCGACGATGTGGCCAGCGCCAGTCGCGACGGGATGTTGGCCTTGATCAGCCCGGTGACGACGTCCACCGACGGGCGCTGTGTCGCCAGCACCAGGTGGATGCCGGCGGCACGCGCGAGCTGGGTGATGCGTACGACCGAGTCCTCCACGTCGCGGGGCGCCACCATCATCAGGTCGGCCAGCTCGTCCACGATCACCAGCAGGTACGGGTACGGCTCGAGCGTGCGCTCGCTACCCGGTAACGCCTTCACGGTGCCCTTGCGCACGGCCGCGTTGAAGTCGTCCAGGTGCCGGAACCCGAACTTGGCCAAGTCGTCGTAGCGCAGGTCCATTTCCCGCACCACCCATTGCAGCGCCTCGGCCGCCTTCTTGGCGTTGGTGATGATCGGGGTGATCAGGTGCGGGATGCCGTCGTAGGAGGCCAGTTCGACCCGCTTCGGGTCCACCAGGATCATCCGCACGTCCTGGGGCGTCGACCGCATCAGGACCGAGCTGATCATCGAGTTCACGAACCCGGACTTGCCCGAGCCGGTGGCCCCGGCGATGAGCAGGTGCGGCATCTTGGCCAGGTTGGCGACGACGAAGCCGCCCTCGACGTCCTTGCCCAGTCCGACCACCATCGGGTGGTGGCTGCTGCGCGCATTCGCCGAGCGCAGCACGTCACCAAGGGAGACGATCTCCTTGTCCGCATTGGGAATCTCGACGCCGATCGCCGACTTGCCCGGAATCGGCGACAGGATGCGGACCTCCGCACTGGCGACGGCATAGCTGATGTTCTTGCTCAGCGCGGTGACCTTCTCCACCTTCACCGCCTGGCCGAGCTCGACTTCGTAGCGCGTGACGGTCGGCCCGCGGGTGTAGCCGGTCACGGCGGCATCGATACCGAACTGCTCGAGCACGCTCGACAGCTGGTCGACGACCTTGTCCGACGCGGCCGACCGTGTCTTGGGGGCCGTCCCCGGCTGCAGCACGTCGGTAGGCGGGAGCGCGTACGTGCCCTCGCCCGAGCCCGCCGGTTGATCGGTACGACCGGCGGCTGGGGAATGCAGTGGGGGCCGGCCACCATCGGTCGACTCGTCGGTCGCGAGCACGGCGGCGAGGGCCGCCGCGTCAGGGTCCGCGGCCAGCGGAACGGGCGCGGTAACCGGCCCGCCCGTCGTGTCGCCACCGGTGTCCGCACCGGGCGAACCGGTGGCGTCGAGGCCGGTGCCCGCCCCGTCGTCGGCCGTTGCTGTCCCGACCTTCTCGGGCTCCTCGTCGAGCGCGGCTTTGCCTTTGGCCCACCGGCGTCGACGCGCGGCCTTGTCTTCGATCACCGGGGTGTCGTAGGGCACCTCGCCGGTTTCGCCGTCGTCGTCTGGCGTGTGCGCACCAGACGTGCGACGTCGTGACCGTTTCGGCTTTCGGCCGGCGCCGGCAGTGTCGGCGGCCGCCTCGGCAGGCGAGTCGGCGCCGAGCGGTTCGCCCTCTGGGCGTGCTCGCATCGCACGAGAGAACTCGCGCACCTTCAGAGGAATCGCGTGTACGGGAGTGGCGGCCACGACCAGCACGCCGAATACGAGCAGGAGCACGAGCAGCGGTACCGCCACGTACACGCTGACGAGGTCCACCAGCACCGAGGACACGACGTAGCCGATGCCGCCGCCGGCCGTGCGCAGGTCGCCCTCGCCCGGCAGCGGTAGCCCTTTGGCTATGTGGAACAGGCCGAGCAGCGCGAACGAGGTGCACAGCCAGCCGATTGCGGCGCGACCCGTGGGGCCCTCGTGCACCGGATGCCGCAGGGTTCGCCAGGCCAGGCCGAGCAGTACGACGGGCAGCGCCCAGGCGAAGATGCCGATGGCTCCCTCGGCGACCAGCCGGGTGGTGTCTCCGACGGTGCCCGGCAGATGCCACCATTCGGCCGCGGCGACGAGCACGCCGGCACCCAGCAGCGTGAGCCCGACGCCGTCTCGGCGAACGTCCGGGTCGACGTCGACCGTGCCCGCGCCTGCGCGGCGGGCGAACCCGCCGACCAGATGGGCAAGCCCCATCCACAGCGCGCGCAGCATGCGGCCGATCCCGTGCAGGAACCGCGTCACCGGGCCCGGGCCGGGTGGCTTGCGGGCCGGTGGGCGCTTGGCCGGTGGCCGGCGCGCGGACCGGGCCGGCGTGGGCGCGCGTTTCGCGCTCGCGCCGTTCGCACGGGACCGTACGGGGGAAGTCGTACGAGTCGCCATGGTCCCACAGGCTACGCGAGATTCTCAGTGGCCACACTGGTCACACGCCGCGCAGCTGTCCCGGCACCGCTCCGCACCGAGCGTTCAGGGCCTGGCCGATACCGCGGTCAGCACCTCGGGCCACCGTCGTTCCAGGCGTCGGCCGCCGGTGCGCAGACCCACCTGCAGGCCGATCACACCGACCGCCAGGGCCAGCGGCGGCACCACCCACCGCAGCGCCGGGATCCAGATCGACGCGACCGCACAGGCGATGACCGGAAGGTTGACCAGGCCGGTGAGCGCGAGGTTCACCATGACCGCGACGAACCCGACCATGGACGCACCGCCGGACGAGGCGAACGGGCTGCTGCCGGCCGCGGGCATCGGCGCCTGCCAGACCGCGCTGACCCAGGAGGCGACGCCCGACCCGGCCAGCAGCACCGACGTCGCCAGGCCGAGCAGGACCGGCGCACGACCCCACTCCCCCGTCCAGGCGAACAGGCCGATCGACAGCGCCAGGAGCACCGGCACCGCCCAGGTGTACAGCGCCATCACCCGGCCGAGCCGGTCATCGCGGCCGCGCACGCCCGTGCTCACGTGCAGCCAGAGTGCCGAACCGTCGTAGGAGGTGTCCTGAGACGTGGAGGTCGCCAGCAACGCAGCGACCATCACCGGCGCGAACACGGCGAACCCGCGGCCCTGCCCGCTGACGAACTGGCCGCCGACGAACAGCAGCGGAATGATCAGCACGCTCACCGCCGAGCTGACGTAACGAGGGTCTCGGCGCTAGTACCGCAGGCAGCGCCCCGCGATCGCGCCCGCCGCCGTCGGCGGGTACAGCCGGTCGATCACGCCGTGCCCGGCGCGGACCGCCGTGCCGTCGCCGCCGCCGTCGATCGGTGAGCAGAGGCTGATGTCCAGCTGCCGACGCCAGCCCAGCCACAGGGCGCCGACCACGCCCAACGACAGCAGCAGCCGCACGACCGCGAGCAGCGGCTGCCCGGTCGCGAGGCTGCCCGGCACGCTCCACGGCAGGCCGAACGGCGTCCAGCCGGCCACCACCGCGGCAGTGTGGACGAGCCCGCGGAGCTGGTCGAAGCCGGCACTCTCCGCTCGCGACATGACCGCGTTGACCGTGAGCCCGGCACTGGCCGCCAGCAGGGCGATCAGCCCGGCGGCGGCATCGCGGAATCGGCGGGTCCGCAGCAGCCGCGCGAACCCCGACGTCAGCGTTCGCGACAGAAGCAGACACGTCGCGATCCCCAGCACGGCAGCGACCAACGCCGCGCCCATGTGCGCCACCACCCCGGCCACCCCGCCGCCGCGGCTCCAGGTGAGCACGGACGACAGCGCGACCACCGCGGTCGCCACGCCTGGCAGACCGATCAGGCCGGCCAGCAGCAGCCCAGGCATCAGGCGGCTGGCGTCCACGGGCAGCAGCGCGAACACCGCCGGGTCGAGCGTCTCGTCCACCCCGAACACCAACAGTGGCAACAGCGTCCAGCCCAGAGTCACCGCGGCGAACCCGAGCACCGAAGCATCGTCGGCCAGGCTGGCGTCGGCCAGGCGCAGCGCGACCATGGCACCGGCACCGGTGGCGATCGCCAACAGGGCGTAGAGACCACCGATGAGCATCATCACCATGCGGGAGGTCGAACGGTGCAGGCTGTTCGACATCAGCCGCAGCTTCAGCGAGACGAGGAGCGCAACCACGCCAGCGTCCCTTCGTCCACGGCCCGCACCCCGATCAGGTCCAGGAACCGCTGCTGCAGGCTCTGCCCGCCTGCGACCTGCTCGACCGACCCCGCGGCGACGACCCGGCCATCGGCCACCACCGCGACGTCGTCACACAGGTGCTCGACCAGTTCCATCACGTGGCTGGACAGCACGACCGTGCCCCCGCCGGCGACATAGTCGCGCAGAATCGCGCGGATGACCTCGCCCGATACCGGATCGACCGCTTCGAGGGGCTCGTCCAGCAGGACCAGCCGCGGCGCGTGCACGAGCGCGCAGGCCAGGCCGATCTTCTTGCGCATACCCGCCGAGTAGTCCACGACCAGAGTGGCCGCGTCGTCGGCCAGCCCGAGCGCGGACAAGAGCGCGTCGACCCGCTGCACCATGTCCTGCTCAGGCACTCCGCGCAGCCGGCCGGTGTAGGTGAGCAGTTCGCGGCCGGACAGCCGGTCGAACACCCGCAGCCCGTCCGGAAGGACGCCCATGAGCGCCTTGGCGGCCGCCGGGTCGGCCCACACGTCACGGCCGAGCACGGTGGCGGTGCCCGCATCGGGGCGCAGCAGGCCGGTGGCCATCGACAGTGTGGTCGTCTTGCCCGCACCGTTGGGTCCGACCAGGCCGAACATGCGCCCAGCCGCCACGTCGAGGTCGAGCCGGTCGACTGCGACCTTGGTGCCGAAGCTCTTGGTCAGGCCGCGCAGACTCAGTGCCGGTGCCGAGCCGCCGGCGGCCGGGCCGGCCGTGGCGTCCGGACGCACGTCTGGGCTGCGCGGATCAGATTGCGGCTGGCTCACTCGATCCCCTGTTCGCGACGGCCTCGGCACGGTGGACGACGGTAACCGATCCGATGGCCTGTCCGAATGACGATATTGCTGACCGAATAGTGAGACGGGCATTGCGCGGGCGGCGTGTGCGCCGGCTACAGTCGGCGCGCAAGGTCATGAGCGCCAGCGCCAAGCCCCGGCTCGCTGGCCGGCAACCCTCCTCCGCGGTGGGGTGCCCCGGGTGACGACCTGGCCAGTGCACAGCAGTGCACGGGCAAGTTGCGGATCAGTCAGGAGCTGTCATGGCCATTCTGTCCATCCTCGAACCGACCCGGTGCACGGCTGACGGGGAGCCTCGCTCCGATCGGACCGGCCCGCCAGTCGTGCCACCCGTCGTCGGCGCGGACCTGCGGGTCCCACTGGCCGGCGGCGGCACGATCGGTTACGCCAGCCTCGACCATGCGGCCAGTGCGCCCGCGCTGGTAGCCGTACGGGACGCGGTCGACCAGGCGCTGGCGTCCTACGCATCCGTGCACCGAGGCAGCGGCTGGGCATCGCAGGTGACGACGGCCTGGTACGAGCAGGCACGCGACGAGGTGGCCCGATTCGTCGGTGCCCGCCCGCAGGACGAGGTCGTGTTCACCCGACAGACGACGGATGCGCTGTGCCTGCTTGCGCACTCGCTGCCGACGGATACGCACGTCTTTGTGTTCGACTCCGAACACCATGCCAACCTGCTGACATGGCCGGCCGATCGGACCACGCGGCTTGGGATCCCGCGCAGTGGCCGAGCGCTTCTCCGGACGCTCGGGGAAGCCTTGCGTAGCGCCCCGAACGGCCCCCGGCTGGTGTGTGTTGCCGGCGCCAGCAACGTCACCGGTGAGCTGTTGCCGGTGGCCGAGGTGGCCGCGCTCGCACACGCCCACGGTGCCCGGGTCTGCCTCGATGCCGCACAACTGGCACCGCACCGACCGGTAGACATCAGCTCCAGCGACATCGACTACGTCGCCGTGTCCGGGCACAAGCTCTACGCACCATTCGGCGCAGGCGCACTGGTCGGGCGAGCCGACTGGCTCGACGCGGCGCCTGCCTACCTACCGGGCGGCGGAGCGGCCACCTCGGTCACGGCCGACGCGGTGAGCTGGGCCACCGGTGCCGATCGGCACGAGGGGGGTTCGCCCAACGTTGTGGGCGCGGTGGCACTGGCTGCGGCGTGCGCGACGTTGCGCAGGCATCAGGACGCGGTGGCACTGCACGAGGTCAGGCTTTCGACCCGGTTGCGTCAACGGCTTTCCCAGATCGATGGCGTCCGGCTGCTGGCAACGTTTTCGCCCAGCCGCGACCGCGTCGGAACGGTTGCTTTCACCGTTGCCGGCTACCCGTCCGATCTGGTCGCCACCTATTGCTCGGCCGAGTACGGCATCGGGGTGCGGGCCGGAAAGTTCTGCGCGCACCAGCTCACCGACTCATTGTTGGCGGAGCCGGATCCGTTCGGTGCGGGGAACCGCCACGATCCGGCAGGGCACAATCCAGGCGACGATTCCGAGGGCCATGTTCGCGCCGGCGAGCTCGATGGCCATGATCGGGCGGCCGCGGTTCGTGCGAGCATCGGATTGGCCAGCACGACCGAGCACGTCGACCGGCTCGTGGATGCGATCCGCACCCTGGTTCAGGGTGGTCCGCGGCTCGAATACCGGCGCACCGTCGACGGGTGGGTCGTCGAGGGTGATCGACGGCGGCTCCCCAGCCGGCCGTGGTGAGCTCGGTGGGGCACGGGTAGTGCTGCGGAGACGGGACCCGAACGAACGCATCCAGCCTCGTGCGCACCGGTCGAGACATTCATCGGCCCCGCCGGCACGGGTACGGTCAGCCGTCGATGACCACCGGAATGATCATCGGACGCCGCCGGTGCTGCTGGTTCACCCATCGTCCGATCGTGCGGCGAACGATCTGCGCCAGCGTGTGGACGTCCTCGGTGCCATTGGCCATCGCCTGCTGTACGGCTTTGGCCACCTCCGGCACCACCGTGTCGAACACGGTGTCGTCCTCGGCGAAGCCACGCGCATGCACTTCCGGACCGGCGGTGATGGCACGGCTGGCCAGATCGACCACCACGACGACCGAGATGAATCCCTCGTCGCCGAGAATGCGCCGATCCTTCAACGACGACTCGGACAACCCGCCTACCGTCGACCCGTCCACGAATACGTAGCCACACTCGACCTGACCGGTCACACTCGCCTGTCCGTCCACCAGGTCGACCACTCCCCCGTCCTCGACCAGGACGACGTTGCGCTCCGGCACTCCGGTCGCGGCCGCAAGCTGACCGTTCGCCGTCAAGTGCCGGGGCTCGCCGTGCACCGGCAGCACGTTGCGCGGCTTGACGATGTTGTATGTGTAGAGCAATTCGCCGGCGCTGGCATGGCCGGACACGTGCACCAGCGCGTTGCCCTTGTGCACGACGTTCGCCCCACAGCGTGTCAGCCCATTGATCACGCGGAACACGGCGTTCTCGTTGCCCGGTATCAGCGAACTGGCCAGCACCACGAGGTCGCCCGGATCGATCTGGATGTGCGGGTGATCCCTGGCCGCGATCCGGGCCAGTGCCGACATCGGCTCGCCTTGCGACCCGGTCGATATCAGCACCACGCGTTCGGGCGGAAACTTGCCCACGTCACGCAAGTCCACCAGCGTGTCGCCCGGAACCCGCAGGTACCCCAGGTCCCGGGCGATGCCCATGTTGCGCACCATGGACCGGCCGATGAAACACACCTTGCGACCGTGCGCGACCGCAGCGTCGAGGACCTGCTGCACGCGGTGCACGTGTGAGGCGAAGCACGCGACGATGACCCGCGTCCGGCTGTTGCCGATCACGCTGTCGAGTACCGGTGCGATCTCGCGCTCCGACGTCGTGAAGCCAGGTACTTCCGCATTCGTGGAGTCGACCATGAACAGGTCGACCCCTTCCTCTCCCAGCCGTGCCAGTGCCCGCAGATCGGTCAGTCGCCCATCCAGCGGTAACTGGTCGAGCTTGAAGTCACCGGTGTGCAGCAACGTGCCGGCCGGTGTGCGCACGGCAACCGCCAATGCGTCCGGTACCGAATGGTTCACCGCGACGAATTCGCAGTCGAAGGCGCCGAACGAGACGCGCTGCCCCTCGGCCACCTCATGCAGCACCGAGTCACGCAGGCGGTGCTCGCGCAGCTTTCCGGCCAGCAATGCCAGTGTCAGCTTGGACCCGACCAGCGGAATGTCCGGCCGTTCGCGTAGCAGGTACGGCACGGCGCCGATATGGTCTTCGTGGCCGTGGGTCAACACCAGCGCGTCGATGTCGTCGAGCCGATCGCGCAGGTAGTCGAAGTCGGGCAGGATCAGGTCGACACCGGGGTGGTCGTCTTCGGGAAACAGCACCCCGCAGTCGATCAGTAGAAGCCGGCCCCGGTATTCCACCACCGCCATGTTGCGGCCGACGTCGCCGAGGCCACCCAAGGGCACTACCCGCAGGCCGTTGGCCGGCAGCGTGGGTGGCGTCTTCAGTTCCGTCGGCGTCAGCCTCACGCGAGCACTCCCAGCCGTTCGAGGTCAGTTCGCAGGCTGTCCACCTGCTCGTCGGTCATCGGCACCTGGGGCAAGCGCACGTGCCGGTTCGTCAGCACGCCGAGAAGCTCCATCGCCGCCTTCGCTGCGACCGCGCCCTGGGCGACCGTCATGATCGCCCGGTAGGCCGGTTGTACCCGTGAGTTCACCGCTCGTGCGGTGGCCAGGTCGCCGGCGGCGACCGCGGCCAGCATCTTCGCGTAGTGCCGGCCGGCGACATGGCTGACCACGCTGACGATGCCCGCGGCTCCGAGCGCTAGCAGCGGCAAGTTGTTCTCGTCCGCACCGCTGTAATAGTCCAGGTCGGTTTCGGCGAGCACCTGTGCGGTCCCACCGAAATCGCCCTTGGCGTCCTTGACGGCGGTGATCCGTGGATGCTCGGCCAACCGCAGCAGGGTCGCCGTGGCGATGGGCACGGCCGACCGGCCGGGAATGTCGTAGAGCATCACCGGCAGGTCGGTCGAGTCGGCTACCGCGCGGAAATGCGCGAGCAGTCCGTCCTGCGACGGTTTCGAGTAGTACGGCGTCACCACCAGCAACCCGTCCGCACCGGACTGCGCGGCTCCTCGCGCCAGCGAAATCGTGTGATTCGTGTCCGCCGAGCCCACCCCGGCGATCACCACAGCCCGCCCGGCCGCGACAGTCTTGACCTGGGCCACCAGGTCGTTCTTCTCGGCGTCGGTGGTGGTCGGCGACTCGCCGGTGGTGCCGTTGACGACCAGCATGTCGTGACCGGCGTCGAGCAAATGCGCCACCAGCCGCTCCACGCCGGCCTGATCGATCGCGCCGTCGTCGGTGAACGGCGTCACCATCGCGACGCCGAGCCGACCGAGCGGGGGTCCGTCAGTGCTCATCGCTCTCATCTCTGGTTGCGGCCACGCCATTCAGTCGGCGCAGCAGATTGGTCAGGTAGGGGTGCCGGTGTCGATGGTCTCGACACCGCCGTGCACGCGGGCACGCTCGGCGGCGAATACCGCCAGGTGAGACTCGAGCGAGGCGTCGGCGCCGGACACGATCGGGCTCTCCGGTACAGCTGGCGCCGCACCGGCGACCGCGGCGGCAACCGCGTCGACGAACGCGTCCATCAGCGCCGTGTCGCCGCCGGCGTGCCCGCCCGCCGCGTCTTCGTCCGCGGTGTAGACGACTTCGGTGTGGTCAGTCAGGTAGTCGGTGACGGTGATGGACTCGGTGTCGCCCTCGAGCGACCCGTTCGTGCCGAAGATGCTGGTGGTGCGGTGCCCGCGCGGTGACAGCCCGGTGACGGTGAAGGTGCCGGTGGCGCCGTCGGCGAATTCGACCGACACCACCTGATGGTCGACCACGTCGTTGTCGCAGCGATACACACACCGTCCGTACGGACCCTCGCGCAGCGCCGCGGCCAGCGCCTCCTCGGTCTGCTCGTCACAAACCGCGGTCGTCGGCCAGTTGCCGAGCCGCTCGCGGTAAATGCGGACCGCGGAGAACTGGCATTCCGCCTCGATCGGGCAGCTCACACACCGCTCGCCGGCGCCGTCGGGCGCGGCCTCCGGCCGAAAGTGGGAGAGGCTGCCGAAGCTACTCACCCGGGTGTAAGGCTGCCCGACCAGATACCGCATCCAGTCGACGTCGTGCGAGGACTTGGCCATCAGCAGCGAGCTGGAGTCCTGCGCCCGCCGCCAGTTGCCCCGCACGTAGGAGTGGGCGAAATGCCAGTAGCCGACCGGTTCGAGGTGCGCGATGTCGACGATCCGGCCGAGCCGACCCGAATCGAGGACGGCTTTCATCGCCCGGGTGTAAGGCGTGTAACGCAGCACGTGGCAAACGGCGAACTGGCCGCCGCCTTCGCGGACCGCGTCGACGACCTCACGCACCTCTGGTTCGGTCGGGGCGATCGGCTTCTCCAGCAGCACATTGCACCCGGCCCGGCCGAACGCGACGGCCGGGTCGTGGTGGTCACGGTCCTGGGTGCAGATCGCGACCGCGTCGAACGCCGGGGTGTCCGGGTCGAGCAACGCATGCCAGTCGTCGAGGCGCGCCTGCTCGGGCAGGTCGAACTGGTCGCCGATGCGGTTGCGGGCGAACGGACGCGGGTCGGCCACCGCCACGACGGTGGCCCGGTCTGGATGCTCGGCGACCCAGCGGGCGTAGACGCTGCCGCGCCCGCCGGCGCCGACGATCGCGAACCGCACCGGCGAATGCGCCGGTCTCGTCGACGCGTGCTGGCCATCGGGAACAGGGGTGGTCGTCATTGCCGGCCAGCCTAACGGCGCCGTCGGAGACTGCTGCGGCAGGATGGCGCGGGTGTGCCGGCCTGCGCGAATCGGCGCCGCGGTGTCACGGCTGCGGCCCGGTCGGTGGCTGGCTGGGCGGCCGGTAACCGGTTTGGTGCGGGAACTGCCGTGCTGGCGGTGAGAAGGCGGTGCGGGCGGCAGCGATGTTCTGCAGCATCGTCTGCTGCTCGGCCGGTGCGTCCGGGCCGGCCGAGCCGCGCACGACTCGTGACCGCAACAGGGCGAGATCGCTGGATGCGTTCTGGAACGATCGCATCGCGGCCAGTGCGGGCGCGCCACCGCTGGTGCGCGCCCAGCGCCGCGCCTGCTTGCGCCGGCCCATCGACGCGAGCATCCACACCTCGCCCGGGGAGAACCAGCCGGTGTCGACGTAGTCCCACAGGTAGCGGGCGATCATCTGTCCCTCCCGTCGGCGCAGCATCACAACGGCGATCACGGCGCCGCAGAACATCGGGATCTCCACCAGCGGGAACGTGAACAGCACGGCCGAGGTGACCGTGCTCCAGTTCCAGAACGCGTGCAGGCACATCGCCACCAGCCAGCCGCCCAGCGGCGCGGCGACCCGCACCCACGTGCGCGACGTGACCGCGGCGATGCCGATGCCGACGCCGGTGCAGGCCGTGAACATCGGATGTGAGAACGGCAGGATCAGCCCGCGTAGGACGAAGGTGACGATCAGCCCGCTCGTGCCCAGCGTCGAATCGCCCTGCGCCAGATACAAGATGTTCTCGGTGGCGGCGAACCCGGCCGCGGAGATGCCGGCCAGCACGATGCCGTCGACCACCCCGTCGAAGTCGCGGCGGCGCGCCAGGAAGATCAGCAGCACCACGAGGCCCTTGGTCGTCTCCTCGACCACCGGCGCTGACACCACGGCTGCCAGCTGGGCGGACGACCCGGCCTTGATCAGCAACACCTCAGCCCCGGTGTTCACCACCAAGGACACGACCGTGGCCAGGCATGCACCCCAGCCGAACGTGAACAGCAGCAGCGTGCGCGGTTAGCGCTCGAACCGGTCGAGCCACAGAAACGCCGGCACGACGATGCCCAAGGGGATGACCGCGAACACCAAGCCGAGCGCCGCCGAGGTGATGCCGCTGGTGCTCTCCACCACCAGCAGCACGACGGCCAACCCGGTTGCCATCGCCGAGACCACCAGGCCCGTGAACAGCCAGGTGTTCGTGAACCCACGTCGGGTCGTCGAGACCGCGCTCGCGGCCGCATCACTCGGGTCCACGGGCGCGGCCATGGGCGACAACCTACCCACGAGGGCCGGCCGTTCCCGGACGCTCGGTTGCGACCCGGGTCACTCGAGCAGGTCGTCCAGCCCGATGGTCAGCCCGGGGCGGCCTGACACCGCCCGCACAGCAGCCAGCACCCCGGGCATGAAGGACGCGCGGTCGAGCGAGTCGTGCCGGATCGTCAGCGTCTCCCCCGGGCCGCCGAACAGCACCTCCTGGTGGGCCACCAGGCCGCGCAGCCGGACCGAATGCACCGGCACGCCGGCAACCGTGGCGCCGCGCGCGCCGTCCAGCGCGTCCGCGGTGGCGTCCGGCATGTCGCCACGGCCCGCGGCCGCCCGGGCCGCGCCGATACGACTCGCCGTGGTGCGGGCGGTGCCAGACGGAGCGTCGAGCTTGCGGTCATGGTGTAGCTCGATCACCTCGGTGCTGTCGAAATAGCGGGCCGCCTGCTCGGCGAACCGCATCATCAGCACGGCGGCGACGGAGAAGTTCGGGGCGATCAACACACCGACACCGGGAGCGTCGGCCAACCAGCCGCGCACCTGCTCGAACCGTGCGTCGTCGAAGCCGGTCGTGCCGACCACGGCGTGTACGCCCTGCTGGATGCAGGTGCGCAGGTTGTCCATCACCACGGCCGGGGTGGTGAAGTCGACCGCGACGGCAGCGCCGTTGCCCGAAAGCTGGCTCAGGTCGTCGCCCTGGTCCAACTGCGCGACCAGCTCGAGGTCGTCTGCGGCACCGACCGCTTCGACCACCGCGCTGCCCATGCGCCCGGCGGCGCCGACGACCCCGACCTTCAACCGGGCAGCCGACCCGCCGCCGCCGGATTCGTGGCGCTGCTGGCGCGCGTCCTGCTGGTTCATCGCGTCCTCCCGACCGACCCGGCGCGCAAGGCGCGCATCGACCTGAACGGGCCCACCACGGCCACGGTCGGCTCGACCGACAGCACCTGGGCCGCTGCCGCGTTCGCGTCCTCGACGGTGACCGCGTCGATCATCTCGAGCAGCTCGTCAGTGGACTTGTACGTCGGATACACCAGTTCGGCCTTCCCCAGCCGGGACATCCGCGAGCCCGGGTCTTCCAGGCCGAGCACCAGCGAGCCGCGCAGCGCGCCCTTGGCCCGCTCCACCTCGGCGAAGGTCAGGCCGTGCTCGGCTACCTCGGCCGCGTTGGCGTGCAACCGGTCCAGCACCTTGGCGGCCTTGCTGGGCAGGCAGCCTGCGTAGAGCGCGAGCGAGCCGGCGTCGGCGTACGCCGTGGTGTAGGAGAAGACCGAATAGGCCAGGCTGTGGTCCTCCCTGATGTCGCAGAACAGCCGGGACGACATGCCGCCGCCGAGCGCGGCGTTGACCACCGAGACCGCCATACGGTTCGGGTCGGCTCGCGGTAG
>Ga0164242_10003627_pt1 | contig 17533 bp, 15 predicted proteins | sample OricomgcompostMG_FD_108783 | JGI IMG/M metagenome (GOLD analysis project Ga0164242, IMG submission 108783) | Miracle-Growth compost microbial communities from Emeryville, California, USA - Original compost - Miracle growth compost (MG) ...
GAAGACGAGCGGCTCGCGCGGCATCCACATCCTGGTGCGCATCCGGCCGGAGTGGGAGTTCGCCGACGTGCGGCTCGCGGCCGAGTCGCTTGCGCGCGAGGTCGCGGCGCGCGCGCCCGGTCTCGCCACCGCGCAGTGGTGGAAGGAGGAGCGCGGCGAGGCCGTGTTCGTCGACTTCAACCAGAACGCGAAGGATCGCACCGTGGCATCCGCCTACTCGGTGCGCGCGCTGCCCGACGCGCGCGTCTCGACGCCGCTCGCATGGGACGAGCTGCGCACGTGCCGCCCCGACGCCTTCACGGTGCGCACCGTGCCGCAGCGCTTCGCCGAGCAGGGCGATCCGCACGAGGGCATCGATGACGCCGCGGGCTCCCTCGACGCCCTGCTGCAGCTGGCCGAGAAGCTTGGCCCGGCCGAGAAGCCGCCGCGCGGCGCGGGCCGCCGCGCGTCGACCATGCCGCTCATCGAGATCGCGCGCACGAAGACCAAGCCCGAGGCCGAAGCCGCGCTCGAGCGGTGGAAGGCGGCGCACACGGACGTGGCGGGGATGCTGCATCCTGCCGACGTGCTCGTCGACGGCATGCGCGGCTCGAGCTCGCTCTGGTACCGGGTGCGGATCAACCTGCAGCACGTGCCCGAGGCAGAGCGCCCGGCGCCCGAGCCGCTGCTCGCGGACTACGATCCGTGGGCCGGGCGGAGGTGAGGCGCGCTCCGCTCGCCCCGAGCAGCCGGGCCCGATCCGCTCGCCCCGCTCCGCTCTGAGCGGAACCATGTGCGCCCGCGACGCGGTGCGGCCTATCGTGAGCCCATGGCCGAGATCATCCCGTTGCGCCCCGCGCCGAAGCGGCGCCCCCGCCCCGAACCGCTGTGGCGTGAAGCCGTCGGTGACGTGCTGCGCCGCACCCGGCACGAGCGTGGCGAGCGTCTCGCCGACACCGCCCAGCGCTCGGGTGTCTCACCGCAATACCTGTCCGAGATCGAGCGCGGACTCAAAGATCCCTCCAGCGAGATGCTCGCCGCTGTCGCGGGCGCGCTCGACCTCACGCTCATCGATCTGGCCTCCGCCGTCGCCGGTGATGTGCAGCGCCAGCAGCGCCGCGGCGCGTACCTGCTCGCGGCCTAGTCGCGAACGCCGTGCAGAACGCGGTCGGCGAGACCATACGCGACGGCATCGGACGCCGTGAAAAACCGGTCGCGATCCGTGTCGGCACGCAGCCGCGCGGCGTCCTGCCCCGTATGCGCGGCGAGAATCTGCTCGACGTCGCCACGCACCCGCACCAGCTCATCGGCCTGCACGATCAGGTCGGGGATCGCCCCCTGCCCCTGCCCGGCCGGCTGATGCAGCACCACGCGGGCATGCGGCAGCACCGCGCGCTTGCCATGCGCGCCGGCGGCGAGCATGACCGCGCCCACGCCGACCGCCTGCCCGATGCAGGTCGTCGCGACATCCGGACGCACGTGCCGCATGGTGTCGTAGACCGCAAGCATGGCCGACGGATCTCCACCCTCGCTGTTGATGTAGAGCTGGATGTCGCGGTCCGCGCTCTCCGAGTCGAGGTGCAGCAGCTGCGCGATCAGCACGTTCGCGACACCCGCGTCGATCGCGGTGCCCAGGTACACGATCCTTTCGCTGAGCAGGTGCGAGTAGACGTCCATGATCCGGTCGCCGCGCGGGTTCTGTGCGATGACGTTCGGGATGCTGTAGCCGCCGCTCATGCTGCGACCCCCTCGGCCGAGATGCCCACCGGTCGGCGCCGACGCGGCACCACCTCCGCGAGATCACGCACTATCGCGTCGATGAAGCCGTACTCGCGCGCCTGCTCGGCGGTGTACCAGCGATCGTGCAGCGAGTCTTCGAAGACCCGCTCCGGGCTCTGCCCGGTGTCGTCGGCGATGAGGCCGAGCACGGTGTCGCGCAGGTGCCGCAGGTCGTCCGCCTGTGCCTCGACCTCGACCGCCGAGCCGCCGATGCCGCTCGAGCCCTGATGCATGAGGATGCGTGCGTGCGGCAGCGCCCGCCGTTTGCCCTTCGTGCCCGCCGACAACAGGAACTGCCCCGCGCTGCACGCCATGCCAAGCACGAGCGTGGCGACGTCATTAGGAATCATCCGCATGATGTCGCGGATAGCGAGCATCGCCGGAACCGATCCACCCGGTGAGTGGATCCACAGCGCGATGTCAGCGGTCTCGTCTTCGGCGGCGAGCGCCAGCAGCTGGGTGGCCAGCAGTGTGCCGTTGTCGTCGTCCAACGCCCCGTCGAGCACGAGCACGCGCTGCGCGTACAGCTCTCGCCGGGCCGCCTCCCCGAACGCGGGGGCCTTCGTCTCTTCAGTCATGCCCTCAGCCTGCGCGGCCCGGGCCGGGACGCGGGTGCTGCTCTGCCGTCGGCAGATCCGCCGTGGGCAGATCCGCCGTGGGCAGCGCCGCCGTGGGCAGCGCCCTCGCCGCGCCCACCCTCAATCTCGCGAGGTCGCACCACATCTCGCGAGGTCGCACCAGATCTCGCGAGGTCGCATCGGCTGCGGCATCCACCGCCGTTCGTCTCGCAGGACAGAACTGTGATCCCGGGCGTGTTCCCCGGCGTGTCGGGGCCGGCCGATCAAAACAACCTGCGAGACGACCACACCGCTGACCGACGGCGAGAGGCGCGGTGTTTCAGTCCCGAGAGGCGCGCCGCGACGGAGCACGCACCGCGGCTGCCAGCGCCTCGACCAGCACCGGCCGAATCGACGCCGGATCGAACCGGCGCGCAGCATCCCGCGCCGCGCGCGACAGCTCCCCCCGGCGCTGATCATCGCGCAGCAGCGCGACCACCGCATCGGCGAAGCCGGAGACGTCTCCCGGCTGGACGAGCACTCCCCCGTCGCCGATCACCTCACGCGGCCCGTACTTCGCGTCGAACGCGACCACCGGCAGGCCTCGCGCCAGCGCCTCGGCGATCGACAGCCCCTGCCCCTCGAACGCCGCCGTCGAGAGCATGAGCGCCGCGTCGTCGTATACGGCGTCCCGCTCGGTCGGCGTGATGCGACCGCGCAGCGTCACAACGTCACTGAGGCCCAGCGCGTCGATCCTCTCCTGCAGCTCGTCGCGCAGCGGCCCGTCGCCGTACACGTCGAGCGTCGCCTCAGGCACGGCAGCCTGCACGCGCGCGAACGCCTCGAGAGCCAGATCCACGCGCTTCTGCGCAGCCAATCGCCCCACCATCACGACGCGCACCGCAGAACGGGATGCCGCGGGCACCGGCTCAGCGCCGAGCGCGATCGGGTTGGGCACGACGAAGAACCCTTCGTCCGCGCCGAACCGCGCCGCGACATCGTCGCGCTGCGCCCGCGTCGGCCAGAGCACCGCGTCGTAGTCGTGTACGTGCTCGAGCCACCGCGCCCAGGGCGGCGCCAACGACGCGTCCGGGTCGTCGTGCGGCGCCGGCAGGTGCGAGTTGTGCACGGTGTGCACGAGCCGCGTGTGCGCATCACCCCAGCCCACGAGCAGCTCGCCGACCTGCCGCGCCTCGCAGATGACGACCACGAGACGCTCCGGGTCGTCCTGCCGCTGCTGTGCCACCACATGGTCGAGCCACACGCGATACAGCCCGCCGAACCCCGCGAGCACCCGGTCACCGCTCGGCGCGTGCACGACGACCGGCGCGGTCGTCAGGTGCCAGGCGGGGTTGTTCGGGATCACCGGCAGATCGACGAGCGGCCGGCCCGCGGCATCCCGCACCTCCCGGTACTCGACCGCGGGGTCGGCAGCGCCGGGCACCCCGGCCGCGAACAGCCACGCCGGATCGGCCTGCGCGTCGTCGAAGAGGTTGCGCCAGGCGGCTGCATCCATTCCATGCACGGCGAGCTCGTCGCGCCACTGCGCGTGGGTGGCGACGCCTCCCGCATCCAGAGTGAGGAGGAGTGGATGCCGCGCCCCGGCGTCGACCAGCTGGCGCACCCGCCACGGCACGGCGACGGCGAAGCCCCCGTCGAGCGCGGGCGCGACGCGACTCGCGAGTACGAGGTACGCCGCGTCGGGCAGCGTCACGCGGCGGCCTCGATGCGGAACACCGGAAACCCGGGGGCGATCTCGAGCAACCGTTCATCGGGCGATGAGGCGTCGACCCCCTCGAAGAAGCGGCCGACCTCCCACGCCCACGCCTTCAGGTACGCGCGCAGGATCGGCACCTTATCGGCATCGGCGAGCTCGCTGGCCGTGAACGCCTCGGCCCGCCGGCCCTTGCGCAGCTCGCCCGTACCCGCGGCGCGCAGGTTGCGCACCCACTGCGTCTGACCCCGCGGGGCGACCAGGTACCGTTCACCGCCGACGCGCAACGGGTTCACCGGAGTCGTGCGCCACTCGCCCGACGACCGACCGCGCACGGCCAGCACCCTGCTGCCGGCGACCGGAAGGCCGAGGCGCGTGAAGAAGCCGACGACGCCGTTGAAGACGGCGTCGGCGCCGGTGGGCTCGATGAAGCGGGAGGTCATCCGTCCATCCTGCCCGGATCGCGGCGCGCCGACTACTCCCACTCGATGGTTGCCGGTGGCTTGCTCGTCACGTCGAGCGTGACCCGGTTGATCTCGCGCACCTCGTTCGTGATGCGGTTCGAGATCTTCGCGAGCACGTCGTACGGCAGGCGCGTCCAGTCGGCGGTCATCGCATCTTCACTCGAGACCGGCCGCAGCACGATGGGGTGCCCATACGTGCGCCCGTCGCCCTGCACGCCCACCGAGTGCACGTCGGCCAGCAGCACCACCGGGCACTGCCAGATCTCGCCGTCCAGACCCGCCTTGGTGAGCTCTTCTCGGGCGATGGCGTCCGCCTCGCGCAGGATCTCGAGGCGGTCGCGGGTGACCTCGCCGATGATCCGGATGCCCAGCCCTGGACCCGGGAACGGCTGCCGCGAGACGATCGCCTCGGGAATGCCCAGCTCGCGCCCGATGGCGCGCACCTCGTCCTTGAAGAGCGTGCGCAGCGGCTCGATGAGCTCGAAGTCGAGGTCTTCGGGCAGGCCGCCCACGTTGTGGTGGCTCTTGATGTTCGCCGTGCCGGTGCCGCCGCCCGATTCGACGACGTCGGGATACAGCGTGCCCTGCACGAGGAACTTGATCGGCGCTCCGCCTGTGGCTGCGGCCTCCGCCACCAGCTCGCGCTGCACCTTCTCGAACGCGCGAATGAACTCGCGCCCGATGATCTTGCGCTTCTCCTCGGGGTCGGTGACGCCCTTGAGGTGCCCGAGGAACGTGTCCGCGGCATCCACCGTCACCAGACGCACGCCCGTGGAGGCGACGTAGTCGTGCTCGACCTGTTCACGCTCGCCCTTGCGCAGCAGTCCGTGGTCGACGAACACCGCGGTGAGCTGGTCGCCGATCGCCTTGTGCACCAGGGCCGTCGACACGGCCGAGTCGACCCCGCCCGACAGCGCCGAGATGACACGCGCGTCGCCGACCTGCGCGCGGATGCGCTCGACCTGCTCGGCGATGACGCTGTCGCTGTTCCAGTCGGCCGCGAGCTTCGCCGCCTTGTGCAGGAAGTTCTCGATGACCTCCTGACCGTGGTCGGAGTGCTTGACCTCGGGGTGCCACTGCACGCCGTACAGGCACTTCGCGTCGTTGCCGAACGCCGCCACCGGGGTTGCGGTCGTCGAGGCGAGCACGGTGAAGCCCTCGGGCGCGGCGGCGACCTGGTCGCCGTGACTCATCCACACGTTCTGATCGGCCGGCTGGCCGCCCAGCAGCACGCCGCCGTCGCCGGTCAGCGCCGCATCGGTCGCACCGTACTCGCGCAGGCCCGTGTTCGCGACCTCGCCGCCGAGGGTCTTGGCCATCACCTGGAAGCCGTAGCAGATGCCCAGCGTCGGCAGCCCGAGGTCGAACACGCCCGGATCGAGCTGCGGCGCGCCCTCTTCGTACACCGACGACGGCCCGCCGGACAGGATGAGCGCCACAGGATTGCGCGCGGCGATCTCGGCGGCCGAGGCCGTGTGCGGCACGATCTCGCTGTACACGCCCGCTTCGCGGACACGTCGTGCGATCAGCTGCGCATACTGCGCGCCGAAGTCGACGACGAGAACCGGGCGCTGCGAGGTCTCTGTGTTGGCGGTCACCGGGCTCCTTCAGAGGCGGGGGTGGACGGATCGGATGCCGCGGCCGACGCCTCGCGGTCGGCGAGGTAGCGCTTCACATCGCGCGCGACGATGCCCTCCATGATGAAGGACAGGAACGGGACGACACCACCGGCGGCGAGCATGATGAAGCGCCCGAACGGCCAGCGCATCAGGCTCCACAGGCGGAAGCAGCTGAACAGGTATACGACGTAGAACCAGCCGTGCACGATCAGGATGGCCATCGACAGGTTGACGCCGTCGCCGGTCGAGACGAGCCCGTCGGGGCCGTCCACGACGTCGGCGAACCAGAGGAAGCCGCCTGAGCCGCCGAGGAACAGCTCGAGGCGGATCGGCGTGTACTTGAAGATCATCTCGGCGACCAGCAGCAGCAGGAACGTACCGGTGATGACCGAGCAGATCTGGTAGAACTTCAGGGCACCGCGGATGGCCGGGAAGGTCGCCAGCTTCGGGGCGAGGGGCATGGGTCCATCCTACCCGGGGCTCTCCGCGGGGTTCCCTGACAGCGCAGGCGAGGATCGGGTGGGATGCGGCAGCCGCACCCCGCCCGATCGTCACCGCGTCAGCGGATCACCGCGTGACAGCCGCCGTGCCCGGGACCGCCGTGCCCGGGGCCACCGTGGCCGGGCGTGCCGTGACCGGGCGTGCCGTGCCCGGGGCCGCCACCGTGGCCGGACCCACCACGGTGCCCGGACTGCGCCTTGTTGACGTGCACCGTCACCGTGGCGGCATCACCGTCGGCCTGGGACACCGACAATGTGTAGACGCCCGCCTTCGTGGAGCGCGGCACGGTCAGCGTCGCGCGGAAGGCACCGTTCTTGCCGACCGTGATCTTTCCGAGGGAGACGCGTGCCTTCTTCTTGCCCTGCAGCGTCGCCGTCAATTTCTCGCCGGCGATGAACCCGGTGCCGCTGACGGTCAGCGTCCCGCCCGCCGACACCTTCGAGGACTTCACCGTGATCGCGCCTGCGAACGGCGGCGCGCTGACCTCGATCGGCACCTGGATGCTGGTGCCGGTGGATGCGACCCCGATCGTCAGTGCCTGTGCGCCCTCCGCCCCGTTCGGGATCGTGAAGCGCAGCGTCGCGGTGCCCGCCTCGTCGGACGCGTCGACCACGGTCGGGTCGACGGCGGCAGAGGCGAGCTGCGTGTCGCCGAGCGAGACCGTGACCTTGTCGGGAGCCGGCTCGCCCGCGCTGAACGCGAGCGACGAGAGATCGGCGGTCACGGTGTCGCCGGGGCTGTAGCCGTCGGCATCAGGCGGGCTCAGCACCACACCGACGGCGCGCTGCGCGTAGTCGGGTGCTGCCGTCCCGTTCTCCGAGAACCAGTCGACCATCGACTGCAGGTCGACCTTGCCGGTGTCGGCGGTGTTCGCGCCGTCGGCGAGAGTCGTGAAGTTGTCGCCACCGGCCGCGAGGAACGAGTTCACCGCAACCGTGAACGTGTCAGCGGGCGCGACCGTCTTGCCGTTCACCGTCATGGTCGTGATGTGCGCGCCGGCTGCCGCCGTCGGGTCGTACGTGTACGAGAGCGACTTCGACACGCCCAACTTGAGGAACGGCCGGCTCGCCCCTGCGGGCTGCCATTGCTCCTCGAGCACCTGCCCCAGCTGGGCACCGGTGAGCGTCGTGGTCATCATCGTGTTGGCGAACGGCTGCACGGTCGCCGCCTCACGATAGGTCACATTGCCGTCAGGGTCTCCGTCACCGCTCGATGCGTACGTGATGTCGGTGCGCAGGCCGCCAGGGTTCATCAGCGCCAGGTCGGCACCCGTGGACCACTGCTGCACGTCGGCGACGAAGTTGCCGAGCGTCGACTCGCCGCCGCGGTTCTCGGTCGTGCCATCGCTCTGCCGTGCGCGGTTGAAATCAGCCGTGACGGCGCCGACCGACGCGTTGCCCGGCCCCTCGGCTGCCGTGACCGCGTCATCCACGATCTTCTGCACGGTGGGATCGGGTGCATAGAGAGGAGCCCCGTTCGCCGCCAGCGGCTTGATCTCGTCGGTGATCGACTCCACCTGCTTGGTTGTCGGGTCGACCTTCAGCGTCATCAGCCCGTACGCCTCGCCGTACTTGCCGGCCGAGACGACCGGACGCCCGTCGATGGTGAAGTTGTAGGCGAGGTGCGTGTGCGCCGACACGATGGCGTTCACGTCATCGTCGACGTTGTACACGATCTGACCGAGCGGCGAGTCGGGCGTCACGCTCGACACATCGGTCGTGGTCGCCCCTTCGTGCACGAGCAGGATGATGACGTCGGCCTCGCCGTTGCTCTCATCGCCGTCCTTCAGGTCTGCGGCGGTGGCGTTGACCGAGTCCGCGATGTTCCGCACCTCGAGATCGGCGATGCCGGCGGGCGAGACGAGCGAGTCGAGCGCTTCCGTGACCGCGCCGATGAACCCCACGCGGATGCCGTCGACCTCTTTCACCCACGACGGCGCCAGCACCGGCTCGCCCGTGGCCTTCGAGACGACATTTGCGTTGATGTACTCCCAGTCGGCCCGCGGCAGCACGCGGTCGTGCAGGTCTGCCCACCCCTGGTCGTACTCGTGGTTGCCCGTCGAGCTCACCTCGAGTCCGGCGGCGTTGAGCGCATCGATCGTGGGGTTGTCCTGCTGGATGAACGATGTGAAGGTGGATGCCCCGATCAGGTCGCCTGCGGCGGCGAAGATGGTGTTCGGGTTGTCGGCCCGCACCTCCTTGACCGCTGTCGCCAACGCCGCCGCCCCGCCCGAGGCGCCGTCGGCCTCGATGCGCCCGTGGAAGTCGTTGATCGTCACGATGTTGATGTCGACAGGGTCGCCGTCGGCGGCTGTCGCCGGGACCGCACCCATCACCCCCAGGGCGACGGCGGCCACGGTGACGACGGTCAGCGCCGCCAGGCGCGGGTGTCTGCGAACAGGATTGCGGCTCATCGACTTCCTCCATTCTCACAGCGATGCCATCACCGCTTCAGAGCGCATGCACAGCGTCGTGCATGATGCCGAGCCTAGAGAGAGCCACCGACATCCTCAACGGATTCGCCAAGAGTTCATCCGGCTCTCATCCTGACGACGCACGTGCGGCCGAGCAGAAGCGGGTCAGGACGCGGCGCGCGCCTCTTCGAGCTCTTCGATCTCCTTCTCGCGCGCGTCCCGTGCGAGGCGGTACCAGAGGTAGAACGCGAACCCGGCGAACACGGCCCACTCCGCCGCATAGAACAGGTTGAGCCAGTTGACGCTGTCTCCGGCCTCAGGCGGGCGCGACACGATCGTCACGAGCGAGGCGAGCGGCTGCTCACTCACCACATACGCGCGGTACACGGCCAGGCCCTTGTTGTCGTGCCAGCGGCTCACGAGCGCCGCGGGCGACATCGTCTGCAACTCGTCCGGGGCGCTGCGCGGGGGCAGCTTGGGTCCCTCGTCGGCGACGATCCGGCCCGTCACCGTGACGGTCTGCTGTTCCGCCGCGTTGAGGGCGGCCGCGGCATCCTTCGCCTTCTCGATGGTGGGCGCCCAGCCGATCGCCACCGCGAGCGACGTCGGTGCGGACGTGTCGGCCACCCGCAGCTGACCGGTCACCCAGTAACCCTGCTCGTCGCCGTTCATGCGCTGCGTCACGATGAGGAAGTCGCCGGGCACGAAGCGGCCGGTGACCTCGACCTTCTGCCCCTCGAGCGGCGCGTTCAGATACTCGCCGGGCCCGACGATCTGCGCGATCGGGAGCGCCTGCTCGGTCGTCTCGGCGGGCGTGGTCGCGCTCGTGTCGAGGGCGCGGCCGAGCTGCCACTGCCCCAGCCACGCGAACACCCCTGCCACGACGAGGCACAAGCCGAGCAGCGCCAGCCAGCGCGGACGCAGCATGACCTCGCGCAGCGTCGGGGGGAAGACCTCGGGCAGGTCGTCGTCTGCGGTCATTCGATGCCGTACGGCGCCACGACGACCTCGACCCGCTGGAACTCCTTGAGGTCGGAGTACCCCGTCGTGGCCATCGACTTGCGCAGAGCCCCGATGAGGTTCGCGGTGCCGTCCGCCACGGGTGCGGGGCCGTACAGGATCTCTTCGAGCGAGGCGACCTGGTCGACCTTCACGCGGCGTCCGCGGGGCAGCTGCAGGTGATGCGCCTCGGGGCCCCAGTGGTACCCGCGGCCGGGGGCGTCGGTCGCCCGGGCGAGAGCGACGCCGAGCATGACGGCATCCGCCCCCATCGCCAGCGCCTTCACGATGTCGCCCGAGGTGCCCACGCCGCCGTCGGCGATGACGTGCACATAGCGGCCGCCCGACTCGTCCATGTAGTCGCGGCGCGCGCCGGCGACATCGGCCACCGCAGTCGCCATCGGTGCGTGGATGCCGAGGGTCGCCCGGGTGGTGGATGCCGCTCCCCCGCCGAACCCGACGAGCACCCCGGCCGCACCCGTGCGCATCAGATGCAGGGCCGCGGTGTAGGTGGCGGCGCCGCCGACGATGACGGGCACATCGAGGTCGTAGATGAACTTCTTGAGGTTGAGGGGCTCGGCGACGCTCGAGACGTGCTCGGCCGAGACCGTGGTGCCGCGGATCACGAACAGGTCGACGCCGGCGGCCACGACGGTCTCGTAGAGCTCCTGCGTGCGCTGCGGGGTCAGCGAGCCGGCGACGGTGACGCCGGCCTCGCGGATCTGCGCGAGGCGATCACGCACGAGTTCGGGCTTGATCGGCTCGGAATAGAGCTGCTGCATGCGCCCGGTGGCCGCTTCGTCGTCAAGGGTCGCGATCTCGGCCAGCAGCGGCTCGGGGTCGTCGTACCGCGTCCACAGGCCTTCGAGGTCGAGGACGCCGAGGCCCCCGAGCTGCCCGAGCATGATCGCCGTGGTGGGGCTGACGACCGAGTCCATCGGCGCGCCGATGACCGGCACGTCGAACGAGAACGCGTCGATCGACCAGGTCGTCGAGACGTCCTCCGGGTTGCGCGTGCGCCGCGACGGGACCACCGCGATGTCATCGAAGGTGTATGCCCGACGCGCGCGCTTGGAGCTGCCGATTTCGATGTCCATGGTCACCCCACTACCCTACCTGCGGGTCTTGCAGGGAACACGCTCAGACTTCGGAACATCGCACCGAGCTCGGAGCTATCGGAGGCGATCGTCCGAGTATCGTGCGATGTTCCGAAGGCTGAGTGCCCCCTGCTCATACGGCCTCCGCATATCCGCTGCGACGGCGCGGCGCAGGGTGAGCACGACGTTCGCCGCGTCGTGCACGACCTGCGCATAGCTGAATCGCAGCACCGTGTATCCGCGCAGACGCAGCTGGGCATCGTGGGCGATGTCGCTGCTGCGCTGGGCGCTCGACGAGTGGAACGCGTAGCCGTCGATCTGCACGACGAGCCGATCGCCGATCACAAGGTCGACGGGGCGTCCGGCGAGCACGATTTGCTGACGTACGCGCAGGCCAGCGCGCCGCAGCGGTTCGACCAGAAGGGTCTCGAGCCCGGAATCCGACAGCCCCGTCACCTGAGCCGCGAGGGTCCGCGCCGCGCGGGACGTCCACGCCAGGCTGCGCAGATAGTCACCGGCGAGCTTCTCGATGTTCGCAGCGGACTCCCACAGCACGAGTGCGACATCATGCGGCTGGCAGATGGCGATCTGGGCGAGCGCGTCTTCGACGCTCCCGACGAGTGCGGGTGCACCCATCGGCATGACCGGCTTCGCCCAGTGCAGCACGCCCGCCCACGCGTCGCCGAGTCGAGCCGAACCCCCTTTGGGCGGCAGATGCAGGTGGATGCCGTGACTCGCCTCTTCCGGCATCCACCACCCTCGCCGCCGTGCCAGTGTGATGCAACTCACCCGGCCGCCGGCCCGAGCGGCGGTGACGAGTTGCCGATCAGCCTTCGGCAACGCCAGCCAGACGCGGCGGATCAGCGTCGCACGCCGATCGCGCACGTAGGAGCGCAGAAGCGCGAGCGCGAAGCCCGCGCGCAGGATGTCATCGCGATGCGCGATGCCGTCGTGACTCTCCAGCCAGGTGGTCAGCTCGTCGAACGTTCTCCGCATGCTCGAAGTCTGGGGGCCTGCGGCAGGCCCGGGGCAGGCCGGTCCGGAAACTGTGGAGAGATCGCGACCTCGGCCCGCCTGGGGAGGAACCGACGCGCTGCCCGGTGTGGCGGCATCCACCCCTCACAGACTTCGGAGGAACGCATCAATCTCGGAGCGAATCCGGCGAATCACTCCGAACTTCGTGCGATTCTCCGAACTCTGTGAATGCGATGTAGCCGGAGAGTGGATGCCGCAGCCGAACCTACTTCTTGTAGTTGGGCGCCTCGACCACGATCTGCACGTCGTGCGGGTGCGACTCCTTGAGCCCGGCGGCGGTGATGCGCACGAACTTGCCGCGCTGCTTGAGCTCGTCGATCGTGCGTGCGCCGACGTAGAACATCGACTGGCGCAGCCCGCCGATGAGCTGGTAGGCGACGGCGGCGAGCGGGCCGCGGTACGCGACCTGGCCCTCGATGCCCTCGGGGATGAGCTTGTCATCGCTGGGCACGTCGGCCTGGAAGTAGCGGTCCTTCGAGTACGAGGTCTTCTTGCCGCGCGTCTGCAGCGCGCCCAGCGACCCCATGCCGCGGTACTGCTTGAACTGCTTGCCGCCCTGGAACACGATCTCGCCCGGCGCCTCATCGGTGCCGGCGAACAGCGAGCCGATCATGACCGAGTCGGCGCCCGCGACGAGCGCCTTTGCCAGGTCACCGGAGTACTGCAGGCCGCCGTCGGCGATCACCGGCACTCCCGCTTCGCGGGCGGCGAGGTATGCCTCGTACACGGCCGTCACCTGGGGCACGCCGACGCCCGCAACGATGCGCGTGGTGCAGATCGAGCCCGGGCCGACGCCCACCTTGACGGCATCCACCCCCGCATCGATGAGCGCCTGCGCGCCCTCGCGCGTGGCGACGTTGCCGCCGATGATGTCGATGTGTGCGAAGGTCGGGTCGGCCTTCAGCCGCGTGATGATGTCGATGACGCCGGCCGACTGGCCGTTGGCGGTGTCGACGACGATGACGTCGACACCCGCGTCGCGCAGCGCCTCGGCGCGCTGCCAGGCCTCGCCGAAGAAGCCGATCGCGGCCCCCACGCGCAGGCGACCCTGGTCGTCCTTGGTGGCGAGCGGGTACTTCTCGCTCTTGTCGAAGTCCTTGATGGTGATGAGCCCGGCGAGCTTGCCGTCGTCGTCGATGAGCGGGAGCTTCTCGACGCGGTGCTTGGCGAACGTCGCGATCACGTCGCCGGCGCTGATGCCGACGGGCCCGGTGATCAGGCCCTCGCTGGTCATGACGTCGCGCACCTTGGTGGTCTGGCGCTCGAAGCCCGAGACGAAGCGCATGTCGCGGTTGGTGATGATGCCGACCAGGCGCCCGTCGTCGTCGACGACCGGCAGCCCCGAGATGCGGTACTGCGCGCACAGCGTGTCGACGTCTTCGATGGTGGCGTCGGGACTGGTCGTGATCGGGTTGGTGATCATGCCCGACTCGCTGCGCTTGACCTGGTCGACCATGGACGCCTGGTCTTCGATCGACATGTTCCGGTGCAGGATGCCCAAGCCGCCCTGTCGCGCGATGGCGATCGCCATGCGCGCCTCGGTCACGGTGTCCATCGCCGCCGAGATCAGGGGCGTGGCGACCGTGATGTTCCGCGTCACACGCGACGAGGTGTCGGCCTCGCTGGGGATGACGTCGGTGTGCCCGGGCAGCAGGAGGACGTCATCGTACGTGAGACCGACGAAACCGAACGGGTCGGACTGTTCCATGAAATGATCCTCCTGACGGCCACCCGGGAGCCGGGGGCGGGCTGACATCGACCGGGCGCGGGAGTCAGATCCCGACCTTGTCAAGTCTAAGCGCCGCACGTCGCCGTTTTGTTCCCTCGGCGGCCACTCCCCCGGGGTTCACACCGCCCGCGCACCGCCCGCGTACCGCCCGCGCGCGCTCAGACCACAGCGGCGAGCGCCCCGGGTTCGGGGAGAGGATGCCGCGACGCGGCCGGCCACGCGCGTTGCAGCGCGGCCACGGCACGGTCGACCTGCGCGGGCGCGGAGGTCAGCGGCAGGCGCAGGAACCGCTCGAACGCCCCGTCGACGCCGAACCGGGGCCCCGCCGTCACCAGCAGGCCCTCGCTGCGGGCCGCGAGAGCGAGCTGTGAGCTCACCGGTGCGCCGATGTGCGCCCAGACGGCGAGCCCGCCGTGCACGTGCGGAACCGTCCAGTCGGGGAAGGCCGCGGGCACGCGCGCCTCGAGCGCGTCGCGGCCGGCCGCCAGGGCCGCGCGCCGCTCGGCGAGAACGGCGTCGAAGCGGTCGAACAGCCGGGCGACGACCAGCTGGTCGAGCACCGGCGTGCCCAGGTCCATGGTCGCGCGCACCCCGTGCAGCCGGCGGATCATCGCGCGCTCGGCCCGGATCCAGCCCACGCGCAGGCCGCCCCACATCGTCTTGCTGGCCGACCCGATCGTGATGACGTGCGCGGCTCCGGCGGTGGCCGCGAGCGGCGGGAAGGTCTCGGGCCGGTCGATGTCGAGCTCGGCCGGCGTCTCATCGGCGATGACGATCGTGCCCTGCGCAGCGGCCGCCGCCAGCACGCGACGTCGCACGGCCGCCGTCATCGTGCGGCCGGTCGGGTTCTGGAAGTCGGGCATGAGGTAGGCGATGGCGGGGCTCGTGCGCCGCATCACCGACTCGAGAACGTCGACGTCCCAGCCGTCGACGCCCTCGGTCGAGACCGGAACCGTGACGATGCGGGCCCCCGCCGCGCCCAGCGCGTCGTACGCGTGCGGATACGTCGGGGCCTCGATCAGAGCCCGGTCGCCGCGGCTGACGAGCGCCCGCGCGAGCAGGGCGATCGCCTGCTGCGCACCGACGGTCACGAGGATCTGGTCGGCGTCGGTCGGCAGCCCGCGCTCCGTGAACCGCCGCGCGATGGCCTCCCGCAGCACCGGAAGCCCGATCGTGTCGTACCCCGAGTCCAGCAGCAGAGGATTCAAGAGAGTGGATGCCTCGGCCACGGCATCCGGCATCATCGAAGGCGCCGGCAGCGCCGCCTTCGTGAAGTCGAGCAGGCCCGTGGGGTGCGTGCTCGGCACCGGTGCCGCACCCGGCAGCGCGGTGCGCGTGCCCGAGCCCTGCCGGCTCACCGCGAAGCGCTGCTCGCGCAGCCGCTGGTACGCGGCGGTCACGGTGGTGCGACTGACCCCGAGGTCGGCGGCCAGCTCGCGCTCGGCGGGCAGTCGTGCGCCCGACGGCAGCCGCCCGTCGATCACGAGCAGGCGCAGCCGATCGGCCAGCGCCTCATACGAGGGGCCCGCCCCGCGCCATTCGCCGAGAAGGTCCAGAAGCGCTCGGGCGCCGATCACGATCTCCGACATGAGGCCACTTTACCCAGATTGGCCCTACCCTACGCAAGGGTTTCGGAGATTGGATATCGCCTGTGCAACCAATTCCCGCCGATGTCACCCTGCCGCGCCGGCGCCTCGCGCTACCGGCGTTCGAGCCGAAGCCGCTGAGCCGCCGCCCGGCATCGCGTGCGCGCCGGATGGCGCAGCTCCTCGTCGGGCTCCTCCTGTACGGCATCGCGATCGCCACGATGATGCAGGCCACGATCGGCATCGAGCCGTGGGACGTCCTGTCTCAGGGGATCACCCGGCACACCGGCATCCCCTTCGGCATCGTCACCAACCTCATCGGCGGCGTCGTCCTGCTGCTGTGGATTCCGCTGCGACAGCGCCCCGGCATCGGCACGGTGCTCAACGTGCTGCTCATCGGCCCGTCCGCCCAGCTGGGGCTGTGGCTCATCCCCCAGCCCGAATCGCTGGCCGTGCGCATCCCGCTGTTCGCGGCGGGGATCGTGCTCATCGCCGCGGCATCGGGCCTCTACATCGGCGCGCAGCACGGACCGGGACCGCGCGACGGCCTGATGACGGGCTTGCACGCGCGCACCGGTCTGCCGATCTGGCTCGTGCGCACCGGCATCGAGGCCGCGGTCCTCGTGCTCGGATGGCTGCTGGGCGGAAACGTGGGCTGGGGCACGCTCGCGGTGGCGCTGTGCATCGGCCCGCTCGTGCACCTCGCGATCCCGTTATTCGCACTCACCCCTGCGCTGCCGGCACCTTCGCGACAGATGATCGAATCGGATGCCGCGGCCCGCGGCCGTGCGCCGGCACCCGAGCCGTGGGTGTTCGGCCCGCGGCGGTGACCCCGCGGCGGTGACGCGGACCCGCGGCATCCCGAATCGTCGTCTGCGAGGCCGCGGTCAGGCGATCTCGGCGACGTCGTCGACGCCGCGCTGACCGCGGGCGTGCCGCACCGAGTCGACGCTCAGCACGATGAGCGCGACCCAGACCAATCCGAAGCCGATCCAGCGCTCGAGAGGCATGGCCTCGTGCAGCAGGAAGGCCCCGGTCGCGAACTGCAGGATCGGCGTCAAGAACTGCAGCAGGCCGATGAGGCTCAGCGGCGCGCGGCGCGTCGCGGCGGCGAACAGCAGCAGCGGGACCGCGGTGACGACGCCCGCGAGGAGGAGAAGTACGGCGTGGCCGGCACCGGCGGTGCCCAGCGTGATGCCCGAGGTCGCCCCGACCCAGATGAGCATGCCCGCGGCGACCGGCGAGAGCCACGCGGTCTCCAGAGTGAGCCCGCTGACGGCGTCGACCGAGGCGCCGACCCGGTTCTTCGTCAGCCCGTACAGGCCGAACGAGAACGCGAGCAGCAGCGAGATCCACGGCACCTGGCCGTAGCCGACGACGATGACGACCACCGCGACCAGGGCGATGCCGATCGCTGTCCACTGGGCGATCCGCAGTCGCTCGTGCAGCACGAGCACTCCGAGCAGTACGGTGACGATCGGGTTGATGAAGTAGCCCAGGCTCGCCTCGATCACATGCCCGGTGAGGGTGGCGACGAGGTAGACGGTCCAGTTGATGAAGATCAGGATGCCGGCGGCCGCAGTCCACCCCAGAAGTCGGGGCTGCCGCACGATGCGCCCGAGCGCCGCCCACCCGCGGGTGATCGTCAGCGCGACGACGCAGAACACCAGCGACAGCAGCACGCGCCAGGCGACGACCTCCCACGGGGTGGTCGGCAGGAGCGTCAGGAAGTAGAGCGGGAACATCCCCCAGAGGAGGTAGGCGACGAAGGCGTAGATCCCGCCCGCGGTCGCCTCGCCCGTGTTCTGCTTCACCGCACCAGCCTAGAGACACGACGAGGGCCCGAGTGCACGCAGCACCCGGGCCCTCGCTCGAGAGGACTAGCGGACGACGACCGCGAGGACGTCGCGAGCCGAGAGCACGAGGTACTCGTCGGCGCCGAACTTGACCTCGGTCCCGCCGTACTTGCTGTACAGCACGCGGTCGCCGACGGCGACGTCGAGCGGAACGCGGTTGCCGTTGTCGTCGATGCGGCCGGGGCCCACGGCCACGACCTCGCCC
>Ga0164242_10003628_pt1 | contig 17525 bp, 13 predicted proteins | sample OricomgcompostMG_FD_108783 | JGI IMG/M metagenome (GOLD analysis project Ga0164242, IMG submission 108783) | Miracle-Growth compost microbial communities from Emeryville, California, USA - Original compost - Miracle growth compost (MG) ...
CATGCCGTTCGTCTCGGCGCTGATCGCCGCCAAGGCGCTGTCATCGCAGAAGATCGCCGAGGTCGCGAGTCTCGAATTCGGCGCACCGCTGGTCGACATCTCGGCGATCGAGATCGACCCGGCAGTCGCCCGCGAAGTCAGCGACAAGGTCCTGCGCAAGGTTCACGCATTGCCGCTGTTCAAGCGCGGCAAGAAGACCTTCGTTGCCGTCTCCGATCCAACCAACCTGCAGGCGCTCGACGAGATCAAGTTCGCGACCGGCAACATGACCGAGGCGGTGCTGGTCGAGGAAGACAAGCTCGTCAAGGCGATCGACGCCGCGATCCAGGCCGGCGAATCGCAGCGCATGGATCTCGGCGACGCCGATCTCGAAAATCTCGAAGTCGAAGGTGGCGAGTCGGCCGATGGCGCGGGCGCCGTCGACGTCAGTCGCGCCGACGCCGAGGACGCGCCGATCGTCCGCTACGTCAACAAGGTGCTGGTCGACGCCATCAACGCCGGGGCATCGGACGTGCATTTCGAGCCTTACGAAAAAACCTATCGCATCCGCTATCGCAAGGACGGCGAGCTGAAGACGATCGCGACGCCGCCGCAGGCGATGGCCGGCCGCCTCGCGGCACGCGTCAAGGTCATGTCGCGGCTCGATCTGGCCGAGCGCCGCGTGCCGCAGGACGGCCGCATCAAGCTCTATATCTCGAAGACCAAGGCGATCGACTTTCGCGTCAGCACCTGCCCGACGCTGTTCGGCGAAAAGATCTGCTGCCGTATCCTCGATCCGTCGCAGGCGCAGCTCGGCATCGATGCGCTCGGCTACGAACCCGAGCAGAAGGAAGCGTATCTGAAGGCGCTGCAGCAGCCGCAGGGCATGATCCTCGTCACCGGCCCGACCGGCTCCGGCAAGACGGTGTCGCTGTATACCGGCCTGAACATCCTCAACACCGACGACATCAACATCTCGACCGCGGAAGACCCGGCGGAAATCAATCTGCCCGGCGTCAACCAGGTCAACGTCAATCCGCGTGTCGGCCTGACGTTCGCCGCCGCGCTGAAAGCGTTCCTGCGCCAGGATCCGGACGTCATCATGGTCGGCGAAATCCGCGATCTGGAAACCGCCGAGATCGCGATCAAGGCGGCGCAGACCGGCCACCTGGTGCTGTCGACGCTGCATACCAACGACGCGCCGCAAACCGTCGTGCGCCTGATGAACATGGGCGTGCCCGGCTACAACATCGCCTCGACGCTGTCGCTGATCATCGCCCAGCGGCTGGCGCGCAAGCTGTGCCCGCAATGCAAGCGCGAAGCCAATATTCCGCGGCCCGAGCTGCTGCGCCAGGGGTTCACCGAAGCCGAGCTCGACGCGCCCGGGTTCAAGATTTTCGAGGCGGTCGGCTGCGACCAGTGCGACAACAGCGGTTACAAGGGTCGTACCGGCATCTATCAGGTCATGCCGTTTTCGACCGAGATGGGCCGTATCATCATGGAAGGCGGCAGCGCGCTCGAAATCGCCGAACAGGCCGAGCGCGAAGGGATCGCCGATCTGCGCGGCTCGGCGTTGCGCAAGGTCAGGAGCGGCGCCATCGATCTGTTGCAGGCCAATGCCTGCACGATCGGCGACTGAACGACGCGACACGCGAAACAGCATTCGGGGGAAAGCTTAGATGGCGCGAGCGGCAACAGCAGTCAAGGAATTCACATTCCGCTGGGAAGGCACCGATCGCAAGGGCAATCGCATCAAGGGCGATCGCGTCGGGCCGAGCGAGCACTTCATCCGGATGCAGTTGCGGCGCGACGGCATCAACCCGATCTTCGTCCGCAAACAGTCGACGCTGTTCGCGAAGCGCAAGAAGAAGATCGCCAGCGGCGACATCGCGATCTTCCTGCGCCAGATGGCGACGATGCTGGCGGCCGGCGTGCCGCTCGTGCAGTCGCTGGAAATCGTCGGCCGCGGTCACGAGAACCCGAGCCTCGGCGAGATGATCATGTCGATCAAGGCCGAGATCGAAAGCGGCAGTTCGTTCGCGGAAAGCCTCGGCAAGTTTCCGCTGTATTTCGATGACCTGGTCGTCAACCTGGTCGAGGCCGGCGAGAAATCCGGTACGCTCGAATCGCTGCTCGACAAGATCGCGACCTACAAGGAAAAGACCGAGGCGATCAAGAAGAAGGTCAAGAAGGCGCTGACCTATCCGACCGCGGTCGTCGTCGTCGCGTTCATCGTCACCGGCATCCTGCTGTATTTCGTCGTCCCGCAGTTCCAGAGCCTGTTCCAGGGTTTCGGCGCCGACCTGCCGGCGTTCACGCTGATGGTGATCGGCCTGTCGAATTTCGTGCAGAACTACTGGTGGATGATCCTGCTGATCGCCGGTGGCGGCTTCTACGCGCTGTACGAAGCCAAGCGCCGCTCGGCGGCCTTCCGGCGCCTGCTCGACCGCCTGCTGCTGAAAGCGCCGGTGATCGGGCCGATCCTCTACAAATCGGCGGTCGCGCGTTTCGCCCGCACGCTGTCGACGATGTTCGCCGCCGGCGTGCCGCTGGTCGAGGCGATGGACTCGGTCGGCAAGGCCGCCGGCAACATCATCTTCACCGAAGGCATCATGAAGATGAAGGACGAGGTCGCGACCGGCCAGCAGCTCAATTTCACGATGTCGCAGTCGAACCTGTTCCCGAACATGGCGACGCAGATGGTGCAGATCGGCGAAGAATCCGGCGCGCTCGACTCGATGTGCGCGAAAGTCGCCGACTTCTACGAAGCCGAGGTCGACATGCTCGTCGACACCCTGTCGAGCCTGCTGGAGCCGATGATCATGTCGATCCTCGGCGTGCTGGTCGGCGGCCTCGTGGTCGCGATGTACCTGCCGATCTTCAAGCTCGGCCAGGCGATCTAGCGTCGCGAATCGCGCGAAAACCCCGGGACGCACGATCGGGGTTTTCGCGACGTGAACGGCGCCGTTCCCACATGAACATGCAACAGGAAAATTCACGGTGACTTTGCTGGAAGGGCTGCGAACCAGCCCCACGTCGCTCGTCGCCGTCGTCGCGATCCTCGGACTGCTGGTCGGCAGCTTTCTCAACGTCGTGATCCTGCGGCTGCCACGCATGATGGAGCAGAACTGGAAGCGCGATGCGCGCGACGCGCTCGACCTGCCGGCAGTCGAGGAAGAACGGCTGTCGCTGAGCCATCCACCATCGTGCTGCCCGTCGTGCCGCGCGCCGATCCGGCCGTGGCAGAACGTGCCGGTGATCAGCTGGCTGGTTCTGCGCGGTCGCTGCGCGAACTGCCATGCGCCGATCTCGGCGCAATATCCGCTGGTCGAAATCGCGTCGGCGCTGCTGTCGGCGATCTGCGCCTGGCATTTCGGTTATTCGCCGGCGCTCGTGGCGGCGCTGATCCTGAGCTGGGTGCTGCTGGTGCTCGCGGTGATCGACCTGCGCACGCAACTGCTGCCCGACGATCTCACGCTGCCGCTGCTGTGGCTCGGCCTGCTGCTGGCACTCGTGCCGCTGTTCGCCGATCTGCGTTCGGCAGTGATCGGCGCGATCGCCGGTTATCTCGTGCTGTGGTCGGTGTTCTGGCTATTCAAGCTCGTCACCGGCAAGGAAGGCATGGGTTACGGCGATTTCAAGCTGCTCGCCGCGCTCGGCGCCTGGCTCGGCTGGCAGTCGCTGCCGACGATCGTGCTGCTGTCGTCGGTGGTCGGCGCGCTGGTCGGCATCGGCCTGATCGTGTTCCGCCGGCACGGCCGCGAAGTGCCGATCCCGTTCGGCCCGTATCTGGCCGCCGCCGGCTGGCTGACGCTGGTATTCGGCACGCAGATCCAGAACGCCTATCTGCACGCGGTCGGTTGAGCGTGCGATGACATTGACGATCGGTCTGACCGGCGGCATCGCCAGCGGCAAATCGCTGGTGCAGTCGCATTTCGAAGTGCTGAACGTACCGGTGCTCGATGCCGATCAGGTCGCCCGCGAGGTCGTCATGCCGGGCACCCCGGCACTGGCACAGATCGCGCAGACGTTCGGCGCCGAATTCCTGCTGGCCAACGGCGAACTCGACCGCCGCCGGCTGCGCGGCCTCGTGTTCGGCAATCCGGAAGCGCTGCGCCGCCTGGAAGCGATCACCCATCCGCAGATTCGCGCCGCGATGCGCCGCTGGCTCGCCGCGCAGACCGCCCCGTACTGCATGCTCAGCGTGGCGATCCTGGTCGAGGCGCGCATGCACGACCTCGTCGATCGCGTCCTGCTGATCGACGCGCCAGTCGAACTGCAGCTCGCGCGCCTGACGCAACGCGACGGCATCGACGAAGCGCTCGCCCGGCAGATGCTCGCCGCGCAGAGTGACCGCGAAACGCGGCTCGGCGCCGCGCATGACGTGCTCGACAACACCTCGGATATCGCAACGACCCGGGCTGCGGTCGACACGCTTCATCGCTTCTACCTCGACCTCGCGGCGCGCGGCGACCCCCATGCACCCGGCCTGCGTTTGCCGCACAGTGTGAACTCCGTCACAATCAAAATTTAGCCGTCCCCAGATTTTCATTGTGAGCGAGGCCACTCCAGCCGATCTGATCTTCGAACAGCCGCTCAGCGAGCGGGTGCGGACATTCCTGCGGCTCGAGTTGCTGTTCCTGCAATATCACGATCACCGGCGTGACGAGACCACGTTCGGCGCACGCGCATCGCTGCATGCGCTGCTCGACCTGCTGGTCGTCACCTCGCGCTCGGACCTGAAGAACGACATCCTCAAGGAACTGAACGATCAGTATCAGCATCTGACGCGCCTGGCGGCGCGGCCGAGCGTCGATCAGGAGCGGCTGCGCGGCGTGCTCGCGGAAATCACCGAAGTGCTGAACCAGCTGCAACAACTCGCCACGCAGTTCGCCAACTCACTGCTGCGCGGCAGCGATTTTCTCGTCAGCATCCTCAATCGTTCGACGATTCCCGGCGGTACCTGCGGCTTCGACCTGCCGCATTACCACTGGTGGCTGTCGCAGCCGCGCGCGCGCATCACGCGCGACCTCGACGCCTGGTTCGCCGACCTGCGTCCGTTCGAGCGCGCGATCCTGCTCTATCTGAAACTGCTGCGCACCAGCGTTCCCGCCGAATCGGTGACCGCGCGCGGCGGCATCTATCTGCACACGCCGACCGGGCCGTGCCTGCTGGTGCGCGTGCTGGTTCCCGCCAGCGCGCAGGTCTATCCCGAGATCAGCGCCGGCCGCCATCGCTTCACGGTGCGCTTCATGGCGATGCGCGAACTGTCGGAACGCGCGCAACAGGCGCAGGTCGACATCGGCTTCCAGCTGCAGTGCTGCAACCTGTGAGCGCCGGCGACACCACGACGCGGCCTTACCGCATCGGTTCGTGTCCGCAATGCGGGCAATCCGTGCGGCTCGACGACAGCAATCCGTGGCGGCCGTTCTGCTCCGAGCGCTGCAAGCTGATCGATCTCGGCGAATGGTTCAGCGGCGGCCGCACGATTCCCGGCGAGCCCTTGCCGCCCGGCGACGATTCCGAGCCTCGCTAGGGCGCGTCCCAGTACGCGCGGATCGCCGCGATGCCCTGCGCATAATGCTGCTGGACCTGCGCCAGATCGGCGCGCCGCAGACCGCCGATCCAGTACACCGGCAGATTCGCGCGCTGCGTGAGCCGCGCCGCTTCGGCGATGCCGAGCGTGGCGCCGCCGGGATGGCTCGCGCTGGCGGCAACCGTGCCAAGTACCGCCGCATCGAATCCGAGTTCGCGGGTACGCTGCAATTCGTCGGCATCGTGAACCGAGGCGATGCACAGCGGCAGGTCCGGGCGCGCATGCAGCGTCCGCAATTGCGCACCGTTCGCATGCCAGCCGTCGGCCCGCAAGCTGCGCACCAGTTGCGGCGAACGATCGAGCACGACGCGCAACCCGCAGGCCTGCGCATCCGGCACGATGCGCGCCGCGAGCTTCGCGTACGCTTCGTCATCGAGCGCCGGCACACGCAGCCGCAGCAAGGCACCACGCGGCAACGCCGGTAATGCCGGCCGCAACGACGCTTCGGTTGCCGACGGCGGCGTGAAGACATATTCGTCCGGCAGACGCAGCGCCGAGAGGATCGGCGCATCGGCGGCGAGAATCGGATAATCGGCGATCGCATCGGGCCGCACCCAGGCCAGCGCCTGGCGCTCGCGGCCCTGCGGCGTACCGCTCCAGGTCGTGACACGCCAGCAATCGATCTCGACGCTGCGGTCGCTGTAATCGTGCACGACCTTGATCAGCGGCCGCGCGTCGCGCACGTCGATGCCGAGTTCCTCGTGCAGCTCGCGCACCAGCGCCTCGCGCGGTGATTCACCCGCTTCGATCTTGCCGCCCGGAAACTCCCACTGCCCGGCGGCGATCTTGCCTTCGGGACGCTGCGCGATCAGCACGTCGCCCCGGGTGTCGACGAGACAGCCGGCGGCGACGGCGATGCGGCGCCGCGGCGAATCACCCATCACGTCCTGTATTCCGCATTGATCTTCACGTATTCGTAGCTGAAATCGCAGGTCCACAAGCGCGCATGGGCCGCGCCGCGCCCCAGCGAGACGCGGATCGTGAATTCCGGCCGGGCGACCACCGCCGCACCGCGTTGTTCGTGATAGTCGGGATGCGGCTGACCGCGTTCGAGCAACACCACATCGTCGAGCAGGATGCCGACCCGTGCCGGATCGAGCCCGGCGACGCCGGCCTTGCCGATCGCCATCACGATCCGCCCCCAGTTCGCGTCGCCGGCGAACATCGCGGTCTTGACCAGCGGCGAATTGGCGATCGCGTAACCGACCTGGCGCGCTTCGGCGACGCTCGCCGCATCGCCGACCTCGATCGTGATGAAGCGCGTCGCGCCTTCGCCGTCGCGGACGATCGCCTGCGCCAGTTCGACACAGACCTCGCGGATCGCCGCAGCGACGATCGCGTAATCGGCGTCGCCGGTATCGACATCGCGCGTACCGACTCGCGCGGTTGCGCACAGCACGCAGGAATCGTTGGTCGACGTGTCGCTGTCGACCGTCACGCAATTGAACGAATCGTCGACCGCGCTGCGCAACGCCGCATCGACCGCCGCTGGCGTCAGCCGCGCATCGGTCGCGATGAAGCCGAGCATCGTCGCCATGTGCGGTTCGATCATGCCGACACCCTTGGCGATGCCGGTCACCGTCACCTCGCCCTGCGCGGTCGTGACGCGCCGGCTCGTTCCTTTGGCGACGGTGTCGGTGGTCATGATCGTCGCCGCCGCGACATTCCAGGCCGCGCTGTCGAGCGCCGCCACCGCAGACGGAATCGCCGCCGTCATCCGCTCGCGCGGCAAACGCTGGCCGATCACGCCGGTCGAAAACGGCAACACCTGTTCGGGCGCGCAGCCGAGCGCCGACGCCACTGCCGCGCTCGTCGCGCGCGCATCATCGAGTCCGCCATCGCCGGTCGCCGCATTTGCATTGCCGGCATTGACCAGCCACGCGCGGATCACCGACGTCGCTTTCAGACGCTCGCGGCACAGCTGCACCGGCGCCGCCGCGAACGCGTTCTGCGTGAACACGCCGGCGACGCGGCTGCCTTCGTCGAACGCCACGACCAGCAGATCGTTGCGCCCCGGCTTCTTGATCGCCGCCTCGGCGACTCCGAGGCGCACGCCGGCGACCGGCAGCAGTTTTTCAGGAGCGGACAGATTGACGGCCATGACAAATTCCCGAAGCGCAATAAAAAAGGCGCCCGGAGTCGTGCAGGCACCTTCTCTATTTTCTACTCGTCTGATCCTCCGCGCCAGCGAGCCGCGCAGCGGCCTCGCCCGCGAAGCACCGCACAGCTGCCGTTGTGAGCAGGGTCGAGGTCACGTCCGCCACGCACAGCTGTGCTGAAGCACAGCGAGCATGGCGGGCGCGAGAGCGGCCCGCGCAGCAGGCAGCTGTGCGGCGCTAGGTCAGGGAGCCGTGGCAGTGCTTGTACTTCTTGCCGCTGCCGCACGGACAGGGATCGTTGCGTCCGACTTTCGGCATGTCGCGCACGACCGGTGCAGGGCGTTCGACGGCGGCCGCGAGTCGCCGCGGCGCTGCGGCCTCGGCATCCGGCGCGACTTCCGCGGCCGAGCCGGTTGCCGACGGCGCTGCTTCGTGCTGCATCTGCATGCGCCGCTCGATCAGCTCCGCCTGGCGACGGCGCTGTTCCTCGACCGCCTGCACTTCGGCCTCGGTCTGGATGCGCACGCGCGCGAGCGTGGTCACGACATCGTGCTTGTAGCGCGCCAGCATGTCGTTGAACATGTTGAACGCTTCGCGCTTGTACTCCTGCTTCGGATCCTTCTGCGCATAACCACGCAGGTGGATACCCTGGCGCAGATAGTCCATCGCCGCGAGATGCTCGCGCCACAGCGTGTCGAGCGTCTGCAGCATCACCGCTTTTTCGAAGTGCTCGAGTACCGGTGCGCCGACCTGCGCCTTCTTGGCTTCGTAGGCTTCGCGCGCCTTGTCGAGCAAGCGCGCACGCAGGCCCTTCTCGTTGAGTTCCTGTTCGTCGTCGAGCCACTGGCGGATCGGAAGATCCAGCGCAAAGTCCCTGCGGAACGCGTCCTGCAGGCCTTCGACGTTCCACTGCTCCTCGATCGACTGCGGCGGAACGTGGGCGTCGATGACGGCATCGACGACGTCCGGCCGGACCGTGTCGACCATGTCGGTGACGCGATCGGCGGCCATGATCTGATCGCGCAGTTCGTAGACCGCCTTGCGCTGATCGTTGGCGACGTTGTCGTATTCGAGCAATTGCTTGCGAATGTCGAAGTTGTGCGCTTCGACCTTGCGCTGCGCGGTTTCGATCGCACGCGTCACCCAGCGATGCTCGATCGCCTCGCCTTCCTGCATGCCGAGGCCCTGCAGCATCGAACGCATGCGCGGCGGCGTGAAGATGCGCATCAGCGTGTCGTCGAGGGACAGGTAGAACCGCGACATGCCCGGATCGCCCTGACGACCGGAACGGCCGCGCAACTGGTTGTCGATACGGCGCGATTCGTGGCGCTCGGAGCCGAGCACGCACAGGCCGCCGGCCGCCAGCACCAGGTCGTGGCGCTGCTTCCACGCCGCTCTCGCGGCTTCGCGGCCGGCGACATCGTCTTCGGCGAGCTTCGCCAGTTCGTTGTCGAGGTTGCCGCCCAGCACGATGTCGGTACCACGGCCGGCCATGTTGGTCGCGATCGTCACCGCGCCGGGGCTGCCGGCCTGCGCGACGATGTCGGCTTCGCGTTCGTGCTGCTTGGCGTTCAGTACCTCGTGCGGAATCTTCGCCTGCTTGAGCAGACCCGACAGCAGTTCGGACGTCTCGATGCTCGCGGTACCGACCAGCACCGGCTGCTGCTTGGCGTGCGCCTGCCGGATTTCGTCGATGACCGCGTTGAACTTGTCCTGCGCGTTCATGAACACGAGATCGCCCTGATCCTTGCGCTGCATCGGGCGATTGGTCGGAATGACGACGACTTCGAGTTCGTAAATGCTCTGGAATTCGAACGCCTCGGTGTCGGCGGTGCCGGTCATGCCGGACAGCTTGTCGTACAGGCGGAAATAATTCTGGAACGTGATGCTGGCGAGCGTCTGGTTTTCCTGCTGGATCTTGACGTTCTCTTTCGCCTCGATCGCCTGGTGCAAACCGTCCGACCAGCGCCGGCCCGGCATCATGCGGCCGGTGAACTCGTCGATGATGATGATCTGGTTGTCGCGGACGATGTACTCGACATCGCGTTTGTACAGATGGTGCGCGCGCAGCAAGGCATTGAGATGGTGCAGCAGCACGATGTTGGCGGCATCGTAGAGGCTGTCTTCTTCGCCGAGCAGCTGCGCCGAACGCATCAGGTTCTCGACCTTCTCGTGACCCTCTTCGGTCAGATGGACCTGCTTGGATTTCTCGTCGACCGAGAAATCGCCGGGACCGTCCTCTTCCTGCTGCGCGACCAGTTTCGGAATCAGCGCGTTGATCTTGCGATACAGCTCCGGATCGTCATCGGTCGGGCCGCTGATGATCAGCGGCGTGCGCGCCTCGTCGATCAGGATCGAGTCGACTTCGTCGACGATCGCGTAGTTCTGGCCACGCTGCACCTTGTCGGCGAGCGAGAACGCCATGTTGTCGCGCAGATAATCGAAGCCGAGTTCGTTGTTGGTCGCGTAGGTGATGTCGCAGGCGTAGGCCTGGCGCTTCTCCTCGGTCGACTGGCCGGAAGCGATGACGCCGACGCTCAGGCCGAGGAAGCGGAAAATGCGGCCCATCCACTCCGAGTCGCGGCGCGCGAGGTAGTCGTTGACGGTGACGACGTGCACGCCCTTGCCGGGCAGTGCATTGAGATACGCCGGCAGCGTCGCGACCAGCGTCTTGCCTTCGCCGGTGCGCATTTCGGCGATCTTGCCTTCGTGCAGGATCGCACCGCCGACCAGCTGCACGTCGAAATGGCGCATGCCCATGACGCGCTTGCCGGCTTCGCGGACCACCGCGAAAGCGTCGGCACGGATCTGGTCGAGCGTCTCGCCCTTGGCCAGACGTTCGCGCAACACGACCGTCTGATGCGCCAGTTGCGCATCGTCCATCGCGACATAACGCTCTTCGAGCGCGGCGACGGCGGCGATCAGCGAATCGAGTTTCTTGAGGATGCGTTGATTGCGGCTCCCGAAAACCCGGGCCAGGACGTTATTGAACATAAGCTCGCTGAAAACCGTAGGATCGGCGCGCGCAACGGCGGCCCGAAAAAGAATGGCGCGTATTATGCCTTGCTTGGGGCGACCCGCAGGGTTTCAAGCCCGCGGCGCGAGCGCTCAGTGCGCGGCCTGGATGTAGCGCTGCGGATCGACCGGCTCGCCGTTGTACAAAACCTCGAAGTGCACATGCGGCCCGGTCGAGCGTCCGGTCGAGCCGACATGCGCGACGACCTGGCCGCGCGTCACCTTGTCGCCGACATGGACGAGGATCGTGCTGTTGTGCCCGTAGCGCGTCGTATAGCCGTTGCCGTGGTTGATTTCGACCAGATTGCCGTAACCGGTGCTCGGCCCCGCCCGCGTCACCATGCCCGACGCCACCGCATCGACATCGGTACCGGCCGGTGCCGCGAAATCCATGCCTTCGTGGCGCATCAGGCGACCGGTGAACGGATCGGTACGCACGCCGAACAGCGAACTGATCCAGCCGTTCTCGACCGGCCAGCCGGTCGGGCGCACTTCCTTCTGCAGACGGCTCGCGACCAGCAGGTCTTCGAGCACGCGGAACTGCCGTTCGCGATCGGTGAGCTGCCGCTCGAACGTGGCGAGCGAGCGCAGGACCGGGTTGAACGCCGGCTCCGACGACGACACGAGTTCGGGGCCGCCGATCGGCGGTGGTTCGCTGAAATTGAATTCACCGTGTTCGAGTCCGGCGATTTCGGTCATGCGCTGGCCGGCGGCGTCCAGTCGCAGGATCTGCGCCTGCAGTTCGGCGAGGCGTCGCGACAGCACCGCATCGTTTTCCTCGGCCGCTTCGCGCGCCTTGCCGAGTGCCGCGCGCTGTTGCTCGACTTCCTTCGCCCAGGTCGCGACCAGCCGCGGCGGCAACACGCTGGAACCGCCGCGCGTCCAGTAACCGACGGCATAGCTCGCCGACAGCAGCAGCACGCCGATCAGCGCGAACGGCAGCCAGCCGAGCACGTTGCGGACATCGAGGCGTAAACGCCATGTCCGGCCGCGCTGATGACTGACTACAATGATGTCCATCTTGTGCCGACGAGCCCCTCGTGCGCGATCCACAATCCGTCATGCAATGTCTTGATCTGGCCCCCGCCAAGACCGGCATTGCATGGCTGTCTCGAGTCCAGCGACTGGCCGAAATCAACCGGTCGCTGCCATCGTGGTGTGCCGAACCCTGGGTCCGACAGATCCGCGTCGCGAACGTTCGCGATCAGACCGTCGTCGTCTTTTCGGCATCAGCCGCTGCGCTGATCCCCTTGCGACATCGCAGCGGCGCGTTTCTGCTTTGGCTGAATGATCGCTATCGGCTTTCCTGCACCCGGCTCGATGCCAAGGTGCGCCCCCCCGCTGGCGACCGCTCCCGAGTGTATCGGCCGGTGGCGCCGTAGGGCAAGCCCGGACCGGGACGGTCGCGGCTTCAGGCCGCCGCCGCCGCGCTGCCGCGGACGTAGGCGATCGGCGAGCGCGCTGCCTGGTCCTCGAACGTCACCAGCTCGTACGCCGCGGGATCATCGAGCACCGCGCGCACCAGCTTGTTGTTGAGCGCGTGCCCGGATTTGTACGCGGTATACGCGCCGATCACCGGATGGCCGAACAGGTACAGATCGCCGACCGCATCGAGAATCTTGTGGCGGACGAATTCGTCGTCGTAGCGCAGGCCTTCATGGTTGACGACCCGGAAGTCGTCGAGCGCGACGACGTTGTCGAGGCTCGCGCCGAGGCCGAGATTGTTGGCACGCAGCACATCGAGCTCGCGCAGGAACCCGAAGGTCCGCGCGCGTGAAACTTCCTTGACGTAGCTGGCCGTCGAGAAATCGACGACCGCATCCTGTCCGGACGACTTGAACACCGGATGCGGGAAATCGATGTTGAACGCCAGACGATAGCCCTCGTAAGGCTCGAACCGCGCCCATTTGTCGCCGTCCTGGACCTGCACCGGCTGGCGGATGCGCAGGAATTTCTTCGGCGCGTCCTGCTCGTGGATGCCGGCCGACTGGATCAGGAACACGAACGGGCCGGAACTGCCGTCCATGATCGGAATCTCGGCCGCCGACAGCTCGACGACGCAATTGTCGATGCCGAGCCCGGCGAACGCCGACATCAGATGCTCGACGGTCATGATCTTCACGCCGGCATCGTTGACCAGCGTGCTGCACATCACCGCCTCGCGCAGCAGATGCGCGCTGCCGGGCACTTCGACGGTCGGCTCGATATCGGTGCGGCGGAACACGATGCCGGTGTCCGGGCCAGCCGGCAGCAGCGACATGTAGACCTTGCGGCCCGAGTGCAGGCCGATGCCGCTCGCGCGAATCGCCTGCTTCAGTGTGCGTTGTCGGACCATGTTCGCCAAAGGTGGGCCGGTTCAATAAAAAAAGCGCGGCGCCCGGAAGAGCGGCCGCGCCATTGGACACGGAAATGGTACCACGGGTTCATCGACCGGCCGCCCCGCTACGGGGCGACCGGCAGCGCTTCAATCGGCCAAGCCTCAATCGGCTTGGTTCCGCAGGAACGCCGGGATGTTGATGATGTCCTCGTCGAGTCCGAGCGGGAACGCCCCGCCACCGCCGGCCGCAAGCTTGCGCGGCTGCTGGCGCTGGATCGTCGGAATGTCGAGGTTCGGCGAACCCATCGGCGGCATGGCCTGGCCATAGGCCGGATGCTGCGTCTGGCCGTACATCGCCGGCTCGGCCGGCCGGATGAACTGCGTGACCCGCGGATTGGCGGCGACAGCCGGTGCCGCCATCGGCAGATGTGCCGCCGCGCTGCCCGGCAGACCGGTCGCGACCACGGTCACGCGCAACTCGCCGTCGAGATTCGGGTTGATCGACATGCCGATCTTGGCATCGGCCTCGTCGGACGCGATCTCGCTGACGCGCGCGCTGATGTATTCGTATTCCTCGGACAGCAGCGTTTCATCGCAGGTGACGTTGACGAGCAGGCCCTGCGCGCCATGCAGCTCGATGTCATCGAGCAACGGGCTCGACAGCGCCATTTCGACGGCGCGCTGCGCGCGATCCTCGCCGGTCGCCATGCCGATACCCATCATCGACATGCCGCGATTCGACATCACTGTCTTGACGTCGGCGAAGTCGACGTTGATCAGGCCCGGGCGCGTGATCAGGTCGGAAATGCCCTGCACCGCGTTCTGCAGCACGTCGTTCGCCGCCTTGAAGCAGTTCAGCAGCGTGACTTTCTTGCCGAGCACGAGCGACAGCTTCTCGTTCGGGATCAGGATCAGCGAATCGGTGAACTGGCGCAGTTCATCGATGCCGCGCTGCGCGATCGCCATGCGCTTCTTGCCTTCATGCGCGAACGGCTTGGTGACGACCGCGACGGTCAGGATGTTCAGTTCCTTGGCGATCTGCGCGATCACCGGTGCCGCACCGGTACCGGTGCCGCCACCCATGCCGGCCGTCACGAACAGCAGGTCCGTGCCTTCGATCATCTCGCGAATGCGATCGCGATCTTCCTCGGCGGCCTGGCGGCCGACTTCCGGGTTCGAGCCGGCACCGAGACCGCGCGTGATCTCGACGCCGAGCTGGACCTGGTTGGTCGGCACGCAGCGTTCCAGGTGGTCGCGATCGGTATTCGCGCAAATGAAGTCGACGCCGTCGATGCTCGCCTGCGCCATCTGGTTGACGGTGTTGCAGCCGCCGCCACCGACACCGATCACGCGAATGACCGCACGCCGCTTCTGGCCATCCGTCAGTTCGAAAATTTCCCGTGTCTGTCCGCTCATGTCCTTGCTCCTGCGCCTTGAGGCGCTCGTCCGTGTTCACCTGAAACGCGCCAACCGCCGCGTTCACCGTACGAAGTCCCGACTTGGCTCTTGTTTTTTATGTGAAACAATTCCGCAAAAATATAATATTTGTTCACTGAGCCAATGTCAACAACAAAACCTCGAAAACATCTAAAAAAAAACGTCGCTCCGAAACCGCCCGGAACGCTCAGAAACTGCCCTTGATCCATTCGTTGACGCGATGCAGCCAGTGGCCGATGCCGGGGCCCGGCAACACCGGCGCCTGCGGCTGGTTCTGCCGGCCGTACATCAGCAGGCCGACCGCCGTCGCGCAGGCCGGGTTGCGCACCACATCCTTGAGGCCCTGCACGTCATGCGGCAGGCCGAGCCGCACCGGCAGATCGAACACCTGCTCGGCCAATTCGACGACGCCCGGCATCTGCGCCGAGCCGCCGGTCAGCACGATTCCGCCGGCGACCAGCTCGTACCAGTCGGAGCGGTGCAGTTCCTTGCGGATGAACTGGAACAGCTCCTCGTAACGCGGCTTGATGACTTCGGCGAGCGTCAGTCGCGACAGCCGCCGCGACGGCGCGTCGCCGACACCCTTGACTTCGATTTCCTCGTGCGCGGCGGCGAACTGCGGCAGCGCGACGCCGTAATGGACCTTCAGCTCCTCGGCATATGGCGCCGGCGTGCGGAACGCGACGCTGATGTCGTTGGTGACCTGGTTGCCGGCGATCGGCAGCACCGCGGTGTGGCGGATCGTGCCGCCCTTGAAGATCGCGATGTCCGAGGTGCCGCCGCCGATGTCGATCATGCAGGCGCCGAGATCGCGTTCGTCCGGCAGCAGCGTCGCGTAGCTCGATGCGAGGTGCTGGAGGATCAGCTTGTCGACTTTCAGGCCGCAGGACTCGACGCACTTGTAGATGTTCTGCGCGGCCGAGATCGAGCCGGTGACGATGTGGACCTTGGCTTCGAGCCGCACGCCGTGCATGCCGATCGGATCGTGTATCCCTTCGCGGCCGTCGACGACGAACTCCTGCGGAATGACGTGCAGGATTTTCTGGTCGGCCGGGATCGCGATCGCGCGTGCCGCGTCCATCACGCTCTCGACGTCGCGATCCGAGACGCTGCCGGCGCGCACCGGCGCGACGCCGGTCGAATTCAGGCTGCGGATATGCGTGCCCGAAATGCCGACGTAGACCGACCGCGCACTGCAGTTCGCCATATGCTCGGCGTTCTCGACGGCGCGCTTGATCGCCTGCGTCGTCAGCTCGATGTTGACGACGTCGCCGCGATTCATGCCGCGCGACGGCGCTTCACCGTAGCCGACGATCTCGAGATGACCTTCCGGCATCAACTGGCCGACGACCGCGACGCACTTCGACGTGCCGATGTCGATACCGACCAGCAGATTGCGTTCCTCGCGACGCGCCATGTCAGCGGCCCTCCCTGGTGTCTGATTTGGACGGGTCCTGCCAGCCGACAGAAAAACCGTTCGTGTAACGCAGATCGACGTATTTCACTTCGCTCATCCGGCTCTTGAGCACGCGCCCGGCGGCACCGAGCAGCATCTCGACTTTGTCTTCGGGATCGGTGCGGCCGAAACGCAGGTCGACACCGTCGGTGGTATGGCCGTTCCACTCGCCGCGCGCGTCCTGCGTCAGGCCCTGCAGCGGAAACGCCGACGCTGCGAGCGCGGCGCTCAGCGCGCGGAACATCTGCGCGACGTCCTGCTCCTTGCCTTCCGGTCCCGCCAGCTGCGGCAGACCGTCGGGAATCTCGTTCGCCGGCGGCGTGAACACCCGCGCGTCGCTGTCGAGCAGGGATTTGTCGCCCCAGCGCGCGAACGGCACGCGCTCCCAGACCCGCACGCGCACCGTCGCCGGCCAGACGCGCTCGGCGCTCGCACGCGAGGTCCACGGCAGCGCTTCGACCGCGTGCTTGACGGCATCCAGATCCAGATCGCCGAAACGGCGATCGACCAGCGGCCGCATCACCGCTTCGATGTCGCCGCTCTTGAGTCGCTGCAGGCGACCTTCGATCTGGATGCGCGCAACCGGCGTGCTGCTGCCGATCGACAACGCGCCCCAGCCCGCCCCGATCACCGTGACGAGCGCGGCAACACCGGCCAGCAGCATCAGCTGGCGGCGCACCGGGGACTGCGATTCGTCGAAAAGATCGTCGGCCGTCATCGTCAGCGCGGTCATCCGCCGCCTCCGTGCGTGTCGTCGAGCGTCGTTTCGAGAATCGCCCAGCACAGCTCGGCATAGCCGATGCCGCGCGCTTGCGCCGCCATCGGCACGAGGCTGTGCGAGGTCATGCCCGGCACCAGATTGGCCTCGATCAGCCACGGCCGGTTGTCGCCGTCGAGCATGAAATCGACGCGGCCCCAGCCACGCGCGCCGAGCATCTCGAATGCGCGCAGGCAGATCGCCTGCACGTCCGCCTCGAACGCGGCATCGAGTCCGCTCGGGCAGTGATAGCGCGTGTTATCGGACAGGTACTTGGCGTTGTAATCGTAGAACTCGCCGTCCGGCTCGATGCGGATCGTCGGCAACGCGACCCCGCCGACGATCGCGCAGGTGAATTCGTGGCCGCGACTGCCGCCACCGATGAAACGTTCGGCCATCACCACGCGGTCGCGATCGCCGCGCGCAAGCTGCCACGCAGCAAGGAGTTGATCGGCCGATTTCACCTTGCTGACGCCGACGCTCGAACCTTCCTCGGACGGCTTGATGATCAGCGGCAATCCGAAGCGTTCGGCGGCGAGCGCGAGATCGGCTTCACGCTCGATCCACAGCCACTCCGGCGTCGGCAGGCCTTCGGCTTTCCACAAGCGCTTGGTGCGCAGCTTGTCCATCGCCAGCGCCGACGCCAGCACGCCGCTGCCGGTATACGGAATCTTCTGCAAATCGAGCACCGCCTGCACCGTGCCGTCTTCACCGCCGGTGCCGTGCAGGATGTTGAAGACGCGGTCGTAACCCTGTTTGCCGAGATTCAGCACGATCTCCGGCGTCGCATCGACCAGCGTCGCATCGACACCTTTGGCCACCAGCGCCGCATGAATGCCCTCGCCGCTCCACAACGCGACCTGGCGTTC
>Ga0164242_10003629_pt1 | contig 17525 bp, 16 predicted proteins | sample OricomgcompostMG_FD_108783 | JGI IMG/M metagenome (GOLD analysis project Ga0164242, IMG submission 108783) | Miracle-Growth compost microbial communities from Emeryville, California, USA - Original compost - Miracle growth compost (MG) ...
CCCGGGGCGTCACAGGTTCGGCACGGAGACCCATGGAAGTTCACAGGTCTGCCTGTCTTCTTCAGACGTTGCAATCACGTGACCATCCTTTTGGGGGCCCATAGGACCCTTAATCCACGCATCGCGTTCCGGTCCCTCCGGTCGGGGCCCGGAACGCATGAGGAGTCGTGACGTTCCCGGCGTCTCTCCCCGTGCTTCGTCACGTTCCCGGCGTCTTCGTCACGGGATGGGCCTTCCTGAAGGCCCTCCCGGCGAGAACTCCGACGGAAGTGTGGAGTTCGTGGCGGACCTGTGACCTCGTGTCGGGTCCGTGCCTTCTTCCCGGCGCGGACGTGTCGGACCCTCGACGTCTTCCCTGAATCTCCCTCACGTCCCGGGCGTCTCGTGGCGGCCACAGCCTGCCACGGGCCGCCACGAGACGCCCGGGACCGACCTCGGACGGCCGCCAGCGCCGGGAGCACGGCGCCCGCGACCACCCCCGCCAACCCCCCGCCTCCACCCTCGACGCGACCCGCGGCGGAGTCGACTGTCTAGGCAGCGACGGCGCGCTCGGCCGGCTCGCCGTCCTCACCGAGGAGCCAGCGGGTGCCGTAGGCGCGCATGTCGTCGATCAACGGCGCCAGGGCGGAGCCTTTGTCGGTGAGGGCGTACTCGACCCGCGGCGGCACCTCGGGATAGGTGTGCCGCGCGACGATGCCCTCCTCCTCCAGCGCCCGCAGCCGCAGCGACAGCGTCCGCGGGCTGATCCCCTCCAGCGACCGTTCCAGTTCGCAGAACCGCCGGTTCCCTTCGGCCAGATCCCGGATCACCAACAGCGTCCACTTGCCGCAGACGACCTCCGCGGTCTTACAGACGGGGCATTCGGAATTGCTGATCGCGCTCATGGGATGACGACTCAAGGGGGAAGTTCGCTTTACCAAGTGTAGCTACATGGCTTCATTTACTGAAGCGTTGGCCCCAATACCGATGAGACCTTTGTTTGAGCCCCCTAAAGCGAGGGCGGCACTTGTCGATGGACACCGGGATGCCGAGACCCGCAGGCGACACCCGGAGCGACCAGGACGGCTTCATCATCATCGAGGTCCTGGTCAGCGCCCTGATCCTGGCGATCGTGGCGGGCGCGGTCCTGGCGCTGATCACCGCCACCACCCGCTCCGCCGCCTCGGAGCGCAGCCACTCGACCGCCTACGGCTTGGCCCAGGAAGCCCAGGCGCAGATGCGGGCACTGCCGATCACGACCCTGAAGAGCTACGAACACACGAGCCACACGACCATCGGGGGCACCAAGTTCGAAGTCCTCTCGAAATCCTTCTACGTGAACAACCAGAGCGGCACCGCCTCCTGCTCACAGCAGAACGCTTCGCTCGATTACGTCGAGATCACCTCGACGGTCACCTCGCCCACCTTGTTGAACCCGGTCTCCTTGCAGAGCATCGTCTCGCCCTCCGCCGGATCGCTGAACCCGACCCACGGCAACCTCGTCTTCCAGGTCGACAACGCACTCGGCGAAGGCGTCTCCGGCGTCTCCATCAGCAGCACCGGAACCGGCAACCCGGGCTCCTTCAGCGGCTCGACCGAAGCGACGGGCTGCGCCATCTTCTCCGACATCCCGGCCGGCAACTACAAGGTGACCGCCACGGCCGGAGGGCTGATCACCCCCGAAGGAACCACGACCTGGACGAAGGAATCAGTCGGCGTGCCGAAGGGGTCCACGGCCCAGGTGCCGATCAGCTTCGACCGGCCCGGCTCGCTGTTCGCCACGTTCGAATACCTCGAGCCGTCCACCCGGGAACTCGCGCCGGCTCCGGTCGACAGCATGGAGATGTTCCAAAGCGAACAGGGCAGTACGACGACTCCCTTCGGGACGCCCAACCTGACCACCAGGTCGGCGACCCTGGAGGACAAGTCGGCCTACCCCTTCAAGACCGCATACACCGTCTACGCGGGCTACTGCACCAGTAACAACCCGGACCCGGCAGACGAAAAGATCAATACGGCGGCCTACCAGAGCGTTCCCGTCACCGGTGGCGGCGTCGCCACCCCGCACATCCAGGTCCCGGCCCTCAACCTTTCGGTCACCAGTGGCGGCAACGCGGTGAAGGGCGCCAAGGTCATCCTCACCGACACGACCTGCAAGTACAACGGGTCGAACGTCAAGCGGGAATACACGACCAACGAAATCGGCCACATCGTCAACGCCAAGGCCGAAACCACGACCAGGACCGAAGCGGTCGGTCTGCCGTTCGGCACGTACAACATCTGCGTCTCGGCGTCCGTCGGCTCGGAGACCCGCAAGGTCGAAGCGACCGGATCCAACGCGGTCACGGTCAACAACTTGACGAGTGCGGCCGTCAAGGCGCTGACCCTGCCGACGACCGGGAGCAGCAGCGCATGCTCTTGAACATGCCATCGCTCGACGACGAGGCCGGCACGACCATGATCGAACTCATCGTCGGCCTGGCGATGGGCATGGTCGTCCTGGTCGGACTGACGATGACGATCATCGTCGTCATGCACGGCACGGCGCGGGTCGACGCGCGGGTCGAAGCGACCGACAACGCGCGCACCGTGGTGACCGCCATCACCGAAGAGCTCCACTCGGCCTGCACCTCCGTGCAGATCACTCCGGTGCGGGCCGGAAGCAACGCGGAAACGCTGATCTTCTGGCACGCCGCGCCGGCTGAAGGAAACGCGGTCGCCCCTCGCCCGGTGAAGACGAAAATCGTCTACAGCCAAGGGACGTTGACCCAGACCGACTATGCGCAGGTGGGCGGCTCCAGCCCCAACTGGACGTTCGAAGGAGAAGGCGGCGATACGGGGCCGGGCAAGACCCGGACGCTGCTGACCAACGTCGCGCCGGGCTCGCCGGAAGGGAAGGTCTTCACCTACTACCGCGATGAAAATGGGGCGCCGATCGTGCTGGGCCCGACCCTCACCGCGCCGACAGCCGAACAGACGATCCTCGTCAACGTCGCGCTGACCGCGAGCCCGCGCTCCAGCCCTGTCGCCGACAACGGCAGCACGGCGACCGTCAGCGACACCGCCACCTTCCTCCTCACCCCACCCAGCTTCGAACCGGAAGCCAGCACTCCGCCATGCAAGTGAAGGTCGGGGACGAGGGGGGATTCACGATGATCATGACGGTGATCGGCATCACCCTGGTCGTCCTGTTGGCCGCCGTCGCAGTGACGGCCGTCACCGGCAGCGCCCAGGTCACCGGCCGAGACATCGCACGGAAGCAGGCCTACGAAGCCGCGATCGCGGGAATCAACGAATACGCCTTCCATCTGCATGCCGATAGCGCGTACTGGACCAAGTGCACCGCCGCCGTCCCCTCGACCGAACGCTCGGCCCTGAACCAGATGGGATCGACCGCCAACCGACGCCCCGTCCCCGGCACGAGCGGCGCCGAATACGCCCTCGAACTGATTCCGGCAGAAGGACGCAGCGAATGCGTCGTCAACGAAAATGCCAGCATGGTGGAGCCGCTTGGCCACGCGGGGAGCAACACTTTCCGGCTCCGCAGCACCGGCTACTCCGGCAAGGCGCAGGTGTCGGTGACCGCGACCTTCAAGCCCGAGAGCTTTCTCGACTACGTGTACTTCACTCAGCTTGAGACCTCCGACCCCGTGACCTACGGAACTCCTGAACTGAGAGCGGCCGCGGGACGTCAGTGCACGAAGACGATCGAAGGTGGCCGCTACGACACCCCCTTGGAGACCACCAGTGGCCAGATGCTGACCGAATCCGGAGCCATCACCACGAGCGCCGAAAAAGCCGAGTACTGCGACGTGATCTCCTTCGTCGGGGCCGACGACATCGAAGGTCCGATGCACACCAACGACGCTTTCGTGTTCTGCGAACACCCGACCTTGGGGCGGGACAAAAGCGACTCGATCGAGGTGAGCGCCGCGAAGGAACCCGGCTGGTACGAAACCAGATCGCTGCTGCATACGGAACGGGAACGGCGGGAAGGCTGCCAGGGCAACAATTCGAACGTCAAGGGCACCTACAGGATCAACCAGCCCACCTTGGTCCCGCCGGAAACGAATGGCGAACTCGAAAACATCGCCGAAAGCGCGTTCCACTACGAAGGCGAAGTCGCCATCTGCCTGGAAGGGACGACGATGAAGGTCGGGCGCGGAAAGTCCTGTACGGAATCGCCGGTGTACGAAGGACCGTTCCCGACCAACGGAGTGATCTACGACAGCAATCGGAACCGAGAATGCAATAGCGAATACAGCCCGTTCAACGTCTCTTACTCGTCGACCGAAGTGAACAGCTGTGGCAACGTGAATATCGTCGAAGGCAAGTTCGCGCAGCCGCTGACCATCGCCGCCGCCAACAACGTGCTGATCATGCACAACATCGAAAAAACCTCAGAACAGGGCCTGCTCGGGATCATCGCCACCAACTTCATCCGCGTGTACCACCCGGTGGTGCTCGCCCACCCGAAGACGTGTACGCCGGAATACAACAGTTCCCACCACAAGATCGGTGAATCCTGCGTTGAAAACACGAATGAATGGGAATGCAAGGGCAACGAAGGCGAACCGCTGAAGAACCTGACGATCGAAGCGGCGCTGCTGGCCCTCCAACACTCCTTCATCGTCGACAACTATCGCTGTGGAGCCAAGCTGGGAACCTTGACCGTCCGCGGCGCGATCGCGCAGAAGTACCGCGGTGCCGTCGGCACGACGGGTAACAACGGGAACGGCTACCTGAAGCACTACGTCTACGACGGCCGTCTCGAAACGACGGAGCCACCGAGCTTCATCGAGCCGGTCAAGTCGAACTGGGTGATCGGTCGCGAGACGGTCGAATAGTCGGCCCCCAGACCGCTCCGCCGAAGGCATCCATCGCGTGCTTCCAAGGCGCGGACGAATGTCGAAAATTTCTCGGTAGGAGGCTGTTGCTCGATCGCGAGCCGGCCGATGAAGAAGTGCCGCGATATCCCCCGGCGGCCGCCCTCGATGAGCTCCTTCCTGACCAAGCCGATAAGCCTGCCACGCCCCCGCCGGCCCGAATTGCGACGGCCCGAACTGCACCGGGCGAAGGGCGGTCGCCCGACCCTGGGCGGCCCGGAGCTGTCGCTGCCGAGCTTTCGCCGCAAACGTAGTTCCGGCGGCACCCTGGTCGGGCTGCAGATCGAGGCAGGCAGTGTCGCCGCCGTCGAGGCGAGGCTCGATGGTGGGGTGGCGCGCGTGACGGCCGCGGGCGTCGAGCCACTGTCGCCCGACGCCTTCCGCGACGGCGAGGTCGCCGAGCCCGAGGCCGTTACCGCGGCCCTCCGCACGCTCGTCGGCGACCACGGGCTCGGCCGCAAGGTCCGGCTCGGAATCGCCAACCAGCGCCTCGTTGTCCGGACGTTGCGGCTGCCGGCAATCGAGAACCCCGACGATCTCGACGCCGCGGTCCGGTTCAGTGCCCAGGAACAGATCGCGATGCCGCTCGAGGATGCGGTGATCGAGCACCGCGTCGTCGGCGGCGCCCCGGCCGAGGCCGACGCGCCGGCCCAGGTCGACGTGATGGTTATCGCTGCTCGCCGCGACATGATCCGCGCCTCGCTCGCGCCGCTCCGCGCGGCCGGCCTCGAACCGGTCGGCGTCGACCTCTCCGCGTTCGGCATGATCCGCGCCCTCGCCGACGCCGGTGTCGCCGTCGACGCCCCCGCCGGCGACGGGACGCCTTCGCAAGGCGCGACCCTCTACTGCAACATCGGCGATTCGACCAACCTCGCCGTCGCCCGCGCCCGCGCCTGCCTCTTCACCCGGCTCTCCTCCGTCGGCCTCGCCGAGATCGCGGGCAACCTCTCGTCCGCGGCCGGCCTGAGCCTCGAGCACGCTGCGATGTGGTTGGACCACGTCGGCCTCCGCCGCCCGCTCACCGAGATCGAGGGGGACGAAGCGACCGTGGCCCACTCGCGCGCGGCGCTTGAGCACGGCGCGGCCCAGTTGGTCGACGAGCTGCGGCTCTCGCTCGACTTCTACGCCGCCCAGGAGGCGGCGGTGGCGATCGAGAAGATCGTGCTCTGCGGTCCCGGAGCCGCCATCCCCGGCTTCGCCGAGGAGATGGCGCCGCAGCTCGGCCTGCCGATCGCGGTCGGGCTCCCCGAGGCGCTCTCCGGATACCCCGCTCCGGTCGCGGCACGCCTCACCCTGCCCTTTGGAATCGCCCTGGACACCTGATGCGCCCGGTCAACCTGATCCCGCCCGAAGAACGCCCCGGTGGCCGCCGGCCGCTGCGATCCGGTCCGCTTGCCTACATCGTGGTCGGCGCGCTCGCCGCGGCCGTGGTCGCGATCGCCGCCCTCGTCGTCACCGAAAACTCGATCTCCGACAAGAAGGCCGAAGTCACCCAACTGCAGAACGAACAGGCGAGCATCTCGGCGAAGGCGCAGGAACTCTCCGCCTACACCCAGTTCGCCAACGTCCGCGAACAGCGCCTGGCGACGGTGACCGACCTCGCCGACAGCCGCTTCGATTGGGCCCGGATCCTGCGCGAACTCTCGCTTGTCATCCCCGCCGACGTGGAACTCACCAGCCTCTCCGGCAGCGCCTCGGCCGGTAGCTCCGAAGGGGGCATCGGGATGCGCGGCGAGATCGCCGGCCCGGCGCTGGAACTGGTCGGCTGCGCGTCCGGACAGCACGGGGTCGCCGGATTCGTCGAGGCGCTCAAAGACATCGACGGGGTCACCCGCGTGGGAGTCCAGGACTCCACGATCGCCGGCGGCGAAGGCGGCAACGCGACGACCGCCTCGATCTGCGGGCAGAAAGGATCAGCCCAGTTCCAGATGGTGGCCGGCTTCGACGCCGCGCCCGCCCCGCCGACCGAAAGCGAAGAAGCGGTGGCGCCGGAAGCGGCGACTTCCGAAACCGAAGCGACTTCCGAAGGTGGCACCGAAGCGAGCTCCGAAGAATCTGGCTCGGCCGAAGAGTCGTCCGCGTCGACCGGCGAAGGAGAAGCGGAGTGATGAAGTCCTCCGCCCGCCCGATCATCGCGATCCTCATCGTTGCCGCCGCCGCGATCGCCTTCTGGACGCTGGCCCTGAGCCCGAAGCGCAGCGAAGCCGAAAAGCTCGATGCCCAGGTCGAAACGCTGAGCGCCGGCGTCGCGTCGGCCCGCGGTGAACTCGCCCAGGCGGAGGCCGCGCGGCACTCCTTCCCGGCCGCCTACCGCCAGCTGGTTGAACTCGGCCAGGCGGTGCCGGCAACGGACGAAACGCCGTCGCTCCTGGTCGAACTGGAACAACTCGCCGACCGCTCGGGCGTCTCCTTCGAAAGCATCCAACTGGAAGGGAGCGGGGGAGAATCCGCGGAAGGCGCCGCGACCACCGGCACGGAAGCCTCCTCCCCCACGAATCCGGCGAGCGGCGTCGTGCCGGCGACCGAGGTGGAAGCCTCGCTGCTGCCGCTCGGCGCCTCGATCGGCAGCGCGGGCCTCGCCGTGATGCCCTACTCGCTCACCTTCACCGGCAACTTCTTCGGGATCGCGAAGTTCATCGCCAAGGTCGACAACCTGGTCCACTCGGGCGGGCCGAGGACGCTGATCGACGGGCGCCTGATCACGATCGGCAGCTTCTCGCTCGGTAAGGGTGGCGGCGAAGAAGGCGGAGGCGGTGGATCGGGAGAGCTGTCGGCGTCCTTCCACGTGACCACCTACCTGACCCCGCCGGACCAGGGCATCACCGTGGGCGCGAGCCCGAGCGCGCCGGCGGCGTCCTCGACGACCGTGGCGGCGACCGAATGAACTGGCTCAAGAAAGGCCCCGAGCTGAAGCTCGCCAACCTCAAGGTGCCGGACTTCCTCTACGACCTCTTCTATGACCTCAGGGAACGGCACCTGCTGCCGCTCGTGGCGCTGCTGATCGTGGCGATGATCGGCGCGCCGATCTACCTCAAGAGCTCGAAGGACTCGGAACCGGCCGTGACCGCCGCACCGCCCACCCAGCAGCCGGCTACCGGCAGCGGCAAGGCGCTCGTCGTCGCCCGATCCGAGCCAGGCCTGCGTGACTATCGCCGGCGCCTGCAGAAGTTCCGTGCCCTCGACCCGTTCCGGAAGCGGAACGGCGGCGCGCCGAGCGCCGGCGCCGAAACCGCCGAAGCAAAGGCGACGACGACCGTCGCCCCGGCGGAAGCGACGATCGTCGGCGAAGAAGCCGGCGGCGCCTCCCAAGCGCCTCCATCTATCGCCGTCGAACCGAGCACCCCCTCGACCACGTCGGTCCCCGACGAATTTCCCTCGAGCTCGCCCGAACCAAGCTCGAGCGCAGGCAGCGGGAAGACTGCCGCTCGTTACGCCAGCGACACGATCGACGTACGGATCGTCACCGTCCCGCATTCCTCGACCGACGACAGGAAGGCGAAGCGGTCGAAGCCGGTGGCGAAAGTCCGCCGCGACCTGCCGGAACTGACGATGCTGCCCGCGCGAAACGTTCCGGCCGCGACCTACATCGGGCTCAGCAACGATGGCAAGAAGGCGCTCTTCGTCGTCTCCTCCGACGTCGAGTCGATCTTCGGCGAAGGCAAGTGCGTGATCGGCTCCCAGAGCTGCCAGATGCTTGCCCTCGAACCGGGCCTGCCCGAGACCTTCGTCTACGGGCCGCAGGAACGCACCTACCGGATCGAGCTGATGAAGATCGAAGAGAGCTATGCGGCCAAACCACGGCGCGCCGCTCTCGGCTCGACCGCGGGTAACGGCAAGCACGGCGTCGGCGAAGCCGCTGAAGGCGACGGAACCGGGACGACGCCGGCACCACGGACCGGCTCGTCGACCGGGACCGAACCGGCCGACACCGAAGGCTGAGCCTCCGCCGGCTTCGCGTACCGCGAGGCGGCGATCAGTTGAGGTAAAGGTCGACCAGGTGGTGGCCGGCCAGCAGGCCGACGACGCCGCCGAGCGCGAGGAAGGGCCCGAAGGGGATCGTCATCTTGCGGGCGTCGGGGCCGCGGGAGGCGATCAGGGCGAGCCCGACGACGGTGCCCGCCAGCAGGCCCGCGAGGATCGCCGGGGCCACGGCACGGCCGAGGAAGAGGCCCATCGTCGCCACCAGCTTGGCGTCGCCGAGGCCCATTCCGCGTGGCACGGCCAGAACGATGAGAAAGAACAACCCCCCGGCGGCGAGGGCGGCGATCAGACGCTCGGGCACCCCACCCGGATCGGTGGGGATCGCGATCGCGAGGCAGATCACCGCTCCCGCGATGAGCGCCTTGTTCGGGATGATCCGCCGCTCCAGATCGGTGAGCGTGATCACCGCCAACATCGCCACGAACACCAGCCCGATCACGGCGCCCGCGGCGTCGTGCCGATAGACGATGACGGTCGCGGCATAGATGGCGCCTACGGTCAGCTCGGTGAGGGGGTAACGGGGCGAGATCGGCGCCCCGCAGCATCGTGCTCGCCCGCGCAGCAGGAGCCAGGAGACGACCGGGACGTTGTCGCGGGCGCCGATCTGGGCGCCGCAATGGGGACACTGAGACCGCTCGAGCGCGATCCCCATGCCACGCGGCAGTCGGTAGGCGACAGCGGTGGCGAAGCTGCCGACGGCCAGCCCCGCCAAGAACGCGATGATCGCCAGGGCTGTCACGGCCGAAGTTCTACCCGAGCTTCCGGCTGCCGCTCGCGCTCAGGGGCGCGGGACGACGCGGAACCGGCGCTTGATCGGATGGCGTTCGACGTTGCCGGCGAGATCGGTGGCCCGAATGCGGACGACGTGGGGGCCGACCTTCAGGTGCTTGGCCCGGAAGGGCGACGCGCAGTGCCTCCACCTCGCCTTGTCGACCCTGCAGACGAAGGTGGTGCCGGGCGGGTCGGTCGTCACGTCCTTGAAGCGCAGGACCGCGTCGTGCTTGCGGGTCTTCACTCCCGGTCCCATCGTCACCCTGGTGCGCGGCGCGATCGAGTCCTCGGTGTAGGTGACCGGCGCCGAGCAACTGGAGCGCTGGGAGCCGGTCGCGACCGCCGAAAAGGTCGTTTCCACATTTGGGGTCACGGAGATCGTGAAGCCGGCGGACAGTTCGACTGGAGTGCCCTTCGCGACCGGCGAGCCGCTGCAGTCGCCGTTGGCGTAGAGGGCGACCCCGCCGGCGCCCGGCGCGCTGCCAAGGACGACCGGCGTGAGGACGTTGGCCCGGGCGGCGGGATCGACGTGGATGCGGGGAGCGTCGGGCTTGCCGCCGGCAGGCGCTCCGTTGCCGATCGCGTCGCCGGACGAGGCAGCGGAAGCGGGGACCGAGGCATCGCCTTCCGTGTCGGCGCCGGCTTCCGACTTCCCACCGACTTCCGAGCCGCCGCCGGGGGCTTCTTCCCCGTCCCCACCGACCGGGAGGACGTTGCCCTCCCAGTACATGAGGGGAGTCGAACATAGGGACGGTTCGGCCAGGTTGTGCGGGTCGACCTGGATCGCCGTAAAGGTGGTCGCCGAGTCGGCCGTGACGGTCACCTGGATCCCGGAACCCTCGAGAGCTTCCGCGGTTCCGGTGGCCACGGCGGGTCCGTGACACTCGGAGCCTTCGAAGATCTCGATTTCGAATTCGGGATTTTCGGTCCTGTTTTTCACGTCGCTGGCGATCGGCCCCACGAAGGACTCCCATCTGAAGGGAACCGACTCGATGACGACGATGTCTCCGGGTTCGGCTTCGCCCAGGACGGACGGGGTAAGCGAGGTCGCGGGTGCTGCCGCGAAGGAGGTCGGACTCGTCGTGACGAGCGCCGGCGTGTCCGGTCGTGCGGCCGACGCGACACCGGCGAGGAACAGGAACGCCGGAACTGCACACGCCAAGAGGCGGGCCGCGAAGGCCCGCCTCTTGGTGATGCGTACTGCGGTCATGCTTAAGGCGAGTCGAGGATCAGCCCTTCGACCAGTTACCCGGCGTGTTTTCACTACCCGACGACGGACAGCCGCCGGTTCCCTCTTTGGTGCAGGTGAAGGTCATTTCCCCGTTGGTGTTTTTGATGGTGAAGACATTTCCGGTCGAGGAGACCGATTCGATCGTGTACCCGGTGGTTTCCCCGGTCGCGATGATGCCTTCTTTGGCTTCGACTGCGGGCGACGCGCTCGGGTTCGCCTTGACACCAGCCTGAATGGTCGGCTCGATGGTGTGCAGTTTCGCCTCTTCAGCATTTAGATACGAACCGCCATTTTCAGTCGCATACGTCTCCATTGCGACCTGCGCCGAGTGGGCGTTCTCCTTGGCCTTCGAGTCGCCGGCCTTGTCGCGCTGGTTGAAGAAGGCGGGCAGCGCGATGGCGGCGAGGATGCCGATGATGAGCATCACGACGAGCAGCTCGATCAGCGTGAAACCGGCCTCACTGTCACCGTTGAGTCGGGCTCCGATTCGGGCCCGGATGTTCTGGAGCAACATAGGTACCTCCTATTGGACCTATCGTTTGCGCCAGAGCCCGGGACTCACCTTTCGGTGCCGGAGCACTGGCAGTATTGACATAGGACTCATCGGCTCGATATGGCCCGTCTTTAGCGCCCTGGACGTACCTTTGGTGGCGGCTACCGCCTTACCTCGATGTACTGCGAAAAGTGCTGAGTCGGGGAACTTAAAAGTGGTGATCGGCCGCGGAATCGACGCCAAAAGTCGTGCCCAGACTCCGTACGAACGTCCAGCCCGCGCCCGGTCGAGATCAGCGGATGTGTTCGTAGATGGAAAACATCGGCAGGTACATCGAGATCACGATGAACCCCACCATCCCGCCGACGAAGACGATCATCACCGGCTCCAGCAATGAGGTCAGCGCTTTCACCTTCGCGTCGACCTCGGCCTCGTAGAAGTCGGCGACCTTGCTCAGCATGCCGTCGAGCTGACCGGTTTCCTCACCCACCGCGATCATGTGGCCGACCATCGGCGGAAAGATGTCGGCATCGGCGATCGGAGCGGCGATCGAACCGCCGCGTTTGACCGAGCTGTAGACGTCATCCATCGCTTCCTCGATCACCACGTTACCCGCGGTCTCACCGGTCAATTTGATCGCTTGGAGCATCGGCACACCGGCCGAGACCGCGCCGGAGAACGTCCGCGACCAGCGCGCGAGGGCGACCTTCTGCACCACGTCGCCGATTTTCGCCGGCAGCTTCAGGGTGAAGCGATCCCAGGCGCGATGGCCGGCTTCGGTCTTCTTCCATTTGAAGAAAGAGAAGACGGCCAGCGCCACTCCCGGAATGAGAAGGAACCAGTAACCGGTGATCAAGTTGGAAAGGCCGACGCAAAACTGCGTCGGTGCCGGCAGTCCAGTGGCTTCGGCCGGGTTTTCCTCGGCCAGTTCTTTGAAGATGTTGGCGAAGACAGGGATGACGAAGGCGACGATCGCGATCAGTACGACGGTCGCGAAACCGAAGATCAGCGACGGATACATCAGTGCCGATTTGACCTCGCGGCGCAGGGCGTCGGCTTTCTCGACCTGGTAAGCGATCCGGTCCATCGCCTCGTCGAGGCGGCCCGACTCCTCGCCCGAGCGCACCATCGCCCGGTACAGGCGGTCGAAGATCTTCGGGTAGCGCGACATCGCCTGCTCCAACGAGCTGCCGGCCTCGATGTCCTGGCGGATCCCTCCGGCCGCCTCCTTGAGCAGCTCGTCGTTGGTCTGATCCTCGAGCGTCTGGAGCGTGCGCAGCATCGGCATCCCCGACGCGTTCAGGGTCGCGAACTGTCGCGAGAAGACGGCCAACTCCCGCATGTCGACGCCGCGCCACCGCTTGAAGACATCCTCGATGTTGAGCGGGTTCGACTTCTCGCTGACGTCGAGGACGATCAGCCCACGCTGGCGTAGCTGCTCCCCGACGGCCGCCTTGGATTCGGCCTGGATCTCCCCGTTCGAGGTGAGCCCGGCGAGATCCATCGCCTTGAACTCGAAGGTGGTGGCGCTCATCAGACCGCCCCCACGGCCGTCGCGCCAACCGGCCCGGAGGTCACCACGCCACCGAGGAGACGGCTCAGCTCCTCCGGCACCGAGGCTCGCCGTTCGGCGAGAGAGCGGCCGATCTTTCCGGCCCGCACCAGCCGCACGAGGTCGGCGTCCATCGTCTGCATCCCCGTGGCGCCCGAGGTCTGCAGCGCCGCGTAGATCTGGTGGGTCTTGCCCTCGCGGATCAGGTTGCGGACCGCCGGCGTCGGGATCAGCACCTCGCAGGCGACGACCCGGCCGCGCCCGTCGCTGGTCGGCAGCAGCTGCTGGGTGATGATTCCCTGCAGGGCGATCGAAAGCTGCGTCCGCACCTGCGCCTGCTGCTCCGAGGGGAAGACGTCGATCACGCGGTCGACCGTCTGCGCGGTCGACTGGGTGTGGAGGGTGGCGAAGACGAGGTGGCCGGTCTCCGCCGCGGTCAGCGCCGTCGAGACGGTCTCCAGGTCGCGCATCTCGCCGACCAGGATCACGTCGGGGTCCTGGCGCAAGGCGGCGCGGAGGCCGCGGGCGAAGTCAGGGACGTCGGAGCCCACCTCACGCTGGTTGACGATCGACTTCTTGTGACCGTGGAGAAACTCGATCGGGTCCTCGATCGTGAGGATGTGATCCTCGCGCTCGACGTTGATCGCGTCGATCATCGCCGCCAGCGTGGTGCTCTTGCCCGAGCCGGTCGGCCCGGTGACGAGGACGAAGCCGCGCGGCTTCGTGGTGAGCTCGCGGAGGATCGGCGGCACGCCCAACGTCTCCAGCGCGGGCACCTCGTGCGGAATCAGGCGGAATGCCGCGCTGACCGCGCCGCGCTGGAGGAAGCAGTTGACGCGAAACCGCGCGACGCCCGGGATCGCGTAGGCGAAATCGAGCTGCTGGTCGTTCTCGAAGCGTTTGCGTTGATCGTCGTTGAGGATCCCGTAGACGACCTCGCGGGTCTGCTGCGCGTTCAGAACCGGAAACCCCGCCATCGGCCGGATCCGCCCCTTGTCGCGTACCGACGGCGGCACGCCGGGAGTGATGTGGACGTCCGAGGCGCGCGTCTCGACCATCTGGCGGAGCACCTCGGCGAAGTCGAATTCAGGCGGTGACACGGAGTACCTCCTCCAGGCTCGTGACCCCGGCGCGCACCTTCGACACGCCATCCTCGCGCAGCGTCAGCATTCCCTCTTCTTCGGCCACGGCGGCGATTTCGGGCTCCGCGGCGCGCCTGATCGTCAGTTCTTTCAGCGCCTCGCTCATCGACATCGCGGAGTAGATGCCGACCCGACCGCGGTATCCGCTCTCGTTGCAGCGAGGGCAGCCGACCGGCTCGTAGCCTTCGAGCTCGGCTCCGCCATGAACACCCGCCCCGGCGAGGGCTTCGGCCGAGATGACGGTGCGACGCTTGCAGCTGGGGCAGAGTTTGCGCGCGAGTCGTTGGGCGATCACACAGTCGACCGCGGAGGCGGTGAGGAAAGTCTCGATCCCCATCTCGCTGAGGCGCGGGATCGCTCCGGGCGCGTCATTGGTGTGCAGGGTGCTCAGCATCATGTGGCCGGTCAGCGCCGCCTCGACCGCGATCCGCGCCGTCTCAGAGTCGCGGATCTCCCCCACCATCACGACGTCGGGGTCGGCGCGCAGGATCGAGCGCAGCCCGGTGGCGAAGTCGAGCCCGGCTTTGCGGTTGACGTTGATCTGGTTGACACCGTCGATCCGGTACTCGACCGGGTCCTCGATCGTGATGATCTTCTTGGTCACGTCGTTCAGCTCGGCGAGCGCCGCGTAGAGGGTCGTCGACTTCCCCGAGCCGGTCGGCCCGGTGACGAGGACGGCGCCGTAGGACTGGCGGAAGGCCTCCTCGAAGCGCGCCCGTGCCGAGCCGTACATGCCGAGTTCGTCGAGTGTGCGGTGCGAGTTGCTCTCGTCGAGGATGCGGATCGTCGCTCCCTCACCGCGCTGGGTCGGCAGGGTGGTGACGCGGAGGTCGATGCGGCGCTCTTCGACCGAGACGCTGACCCGGCCGTCCTGCGGCACGCGCTTCTCGGCGATGTCGAGCTCCGACATGATCTTGAGCCGCGAGACCACCGCACCGGTCATCCTCTTCGGGACGTGGGCTGCCTCCTTGAGGACGCCGTCGACGCGGAAGCGGACGCGAAGCTCGCCTTCCTCGGGCTCGACGTGGATGTCGGAGGCTCCCTCACCCACGGCCTGCGCAAGGAGGCTGTAGACGAGCTTGACGATCGGCGCGTCCTCTGGACCCGCCTGCATATCGCTGACCGCGGCCGGCGCCCACTCTTCCTCGGCCTCCTCGTGGATGATCGCGTCCGCGGCCGCGCTCTGCATCGTCCCGAGTCGCTGCAGGAGCCCCTCTACGTCGCCCCGCGCGGCCACCGCGATCCGGCAGTCGAGCCCGGTCGCGACCTGGATGTCGTCGACCGCGAGGACGTTGGCCGGGTCGGCGGCGGCGACAAGCAGGGTGTCCTGGTCGACGTAACCGACCGGGACCGCCATGTAGCGGCGAGCAAGAGTCGCCGGGAACAGCGCGGCGGCTCCCAGGTCGACGCCGTAGACAGCCAGATCGACGTGGTCGAGCCCGTAACGCTCGGCGGTCGCGCGTGAGAGTTGTTCTTCGTTGATCGAGCCCTGCTCGAGCAGCAACGCCTCGGGTGGCTTGCCGGCAGTCCTGGCGACGGCCACGGCAGCCGCCACGGTCGACTCTTGGACGAAGCCCAGCTCGACCAGGACGTCGGTGATGAAGCCGCGCGAGTGGCTCCGCCGCAACGGTGGCGTCAGCCCCGCGGTGCCAGCGGCCACGTCCTCCGCCATCGCGGGCGCGGCCGAGCCCCCGAGGTCGGGAACCGGTTGCAGGTGGCTGGGGTAATCGCCGCCCATCTCGCTCATCCCGGGTGATAGGCCCGGTCTTCGGGGCCCTTGTAGGAGGCGTCGACGATGGTCTGGTAGACGCTGCGGGGCGTCTGGAATCCGTAATCGACCGAGGCCTGGGGAGCGCCGTGGCTGAGCGACTTCGGCCGCATCACGATCAGCGCCGGCAACTGGCTGATGTCGAGGCCGACCGTGAGCGAGGCGTAACGGGGAATCCGCTTGGCGGGAATGGTGATGACGGTGACGCCTTCGGATGCCGCTTCGGCCTCCAGGGCCCGCTTGGTGTACCTGTCGTCGATCCCGCCGTCGTGAACCACGAGCAGGGCGACGGTCCGGTCGGCGTCATACGCGGCGAGGAAGCGATGCGGGAGCGGCTCCGCGTCGGGCAGCGAGGCGGGGATCTCGCCGGCTTCGGTCGGTACGGAGACGGAGGCGGCCTGGCTCGATTCCACCGTGAGTTCGGTTCCCCCGCCACCGCCCCCGCCCCCCGGCTTGAGGAAGATCACCGCGACAGCGATCACCAGCACCGCCACCAAGGCGATCTGGGCGGTCTTGCTTTCGTTCAGCTTCTCCCTCACGAGGCGCTCCTCACGACGCTGCGGCGGCGCCGAGTTGCTCGATCCCGCTCGCCCGGCGGCCGCCGGCGGCGAGCATCAGCTTCAGGTCGTGGGGGTTGGAGGCGTGCTCCATCGCCACCTGCTCGGTGATCCGGCCCTCGACGACGTAGGAGAGGAGCGCCTGGTCGAAGGTGCGCATGCCGTAGTAGTCGCCTTCGGCGATGACCTCGGTGATCTTGCCGGTCTCCTCCGGGTTGAGGATCAGGTCCTGGACGCGGCCGGTGACCACCATCACCTCCGATGCCGGGACACGGCCCTCGCCGGTCACGTCGGGCACCAGGCGCTGGGCGATCGCGCCGCGGAGCGTCGCCGCCAGCATCACCCGCGCCTGCTGCTGCTGGTAGGGCGGGAAGAAGTCGATGATCCGGTTGATCGTCTCGGTCGCGTCGAGGGTGTGGACCGTGGAGAGGACGAGGTGCCCGGTCTCGGCCGCCGAGAGGGCGGTGCGGACCGTCTCTTCGTCGCGCATCTCGCCGATCAGGATCACGTCGGGGTCCTGGCGCAGCACCCGCCGCATCGCCTTGCCGAAGCCGAGCGTGTCGGAGCCGACTTCGCGCTGGTTGACGATCGAGTGCTTGTCGGCGTGCAGGTACTCGATCGGGTCCTCGAGCGTGATGATGTGAGACGAGCGCGTCTCGTTGATGTGGTCGATCATCGCCGCCAGCGTCGTCGTCTTGCCGGAGCCGGTGGTGCCGGTGACGAGGACTATCCCGCGCTGTTCCTCGGCCAGCTCGCGGACGACCTCGGGCAGGCCGAGGTCGGCGATCGAGCGGATCTGGAAGGGGATCGCGCGGCAGACGATCGAGATCGCGCCGCGCTGGCGGAAGACGTTGACGCGGAAGCGCGAGACGCCCGGCAGCGCGTAGGAGAAGTCGGCCTCGCCGTCGCTCTCGAACTCGCTCTGCGAGCGCGGCTCGGCGATCTCGCGGAAGGCCCGCTCGGTGTCCTCGGCGCTGAGCCTCCCGAATCCCTCGATCGGGATCAGCTCGCCGTGCATCCGGGCGACCGGCGGCGAGTCGACCTTGATGTGGAGGTCGGAGCCCTCGCGCTCGACGAGGGTCCGGAGGGCAGTCGTTATCTCGAACACCCGGCCTGGATCGGCCGGATGTTCGAGATCTTGTAACCGGCTAGCCGGTTATCTGAC